>Ga0209317_1000047_pt1 | contig 173961 bp, 157 predicted proteins | sample RifGroB2_FD_183994 | JGI IMG/M metagenome (GOLD analysis project Ga0209317, IMG submission 183994) | Soil microbial communities from Rifle, Colorado, USA - Groundwater B2 (SPAdes) (version 2) | ecosystem: Environmental > Terrestrial > Soil > Unclassified | place: Rifle, Colorado | collected...
TGACGTTCACACCTCGCAACCGCATCATCTGCCGGTCGCCATCACACCGGAACACCGGTCGGCTTCCTAACGGAATGCCGGTCGGCTTCACCTCCGAGTCACCGGTCGCCATCAACGGAATACGCAACTGTTCCAGGCCGAGTCGGCCGACTATATCCCGCATGGTCCAGAGGCTGCGGGGAGAGACATACGAGCTCATGTCTGACGGATCGGTCACATTCAACGCATACTGCCACATGATATTGAAGGCAAACTGGTTGATTGCCTCCTCGTCGGTTAGGTCCTGCTGCTGTTGCAAGAGGACGATGCCGAGCATGGCGTACAGTTCTTTGGTTCGCCGACCATAGTGCTCACTATAGAGGTGAAAGAGTTTCTCCGCAGGAAGGTTGTGAAGAATCTCCTCCCGAAATAGATGCGCCCAGGATGACTCCAGAAGGGCAAGCCGTTTCGGGCCAACGTGGAGCGAGGGGGACGCCCCTGCGAACGTGCGAATCCTCCGGAACCTGCTGAAATCACGCTGGATAAAAAGGTCATGGTAGACGAGTCTTGCCACGTGGTTTTCCTGTGGCGTGCTTGTCGGCATGCCTCGACAAGCACGCATAGACGCCCCTGGGGGCCATTCACTACATCATTCAATACTATGAGGCCAGTCTTTGAAAGTCTCAGTTGGAAGGGTGAGGATTTCCGGAACTTCAAAACTTCGAAGCCCCCCCATTACCCCATTACCCCATTACCCCATTACCCCATTACCCCATTACCCTCATCTCCAGACACTCCCACTTGACGGCCGAACTGAGGAAGCATCCTCTTTAGCGTGCTCAGCAGGTGGCTCGCCGTCGTCGCACCGGGGTGCGACTTCTCCTTGGTGTGCAGCATGGTCACGTCCCGCTGGGTGATGTCGAAGAGCCTGAGCCTCCCGAGCGCGGGGATCAGCAGCTTATCCAGCTTCCAGACGTCGTCGTCCCAGGTCTTCTTGTGCTCTTTGGCGTACGGCAGGTTGTAATTGATGGCTACTGCGGAAAATACATTTAGGAAATTATCGTTTTTTTGCTATAGTGTATCGATGAAAAGGGTATGGACGGTTGAGTTTCTGGATGATACGAAGCCGAGTTCCTTTCCATTCCCAAGGATCTTCAGGCCCGGTTGGCGCGTATTACCGATTTGGTTGAGTCCCAAGGTCTTGAGAACTTGGGCATGCCCTATGTTCGCCACCTTCAGAACAAACTCTGGGAGATACGAGGCAAAGGCAAGTCTGGAATTGCTCGGGCACTCTATGTAACTGTTGTTGGCAGACGAGTGGTTATTCTACGAGTATTTGTGAAGAAGACCCAAAAGACACCGCCAGGCGAAGTTACGCTGGCATTGTCCCGAATGAAGGAGATTGACCATGGGTAGGAAAATGTCAGAAGTAAAAGAAGAACTCCTGAAAGACGAAGGGTTTCGAGTTGAATTTGTCAAACTTGAGGATGAATTTGCGCTCGCCTCACAGCTTATCGAAGCTCGGAAAAAGGCACATTTGACCCAGGATGAGGTTGCTAAACGCATGGGCACTACACAGTCTGTCGTTGCGCGCCTTGAGTCCGGGCATCCTTTGCCTAGCCTTAGGTCACTGAAACGGTACGCTCAGGCCGTCAACGGCAAGGTGGAAATCAGAGTTGTCTGAAAACGACACCTGTGGAAGTGCTCGCACCTGCTACCAACGCGGCGACTGAGTACTGCGTCTGCTTCGGGGGAAGGGGGCCGGAGGTTCGAATCCTCTCATTCCGACCATAAAAATCATGGCCTTTGGCTCACGCCAAGGGCCTTTTTGATTTCCGCTCCGGTCCCCCTCCGGTCCGCGCAGGACAGCCCCAAGTTTGAAACCAAGCTTAATCACCCTCAGCCCCTGCTCTCCCTGCGTCCCAGGTGGGCCCGCAAGCTCTGCTCGGCGATGGAGTGCATCAGCGGGATATCCTTCAGTGGAACGGTCTGATCAGACAGCGCCTGCGCGACATGGAACACCCTGTGCCAGGGAACCGGCGGCTTCGGCGAGGTTTTGAGCCAGAGTGTCGTGAGCACAAGCCGCTCCAGCCAGACGGCGCGGCGTTTTTCCATGATAACCTGCAGGATGCGGACGATGGCGGCGCCGGGATCGGGCGCGTTTTTCCTCCCCTGCGTCTTCTCAACCTCACGGTCCAGGGTGGCATCGTCCTCGAACCAGGAAAAGGCGAAGGCCTCCGTCTCCGGCCAGTCGGCCGATTCCTCCAGGGCGCCCGCAACCTCCCGATCGGATAAAAGTGCCGGGTATCCTAAGGCAAGTTCCTCTCGCAACTGCGCCAAGGTCGCCCGGGGATCGAAAGGGATTCCCCGCCACTGGTCGCGTCCCAGGATTTCGGCGATCCAAACCAGCCAGAAGTTCGGCGCCTTAGCAAGGCTCGCCCCCTCGGCCAGCGCCTGGCAGACGCGGAGGTCGAGATAGTCCGGGGTCGACTCGATGAAGGCGGCCTCGTTCTTCATCAGGGCGAGGAAATCGTTCAGCTCCCTCTTGGTCTTAAGCGGTACCACGAAGGCATCGGCCACTCCCGCCCCCTGCTTGAGGAGAAGGGCACAGCTGAAAAAACCCTTGCCGTCGGGGATGATCACCTGGAAGGACTGGGCACCGGCGCCATCGACGACGGATGCCTGCACCTTCAGAGAGGGTAGCTTCGGGAGCGGAGCACACTCGACGCGAGCCTTGCGGGCGTTGCTGACCGCCTGGTCCATGTTCTTTCTGATACCTTCCGGGAACCAGTTGCGCGAGACGATCAGGCGACGCAAAGACTCGGGAGTGAGTTTTCCCCCCGGGCTTTCGGCCAAAAGCTCGGAAACCCCCTGGCGCACCTCGGGGGCGGGATGGAACAGCATCAAAACGACGATGTCGCGGATGAAGGGGCTACCGACGGCAAGCATCGAGCCGCACAGAGCAATCTGGACCCCGGGGTCGCCCAGGGCGAAAAGCTGCAGCATCGCCTCCATCCCCTCGAAGGGCGAAGAGAGCTCCATCTCCTCGATGCTCCTGCAGAGCCCCGCCGCGATCTCGTCGCCGGAAAGGTCACCGGCAGCGGACTGTTCCGCTCCCTTCAGCATGCGCCGGTTGTTCGCCTTGTGGAGTACGGGCAGGATCTCGACCCGGCTCTGTAAAAGGGTATGGGTGACGGAGGCACAGAGGTCCGGGTCATCCTGCTCGTAGATGATCCGCTGCGCCAGGGCGTTTTGCAGCCTTTCCATCCTCTGCCGCGACCCGGGCCGGCTCCGCTCCAGCTCTGCCCGCAGTATTTCCAGGGAGTCGAACAGCAGACGAAGCGAGGCGTCGGCGCGTTTCTCGTCGGCAAACGATGCCGCGAGAAGCCTTGCCAGGTCGTCGCCCGCCGTGTCCTCCGTCAGCAGGTAGTGGTGCAGTTCGTTCTGGAGCGCGGCATGAACGACATGCCCAGGTCGCAGGTACTGCTCCAGAAACGATTCCATCCCCGTCACGGCGGCAGACGAAGCCTTGCTCTGCGGCTTTTCTTTCCTGTCGAAAAGACCCGGCTGCGCCGGCCTCCCCGCCTTCTTCGACCTGGGGTCCGATGGTGCACGCACCGAGGAGGCTAACTGCTTCAGCATATGCTCGATTTCCGGCTCCAGGTCAGGAGGCTGCGTCACCCGGCGCTTGACCGTCCCAGGCTTCGGAAAGGGCTTGCCGCGGTACGTTTTCCCGCCGACCTTCTTGCGGACAGCCCGGTACTGATCGTACATCCGGGTAAGCCACTCAGGATTTTCATTGATCGCATCGACAAAAAAGGCAAGGAGTTCATCAGCGTAAGGAGCCTGCTCCTGGAAATCGTCCAGAAACGGCCCGGCCATCGGCTCTTCCAGGTCGAAACCGAAGCAGATGGCAGCCTTTTGCTTCGATTTCTCGTTGATGACGAAGAGCGTGGTCCTGCGGCAATCGCAGGCGGGGTCGGTGCAGTATGACTCGAAGAACGTGTAGCTACCCTTGGGAACGCGGCCGACCTTGCGAGAGAGGTTGATGGTCATGGTAGGTTCCCGGGAATCAGGGAAAATATGCTGGTAGGGCTTCATAAGGATCCACTCCTTCTTGAGTGAGGTAAGGGCTCGTCTTCCGGGTGGCGCAGCGAGACGGGAGCACTTTATGAGGCTTTGGCCTGTGCTGTCAAGGATCATTTGAGCTCTAATAACCGAGCTCGAATGCCGGCAGATTGCAGCTCCACCATCCGCTTGCAGGCACTTGCTGAGTGACAGCGGATTTCACAAGCATTGAAGGGGGTTCAACCTCCTTCCCCGCAGAGTCGCACCTTCAGCGCAGAAGAAACCAGCCGCCCGCGCCCAGAGCTGAGTAAAGCAGCAGCCCGGACGGACTGGAGAGGGCGACCCTGACGTCCTGTCCGGAGGGGATCGAGCTGTAGCAAAAAAGGTAAACCACGGCGTACATGAGCAGGGTGTGCGGGAGGTCTCGCGGAAACCACCCTGCCCAGCCCAGATATAGGTAGTAGGCGACAGCGTTTAGTGCTAGCGGCGCCAGGGCCGAGGGGAGCGCGGAAAGCGGCCCCGGACGGCTGATGGTGACGGACCCGAGCACCCAGCGACCTCTCGACCCGCCCTCCCCCTGGCGGCGCGGCACGATGCTGAAGCCGACCGGCCTGGCTCCGGTTACGGCGGCGACCAGCAGGTGAGAGAGCTCGTGTAGAACGGTTCCGGGAAGGGCCCAGCAGATCTGCCAGCAGGTCCCGATCCTGCCGACCCTCCCCTGCAGGACCGCCAGCAGGATGACCAGCAGCACCCCGGCGAAGTGGTGCCACGGCTCGTACCCGGCTGCCGGGGGGTATAATGTGGTGCCGTCCATCTCGACCTCCGACGAATGCGCGTTCAGCGCACCATAACCCGATTCGTCCCAATAGACAACCGCTCGATCGCCACCCCGCTTGCCGTATCCCTTCCCCTCTGCTATGGTATATACCTTCATCGGCAGCCGGACTTGTCCTCATTAATTCGCTGAGGGGAGACGGCTGCGCCCGAATGAGAGCCGATAACCGCCAAGGAGTAAGCCATGTTTCTAGAAGGACGTCCCGCACCGGATTTCCGGCTGCAGGGAAGCGACGGGAAGCTGCACACGCTGAAGGATTATGCCGGAAGGATCCTCATCCTCTTCTTCTATCCGAGGGACAACACGCCGGGATGCACCGCCGAAGCAGTCGGATTCAGCAAACTGCAGCCGCTCTTTGAGCAGCTGGGCGCCGTGCTGGTCGGGGTCAGCAAGGATTCCCTCAAATCCCACGACAAATTCATCGCCGACTTCAAGATTCCCTTCACCCTCCTCTCGGACCCGGACGCCTCCGTCATGACCTCCTACGGCGCCTACGGTGAAAAGGAGCAGTACGGCAAAACCACCGTCGGCAGCATCCGCTCCACCGTGGTCATCTCCCCGGACGGCACCGTCATCAAGCAGTGGGCCAGGATCCCGAAGGCCTCCGAACACCCCGACAAGGTGCTGGACTTCTTCAAGATGCTCGCCAAGGGGAGATAGGTCTCCATCAAGTTTGGTCGAGCGAACGACGGTCCGTCCCGGCTGAGGCGCACTTCGACCGGCGGGCGTAGAAACAGGGACCTCTTTTTTGCTCCCCTCCCTCCGCAGAGTGAAGCGAGGCGACATGAACGATCGCGAGATAATGGAAAGCCTTTTCTGCGCCGCGCTGGCCGCGGTAGACCCCCTGCTGGCACTGCCGCCACATCTGCTGCAGGTAAGGGAGCTCTACCGGACCGGCGGGTTTGAGAAGCTCGTGGTGGCGGGCTTTGGCAAGGCGGCCATTCCGATGGCGCTGGCCTGCGAACAGATGCTCGGCACGGTGATCAGCCGCGGGCTTCTTATCGTGCCGCACGGCAGCAAGCAGGAGACCCTGCTGACCCGCATCGAGGTCGCCGGCGCGGGTCATCCCCACCCGGACCAGGCAGGTGTAGCCGCAAGCCGGCGCCTGATCGAGCTGGCCCGCGCAGCGGATGAGAGGACCCTGCTACTGCTGCTGGTCTCCGGCGGGGGGTCGGCGCTCTTCACCGCGCCCGCTGAGGGGATCACGCTTGAGCAGAAGCAGCAGACCTCAGCCCTGCTGATGGCGGCGGGGGCCGCCATCGAGGAGCTGAACACGGTTCGCAAGCACCTCTCCAGCATCAAGGGGGGCAGGTTTGCCGCCCTGGCGCAGCCGGCCCGGCTTTTCACCCTCGCCATCTCCGACGTGTCCGGCGACCGCCCGGACCTGATCGCCTCGGGGCCGGCCTTTCCCGACCCGACCAGTTTCAGCGACGCCCTCTCCGTACTGGCCCGCCTGGGAATCTCCAGCCGGGTCCCGACCGCGGTCCTGCAACATTTGACCGCCGGCGCCGCCGGCCTGCTCCCGGAGACACCCAAAGCGGGGGACCCGGCTTTTGCTGCCGTGACGACGGTGATAGCTGCGCGAAACAGGGACGCCGTCGAGTCGGCCGCACGCGCTGCGCGCCGCCAGGGGTTGCAGGCCCGGGAATCGGACGCCCCAGTGTGCGGCGAGGCACGCAAGGCCGGAGCATTGCTGGCGCGGACGGCAATCGAAGAGAGGACAAGACTGGCAGCAGGCGAGCGGCTCTGTCTGGTAAGCGGGGGTGAGACAACGGTGCGCGTGGTCGGGAAAGGAAGAGGCGGCCGAAACCAGGAACTGGCGCTTGCCTTTGCTCTGGCAATCGAGGGTGAGCCCGGAATCAGTCTGCTCTCGGCGGGAACTGACGGCATCGACGGCCCGACTGACGCCGCCGGCGCTCTGGTGGACGGCTATACGGTAGCCAAAGCAAAGGCCGCCGGGCTCGACCCGGTCCGCTTTCTGAACAACAACGACGCCTATCCACTGCTAGAGCGCTGCGGCGCGCTATTGAAGACCGGACCCACCGGCACCAACGTGATGGACCTGCAGATAACCCTTCTTTCCGGCTAGCTGGTACCGGAATCAGACGAAAAGAGGGGCGAATGATCAGATCATTCGCCCCTGCAGGCTTGCGCGGTGAAATTCTGGCAGACGGTGACGCAGCGGCTGCCCGCGATCAGTCTACATAGTTGTAGTTGGTCTCGATATCGAGGATCTTCAGCATAGCCTCCGGGGTGTAGGGATATTGCGGGAGCTTCTCCTCCAACTCGGCGCCTTTGGGCGGGGTCCAGTGCAGCACCCACTGGCCGTCCCGCTTCACCTTAGAGATTCTCCCGTTGCAGCGACTTTCGATGATTCGCCACATCTCATCCTGGTCGATCAACTCGAAGCCTTCGACTTCCAAGGCGTAATCAAGGCTTTCCAGAAACCTGGAAACCAGGTCGAAATCGATGTAGTCCTCTTCTTTGCGCCACCATTTGATAAAGACGTTTTTCGGTTGCGCGCTTCTCTCCTTCTGGATCTTCTTTACCAGTTGATATCCTTGCATGGGAACCTCCACTGGGGATCCGGTCGCTATGAACCGCCTTGATTCCCAAATAGTACCTTTCGAGAACAGTTCTGCAACTAGAAGCGGACGAAATCGTTGAGGGACTGGCTCCGCAGGTGCTTGGTCCCGTTACCAGACTGAAACTATTCAGACTACCTCGAGCCCCTTCCATCCCCTTTTCCCGCTGGCTTTCCAGAAAGATAAGTTTATTCGTGCCAGTAAAAATCGGGAAACTCCCGGTCTTGCTCGGGGTGAACTCAAATGACGGCAGTAATTTCCACAAAGCCATCAAGAGTGTCGTGCCCTAATTCGAGGGGTCCTGATTTGCCAGTAACACGATTTTCCCGAGTGTACTGGTCTCCATCACCTCGTGATGCGCGGCCGCTGCTTCGGCCAGCGGCAGTTCCCGGCTTACCACAGGGCGTAGCGTGCCATTTTCCAGCCCGGCGGCGAAGGCCGCATGCATGGTGCGCAGTTCCCGCTCCGAGGCGTTGAAAAGGGTCATCCCTATGATGACCGCCTCACGCCCCATGGCATCGCGCGGATCGATCTCCACCCTGCCGCGGCTGCCGACCACCACGACCCGCCCTCCCTTGGCGAGAGCCCCCAGGTCGCCATCCAGGTTCGCGTTGGCGAGCATCTCCAGGATCACATCCAGGCCGACCCCGCAGGTGAGCTCGACCGCCTGCGCCAGGTGGTTTGCATCGTGGTGATCAAGAACCGCGTGCGCACCCACCTCCATTACCAACTTGCGACCCTGGTCGCTCCCCGCAGTCCCGATAACCCTGAACCCTGCCGCGCGAGCCAGTTGCACTGCGGCGATGCCGACCCCGCCGCTCGCCCCATGCACGAGCAGGTACTCGCCGGGGAGCGCGCCCGCCTTCTGGAACAGGGCACGGTAGGCGGCCCCGTAAGGCACGCCGACCGCCGCACCCTGGGCGAAGGATACCCCTTTGGGAAGCGGGTGAGTCTGGCCCTCGGTGCAGACCACCTTCTCGGCGTAGGTGCCGGTCAGCGACCAGGCAATATATACCCGGTCTCCGGCCTTTCGATGCTTCACTCCGGGACCGACCGACTCGATCACCCCTGCGCCGTCTATGCCCGGGGTATATGGCAGATGCGCCTGCTGTGCGTACTGACCGGAACGGATGTAGGTATCAACCGGATTGACGCCGGCTGCGTGGAGCCGCACCAGCACCTGCCCCTGCCCCGGGACGGGATCCGCGACCTCTTCAATACGCATCACGTCCGGGCCTCCAAATCTGCTGACAACGATCGCTTTCATGGCAGTCTCCTCCTGGTGCCGTCGGTGGTGCAAATAGGAAAGCGGAGATTATACCACCGATAACAGGCAGCTCAATGGCGGGCAAACACTCTTTAGATCAGTAAAACTCTCTCCAGGAAGGATCAGCAGGCCAAGGCGCTCTCTCTGCAGACCCCACCCATTGAATTAGCGAAGACAAACAAAAGTTCCGTGATAAATTAAAAACTGTAACCTCAACAGGGGCCGATCATGAGAACTTTTCCATCATTATTACTGCTGCTTGTCACTTTTTGCATCGCCTGCCACCCTGGGCAGCTTGCCGCGGCAGAGAGTGGCTTGAGGTCGGTCGGCGTGCGGGGCGGCTTTTCCGAGCCTGCCCATGACGACCTCCGTCAGTATGACGCCCTTGCCGTCTTTCGGCTCCCCTGGGAGCTGCGTTCCCGATCAGGCTGGGGAGTGTCGACGCAGGCCGGCCTCAGCGCGGGGATGCTAAGCGGAAGAGGGGAACAAGGCTTCATAGGCTCGCTCGGACCGGCCTTCGGGGTCGGCAAACCGGGCTTCCCGCTGGAGCTCGATTTCGGGGTCAGCCTGGCGCTCCTGAGCCGTGACACCTTCGGCAATCAGGACTACAACGGCATATCGCAATTTGTCTCTCACGCCGGTCTCCGCTTACGCCTGGATAAAAAGATCGGTCTGGCCTACCGCTTTCAACACATGTCCAACGCCGGCTTCAATGGCAAGCGCAATCCGGGTCTAAACCTGCACATGTTCGGAATTGATTGGTACTTTGCCGAGTAGCCCGCCTCTTTTACGATGACAGACGTCCCGGGAAGATATAGTATCGCCGGAAAGTCGAACTCCTGCAGGAACGACGGCGCTCCAGCCCCCGCGACTCACCACGGACTGGGAAGCGCTCACCTGCCCCTGATCAACCTGGCAGGAGTGCAGAGGCTGAACATCATCACTACCACAGGAAGGTACTCCCATCGCAACAGGCATAAAAGCTCGCATACACCAGCTGATCACAGAGCGACTGGCAGCGGATCTGGCAGTTTTTTCGGTCGCAGCCAAGGTCGCCCACGAAGCATCCATTCACGAAGAGAACATACCGGACAACAAATACGACACCCTGAGCCTGGAGGCCTCCTATGTCGCACAGGGACAGGCGAACCGGGCCCAGGAGCTAAAGCGTGCGCTGCACGCCTACCAGACCCTGACGCTGCGGCAGTTCGCGGCGGACGCGCCGATACGCCTGACCGCCCTGGTAACCCTGCAGGCCGAGGATGGCGAAAGGAGGCTGCTCTTTATCGGACCGCAGGAGGGGGGATTGAAGCTCCATCTGGACGGCGAGGAGATGCTGGTCATCACTGCCGGATCGCCGCTTGGCAATGAGCTGATCGGGAAGGCCGCCGGGGATGTCGTCAAGATAGGGCAGAAAGATTTCGAAATCGTAGGGGTCCGCTGAAGGCTGGGCCCAAAACGGGGAGGTCGCACATGATGCCGGAGAACTTCAAGGCCCTGGTAGTGGAGCAGCAGGCAAACGGGGAGTTTAGCAGGCAGATCAGGAGCCGCTCGATCGACGAGCTTCCCGAGGGGGAACTGCTGGTCAGGGTGCATTACTCCTCGCTCAATTACAAGGACGCCCTCTCCGCCCTGGGGCGCCCCGGAGTGACCAAGAAGTACCCGCATACTCCCGGCATCGATGCGGCCGGCGTGGTCGTAGTCTGTACGGACGGAGCGTTTGCAGCCGGTGAGCCGGTCATCGTAACCGGGTACGAACTCGGGATGAGCTGCGCCGGGGGCTTCGCCCAGTACATCCGTGTCCCCTCTTCCTGGGCGGTCAGGCTCCCCGAGGGACTCACCCTCAAAGAGAGCATGGCGATCGGCACCGCCGGCCTTACCGCCGCGCTCTCCCTGCACAGGCTTAGCCAGGCGGGGGTGCGGCCCGCCCAGGGCGACATCCTGGTGACCGGAGCCACGGGCGGGGTCGGTAGCATGGCCGTTTCCCTTCTCGCCCAGGCAGGATACGGCGTGGTCGCCGTCACCGGCAAGAGTTCCCGGGAGGATTTCCTGCACGGCCTGGGAGCACGGCTTGTCCTTAGCCGCGAGGAGTTTCTGCGCGGCGCCGACCGTCCGCTTTTGAAGGAGCGTTGGGCCGGGGCAGTGGATGTGGTCGGCGGAGAGCTGCTTGCCGCGGCCGTAAAATCGACCAGCTACGGTGGAGTGGTCACCTGCTGCGGCCTCGCGGGCTCACCCGACCTGCTGCTGAACGTCTATCCTTTCATACTGAGAGCGGTGTCGCTGATCGGCATCGATTCCGCCCAGTGCCCCGCCCTGCTAAGACAAGAGGTCTGGCAGCGGCTGGCGGGCGACTGGAAGCCGGCCCACCTCCTGGAAAGTGCTATCGAAAGCCCCCTTTGCGATCTGGAGGAGAAATTTCCCGCCATGCTGAGGGGGGAAATGCAGGGGCGCACCGTGGTGAATCTCATCAATTCCTGAGGACTCCTTCCTGTAGATTGCCCTGCCGTCCAGGCACGATCACTGTTTGCAGTTGACATTGGCCGACGGTAAATCTAAATTGGCATCTGAAGCAGAGCATTTCCTGTATCATCAGAGTTTGCTTTGCCAGTACTTGCGATTTATGCATGTGCCAGGTAGCTAAAAAAGATATAGAATCCGCCGGTTATGACATGCAATTTTCCAAAAGAGCACCTTGACAACCCTTCAATAATGTATCTAATGTTTATCCAGGTTTGCCTGAGAGAGTGGCCACCAGCTTACGGATCAACGCTCGCAGCCCTGCAGAAACTGCTTGGCAACGGTGCCACGGTCTTTGAGACATTCACCCTGGAGAACCAAATACTTTTGGCTTAGTTCGCCACCTCACCACGACTGTCAGCGTCCCCCAAAATTCGTGGTCACGTTGACTTCCATCGCCTCTACGCTAGATTATACGAGTGCCGGAAGCGGCCGATTTTCTTTCGAATTGAAAGGCCAATATGCCCGTGACTCCACAGCAGGTCGATCTTATTCCCCTGGCCGTCTACACGCTCATCGCGGTGGCACTCATCGGCGGCCTGCTGCTGGCGGCCTACTATCTCGGCTCCGGCAAGGAGTCGGCTGACAAGAGGATAGCTTTTGAATCCGGCATGATTCCGACCGGCACCGCCCGCCACGCCTCACAGGTTCCCTTCTACCTGATCGCCATTTTCTTTATCGTCTTCGATGTGGAGGGTGCCTTCATCCTCACCTGGGCCACCGCCTGGGACCTCCTGGGAATCCCGGGGCTCGTGCATATCACCGTATTCATCGGCGTCCTTTTGCTGGGGCTCGTCTGGCTCTGGATCAAGGGCGGCCTGGACTGGGGACCGTCGGCCGCGCGCAACGGCAAGAAGTCGGCCCACTACTGAGCATGCCGGTTTTCGCCTTTGAACAACTGCCGTCAACTGCATGCCTGGAGCAGCTTTGAGCGAAACGGAAGACGAAAAGATACCTGACAACGTAATCCTCACCACCCTGGATGATGCCATCAACTGGGGGAGGGCGAATTCACTCTGGCCGATGTTCTTCGGGCTTTCCTGCTGCTTCGTCGAAATGATGACCTCTTTCACCTCCCGCTACGACATCTCGCGCTTCGGCGCCGAGGTGCTGCGCGGTACACCTCGCGAAAGCGACCTGATGGTGATAGCCGGCACCGTCTTCAAGAAGATGGCGCCGAGCATCCTCAGGCTCTACGACCAGATGGCGGAGCCGAAATGGGTGATCTCCATGGGGAGCTGCGCCAACTCGGGCGGCATGTACGACGTCTACAGCGTCGTGCAGGGGGTGAACCAGATCCTGCCGGTGGATGTCTACATCCCCGGTTGCCCGCCGAGACCCGAGTCCTTCCTGGACGGGCTCATGCTTTTGCAGCAAAAGATCAGAAGCGAGGAACGCCCGACCCGCCCGGTCCTCAACATGCGGGGCGGCAGCCAGGGAACCAGCGTGCCTATCCTGGTCGACACGGTGTCGAAATCCCGCGACCCGAGGGGCCCCGGCATGGAAGGGATCGAGGTGCGCGGCACCGCCATGCAGCACCCTCATTTTCCCGCGCCGCGCTCGGACGAGCTCTGGCGCCCCCGGCAGCCAAGGCTCGACTATCCGGAGTTCGGCCTGCAGGAAGAACTGGCGGCGGCCTTTGGAGGCGAGGTGCAGCTGGACCGCTCGGCCGCAGACATGCTCACCTACCGCGTCCCCGCAAGGCTTTTGCCGGAGCTGCTCACCCACCTGAAGACGCGCCCGGATTCTCCCTTCCGGCGCCTGGAGGACATCGCCTGCGTGGACGAGTCCTGCCGGCGCGACCGTGAGAAGTTCCCGGACTTCACCGTGAACTATCACCTCACCTGCTTCGACACCCCGGGAAGGATCAGGATCAAGACCGGCCTGGCAGGGGGCTACCCGGAGATCCCGAGTGTCACCTCGGTGTTCCCGGTCGCCGACTGGTACGAGCGCGAGGCGTTCGACATGTTCGGCATCCGCTTCTCCGGACATCCGAACCTGAGACGCATCCTGATGCCGGCCGACTGGCAGGGCCATCCGCTCAGAAAGGAGCATCCCTCCAGGGCGACCGAGCTCCCTCCCTACACGGCAGAGGAAGGGCGCCGGCACAAGTCGGTACCGGCCGGTGACTTCTTCGACCGGGTGGACGACGAGACGCTCATCCTGAACCTCGGCCCGCAGCACCCCGGCACCCACGGCGTCATCCGTTTCGTCCTGAAGCTCTCCGGCGAGGAGATCGTCGACATCGACACCGAGATCGGCTACCACCACCGGGCGGCCGAAAAGATGGGAGAGCGCCAGAACTGGCACCAGTACCTGCCGTACACCGACCGGGTCGACTACCTGGCCGGGGTGCAGAACAACCTCGCCTACCTGAACTCGGTGGAGAAGCTCTGCGGGATCGAGATCCCGGAGCGCGCGGCCTATATCCGCGTCATGCTCTGCGAGCTGTTCCGCATCGCGAACCACCTGGTCTGGCTCGGCACCTTCGCCGCCGACCTGGGCGCCATGACCCCGGTCTTCTACACCTTCACCGACCGCGAGAAGATCTTCGCCATCGTGGAGAGCATCACGGGCGGGCGCATGCACCCGGCCTGGTTCAGGATCGGAGGGGTCGCCGAGGATCTCCCGGACGGCTGGCTTTCGCCTGTGCAGGATTTCCTGAACTGGATGCCCGCACGGATCGCCGAGTACGAGAAACTCCTGACCGGCAACCCGATCTTCACGGCCCGCCTGAAGGGTGTCTCCGCCATCACGCTCGACCAGGCGATCGAGTGGGGCATTTCCGGGCCGAACCTGCGCGCCTGCGGCTTTGCCTGGGACCTGCGCAGGAAGATGCCCTACTGCAGTTACCAGCAGTTCGATTTCGAGGTGGCAACGGCCGAGGGGGGCGACTGCTTTGCCCGCTACCAGGTCAGGATGGAGGAGATGAGGCAGTCGCTCTCCATCGTGAAACAGGCGGCTGCCAAGATGCCGGGCGGCCGCTGGATCTCCGAGGACTACCGCTACGTGCTGCCGCAAAAGCACGACACCCTGCACGACATCGAATCGCTGATCCATCACTTCGTGAACAGCACGCGCGGCATGTCCCCGCCGCGCGGCGAGTGCTACGCCCCGATCGAGGGGCCGAAGGGGGAGTACGGCTACTTCGCCGTCTCCGACGGGCTGCACACCGCCTACCGCATGAGGATCAGGACGCCGAGCTTTCCGCACATCCAGGCGCTGCCGATGATGAGCCGCGGCTGGCTGGTGTCCGACTTTCTCGCCATCATCGGCTCGCTCGACTTCGTGCTGGGGGATCTGGACAGGTGAGCAGTAAAGAAAACGGAGCCATCAGGGCATGATACCGGACCAACTCAAAAATTCGCTGCTAAGCCGGGTCGCCGAGGCCGTCACCCCGCGAGAGGCGGCAGTCGACGTGATGAAGGAGCTGCAGCTCCATTACGGCTGGCTTACCGACGAGGCAGTCGGCGAGGCGGCTCATATCCTCGGCCTGTCGACGCTGCAGGTCGAGGAACTGGCAACCTTCTACGAGCTGATCTACCGGCGGCCGGTCGGCAGGCAGGTGATCCATGTCTGCGACTCCATCTCCTGCTGGTGCGCCGACTGCGACGGCATCATCGATCATCTGAAGGTCCGGCTCGGGGTCGAGCTGGGAGGGACCAGCGCGGACGGGATGTTCACGCTGCTTCCGGTCTGCTGCATGGGGATGTGCGGCGACAGCCCGGCCATGTCGGTGAACGGGACCCCCTACGGCAGGCTGACACCGGAACTGGTTGACCAGATTCTGGAGCTGGAAGGGACGAAGCTCCGATAGCAATAGCCCCCTTTGCAAAGAGGGGGACTAGATTCAGCAGCGAAAGGTTTTCATGGAACTGCTTCTCTTCAAACATAACCGCCCCAACCGACCGGTGACCTTCGCGGAATACCGGGACGAGGGTGGATTCCAGGCTCTGCGAAAGGCGCTCTCCGGGATGTCGCCGGGCGACGTGCAGCAGACCGTGATGGACTCCGGCCTGCGCGGGCGCGGCGGCGCGGGTTTTCCGACCGGCAAGAAGTGGTCCTTCGTGCCGCGGGACCTCCCGGGTCCGCGCTGGCTCATCTGCAACTGCGACGAGATGGAGCCCGGCACCTACAAGGACCGGGCCCTGCTGGAACAAAACCCCTACAGCCTGATCGAGGGGATGACCCTCGCCTGCTATGCCCTGGGCGTCAGGCACGCCTTTATCTTCATCAGAAAAGGGTACGAGAAGGCCGCCCGGAACCTGAGTCAGGCCATAGCAGAGGCAAAAGAGGCCGGCCTGCTCGGCGAGCGGATCTGCGGCAGCGAATTCTCCGCCGACATCGATCTGCACCTCTCGGCCGGGCGCTACATCTGCGGCGAGGAGACTGCACTCATCAACGCGCTGGAGGGAAAACGGCCGAACCCGAGATCAAAGCCCCCCTTCCCGGCGGTGAAGGGGCTCTGGAACGGGCCTACCGTGGTGAACAACGTGGAGACCCTGGCCAATATCCCGGCCATCATCGCCAAGGGGGCCGGCTGGTTCAAGGGGCTCGCCCTCAACCCGGAAGGAGCCGGCACCAAGCTCTTCTGCGTGAGCGGCGCCGTGGCGAACCGCGCCTGCTTCGAGCTTCCCATCGGCACGCCGCTTGGCGAGATCATCGATGGCCCCTGCGGCGGCATGCGGGGGGCGAAGAAATTCAAGGCCTGCATCCCGGGGGGCGCCTCCACCCAGTTTCTCACCGCCGAGCACCTGCAGGTGCCGATGGATTTCGACACGGTGGCCAAGGCCGGCTCCAGGCTCGGCAGCGGCGGCATCGTAGTCTTCGAGGAAGGGCAGTGCCTGGTGGCCGCCACCCTGAACCTGATTACCTTCTTCGCCCGTGAATCCTGCGGCTGGTGCACACCCTGCCGCGAGGGGCTTCCTTTCGTGAAGGAGATTCTCCAGAGGATCGAGGCGGGCCGCGGGGAAGAGAGGGATCTCGGTCTTTTGCGCGAGCACATAAAATACCTCTCCTACTCCTTCTGCGCCCTGGCGCCGGGCGCCATGGCACCCCTGGAGGGGCTCCTGACGCACTTCGAGGACGAGGTGCGCGAGCATATCGTGAAAGGGGGCTGCCCGTTCAAGGGTCAGGGGGGCAACGAGATCTCGTGGTAGGAGCGGCATTCCTGCCGCGATTACCTGCAATCTTCGCGGCAGGAATGCCGTACACATCCAGTAACCGCACCAAAAGGCCCACATGCCGAAGTTGATCATCGATAACATACCGGTTGAGGTACCGCAGGGAACCAACGTGCTGGAGGCGGCCCGCAGCGTGGGGATCACCATCCCGCACTTTTGCTATCACCCGGCCCTGGCCGTGGCCGGAGCCTGTCGCCTTTGCGCCGTGAAGCTGCTGGACGGCCCGGTCAAGGGTATCCAGATGTCCTGCTCCCTGCCGGCACAGGATGGCATGGTGGTCTCGACCACCGATCCGGAGGCGCTGAAGCTCCGGAGCCTGGTCATCGAATGGCTGATGGAGAACCACCCGCACGACTGCCCGGTCTGCGACGAAGGGGGGGAGTGCCTGCTGCAGGACTTCACCATCGCAGGCGGGCACGGCCGCCGCCGATACCAGGGTAAAAAACGTACCTACCTGAACCAGTACCTCGGCGAAGGTATCAGCCACGAGATGAACCGCTGCATCCAGTGCTACCGCTGCGTCAGGTTCTACCAGGATTACGCGGGAGGAACCGATTTCGGCGTCACCGGCAGCGCGGCTCGGGTATACTTCGGCAGGTTCGCCGACGGCCAGCTCGAGTCCCCCTTTTCCGGAAATCTGGTGGATATCTGCCCGACCGGCGTTTTCACCGACAAGACCGGACGCTACCGGGCGCGCTACTGGGACTACGAGTTTGCCCCCTCCATCTGCCCCCACTGCTCGATCGGCTGCAACACCTGCCCGCAGAACTTCCAGCGTGAGGTCATCAAAATCGTGGCGCGCAGAAACGACCAGGTAAACGGCTGGTTCATCTGCGACCGCGGGCGCTTCGACAAAGGCTTCGTGAACGACAGGCTGAGACCCAGGGAGCCGCTTCTGGACGGCGCTGCCTGCGGTTACCAGGAAGCGCTGGACGCCCTCGCGGTGCTCATTTCCGACTTTATCAGGGAAAATGGCGCCAAAAGCCTCGCCTTGGTCGGTTCAAGCAGGCTCTCGCTGGAGGGGGGGATCATGCTGGGCGAGCTGTCGCGGCTCCTGGACGGCTCGCAGGTCTGCCACTTCGCCGACGCCGCGCTCGCCCAGGGAAGCCTCGCCGCCGCAAGGCTTTTGAATCAGCAAAATGCCGCCTCCCTCCCTGACCTGGAAGGAGCTGCCTGCATAGCACTGTACTCTCTGGACCTGATGGAGGAGGGGCCGATGCTCGCCCTGGCGGTCAGAAAGGCCTGGCTTGCCGGAGCCCAGGTGTACCTCATTCCGGCAGAGTCCGGCGCGCCGGAAAAGGAGCTCCCTTTCCAGTACACCGTAGTCTCTTCTCTTGACGAGGTGCCGCTTGAGGGTGGCTCGAAAGGGGTGGTCATCTGTGGCGCCGGCGAAAAGGAGCCTGAATTTCTTGAGCAGCTGGCCTCCCTCGGGGCCAAACTCGTCCTGCTGCAGCCGGGGCCAAACGGATTCGGCGCCGCACTGCTGGCCCTGGAAAATGGTGCCGTCTCCCTGTCAGAAGCCATGGCGACCAAAAAGGTCAAGGGCATCATCTGCTTTGAGGCGGACATCGCGCCCGGCATGCTGGAAGGTGTCACCGTGCTTGCCTGCGCGGACTGGCGCAGCACGGAAGCCGCCCTCCGGGCGTCCATTTTCCTTCCCACCACCACCTGGGTCGAGTCGGACGGGACCAGCATCAACTTCGAGGGACGGGCCCAGCGCTTTCAACGATCCATGCGGGCGGGCCTCCCGCTGAAGGGGCTGGAGGCGAAGTACCACTGCAACGCCAGGGAGGAGGCGCCCCCACTGCACCCGCCCAGGGTGCACAGAAGGGAGATCCCCGGCGGGCTGGAGCGGGACGCCTGGGAAGTGATGGCGCAACTTATGGAGAGGCTGGGGGGCGAGCGTATCGACCAGCCGCTCTTTGGCAGATGGAGCATACTAAAGGATCTGGACCCGGAAGGCGGCGGCCTGCGCAGCCTCCCCGGTGGCGTAATCGAAGCACGCGGGTAAACTCCGCTTTCCAGAGCTACCCCCGGTAAAACGCGGGGGCAATTTGATACACGAGCCGCAGCACTGGACACGATCATGAGCTGGGACACCATCGACATACTGCTTATGCTTGGGAAGATACTGCTGCTCTTCCTCATCATACTGACGCTCGCCGCCTACCTGGTGCTGGCTGAGCGGCGCATCCTCGCCTGGATGCAGGACCGCATCGGTCCCAACCGGGTCGGGCCGCTCGGACTTTTGCAACCGTTGGCGGACGTGATCAAGATGCTGACCAAAGAGGACATGATACCGAAGTCCGCCGACCGGCTGCTCTTTTCCCTGGCGCCGGCCATGGCCGCCATCCCGGCCATCCTCACCTTTGCCGTGATCCCCCTGGCGGCGCCAGCCGTCATCTTCGGGCATCAGGTGAACATGCAGGTGACCGACCTGGAGGTGGGCGTCCTCTTCTTCCTGGCGCTCTCCTCGATAGCCGTCTACGGCGTGGCGCTGGGCGGGTGGGCCTCCAATTCCAAGTACGCGCTGCTCGGCAGCATCCGGGGACTCTCCCAGCTGATCTCCTATGAGCTCTCCATGGGGCTCTCCCTTGTTCCGGTGGTGATGCTCGCCCGCTCCCTGCGGATTTCCGACATCGTCAACGCCCAGGCACAGATGCCTTTCATCATCTACCAGCCGATCGCCTTCCTGATCTTTCTGGTCAGCATACTCGCCGAATGCCGGCGGATACCGTTCGACCTGCCCGAGGCGGAAGGGGAACTGGTCGCGGGGTTTCACACCGAGTACTCGGGCATGCGTTTCGGACTCTTCTTTGTCGGCGAATACATAAACATCATCGCGCTCGGCGCGCTCGCCTCGGTCTTCTTTCTGGGCGGCTGGCGGGGACCGCTGCTGCCGCCGATCATTTGGTTTTTCCTCAAGGTCGCCGCCTTTTCGTTCCTGTTCATCTGGATCAGGGGGACCCTGCCGCGCCTTCGCTACGATCAGCTCATGCACCTGGGCTGGAAGTTCCTGACACCGCTTGCGCTACTGAACATTCTGGCCACCGGTTGGTGGCTTGCTCTGCGTTAGGAGGAGTTATCGGCAACGTAATCTCACCAAGGAGAAACTACCATGAAAGCAACAGTGGAAGTCGAGTTGGGGGAGGGGTTCGGGCAACAGGTGGATGCGGTAGACAGAAACGGGCACACGGCACTGATGGACGCGGCCAAGACGGGAAACCTGCCGCGGGTAAAGGAACTGCTGGAGCGAGGTGCCAGCGTTGCGGCCAGAAGTGACAAGGGAAAGACCGCGCTACACTTCGCCGCCTCGCACGGCAGGGTGGATGCTGTCCGCTATCTTTTGACCAGGGGAGCCGAGGTTGACGCACGCGACAGAAGCGGGCACACCCCTCTCATGCTCGCCGCGAACTACGGCTGCAACCAGACCAGCCAGGCGCTGATCGGACACGGCGCCGATCCGATGGCCATGTCCAACACCGGAGCCACGGCGCTGGCCTACGCAGAAAACAACAGGCATGCGCAGACGCTGAACATTCTGATGCAATCGCTTAGGCCCAGTTGAGCCAACCGGCCCAGCCGAGACCAGGCAGGCGGACAACCGCAGAATTGGCGCTCCTGCCGCGATTACCATAGCCAGAAAAGCTACGGCCAACTCATCACCAGGCCCATCAACCCAGGTAAGCGATGCCCATACTGAACGACATAAAAGAGATCCTGACCGGTCTTTCCATAACCTTCAGACACATGTTCAGAAAGCCGGTCACCCTGCAGTACCCCGAGGAGAAGAGGCCGATGCCGGCCCGCTTTCGCGGCAGCATCGTGCTGACCCGGGATCCGGAGGGAGGCGAGCGCTGTGTCGCCTGCTACCTATGCTCTGGCGCCTGCCCGGTCGACTGCATCTCGATGGCGGCGGCCGAGGCAGAGGACGGGCGCCGCTACGCCGCCTGGTTTCGGATCAACTTCGCCCGCTGCATACTTTGCGGGCTCTGCGCCGAGGCCTGTCCGACCCTGGCGATCCAGATGTCCCCGGAGATGCTCCCCTGCACGAGGGGCGTCATGGACTACGTCTATGAAAAAGAGGATCTGCTCATTGACGGCACAGGGAAGGACCCCGACTACAATTTCTACCGCCACGCCGGTATCGGCGTGGTGGAGCCGCGCGGTGGAAACCCGGACGAGCATCCGCCGGTGGACCCAAGAAGCCTGCTCCCATAGCAATACCGAGCAACAAACCCTGCAGGAGTTACATGGAAGCCATCGTCTTTTACCTACTTGCCGCCGTGACAGTGATCGGCACCCTCTGCGCGATAACCGCCAGACAGGCGGTGCGCGCCATCGTCTACCTTGTCACCTCCTTCTTCGCGCTGGCCCTGATCTTCTACCTTTTGGGGGCTCCGCTGGTGGCCGCCTTCGAGGTGATCATCTACGCGGGCGCCATCATGGTCCTGTTCCTGTTCGTCATCATGATGCTCGATCTCGGGCACCCGGAGAAGCTGGCCGCCCCGCGGCTGGCAGACTGGTGGCCTGCGCTGCTGCTGTTGACTGCGATCATCGGCTCCATCGTCGTCCTCGCCGCGGCAAGGCAGCCGGCCCCGGTGGCCGGGTTCACCGGCATCTCGGTGCGTGAATTTTCCCAGGCCCTTTTCACGCGCTACGGGGTCGCCGTCGAGCTGATCTCCATGCAACTCCTCTTCGCGCTGGTTGGCGCGCTCTACCTCGGGAGGAGACGATGAGCGTCCCGCTTTACCACGTGCTGATACTCGCCGCGATCCTTTTCGCCATGGGGCTTGCCTGCGTGGTTGCCTGGCGGGCCAACGTCATCATGATGCTGATCGGCATCGAGATCATGCTGAACGCCGTCATGCTCACCTTCGTCGGGGGGTCCGCCCACTGGGGGATCGCCGACGGGCAGCTGTTCGCCCTGATGCTTATGGCGCTCACCTCCGCCGAGGTGTCGCTCGCCCTCGCCATGGTGGTATACCTGCAGCGGCGCAAAAAGTCCGTGAATACGGATGACTTCGACATGATGAAAGGCTGAGGGAGGCATTTTCGTAATGCGCGCACCGGCAAGGATAAAACGATGAAAAGCTACCTCACTCTCATGCTCATGTTCCCGCTTCTGGGGGGATTGATCAGCGCGCTGTTCGGCCGGAAATTGCCGCGCCGCATGGTGGAGCTGACCGCCTGCGCCACGGTCTGGGGAAGCTTTGTCTGCGCCCTCTTGGCAGCGCTTGCCTACCGGTCGCCGGAAAAGGTCGTCCTTACGCAGTGGCTGACCGCCTTCGACCTCTTGGCCCCGATCTCGCTCTACCTCGACCCGCTCTCGCTTTCCCTGGCCGTGATGATCGGCTTCGTCTGCGGCCTGATCCACGTCTACGCCGTCTTCTACATGGCAGGCGAAACCGACTACGCGCGTTTTTTCGCCCTTCTGAACCTCTTCGTCTTCGCCATGCTCACCCTGATCCTCGCCGAGAACCTTCCGCTTCTCTACCTCGGCTGGGAGGGGGTCGGCTTTTGCTCCTACCTGTTGATCGGCTTCTGGTACACGGACAAGAACAACGCGGACGCCGGCCGCAAGGCCTTCATCACCACGAGGATCGGCGACACCGCCTTTCTGGTCGGCATCGCCTGGCTGTTCCAGCTCTTTGGCACCTTCTCCATTTCGGAGCTGAACGGCATGGCGTTCCTGATGCCGGGCTGGGTGATAACCTGCCTGGGGCTCCTTTTCCTGGTGGGCGCCATGGGAAAGTCGGCGCAGGTGCCGCTCATGGTCTGGCTTCCGGATGCCATGGCAGGTCCGACGCCGGTCTCCGCCATGATCCACGCGGCCACCATGGTGACCGCCGGGGTCTATCTGCTCGCCCGCATGTTCCCGCTGATCGGCGGCTCCGAGACCGTTACCGCTGCCATCGCCATCACCGGCGGTGTTACCGCCTTCTACGGCGCCAGCTGCGCGCTGGCCCAGCGTGACCTGAAAAGGGTGCTCGCCTTCTCCACCATCAGCCAGATCGGTTACATGATGCTCGGGGTCGGCGCCGGGGCCATCACGGCCGCCACCTTCCACCTGCTCGTGCACGCCTTCTTCAAGGCACTGCTCTTTCTGGGCGCCGGTTGCGTGATCACCGCCATGCACCACGAGCAGGACATCTTCAAGATGGGAGGTCTGCGCCGCACGCTCCCGGTCACCTTCTGGTGCTACCTCGCGGGTGCCGCGGCCCTTGCGGGGCTCCCTCTTACCGGCGGCTTCTTCAGCAAGGACAGCATTTTGTCCGCACTCTGGCTGAAAGGGGGCGGACTGTACCTCGGCCTCTACCTGCTGGCGCTCCTGACCGCGCTCCTGACCGCCTTTTACACCTTCCGCATGGTCTATCTGGTGTTCGGGGGCACCGGCGAAAAGATCCACACGCTTCCGGAGCTGAAGGTCATGCAGCTGGTGCTGATTCCGCTGGCCCTCCTCGGTCTCTTCGGCGGGATCTTGAACCTGCCGGCCTATCTGGGGCCCGGCTTCCTGAAGGAATTGTTCGCCGGACTGGCGGGCGCCGCCCCGGCCGAGGGGTCGCACCTGGAGGAAATGGTGCTGCAGGCGGTGGCCGGAGCGCTCGCCTTGGCGGGCCTTTTGGCCGCGCAGCTCCGCTTCGGCGGGAAGGCGAGGACGCAAAGGGTGCTGGAGGCGAAGTCGGAACCCTCGGCGCTGGTCTCCTTTTTATCGAACGGCTGGTATTTCGACCGTCTGTACCATGCGCTGCTGATCCGCCCCTATCAGGCGTTTTCCTCAATTCTCTGGCAGCGGGTGGACGAGGGGGCGATCGATGACACGCTGGACCGGCTGGCTCGCGGTCTCGGCTCCTCAGGCTACTGGCTTGGCCGCTGGAGCACCGGTCGCGTTTCCGTCTACATCTTCAGCTTTGCCGCCGGCGGGGCCCTGCTACTTGGCTACCTCGCCTGGCTGACGCTTTAGCAAATCCAGCTTAACGGCGCTCCGGTTAGCGCCATACGGGACAAACTTGCGATGACCTCTGACTTCCCGATACTCACGCTGCTCATCTTCCTCCCGCTTTGCGGGTCGCTGCTGCTGCTCGCCTTGCGGCGCAGCGAGAAAGCCGTTCGCCCGATTGCTCTTCTCTTCGCGCTCGCCGAGTTGGCCCTTGGCGCCTGGGCCTGCCGCGGGTCGTCGCTTGGCGAGGCCACCGGGGCTCCCGCCGGCTTTTTCTTCTTTGAGGACGCCGCCTGGGTCGAGCGTTTCGGAATCCGCTACACAGTCGGGATGGACGGCATCAGCCTGCTGATGGTCCTTTTGACCGCCTTTATCACCGTCATCGCCGTGCTGGTATCCTGGCAAGGGATCAAAGAGCGGCTCCCGCTCTACTTCGCACTGCTGCTCGCCCTGGAGACCGGCATCCAGGGGGTCTTCCTGAGCCTCGACATCTTTCTCTTCTACCTCTTCTGGGAGGCGATGCTGATCCCGATGTTTTTCCTGATCGGCATATGGGGACACGGCCGGAGGATCTACTCGGCCGTAAAGTTCTTCCTGTACACCTTCTTCGGCTCGCTGCTCATGCTGGTGGCGATCATCTCCATCTACCTCATGCATGGAGCCCAGACCGGGATCTACAGCTTTTCGCTCACGCAGCTTATGCAGACCACGGTTCCTTATGGCGCGGGGCTGTGGCTTTTTGCCGCGTTCCTTTTTGCCTTTGCCATAAAGTTCCCGCTCTTCCCGCTGCACACCTGGCTTCCCGACGCCCATACCGACGCGCCGACCGCGGGGAGCGTGATCCTCGCGAGCCTCCTCTTGAAGACCGGCGCCTACGCGCTGATCCGCTTCGGCTATCCGCTCTTCCCCGAGGCGGCTCGGGCCTTTACCCCGCTTCTGTACGTGACCGCCGTCTTCGGCATCAGCTACGGCGCCTGGGTCGCCTTTGCGCAAGAGGACATGAAGCGGCTGGTCGCCTACTCCAGCGTCAGCCACATGGGGTTCGTGGCCCTGGGCATCGCCGCCTGGAGTCCGGTGGCGCTTTCGGGTGCGCTCATACAGATGGTGAACCACGGGGTGACCACCGGCGCCCTGTTCGCCATGGTCGGCATGCTGGACGAGCGGACCGGGAGCAGGGAGATCGCCACCTACGGAGGGATCTGGGGGAAGGTGCCGGCTCTTTCCTTCTTTTTCCTGTTGTTTTGCATGGCCTCGGCGGGGCTGCCGGGACTCAACAACTTCGTAGGCGAGTTTCTGGTGCTGGTCGGGACCTTCAGAGTTTCGCCGATCGCCGCAGCAGGCGCCTTCCTGGGCATCGTGCTGACCCTCGTTTACACAGTGCGGCTTGTGCAGGATGTCCTGTTCGGTAAGGAGAACAAGCCCCTTACCCTGTCCGACCTGTCGCTGAGGGAAGGAGGGGTGCTGGCCGTTCTCGCTGTCGCCGTAATATATCTGGGTGTCCATCCGGGGCCGGTATTGGAACTTATCAAGGCGCCTATTGCACTACTGACCGGTTCAAGATAAAGGCTCAACCACAGAGGACTCAGAGGCTCACAGAGGAAACCTTAATGAATCCGAATCTGATAACCGGGAACATTATTGACGCGGCTATGAAAGTCCATACAGCCCTTGGTCCGGGTCTCTTGGAGGGTGCTTACGCCGCGTGCCTTTTGCACGAATTGCGCAAGAGAAAATTAACCGCATTTTCTCAGGTCATCTTACCCGTACATTACGATGGAGTAACCATCGATATAGGTTATCGGGTGGATTTACTTGTAGAAAATAGTGTTATTGTCGAATTAAAGGCTGTGGAGCGAGTCCTTCCTGTTCATGCCGCACAGCTTTTGTCTTACCTGAAGCTTAGCGGCCACCAGTTGGGGCTGCTTATTAATTTCAATGTCTGCCACTTGAAGGATGGAATTCAACGTTTCATTCTTTGACAGCCTCTGAGCAGCTTTTCCTCTGTGTACCTCTGTGTACCTCTGTGTACCTCTGTGTACCTCTGTGGTAAGGCTCTCTGCTTCTAAGGCTCTTTGCTTCAATGGAGTTTGGTAATGTCCCTTTCTGATGCAGCTTCGATCATGCCGATCATCATCACCGCCTGCGCGACGCTGCTCGTGCTGCTTTCCGGCCCCTTCCTGCCCGCGCGCGTCACCAGCACCATCGCCGTGGCAGCTTCTATCGCGGCTGGCCTTTGGGCGGCTCTTTCCGCGAGCGCCATCGCCCCGGCACTGCCCGGCCTGACCTTCACCCCACTGGCCCGGTTCCTGACTCCGGTCTTCTGCCTGGCCGCAGCTTTGACGCTGCTCTTCTCCCACGGCTACAACGAGCGGCGCGGCATCAAGGGTGAGGAATATCCGGCGACGGTCCTCTTTGCCCTTTTCGCCATGAGCGTACTCCCCTGCGCCACCAACCTGCTCATCCTCTTCCTGGCTCTCGAGTCGATCGCCTTCGCCTTTTACATCCTGGTAACCATTGACTTAAACCGTGCCGAGTCCGGCGAGGCGGGGCTCAAATATCTCCTGATGGGCGCGGTGGCCGCGGCTGTCACCGCCTTCGGCTTCTCGCTCATCTTCGCCGGCAGCGGCACGCTGGAGCTGAGCGGAGCACTCGCCGCCCCGGAAAACCGCGCCATCATCTCCGCCGGCTGGGGGCTCATCGTGATCGGGATAGCCTTCAAGCTCTCACTGGTACCGGCCCACCTCTGGACCCCGGACGTCTACCAGGGGGCGCCGGCACCGGTCGCCGGCTTTCTCTCTACCGGTTCCAAGGTGGCCGCCGCCGCCGTCCTTCTCATGCTGCTCGCTTTCCTGCCGCCAATGAGCGAGATGCATGCCCCTCTCTATGTTTTGTCGCTGCTCTCCATGGTGCTCGGGAACCTGGCGGCGTTGCTGCAAAAAGACATCAAGAGGATGCTGGCCTATTCCTCCATCGCCCACATGGGCTACCTGACGCTGGCGCTTCTTACCGGGACCAGGGACGGCTATGCCGCAGTGCTTCTCTACGGCGCCATCTACTCCGCCATGAACCTGGCCGCTTTTGGCGCCATCGCCTCCCTCTCGGGCGACGAGGAGCGCTCGCTGATCTCCGATTACGCCGGAATCGGCTTCAGCGCGCCCTTCCGGGGCGCCGTCTTGGCGATCTCCATGCTCGCCCTGGCCGGCATCCCGCCGACGGCAGGTTTCATCGGCAAATTTTTCATCTTCTATGCCGCCATCCGGGGCGGCGAACTGACGCTCGCCATCATCGGCATCGTCAGTGCCGCGGCCTCCGCATACTTCTACCTTAAAGTCGTGGTACATCTTTACATGCACCGCTCAGACGCGGCGCCTCCCCAACCGGTCTCCTCCGCCGAATCTCTGGCTCTTTTCTGCACCGCCCTCTCCGTCATTGCCATCGGGATTTTCCCCGCTCCGCTTTTGCGGCTGCTGGATGTCGCGCTGCGCTAATCCGCCCTGCCGGGTCTAGCATGCCTGTGCTGACGGTCCATGCCGGGCGCAAAAATGGGGAGCCACCCAAAGGCAACACCCCATTTTTCATTCCGCTTTATGCTGATCAGCCCGCCCGCTTGAATCCCCCAAATGCAGCCGCCGCCAAGGACCTTTTACGGCTATTGCTAAGAGATGGTCTTCTTGAAAACCTCAAGGTACTCCAGGTCGAAGGATCCGGCCATCTCCCCGAACATTATCTCCAGCGCCTCTTCCTTTGTCATGGCCGCCCGATACGACCTGTTGGTGGTCAAGGCACTGAAAACGTCGGCGATGGCTGTTATCTTGGAACTTCTGGCAATTTCGAAGCTTGTCAACCCGTCCGGGTAGCCGCAACCGTTTTCCTTTTCATGATGATGTTTCACGATACCCAGGGAAACAGGACTGAATATCTCCAGATCCTTCAGTGCCTGGTAGCCGTCGGAAGGATGCTGCTTAAGCTCCAAGAACTCGGAGGCGGTCAGTTTCCCCGGCTTCTCTAGCAGCTGTTTAGGGGTGTACACCTTCCCGTAATCGTGGAACAGCGAACCGATACCGACATCCAGAAGCTCATCGCGCTCCAGTTCGAACAGCCTCGTGTGCAGCGAGATCGAGTAGGTGGCGACATGGACCGAATGCACGTAGGTATAGGTATTATGATCCACCAGACCGCACAGTGCCGTCATCACGCCGTCCGCATTCAGTACATCGTTCAATATGTGCTGCATCAGATGCCGGCACCGGTCAAAGCTTTCCTTTACAGCAACTGCAGGCCGATCGAATATCTCATGCACGTAGTTGACCGAGGTCTGGTAGAGCACATGCTGCCTCTCCAGAGGCTCCATCTCCTCGTCATTCATCAAAATGGAAAGATTGGACTCCACGTACTGGTTGTACTTGGATATCTGGTGGGACTTTACGTATAGTGTCTTGACGTTGCTGTCCAGCAGCCTTTTTTTATCGCTGCAGGTAAAGGAGTGACTGGAACCCTTGTACATGACGTATTTCTCGCCATGCCTCACATACAGGGAAACCCCCGGCAATGTCTCAGGTATCAAGGATTCCAGGTGAATCATGCGGTACATGCCTGCCCTCCTGCAACTGGAGAATGAAAGTCAGTAAATATTTCCCTGGCCTGATGCCGCCGCTTATTGAATTGTAATAGTCGCGGATCAGGCGGTAAAGCAATGCTATCGCAAAAGGAGAGCTGCCTCTCGGCAGGCTCTCCTTTTGATTCACCAGGTCTCGTCCGGCTTGCCCCATAGATTGAAGGCAATGTCGTCCAGCAGTTCCGGTATGCCCTCTCCGGTCGCGGCGGAGATCGGAAATACCTTGATCCCCAACTCCTGGAAATAGGGGAGGATCGCCTGGAGATTCTCCCGCACGTTCGGCAGGTCGATCTTGTTGACGACCACCGTCTGGCGCTTTTCGGCCAGTTCCGGATTGAAAAGGGCCAGTTCCCGGTTGAGCGCCTCGTACTCGGCGATCGGATCGCGCTCCGGCATCCAGGACAGATCCAGCAGATGCAGCAGCTGTCCGGTCCTCTCCAGGTGCTTCAGGAAGCGGTGGCCAAGACCGGCCCCTTCGCTCGCCCCCTCGATCAGCCCCGGGATGTCCGCCATCACGAAGGTGCGGTAGTTCTTGTACAGCACCACGCCCAGGTTAGGCTTTAGCGTGGTGAAATGGTACTCCGCGATCTTCGGCCGGGCAGCCGATATCTTGGTGATCAGGGAGGACTTGCCGACGCTCGGCATCCCCAAAAGCCCGACATCCGCCATCAGCTTCAGTTCGAGTCTGATCCAGAGCTCCTCGCCAGGCTCGCCGGTCTGCGCGAACTTGGGCGCCTTGTGGGTGGCGGTCTTGAACCGGGCATTTCCCTGCCCGCCCCGGCCCCCTTTCAGAAGGACGATGGAGGAATCGGGCTCGGTCAGGTCGGCCAGGATCTCGCCGGTCTCGGCATCCTTGATGACGGTCCCCCGCGGCAGCAGCATCTCCAGCGGCTCGCCTGCAGCGCCGTGCTTGTCCTTACCCTGTCCGTTCCTGCCCCGGCCCGCCTTTTGGTGCGGGTGCTGGCGCATGTCCAGAAGCGTCGCGAGCTGCGGAGAGACCCGGCACACCACGTCCCCGCCCTTGCCGCCGTCGCCGCCGTCCGGGCCGCCCAGCGGGATGAATTTTTCACGCCTGAAGGAGACGCAGCCGGAGCCGCCGTCGCCCGATTTCACGTATATCTTAACTTCGTCTATAAAACTCATGATTTTTCCCTGCAAACGGCAAAAGCCCGGACCATTTGGCTCCGGGCTTTTACACTATTTTTATGGTGCGAGTACTAGTTAGCCGGGTACACGGAGACCTTTTTGCGGTCTTTCCCCATGCGCTCGAACTTCACCACGCCTTCAATAAGGGCGAAAAGGGTGTAGTCCTTGCCTAGTCCGACGTTGTTCCCCGGGTGGATCTTGGTGCCGTGCTGACGGTAGAGGATGTTGCCGGCCTTGACCGCCTCGCCGCCGAACTTTTTGCAGCCAAGCCTCTGGCCGTCTGAGTCGCGGCCATTCCTGGTACTGCCGACGCCTTTTTTGTGTGCCATTTTCTGCTCCTCCTGACGGTAGCGTCCGTGGTCACGCTGACCAAGGGCTCCCGCACCGTCTTGTTAAATATTGCCTAGGCGTTGATCTTCTCAATCCTCAGTATCGTCCTGAGTTGACGGTGCCCGTTAAGTTTCCTTGAGTTCTTCCGGCGCTTCATCTTGAAGACCAAGATCTTCTTGTCTTTACCCTGCTCGACAATCTTGCCGATTACAGAGGCGCTGGGCACTAAAGGTGTTCCGATAACGACCTTATCGCCGCCAACCATCAGGACCTCGGAGATCTCTACGGTATCACCTACCGCACCCTCCAATTTTTCGACTTTCAAGAAGTCGCCTTCGGAAACTTTGTACTGTTTCCCTCCGGTTTTAACTACTGCGTACATGAACTTCACCACCTTTATCCTAAATTTACAATGAGCGGTCAAAGTTAACTTGAAAGAGCCGGCAAGTCAAGACTTTTATTCCGCAGGGACGTTTTCCCGCTCCGCGGTCGGCAGCGGTTATCAACCGCCACCTGGTCCGGCTTTTTGCCGTCTTCAGCCCAGATCGAGGTAGATCTCATCCCCGCGCATCTCCACGGGGTAAACCCGCAGGGTGAATTCGGGGTGGCCCTCGCAGGCGCCCGAGACGAGATTGAAGCGGTAGCCGTGGCGCGGGCAGGAGATGCTGCCGGCCTCCTTCAGGAAGGCGCCTTCCATGGGAGCACCCTGGTGGGGACACTCCGACTCGCAGGCGTACACCACACCCTTGGTCTTCACCAGCAGTACGGCCTGGCCCTCTACCTGCACCAGCTTCTTCCCGAATTCCGGGACTTCCGAGACCTTTGCTGCAAATACCATCCTACCCCTCCCGAGTAACGCGAATCCCCCGTCCATCACCGTCCCAGCTCCAGGCTTACCGCGTCAGCTTACCGCGACCTCGAACTGCTCCTGGTGGAAGCCCGGCTTGGCGCGGACCGTGATCCTCTTCTTGAAGTTCTTCTCGAGTTCCTCCAACCCGCGGCGCTCCTCGTCATAGAGGAGGTCGGCTACCTGCGGGTGCACGGTCAGCATCACCTTGCTGCCGCGTATGTCGATCATCTCGCGGCGAAGTTCCCTGAAGATCTCGTGGCAAACGGAGATCTTCGATTTCACGTAGCCCCTCCCCTCGCAGTAGGGGCACGGCTCGCACATCATGCGTCCCAGACTCTCGCGCACCCTCTTTCTGGTCATCTCCACGAGCCCCAGCTCGGAGATCTTCAGGATGTTGGTCTTCGACTTGTCGCTCTTCAGAGCCTCCTCGAGCGCACCGTACACCTTCTCGCGGTTCACCTCCTTCTCCATGTCGATGAAGTCGATGATGATGATGCCGCCCAGGTTACGCAGCCGCAGCTGGTAGGCGATCTCCTTGACAGCCTCCAGGTTGGTCTTCAGGATGGTGTCCTCGAGGTTGTGCTTCCCGACGTAGCGCCCGGTGTTCACGTCGATGGCGGTCAGCGCCTCGGTCTGCTCGATGATGATGTAGCCGCCGCTTTTGAGCCAGACCTTGCGCCCGAGGGCGCGGCTGATCTCCACCTCCAGCCCGAAGTGGTCGAAGAGCGGCTCCTCCTCGTCGTAAAGCTCGATGGAGTATTTCATCTTCGGCATGAAGGTGCTGATGAACTGGACGATCTTGTCGTACTCGGGCTTCGAGTCCACCACGATCCGCTCGACCGACTCGGTCAGGATGTCGCGCACCACCTTCTGGGTCACGTCCAGGTCGGAATGGATCAGGCTGGGTGCTCCCGCCGTGTCCTTTCTCTTGGCGACCTCCTCCCAGAGCTTGGTCAGGTAATGAAGGTCGGCAACCAGGTCCTCCTCGCTTTTCCCGTCCGAGACGGTCCTGACGATGAACCCCCCGCCGGCCGGCTTGATCCGGTCGACGATCTCCTTCAGACGCTCGCGCTCCGCTTCGTCCTCGATCCGCCTGGAGATCCCGACGTGGTCCACCGTCGGCATGTAGACCAGGTGCCGGCCGGGAAGCGAGATATGGGCGGTGATGCGTGCCCCCTTGGTTCCGATCGGCTCCTTGGAGATCTGCACGAGCAGCTCCTGCCCCTCCTGCAGCAGATCCTCGATCGGGTGCAGCGGGTGCGGCACCGGTTCCTCCCCCTGTTCCCTCTCCATAAAGGTCTCGTACTCGTCAACCGAATCGAAGACGTCCGCCACGTAGAGAAAGGCGGCCTTTTCCAGGCCTATGTCGACGAAGGCGGCCTGCATTCCCGGCAGCACCCGCACGACCCTTCCTTTGTATATGTTGCCGATGATCCCCTTCACCCTGCTCCTCTCGACGTACAGCTCCGCAATGGTGCTGTTCTCGATGAGCGCGATGCGGGTTTCGTGGGAGGTGGTGTTTATGACCAGCTCGTTTCCCATGCTAACCCCTCTTGCATATATGATAAAAGCATTTCAAATATCTATTGGTTGCCCGCCGGCCTCTCGGTCAGCAGGCGACCGGCAGTTCCTCGGGAGCCCGGGCAAACAGCACCTCGAGCTTTTCCAGCCGCGCGTCCTTGAACGCCTCCACCGGTAGCCCCATAATGGCCGAGGCGAACTCGACCGGCTTGCCGCGGCCGACCAGCATCTCCAGGACACAGCCGTTCGCGAAGAGCTCGGAAAGCTGGTGGCGCAGGTCGAATTCTACCACCTTCCCCTTCTTCTCGCGCTTGAGCGGTGAGGACTCCAGGGCGAGGAAGGCGGCGACTTTGGCCGGCAGCTCGACCGCCAGGGACTCGGGGAGCGTCACCCGGTACCTGACCCGCTCCATGATGACGGAGAGCGCCGGGGACTTGACCGGAATGATCTCCGCCTCCAGCACCCGCACCCCTTCGGGAAGGGTGGCGTTCAGCGCCTCCTTTAGTGCCTGCGCGGAAAAGCCGGAGTCGACTTCCATGTCCATGTACTCCGCGTGCGACTCGATGCCGACCGAAAGCGCGGTGGCAAAGGAGAATTTCGGATGCGGGTGAAAACCCTGCGAGTAGCGCATCGGTATCCGCGCACGCCCGACGGCCCGGATGAAGAGGGTCAGCATCTCAAGGTGGCTCAGGTAGCGCATCCTCCCCAGCTTCTCGAAACGGATGCGGATTTTCTGCGCCAGCTCGGTCGCCTCCTGGGGGGCCGGCTCGCAGGCAAAGGTGCCGAACGGGACCGGCTCGTTCAGCCGCAGCTTGATCTCGTCAAAGTCGCAGACGCCGCATCCGGTGCACTCCCCGGCGCGGCAGTCGGGCGTCGGCGCCCCCGCGAGGGCGGCCTCGCGCTCGGCCAAGAGGAACTCCCGGCGCACGCCGCAGTCGATATGGTCCCAGGGGAGCGGCTCGTCCAGCTCGCGGCGACGGTGGTAGAAGGTCGGCTCGATGCCGGTATTTTCAAAGGCCTCCCCCCACTTGGACCTGTCGAAGTGCTCCCACCAGCCGTCGAACCGGCAGCCCAGCCGGTGTGCCTCGATCAGCAGCCGGCTAAGCCTGCGGTCCCCGCGGGCGAAAACCCCTTCCAGCCCGGAGAGAGAGGCGTCCTGCCACTTCATGATCAGTTTTTTCTTCTTGAGCGCGGGGCGCAGGTAGCGCTGCTTCTCAACGATCTCTTCCTCGCTTATCTGCGGCTCCCACTGAAACGGGGTGTGCGGCTTCGGCACGAAGCTGGATACCGAGACGTTCACGTCGCCGCCTGAGCCGGCCCACTTCCCCTGCCTCTTCACCTCGCGGGAGATCTCCACGATCCGCTCCACGTCCTCCATGGTCTCGGTCGGCAGCCCGATCATGAAGTAGAGCTTGATCAGCCTCCAGCCGGCGCTGTAGACCGCGCGGGCGTTTTCCAGCAGATCCTCTTCGGTGATCCCCTTGTTGATGACGCTGCGAAGCCGGTCGCTTCCCGCCTCGGGCGCCAGGGTGAAACCGGTCTTTCGCACGCGGCGCACCTCTTCCGCCATCTCGGGGCTCAGGCTTCCCACCCGCATGGAGGGGAGCGAGACCGCCTTCTTCTGCGCCGCGTAGCGGTCCATCAGCCCTTTCAAAAGCGGGGTGAGACAGCCGTAGTCGCCTGTGGAGAGCGAAAGCAGAGAGATCTCGTCGTATCCCGTGTTGCCGAGCGCCTCCTCCACGATCTCCAGCACGCGCTCGGGGCTTCGCTCCCGCACCGGCCGGTAGATGTAGCCCGCCTGGCAGAACCGGCAGCCGCGGGTGCAACCGCGCGAGATCTCCACGCTCACCCTGTCGTGCACGGTCTTTAAAAAAGGGACCACCGGGGTGGTCGGGTAATGCGCACTCTCCAGGTCGGAGACAAAGCGCCTCTTCACCTTCGGGTAGTCCTCGTAAAGCGGTACGATCTGCTCGATGCGGCCGTCGTCCCGGTAGTTCACCTGGAAAAAGGCGGGGACGTAGACACCCTCTATCTTCGAGAGCCGCTCCAGGAGCGTCGACTTCGGCACCCCTTCGGCCTTCCAGTCCCGCACGCAGGCGGCGATCTCCAGGATGGCGTCCTCGCCGTCTCCGATCAGGAAGGCGTCGAAGAAATCGGCCAGCGGCTCCGGATTGAAGGCGCAGGGGCCGCCGCCCAGGATAAGCGGGTATCCTTCGCTGCGCTCGGCAGCCAGCAGGGGGATGTTCGACAGGTCGAGCATGTTCAGTATGTTGGTATAGGAGAGCTCGTACTGCAGGGTGATGCCGACGATGTCGGCCTCCAGCAGCGGAATCCCTCTCTCCAGCGTGGCAAGCGGCCGCCCCTGCGATCTTAGCTGTTCTTCCAGATCGGGCCATGGTGAGTAGACCCGCTCAGGCGTGATCCAGGGTACCCCCTTCAACACGCCGTACAGGATCTGCAACCCGAGATGACTCATGCCTATTTCATAAACATCGGGAAAGGCGAGGACAAAGCTTAAGCCCTCCTCGCGCCCGATGACGGTTCCCATCTCCCCACCCATGTAACGGGCAGGCTTTTCCACTGACAAAAGTATGTTATTGCTCAAAAAACCCCCGAAGACCTCATGGTCGTCCATGACCGGACATAGTAACAAATTATCTTCCGGCCTGGCAAGGTAATATCCCCGGCAGAGCATAATCGGGGGAAAGGGAGTGGGGAAAATGCCGCATTTGGGGATTCAGGGAGAGTGCGGGCTGGCTGGAGGGTTCCTTACGCACCTGCGAGGGCCCCGATAAGCAGAAAAAGCTGGGAAGGAGGGAGCAGTGTTTGATGCTGCCCGCACTGCCAAGGACCTTACCTGCTGACTGAAAAAGGCCGCATCTCGCGATGCGGCCTTTTTTATCAAATGAGTACCCGCCCCTTTCGGGCACGGGAAAGTATCTCCGGCGGCTATTCCTTCTGCCAGACGTAGTCAGGCTCAAAATAGGGGTCGAAAAAGCCGGGAAAGGGGACGAAGAAGGTGGCGGCCTCTCCTGCGCCGGAGACGGTACGCACAAGCGTCATGCCGACCCCCTTAAGCGGCCCGACGGTCAGCCCCCGGGCAAGCCCGTCCTCACAGGAGGTCAGATAGATCTGCTTGGGAAGCTCCAGCCAGCCGGTTGCCAGGTTTGCCACACCCCGCACCAGCTTGGTCGCCATGCCATCCACGATTTGCTGCGGTGACGACTCCTCAATGCTCAGGATGTCGGAGGCGTGCCCCTCACCTTGCCAAAAGCAGAGCGACAGGGCGAGGAGCATTATGATCATCGGCAGTCGGCCCATTTCACTCCCCCTTTATTTCGGCAGGCTCGGCAGAACCTTGCATCCGTGGCTCCACCCGCTTCTCTTCCCATCCCTGCCATACGTATTCCGGCTGGATCATGGAGTCGTAGTAACCAGGCTGGGGCACAGCGAAAAATACTGTTTCCACCACGCCGGCGAAAAGACGGTAGAAAGTCATCCCCACCCCCTTCAGCGGCCCGACCACATAACCGATGCGGCCACGGTCCCTGACGGTCAGGTAGGACTGTTTGGGGACTTCCACCAGAGAGGTCGCCACGTTGGTTACCCCGCGCACCAGCTTGAAAGCCATCTTTTCGGCAATGGCTTCCGGCTGCTGCCCCTCAAGGGCGAAGGAGGCGGTGGAGAAACTCATGATCAGCAGCAGGGATAACAGCGATATTCTGGTACGCATTTTCGCTCCTCTTGGGCCAATACCGGTCAGTAAACGCTTTGTTCTTTTAACATAAACGACCACCCTTGGCAAGAACGGCATCATGCTGAAACCGGGCGGCCCGGGCGCCCCCCGGCAGCCGGTTGAAAATCCGCAGCCGACCGCGGGGCCGCCCAACGCAAAACGGCGCGTCCCCTGCAAGGAGTCGCGCCGTTCTGTGCCGCAGGCGGGGCAAAAGCCCCTCATTTATGTCACTTGCCGTGCTTTGCCAGGTAGTCGGCGACACCTGAGGTGGAGGCCTTCATGGAATCCTCACCCTCCTGCCAGTTGGCCGGGCAGACCTCTCCGCCGTGGGTTTCCACGAACTGCAGCGCGTCGAGAATCCTGAGTGCCTCGCCGACGCTCCTGCCAAGCGGCAGGTCGTTGATCACCGAATGGCGGACCACACCCTTCGTGTCGATCAGGAACAGCCCCCGCAGCGCTACCGACTCGTTCAAGAGGATGCCGTAGGAGCGGGCAATCGCCTTGTTCAGGTCCTCAACCAGAGGGTACTGGACGTTGCCGATGCCGCCATTTTCCACCGGGGTGTTCTTCCAGGCCAGGTGGGTGAATCTCGAGTCGACCGAGACGCCGATCACCTCGCAGTTCTTCTCCTTGAACTCGCCAACCCTCTTGTTGAAGGCCAGGATCTCCGAAGGGCAGACAAAGGTGAAGTCAAGCGGGTAGAAGAAAAGCACCACATACTTGCCATGATATTTGGAGAGGGTGAGCTCGGCAAAAGAATTGTCGGGCATGACCGCCTGTGCTGTAAAATCAGGTGCTTCCCGGGTGACCAAGGTGTTCAGGCTCATAAGTGCTGCCTCCTTTTATCTGTCTGAATTTCTAATGTGAGAAACTCTACCAGCAGCCTCAACGCTTGTCAACCTAAAAAGATAAAAACTATCTTATTGGTCTCCAACTCCTACCCGCTCACCACCTCGCCCCGGATGCTGATGGTCACCTCGCGCATCGGTATCTCTTTGCCCGAAGCGGCGAGCGCCTGTCGGGCCACCATAACGATGCCGCCACAGCAGGGGACCTCCATCCTCAAGACGGTGATCCCCTTTATGCTGGAGACCCGGAAGAGCTCGGTCAGCTTTGCCAGGTAGGCCCCGTTGTCGTCGAGCTTCGGGCAACCGATGACCACCGCCTTGCCAGCCAGGAAGTCGCGGTGGTAGTCGGCATAGGCAAAGGGAACGCAATCCGCCGTGATGAGCAGCTCCGCGTCCTGGAAATAGGGGGCGCTGACCGGCACCAGGTGCAGCTGCACCGGCCACTGGGCGAGCTGGCTCTGCTGTGAGCCGGCGGCAGGCGCATCCTTTGCCGGCAAGGGGGCGAAGGATACGGCACGCGAGCCGGGGCAGCCGCCGCCTGACTGGTGCCCCGGCTGGGCGTGGTGCTCATGGCGATGCCCGCCTCCGGAAGGAAGCGGCTGGTTGCCCTTTCCCTGCAGATGTTTTTCCACCGCCTCCTCGTCGAAGAGGTCCGCATCGCGCTCGATGATGGTGATGGCGTCCCGCGGGCAGTCGCCGAGGCAGGCTCCCAGCCCGTCACAGAGGTTGTCCGCCGCGATCTCCGCCTTGCCGTCCACAATCTTTATGGCGCCCTCCGCGCAGGAAGGGACGCAAAGCCCGCAGCCGTCACACTTGTCTTTATCTATATGTACGATTTTCCTGATCATGGTCGAATCCTCCCTTGGTTGGCCAGCTTTTATAGTTTTTTGACTCGTTGATTTTTAGCAACTGCCGCCGGCTTGCCTTAGCCGCTCAGAAAAAATAGTGCCAGAGCAGATCGAGGCGGCCGCGCAGCAAAAGCCGACGTCCGGAGTAGGCCATCACCTCCCGGATCGCTGCGCGCTGCGCCTTGGCGTAGCAGTGGATGGGACAGCTTTTGCAGTCCGGTTTCGGGTGAAGCGGGCAGTTTTCCCGCTTGATCCGGGCGTAACGCAGAAGCTCCGCGCAGTCCGGGCAGAGCTCCCCTTTGGCGGCAGCGTGCCTGCCGCGGCAGTAGACCCCGATGAAGGTGGTCAGCACCCGGATATCCTTTTGCTCCTTCAGCCTGTCTTTCATGCTTGCCACCATAGCAGAAGCCTGTCGACCGGCGCATGACGAAAGTCAAGAAAATAGATTCCGCACCCTTTGCCTTTGCTTCGGATATGTGTTATTTTCTGCGGAATGAATACTAATATGGAAAAAATCATCATACCACGCGCCGAACACGGCATTTCCCGTTCGCTGTTAAGCACAAACGGCGTCAAGGTTCTTTACAAGCTGAAGGAGCAGGGATTCACCGCCTACCTGGTGGGAGGGGGCGTGCGCGACCTGCTGCTCGGCCGCGAGCCGAAGGATTTCGACGTCGTCACAGATGCGACTCCCGCCCAGCTGAAGAAGCTGTTCAGAAACTGCCGCCTGATCGGGCGCCGGTTCCGTCTCGCCCACCTGCATTTCCACGACGAGATCATCGAGGTGGCGACCTTTCGCTCCGCCGCCGATGCCGCACCCGAAGAGCCTGCAGAGGCCGCCGAACCGTCCAGCGAGGCTCCGGCGCTCGAGCATGAACTTAAGCACGAGCACGAGCATGCGCATGAGCGATTGCTCAAGGAAGAACTCATGCCTGAGCATGAGCATGAGCGGGAAGGGAGGCATCAGGGCGCCGGGCGCGGGCGGGAGCGCGGCCACCGTCGCGAGCAGGGTCACGGGCCCGGCATGCTCAAGAACGAGGACGGCATGGTGCTCAGGGACAACGTCTTCGGCACTCCCGAAGAGGATGCCGTGCGGCGGGATTTCACCGTCAACGCGCTCTTCTACAGCATCGCCGACTTCTCCATCATCGACCACGTGGGGGGCATGGAGGATCTCAACAACGGCCTCATCCGCACCATAGGCGATCCACTGGTGCGCTTCACCGAGGATCCGGTGCGCATGATCCGTGCGGTCCGTTTCGCGTCGATGCTCGGATTCAACATCGAGGAGCGCACCCGCGCCGCCATAACCGAACTGGGCGACAGCATCAATAAGGCCACCCCGCCGCGCCTCTACGAAGAGGTGCTGAAGCTGCTGATGCTCGGCGCGGGCGAGCGGACCTACCAGATGATGCGGCAATGCGGGCTTTTCGAGCCGCTCTTCCCGCACTTCGACGCCTGGCTCTCCCGGGAAACCGGCGGCTTCCCGCACGCGAGGGTCGGCAAGGCGCTCGAATGGGTGGATCGGATGATCGGCCAGGGGACGCAGGTCTCGGCGCCGCTCTTGGTCGCCCTCATGTTCGGCGAATATCTGGAGGAGAAGATCGCCGGCTTTCGCGAAGCGGGAGCCGCCCCCCAGCAGGCGGCCGAAATGGCCGTCGCCTCTTTCGCTGGCGAGCTCGCCCCGACGGTGGCGATTCCCAACCGGGTCCTGCTTCAGGTCCGCGAGATCCTCTCCTGCCAGCAGCGCCTGCTGAAGACACCCGGCAGAAATGGCCGCGGACTGGTGGCCAGGCCCGTTTTCCCCGATGCCCTCGCCTACCTGCGCTTCATGGAAGAGCTTTCCCCCGGGAAGAAGTCGCTCGCCGACTGGTGGGAGCGCTTTGCCACCGAGCAGCCCCCCCAGGCCCCGGAAGAGGCGCCGGCGGAAACGGCCCCCGAGGGTGCCGGCAGGAAGAAGCGCCGCAGAAGAAGGCGCAAGAAACCGGCCGCCGCCCCCTAGAGCGCGAGGCCGGCCATCTCCAGCCTCTTTATCCGGTCGCGCAGCTCGGCCGCCTTTTCGAACTCCTGCGCCTTGGCCGCCGTCAGCATCTCCTTCTTCAGCCTCTTCAGCGTCTTCGCCAGATCCTTCACACCCTCAAGTTCGTCCCCGGCAACGGGGACGGCGACCCAGTCCCGCTCCTCCGGCGCCTGCAGCGTGTCCCCGATCACCCGCTTGACGCTTTCCGGCGTGATGCCGTTCTCCACGTTGTAGGCGGTCTGCAGCTCACGCCTTCTGAGCGTCTCATCGATTGCCGACTGCATGGAACCGGTCACCCGGTCCGCGTACATGATGACCCGGCCGGCCAGGTTGCGCGCCGCACGGCCGCAGGTCTGGATCAGGGAGCGGGTCGAGCGGAGAAACCCCTCCTTGTCCGCGTCGAGGATCGCCACCAGCGAGACCTCCGGCAGGTCGAGCCCCTCCCTGAGCAGGTTAATACCGACCAACAGGTCGAATTCTCCCAGGCGCAGGTCCCGCAGGATCTGCATGCGCTGGAAGGTGTCGATGTCCGAGTGCAGGTATCTCACCCGCACCCCGAGCTCGCGGTAGTAGTCGGTCAATTCCTCCGCCATTCTCTTGGTGAGCGTGGTCACCAGCACCCGCTCGCCCCTGGCCGCGGTCTCGCGCGCCTCGTGCAGGAGGTCGTCCACCTGCCCTGCAGCCGGCCGCACCTCGATGGGCGGATCGATCAGGCCGGTGGGACGGATCAGCTGCTCGACCACCACCCCGCCTGCCGCCTTCAGTTCGTAGTCGGCAGGGGTGGCCGAGACGTAGACGGTCAGGTTCTGCTTCCCCTGGAACTCGGAGAAGGTGAGCGGCCGGTTGTCCAGGGCCGAGGGGAGCCGGAAGCCGTAGTTCACCAGGGTTTCCTTGCGGGAGCGGTCGCCTCGGTACATCCCCCCCACCTGGGAGACGGTGACGTGCGACTCGTCGATCATGAGCAGGAAGTCGTCCGGGAAGTAGTCGATCAGGGTGTAGGGGGGCTCCCCGGACCGGCGCCCGTCAAAGTGGCGCGAATAGTTCTCGATCCCCTGGCAAAAACCCATCTCCTCCATCATCTCGATGTCGAAGTAGGTGCGCTGCTCGATCCGCTGCGCCTCGATCAGCATGTTCTGGCTCTTGAAGTAACGGATCCGCTCTTCCAGCTCCAGCCTGATCTGCTCGACCGCCCGCTCCAGTGTCTCACGGCTCGCCACATAGTGGGAGGCGGGGTAGATGGCGCACCTGGAGAGCTTTTGCAGCTGCACGCCGCGCAACGGGTCGATCTCCGAGATGGCCTCCACCGTGTCTCCGAAAAACTCGATCCGGAGCGCGCGCTCGTCGTCGTGGGCCGGGAACACCTCGACCGTGTCCCCCCTGACCCGGAAGCTTCCCCGGTGGAAGTCGACGTCGTTTCGCTGGTACTGGATGGCCACCAGCCTCTGCAACAGCTCGTCGCGCCCGGACTCCTCCCCCTCGCGCAGCCGTATCTGCATCTCCTGATAGGACTCCGGGGAGCCGATGCCGTAGATGCAGGAAACGGAGGCGACGATGATGACGTCGCGGCGGGTAAGCAGGCTGCGGGTCGCCGAGTGCCGGAACTTGTCGATCTCGTCGTTGATCGAGGAGTCTTTCTCTATGAAGGTGTCGGAGGAGGGGAGATACGCTTCTGGCTGGTAGTAATCGTAGTAGGAGACGAAGTACTCGACGGCATTTTGCGGGAAGAGCTCCTTGAACTCGCCGTAGAGCTGGGCCGCCAGGGTCTTGTTCGGGGCGAGCACCAGGGTCGGGCGGTTGCAGCGGGCAACCACGTGGGCCATGGTGAAGGTCTTGCCGGAACCGGTCACCCCCAGCAGGACCTGGTGCGCGTCTCCGCGCTCCACCCCTGAGGTAAGCTCCTCTATGGCGCGCGGCTGGTCGCCGCGGGGCTGAAAGCCGGTCTGCAGTTCAAATCTGTCCATGCCGGCGATGATAGCACGGGGCGTGCTTTTGCAACAGGGGGATCAGGCAGCCGAACATATTCTTCGGGGCGGGAGCTGGTTCAGGAACAGCCAGTAGGTCATGGCCTGCTTCATGTCTTCACAGAACTGGCAGTAATCGACCGGTTTCCTGATGTAGCTGTTGGCGCCCAGACGATAGCTGTCCAGGATGTCCTGCTCCTCGGTGGACGAGGTGAAGACGACCACCGGTATGGACCGGGTCCGGACGTCTTCCCGCATGCGGCGCAGCACCTCCAGGCCGTTCACCTTCGGGAGCTTCAGGTCGAGCAGCACGAGCAGCGGGCTGTTGCTTAGATCGCGCCCTGTATGGTCTCCTTTGCCGAAGAGGAACTCGAGCGCCTCGGCGCCGTCGCGAGCCACCACGATCCCGTACGGCATATGCTTGCGTACAGCCCTAAGGGTAAGAGCCTCGTCGTCAGGATTGTCCTCCACCAGCAGGATCATCTTGTTCACTGAACTCTCCTTGCCTCTTGCAGTATGACGGAAACACGAAAAGACGTATACAGTATCCAGCGGCCAGGACGCAATCCTTTTAATAATTAAGGCTAAAGCCGCGGCGCGCTCAACCACTTGATTTTTTATCCCCCTAGTGCCATACTGCACGGACTTTAGCAAGTCTTGAAAGGGAGGGTGCATATGTTTGGATTCGGCATGCCTGAACTAATCGTGGTCCTGGTCATCGTGCTCGTGGTTTTCGGCGCCGGGCGGCTCCCGGAGATCGGCGGCGCACTCGGCAAAAGCATCAGGAATTTCAAAAAAGCCTCCAACGGCAAGGAAGAGATCGAGATCAAGGCTTCTCGCGAGGAAGAGGAGAAAAAGGGCGAGTAGCCCCTTTTTCTGCACCGAGCCGTCCCCAGGGCCCCCGCTTTTCAAGACGGGGGTCTTTTTGTGTCCGGCACTAACCGGGCAGACGTCGAAGCCTGCCCGGGTCACAGCCCCAGCCGGGCCAGTTGCTGAAGATCCTGCATGTCAAGCACGGGCTGCCTTTGACCAATTGCCGTAGCGGCCGTCAGCGCAGCCACTGTTTCAGCAGTTCCGCATCGAGCGGCTTTGGCAGTACCGCCACCACTCCGAGATTCAGGCACTCCTGGAGGTCCCGCGGGTCCTCGGAAGAGGAGAGCGCGAAAACCTTCAGCGTCCTGGTCCGCTCGTCGCTGCGAATCCTCTGCAGGACACGGACACCGTCTATCTTGGGCAGCTTCAGGTCCAGCAGCACAAAGCTCGGCTCTTCCCGAAGGGAAGCACCCCCCTCCCCCCCCAGCAGCATCCCGAGCGCCTCCGCCCCGTCGCGGGCAACGGCGACCTTGTGGTATCCCGCCTTTCTAAGGGATCGCAAGGCGAGTTCCTCACAATTGCCGTTATCCTCCACAAGCAAAATCCCCGCGTCACGCATGGTACCTCCAGGCAGCTTTAAAACGGATGAAAATAAACTGACAAAGGCCGGACTGTCAACTTTATGGTATATTGATGCCGGACAGACATTAATGACTGATGCAGCTGACAAAGTAAAAGCCCGCACTAATGTTAGAAGTTTTTATCAATCTATCACACTCTTCGAACATTGCAACCATTACTTTGGGTCCTGCCGCTGTTGCTCTAACAGACAACAATGTTTGCAGTGGGAAATTGCAAGAGGGACGAACCAGATTAGAAACTTTAAATTCTGCTGACTCACAGAGGTGCCGGAGTCCACTATCAGCCGGGTTTTATAACTTGCTGTAGATATATAATGCTTGTAAGATGTATGTCTTATACATAGACTAAGAGGCCGAAAAGATTAAATGTTTTTATCACTATAGCAAATCCACCAGACGAGGGATCCGACGAGATGCAAGAAAATAAAATAGCATTGGTAACCGGAGCAAGTAAGGGGATTGGAGCGGCCATCGCCCTGGTCCTGGCACGCGACGGCTACGACATCTGGCTCAACTATCGATCCGACCATAAAAAGGCGGCCGAGGTCTGCGCAGGGATCGAGGCGCTTGGGCGTTCCTGCAGGCTTTTGTGCTTCGATGTCGCCGACTCCGAAGCGGTGAAGGGCGCGCTCGCACCGCTTCTCGAGCAGGAAAGCCCCTACGTGCTGGTGAACAACGCGGGATTCGCCAAGGACGCGCTGATGGTATGGATGGGTGAGAACGAGTGGAAGGACGTGCTCTCGGTCCACCTGGACGGCTTTTTCCACGTAACGAAGCAGGTCCTGGTCGGCATGCTGAAGAAGAGGGAAGGCAGGATCATCAATATCGCCTCCACCTCCGGCGAAAGCGGCATGCCGGGTCAGGTGAACTACTCCGCGGCCAAAGCGGGCCTGATCGGCGCCACCAAATCACTGGCCGCCGAAAGCGCCAAGCGGAAGGTGCTGGTCAATGCGGTCTCTCCCGGGTTCATCGAGACGGAGATGATCGAGGGGCTGCCGGTCGAGCGGATTCTCCCGATGATACCGATGGGGCGGGTAGGCAAGCCGGAAGAGGTGGCCGAGGTGGTGGCCTTCCTCTGCTCGGAAAAGGCGTCCTACATCACCGGACAGGTCATTTCGGTAAACGGCGGAGCCTGCATGTAGCATCTCCCCGGGAGTCCCAGGGCCAGTCCCGGAAACACCGCCGGCCAGCTGGCTCATGAAGGAGCGGCCCCGCAAGAGAAGTAGCACCTGGGGATCCAGAAAAAACACGGGCAGAAAGCTTGGCCAAAGACTCGAAGGCCCGCGGCAGCAATGCCGCTTTCCGAAAAGAGAGGCAACATGCATAGAGTAGCAATTACCGGAATAGGGATCGTCTCCTGCCTGGGCCATACGGTGCAGGCGGTGGGAGCGGCCTTGAGAGAGGGACGGTCGGGGATCGTGTTTGACGACGAGCGGCAAAAACTCGGCTTCAGAAGCCCGCTGACCGGCGCCATCTCCGGCTTCGACCCGCGGGCGTTGCTCTCCAAGAAACAGTGCAAGACCACGCCGGACTTTGCCGTGCAGGCTCACGCAGCCGCCTTCGACGCGCTCTCCATGTCCGGCCTCTCCGACGACGAGGTGCAAAACCCGGAGACCGGCATCATCTTCGGCTGCGATTCCAGCTGTATCGCGGCCATCGAACAGGTGGACCTTTTAAGATCCCTTGGCGAGACCAAACTTATCGGTAGCGGGCAGGTGTTTCGCTCCATGACATCCTGCATCACCATGAACCTGAACACCCTTTTCAAGACGGGCGGCGCCTGCTGGACCATCAGCTCCGCCTGCTCAAGCGGCGGCCACGCCGTAGGACAGGCCGCGGACCTGATCGCCTTCGGCCGCCAGGAGAGGGTGATCTGCGGAGGGGCCCAGGAGCTCAACTGGCAATCGATGTGCAGCTTCGACGCCCTGGGCGCCTTCTCGACCCGCCTCTGCGACCCGGCCCGCGCCTCGCGCCCCTTCGACGCCGGACGCGACGGTCTGGTCCCGAGCGGCGGAGCGGCGGCCATGGTGCTTGAGCGCTACGATCTCGCCGTCGCGCGCGGCGCTCTCATCCTCGGAGAGGTGGCGGGCTATGCCTTTTCCTCCGACGGCAACCATATCTCGGTGCCGAGCCAGGACGGGCTGCAGCGCGCCATCCGCAAGGCGATTGCGCTGGCCGGCCTCAAGGAGCCGGACATCGACTACATCTGTGCCCACGCGACCTCGACCCCGGCCGGAGACGCCGCCGAGGCCCGCAACATCTCCGCCGTGTTCGGTCCCAAGACGCCGCCGGTCTCCTCGCTCAAATCGATGACCGGCCACGAGCTCTGGATGTCCGGCGCCTCGCAGGTGGTCTACTCGACCATCATGGCCCAGCAGGGGTTCATAGCGGCAAACGCCAACTTCCAGGAGCCAGACGAGTTCTCGGCCAAGCTGAACATCGCAGTCGAGCGGATCGACCGGGCAGCCGAGCACGTCCTTTGCAACTCCGCCGGCTTTGGCGGGACCAACTCCTGCCTGGTCTTGAGGTTCTGATGACCCATGACTTCGTCGTCATCGGCGCGGGAGTCTCGGGTATAACCTCTGCTATTACACTTGCCCAAAACGGTTTCCGGGTGGCGCTGCTGGAAAAAGCAGACCGGACGGTGCCGCTTGTGCGCGGCTTCTCGCGCCGGGGGGTCCAGTTCGACACCGGCTTTCACTACGCAGGGGGGCTTGGCGCCGGCGGCCCTCTCGACACCTTCTTCCGTTACCTGGGCATCTCCGAAGGGATCGTCAGTTTCCCCTTCGACGAGCACGGCTTCGACATCTTCAGCTGCGCCTCCGACGGTTTCGAGTTCCGCTTCCCGACCGGCTACCAACGGATAGGCGACGAACTCTGCCGGGCCTTCCCCGGGGAGAGGCCGGCCATCGAGTGGTACCTGACGCAGGTCCGTTCCATCTGCGCGGCCATGCCCTACCAGAACCTGCAGGCGCCGGTCGGCCTAGATCCCCTGCTGAACAGGATCTTCGGCCCGACGCTGAAGGAAACGCTGGACGCCCTGACCGGCAACCCGCTCCTTAAGAGCTTGCTTTCCATGCACACCCTTTTGTATGGTGTACCTAGTCACCAGGTATCCTTCGCCCAGCACGCGGTCATCGTCGGCAACTACTACGAATCGGCCTGCGGCATACGCGGCGGGGGGCTGAGCCTGGCGCGCGCCTGCGATGCCAGGCTGGCAGCGCTGGGCGTCGACGTCTTTTGCGGCAGCCAGGTGACCGGGATTACGGCCGGCCCGAACGGGGCTTTTTCCGGGGTAGAGCTGGGAGGCGGCGAGACGCTTTCGGCCGGGGGGTGCATCGCGACCCTCCACCCGCAGCTGATGCTGGGACTGGTCCCCGAAGGCGCCTTTCGCCCCGCCTACCGAAAGCGGGTGGCCGCCCTGGAGGAGACCCTCTCCGCCTTCCTGGCCTACGCGGTCGCGAGCCAGCCGCTCCCCCAGCTGGCCGGTGCGAACCGGTTCCTCTTGCCGGACGCCGCCTGCATCCACGAGATCGGCAAAAGACCGATCGAGGAGGGGCCGCTCTACATAAGCGGCGCCTACCGGGACCCCGGGAGCGACCCCTGCGGCTTCATCGGGATCTTCCCGGCAAATTTCGCCGAGGCAGCACCATGGCAGGGGTCGCGATCAGGGAAAAGGCCGGCCGGCTACCGGGAGTTCAAAGAGCAGGCGCAGGTTAGGATGCGCCGCCAGCTGGAGCGGCTGAGTCCGGATCTGGCCGGCAGCATGGAAAGTCTGGAGGTCTCCACCCCGCTCACCATCCGGGACTTCTGCCAGACCCCCGGCGGCGGGCTTTACGGCGTCAAACACATGGTAGGGCAGTACAACCCGCTGCCGGCCACCAGGATGAAGGGGCTTTATCTTGCCGGGCAGGCGCTGGTCGCCCCCGGCGTGATGGGCGCTGTGCTCTCCGGGCTGCTCGCCTGCGGCAGCATCCTTGGCCATCAGCACATGAGAGAGGAATTGCAGTCATGCTGTCAAGAAGAGTAGTCATAACGGGGATGGGGGTGATCTCCCCCTTCGGCCGCGGTATCGAGAGCCTGATGGACGGGCTTCTAAAGGGGAGAAGCGGGGTCGTGCAGGTCCCGGAGCTCGCCGCCATAAAGGGAATGAGGACCAGGGTGGCGGCCCTGGCGACCGGCGTCGACCCGATGGAGATTCCGAGAAAGTTCCGCCGCTCCATGTCGAGCATGTCCGTCTACGCGACCCTTGCCTGCCAGGACGCAGCCCGCATGGCGGGAATCGGCGAAGAGCTGCTCGGCTCCGGCCGCTTGGGCGTCTCCATCGGCTCCACCACCGGCAGTCCGCAGACCATGCAGGACTTTTTCCAGGACTTCAATAAGGACAACAGCCTGGAGCGGATGAAGTCGACCCTCTTCTTCCATATCATGAACCACAGCTGCGCCTCCAACGTGGCCCAGGTCCTGGGGGTCACCGGCCGGATCCTGGCCCCCGCCGCCGCCTGTTCCACCAGCTGCCAGGCAGTCGGCTACGCGGCCGAGATGATCGCCATGGGGAGACAGGAGCTCATGCTTTGCGGGGGGGCGGACGAATTTCACCCGCTCACCTCGGGCACCTTCGACATCATGAACGCCGCCTCCACTTCCTTTAACGACTCCCCGACCAGCACCCCGCGCCCCTTCGACCGGGACCGCGACGGCATCGTCTGCGGCGAGGGGAGCGGCATGCTGCTGCTCGAATCGCTCGACTCCGCCCTTTTGCGCGGCGCCGACATACTGGCCGAGATCTCCGGTTTTGCCACCAACTCGGACCCGGCCAGCATCGCCAATCCGGACGCGGCGGCTATCAGTGCCTGCATGCAGCTGGCTCTTTCGGACGCGGGGGTGCAGCCTGACCAGGTCGATTATGTGAACGCCCACGCGACGGCGACCGAGCAGGGGGACATCGCCGAGTGCGAGGCGATCTCCCGCATCTTCGGCCACGGGGCTCCGGTCAGCAGCCTGAAGGGCCATCTCGGGCACGCCATGGCGGCCAGCGGCACCCTGGAACTGGCCGCCTGCATCGAGATGATCCGCCAGGAACTCCTGATCCCGACCCTGAACCTTGACCAGATCGATCCGCGCTGCGCGAACGTGACCCACGTGCAGGGGATTATGAAGCGCCCGGTGCAGACCGTGCTGAAAAACAACTTTGCCTTGGGTGGCGTAAACTCATCCATTATATTAAGGAGATACCAAAAATGACCGACCAGCAGATCATAGAACTGATCAACAGCTCACTCGCAGAGGAGTTTGAGTACCAGGGCGGCATGACCCCCGAAACGAGCCTGTTCGAGGAGATGGGACTGGACAGCCTGGATGTCGTCGATCTGGTCATTGTGCTGGAAACGGCCTTCGACATGAAGATCCGCGAGGAAGAAGCGATCCGCAGCATCCGCACCCTGGGTGACATCCACAAATTCGTGATCGCCAAAAAACGCCAGACCGAGAGCGCCTAGTAGGTGATGGACATCAGCACGCGCCGTCGCCCGGCGATAACCGGAAAGTGCAACATGATCATGGCCTTGTTGCTTAACCTGACCTTCTACCCGTTGATGACCCTGTGGGTGGTCCTCGGGATCCTCGCCTCTCCGCTTTGCCTTTTGATCTGGAAGCTTTGCACGGGGTGGGACTGGGGCCGGATCGTACGGCACCTGATCAGCATCCACGGCTACGGGTTGATCGTCATCGTCTCCCCTTTCGTGCGCTTCGAGCGGTGCGGCTTTGACACCATAAAGCGCCCCTGCATCCTGGTGGTGAACCATCTCTCGTTTTTCGACAGCTATTTCATGGCGGCGCTCCCCTTCCACGACGTGATCTTCGCCGTCGGGGCCTGGCCCTTCAAGATGTACTGGTACACCCTCTTCATGAGGCTGGCCAACTACCTCGACGTGGAGAACAGCGCCTGGGACGAGGTGATCCGCACCAGCCAGGAGACCTTCACAAAGAAGGGGGGCGTGCTCTTCTTCCCCGAGGGACACCGCTCGAAGACCGGGAAGTTGCAGCCCTTCTACAGCGGGGCCTTTCGCCTCTCGGCCGAGACCGGCGTGCCGATCGTCCCGCTTTGCATCACCGGCACCGACACCATGCTGCCGCCCGGGCGCTCCTTTTTGCACCCGGCCCGGGTACGGCTGACCGCTTTGCCGCCGGTGGACCCCGCCGCCTTCCCCGGCTCCTCGGGGCACGTGCAGATGCGCAAGGAGGTGCGTGCGCAGATGGCGCGCGCCCTGGCAAAGCTGCAGGGAGAACCATGCCAGACGACTCTTTAAAAACGGCGAACTGGAACGCGCAAAGGGGGTGGGAACTCTCCCGCCTTCCCGCGGCAGAGATCGCCTCCCGGCAGGACGCGCTCCTGCGCAGGCATCTGGCCTATTGCGCCGCGCACTCCCCCTTCTACCGTCGCATGTTCGACCGGCTCGGGATAGGGCCGCAGGATCTAAAGCGGGTAAGCGATCTGGCCAAACTCCCCTTCACCGAGAAGCGCGACCTGGAGGAGTGCCACGCAGGATTCCTGGCGGTCGATGAGCGGGAAGTGGTCGATCTCTGCCTCACCTCGGGGACCACGGGAAAGCCGGTCGCCATGCTGCAAACGGCCGCCGACCTCGAGCGGCTCGCCTACAACGAGGAGATCTCCTTTGGCGGCGCCGGCTTCACCCGGGAAGACCGGGTGCTGGTGGCGGCCGCGCTGGATCGCTGCTTCATGGCCGGGCTCGCCTACTTCCTGGGGCTCACCCGGATGGGCGCCACCGTCATCCGCGGCGGCTCCAGCAGCGCCGCACTGGTGGTCGAGCTGATCAGGAACTGCCGCCCGAGCGCCCTGGTCGGCGTCCCGTCGCTGCTTCTGGCCGTGGGGCTTAAGCTGCAGGAGCAGGGGATCGACCCGGCGACCCTCGGCATCACCCGCCTGGTGTGCATCGGGGAGCCGGTCCGCCAGCAGGACCTCGCCCTGTCGCCACTGGGAGAGCGGCTGCAGAGCGCCTGGCGCTGCCAGATCTTCGGCACCTACGCCAGCACCGAGATGGCGACCTCCTTCACCGACTGCCCGGCAGGCCTGGGAGGGCATCTGCTCCCGGATCTGATCGCGCTGGAGATCGTCGACGAAAAGGGAGAGCCGGTGGTGCCAGGGGGTTTCGGCGAGGTGGTGGCCACGCCGCTGGAGGTGACCGGCATGCCGCTCCTCCGTTTCCGGACCGGAGACATCGCCCAGCTGCACACCGGTCCCTGCAGCTGCGGCAGGAACACGCCGAGGCTCGGGCCGATCGTCGGCCGCAAATCGCAGATGCTCAAATGCCGCGGCACCACCGTCTACCCGCCGGCCATCGGCGCCGTCCTGCAGGGAATCCCGGGGATAAGCGGCTACTACATCGAGGCGCGCAGCGAGTTCGCCCTCTCCGACAGCATCAAGGTGGTGGTCGGGAGCTGCGACCCTTCACTGAAGACGGAGATGGTGGCCGAGCGGATCGCCGCCGCCATCCGGGTAAAGCCCGAAGTCTGCATCGTCACCCCCGAGGAGGTGGCCAAAACGACCATCCTCCAAGACAAGCGAAAGCCGGTGATCTTCTTCGACCACCGCCAGGTGTGAGCCTGATCCTGGCTGAATAGCCACTGAGCAGCTGCAACTCTTACCGAAAAGGAAACCGATAACATGTCAGAAAAACCAACCATAGTTTTGAACGGCGCAGACCTCACCGTGGAAGATATCGTCGCCATCGGCATTGGCGATAAAAAGGTGGCGCTCGAGCCGGCTGCCCTCGCGCGCTGCCGGGCCAGCCGCTCCTTTCTGGAGGAGGAAGTCGCCGCCCGGCGCATCATCTACGGGGTGAACACCTCGTTTGGACCGATGTGCAACAAGATCATCGAGGACGCCGAGATCGAGGCGCTGCAGGTGAACCTGATCAAGAGCCACGCCGCGGGGCTTGGCGATCCGCTCAAGCCCTACGTCTCCCTCGCCATCATGGCGGTGCGCCTGAACACGCTGGTCAAGGGGTACTCCGGGGTGCGCATCGAGCTGCTTCAGTTCATGCAGGAGATGGTGAACCGCGGCATCGCCCCCTACATCCCCGAGTGCGGCAGCGTCGGCGCCTCCGGCGACCTGATCCACCTGGCGCACCTCTCCCTCACCATCATCGGCGAGGGGAAGTCGTACTACCAGGACGAGCTGTATGACACGGCGGCGCTCTTCCAAAAGCTCGGCATCACGCCGATGGTGCTGAGCTTCAAGGAAGGGATCGCCCTCATGAACGGCACCAGCGCCATGACGGCGCTGGCCGCTTTCGCCCTCTTCGGCGCGAAGAAGCTGCTCAGAGTCGGCTGCGTCACCGGCGCCTTCGCCCTGGAGATCTTCGGCGGCATCGACGACGCCTTCGACGAGGATCTGCATCTGGTGAAGCCGCACCCGGGACAGCTCCAGGTGGCCGAGACCATCCGGAATCTCTACGCCGGCTCCGGCAACATCACCCTCAGAAAGGACATGCACGAGCAGATCCGCAACCACCAGACCGAGGGGCCGGTATACGAGACCAGCATCAACGTGCAGGACGTCTACTCGATCCGCTGCACACCGCAGATCCTGGCCCCGGTGGTGGAGGCGATCGAGGCCGCCACCCGCGTGGTGGAGACCGAGGCGAACTCGTCCAACGACAACCCGATCATCATCCCCGAGAAGAAGAAGATCATCCATGGCGGCAACTTCCACGGCCAGAGCATAGGCTTTGCCATGGACTCCCTCTGCATGGCGATGGCCACCCTCTGCACCCTCTCGGAGCGCAGGATCAACAAGTTTCTGGACCGAAACCTCAACGAAGGGCTCCCCGAGTTCCTGATCCCGGGCACGCTCGGGCTCACCATGGGCTTCATGGGCGCGCAGTACCTGGCGACCTCCACCACCGCCGAGAACCGCCAGCTGGCGAACCCGGTCAGCACCAACTCCATCTCCTGCAACGCCTCCAACCAGGACGTGGTCAGCATGGGGACGGTGGCCGCCAGAAAGGCCTTCAAGTCGGTCAGTAACGCAAAGCACGTGGTGACGCTCGAGGTCCTGACCGACCTGCAGGCGCTCTCCTTCAGAAACGCCGACCGGCTCGGCACCGGCACCAGGCGCATCTACGAAATACTGAACAAGGATTTCCAGGTCTACGACAACAAGCGCATCTTTCATGACGACCTGGTGAAGTTCCGAAAGATCCTGTTCTCAAGCCAGATATTCGACGACCTGCCCTGCTACTGGCGCTAGGCTTTCTCAAGTCCCCCCTTCTAAAAAAGGGGGAATTGGGGGATTTAGGTGTGGGGAGTGCAGGCCGCCACGTCGGTTCGGCATCCCGATTTTCTTGAAACCAGCTGTTAAACAGGACAAGCCTTACATGAAGACAGACCTGACACTGCCGATGCCGGCAGAAACGTTCATCCCCCATCGCCTGCCTATGCGACTGGTCGACACCCTGCTCTCCTGGGGCGAGGCGACCGGCGAGATCGAGGCCACCCCCGGCGCCGACTGCATACTGGTGGGAGCCGACGGCTTTCTGGAAGAGACGGCGCTGGTCGAGCTGCTGGCACAGGGTTACGCGGTCATCAGGGGGTACGACGACCTGTTGAATGCGAAGCAAATCTCGGAAGGCTACCTGGTCGGCGTCAGGAAGTTCCGCGTCTTTGCCCGAGTGCTGGCGGGCGAGCGGCTCCTGGTGCGCATCAGGACCGTGGGGAGCTTCGAGGGGTTCGCCGTCGCCGACGGAGAGATCGAGCGCAAAGGTGTGCTGGTGGCAAGCGGCAGCATCAAGCTCTGGATCGTCAGCCAGGGTACTGCTGCGGGAGCAAACACATGAGAATACCATCAATAATACCAATATTCGGTATCTGCCTGCTGCTCGCCGCCGGACCGGGCGTGGCCAGATGCGCTACGGCGGCTCCGGCCGGCGCGGCGGCGCTCTTCGACTCGCTAGAGCGGACGGCGGGCGGCGTCAATACGCTTGCCAGCGATTTCGTCCAAGAGAAGCACCTGGGCATGTTCAAGACGGTGCTCAACTCCAAGGGGCGCTTTTATTTTGGCAAACCGGACCGGTTGCGCTGGGAGCTGACCTCGCCGGTCGCCTCCGGTTTCGTCCTCACGGGCGAAAAGGGGCGGCGCTGGCACGAGCGGAGCGGCCGCACGGAGAGCTTCCAGATCAGCCAGGAGCCGGTCATGAAGCTGGTCTCGGACCAGCTTTTCGCCTGGGCCCGTGCCGATTTCGGCTGGCTTAAGCGCGAGTACAAGATCAGCGTCCTGAGCGAGTCGCCGGCCGCACTCCGGCTGGAGCCGCGCTCGAGCGCCGCCGCCGGCTTTCTGAGCCATCTGCTGATCAGCTTCAGCGCCGACGGCAGATACGTGAAAACGGTCGAGGTGCATGAGAAAGACGGCGACTTCACCCGGATCAAGTTCCTGAACACGGCCGTGAACAAGCCGCTCAAGGCGAACCTCTTCTAGATGACTCCCCCGTCCTTCCAGCTTTTCGAGCGGCTCTACCGCTACCTTTCCCGGCACCGGAAACCGCTCTACGCGGCGACCCTGCTGATGGTGGCGCTCGGCTTGTTCGCCACCTCAAAGGCGCGCATACAGGAAGACATCGTCGCCATGCTCCCGGACGACGGCTCGGGCGTCGCCAAAGATTTCCAGCTGCTGCAGCTCGCCCCCTTCACCCGCAAGATCGTGATCACGCTGAAGGCGCAAGGTGCCGGGGACACGGCGGCGCTTACCGCGGCAGCCGACAGCCTGGCGCAGGCGCTCACTTCGGCCGGCGCCGGCCGGGTCATGACCGGGCCGGCCGAACTCTCCGGCGGCCTGTTCGGCTGGCTGGGGAGCAGGCTGCCAAGTCTTGCCACCGAGGCTGACCTCTCGGAGCTCGCCCGGGCTACCACCGGTCCCGAGGTGCAAAGACGGCTGCGGCAAAGCTATGAGCAGCTCCTCTCCCCCGAGGGATGGGCGCTCAAGGGGAGCATCCAGAGCGACCCGCTCTCCTTCTCCGCCCTGGCGCTCGAGAAGATGCGCTTTCTGAACATGATCCCGAACATGCGCCTGGTGGACAACCATTTCCTGTCCGCGGACGGCAAGAGCGCGCTGATCGTGGTCGACAGCGCCGTGGCGATGACCGATTCGGGAGGCTCCCGGGAGCTGCTGGCAGGCATCGACCGGGCGGTGGCGGCCAGCGTCCCGGCCGGGATGAGCGCCAGCGTGCTGAGCGGGCACCGCTACACCCTGGTGAACGCGGACACCATCAAGCGCGATCTCTTCGTCGTGCTGATAGTAAGCGCCCTCTCGGTGCTCGCCATCTACCTCATCTTTCTGAGAAGCCTGAGCGCCTTCTTCGTCTTCCTGATCCCCACCTCGATCCTGGTGATCGCCTCCGGCGCGATCGCCTTCTGGCAGGGAAACATCTTCGCCGTCACCCTCGGCTTTGGCGGGGTGCTTCTGGGGATCGCCGACGAGTACGCCATGCTGATCTACTTCTACTGCCGGCAGGGAGGTAAGGACGCCGGGACCATCACGGCAGAGGTGGCCCGCCCGGTGCTGTTCGGCGCCGCGGCCACCCTGATCTCCTTCGGCGTCATGCTGATGTCGAGCCTCCCGGGACAGCGGCAGCTGGCGCTCTACAGCATGACCGGCATCGTGGCGGCCGTGCTCATCTCGCTTATCGTGCTCCCCCACCTGATCAAGCCGGCGCCCCAGGAAAAGCCCGCTTTCGGCAACCTGGACTGGGGGTGGCGTCTGCCGCGCCGCGCGGTGCTCGGGACCTGGCTCGTCATCCTGGCCATTTGCGGCTGGCAGGCGACCAAGATCCGCTTCAACGGCGACCTGCGGGCGGTGAGCATGGTCACCCCGGAACTGCGCCAGGCGGAAAAGGAACTGACCCGGACCTGGGGCGACATGCGCGACAAGGCGCTCGTCTTTGCCGAGGGGAAAGATCTGGAGAGCGCGCTCAGGCTGAACGACCGGCTCTTCGCGCGCCTCTCCGGAAGGCTCCCCGCGGGCCAGCTAGTGAGCCTGGCGCCGCTCTTGCCAAGCGACCTGCTGCAGAAGGAAAACGCTGAGCGCTGGACCGAGTTCTGGGGTGACGGCCGCTTGCGGCAGCTCTCACTCGATCTGGCCGGCGAGGGTGAGGCCCTCGGCTTCTCCAAAGACGCCTTCGCGCCGTTTCTGGCGAACCTGAGCGCGCCGCCTCCGGCTGCCACCCTTGAGGGTCTCAGGGAAGCGGGTATGGGGGAACTGGTTGAATCGCTGATCATCCGCACCCCGGGTAACGTGCGGGTGCTGACCCTGGTGCCGGATACCCCGCAGGTGGTGGCGGCACTCTCAAAGGACCTGAAAACGCTCCCAGGCGTGCACCTCGTGTCGCAAAGCCGTTTCGGCGACAGCGTAGGCCAGGCCATCATCCGCGACTTCACGCGCTACATGGGGATCACCTCGCTCCTCGTGCTGGTCCTGGTGATCGCCCTCTTCAGAAAGCCCTCGCGCATCATGCTGGTGCTGGTGCCGGTGGCAACCGGGCTCATCTGCATGCTCGGCATCATGGGGATGCTGGGGCTCGAGTTCAACATCTTCAATATCGCCGCGACCATCCTCATTATCGGGATCTGCGTCGACTACGGGATCTTCATGGTCTGCAGGCTCTCCGAGGCTTCGGACCCCGCGGCCAACCGCTCCGTACTGGTCTCGGGACTGACCACGCTGGCAGGCCTCGGCGCCCTGGCCCTCGCGCGCCACCCCTCTATGCAGTCGATCGGCATCACGGTGCTGCTAGGTGTCGGCGCCGGAATACCGGCCGCTCTGCTGGTGATCCCGGCCCTGTGCAAAAAGGAGTCTCCATGACCCGCACCAAATTTCTCCTCTTGGCGGTGCTGCTTTTTCTGTTCAGCGCCTGCAGCACGGTCCCCTTCCCGGCGACCCGGCTGACCACTGCCGGGCCTAAAAGCGCGGCCGAACTTTCCGCCAGCTCCTGGACCGCTGGGGCCGGCAGTCTGTTGATCCGCCAGTCGGCACTCTTCGAGTTGCAAGGGATGCGCATCCCGATCACCGGAGTCATGAAGCTGGACCTGACCGCCAAGAGCGCCCGGCTGGTCGGGATGAACGACATGGGGGTTAAGCTCTATGACATCTCCGTCGACCGGACCTCCAGCCGCACGAACTTCGTGGTCCCCGACCTGGGACGCTACCCAGGCTTTACCGAGGCTGTTGCGGTATCGGTGCGCAGGATCTTCCTGAAGCCGCTCCCCTCCCCGACGGACTCGCTCACGCTTAGCTCCAGAAGCTACCTGCTCACCCGGCAGGGCACCGACGGGAAGCTCGCCTTCCTGTTCGGCGGAGCCGATGCGCAGCTGCTGGAAAAAACGGGCGAAAACCCGGCCGGCTCCTGGCGGGTCCGCTATTACCAGTACCAACCACAGCAGGGGCGCCTGATTCCCGGCGGCATCGTCCTCGACGACCACCGGGCCGGCTACCGCCTGACACTCTGGATTGAAAGCGTGGAAAAGACCGATGACTAGGATCATGCAGGAAATAACGGCGGCTTCGCTCGGCACCATAACCACGGACGATTCCGGCAGTTTCGAAGCAGTCTACCTCTTCCCGGAGAAGTTTTGCGGTTTTGCCGGTCACTTCCCGGAGCACCCGATCCTGCCGGCCATCGTCGAGATCATGACCGCTGTCTCGCTCGTATGCGAGCACGCCGGGTCCCGGCAGCGCCTGCTGGCCGTGGAGGAGGCGAAGTTCCTGGTCCCGGTCCGCCCGAACCAGGAACTCCTGGTCAGCTGCCGTCCGCGCACCCTGAAGGGAAAGGTCCTCTTCGAGGCCAAGCTCTCGGTGGCGGGAACCGTCAGCGCGAGCTTTCTGATCGAGCTCTCCGGCTCGGGTGAGCTGCCATGAGCCGCGCCTATTTCCCGCAACAGGAGGGGGCGCCGGCGCCTCTGCGGGTGGCGGTCGAGCGCCAGGTCCGCTTCGAGGAAGTGGATCCGCTTAACATCGTCTGGCACGGGCGCTATCCGAGCTTTTTCGAGGACGCCCGGGTAGCCTTCGGCGAGAAATTCGGCATAGGGTACCTCGACTGCTATGAGCGCGGCATCCTCACCCCGATCAAGAAGATGCACCTCGACTATTTCCGCCCGCTGCGCTTTCCGGAGCGCTTCAGCATAGAGGGGATACTGCACTGGAGTGCGGCGGCCCGGCTGAACTTCGAGTTCATCGTCAGGAACCAGGCCCAGGAGATCACCACCACCGGCTACACGGTGCAGATGATGCTGGACGCCGAGCAGAACGTCATGCTGATCCCGCCGCCCTTTGTGCGCGAGTTCATGGACCGCTGGCAGGAGGGGGCCTTGCAAAGAGGGAAAACCGTATGAGAGAGGTCTGCATCAGCGAAGCGCAGACGGTGACCGGCCTCGGCCCCGACCTGGAGAGCCTGTGGCGCGGCGTGCTGGCCGGGGAGAGCGCGATACGTCCCCTTTCCCGCTTTGCCACCGGCCGCTACCTGTCGGCAAACGCCTCCTGGATCGAGGGGCTTGATTGCCGAGGCGGCGTCTCCGGCATCTATCCGCTGCTGGAGCGCCTGCTGGACGGCTTCGGCCCGGTGCCGAACGATGCCACCCTCATCACGGCGAGCACCAAGGGGTGCGTCGACGTCATGGAAGCTGTGAACGGAGGCGGCAGCGGCGACCCGGCCGAGGTGCCGATGGCGCAGCTCCTGTCCCGCATCTCCGCAAGGTTCCAGCTGGCCGCTCCCGGCATCAACATCAACGCCGCCTGCGCCTCCTCTACCATAGCCGTTGCCCGCGCCGCCGCCCTGATCGCCTCGGGGAGAAGCGAGGCGGTGCTGGTGGTCTGCCTGGATCTGGTGAGCGAATTCGTCTTCTCCGGCTTCTCCGCGCTGCAGGCACTCTCCCCCGAAGCCTGCCGCCCCTTCGACCGCAACCGCAACGGCCTCACCCTGGGCGAGGGGGGTGCGGCTCTGCTCCTGATGAGCCGCGAGCGAGCGCGCCGCGAGGGACGCGCCGTGCTCGGCCTGGTTGCCGGCTGGGGGGCTGCCAACGACGCCACCCACATCACCGCACCTGCCCGCGACGGCTGCGGACTTATCCAGTCGGTGCGCCAGGCGCTACAGCTGGCCTCGATAGGCCCGGAGAGCATCGCCGCCATCAGCGCGCACGGCACCGCCACGCCCTACAACGACCAGATGGAACTCACCGCCTTTAGGGCGATCTTCGGAGAGCGTCAGCTGCCGATGAATTCGATCAAGGGTTCCATCGGCCACACGCTGGGGGCCGCCGGCGGCATCGAGATTGCGCTCGGGCTTAAGTGCCTGCAACAAAAGCTGCTGCCGCCGACGGTCGGATTGCTTGAGCCCGAGGAGAGCGGCGAAGGCCTTTTGAGCCGAAGAGCGCAGCCGATCGCCGGGTCCTATCTGCTCAGCACCAATTCCGGCTTCGGCGGCGTCAATGCCGCTGTCGTTCTCAGCCGGGGGGAGGATTGATGGAGGCTTCTATTATCGGCATCGGCTGGGTCACCGGCGAGGGTTTCGGCTGGGGGAGCCAGGGGGGAGAGTGTACATTCTGTGAGCTTCCGCTCCCGCTTCTTTCCCGCAAGGATGTCTTCCCGGAGCCGAACCAGCGCTTTGGCCGCATGTCCGACTACGCGAAGCTGGGGCTTGCCGCCCTCGCCTTTGCCCTTCGCGATGCGGGACTGGAGGCGTGGAGCGAGAAGCGCCCCATCGGCGTGGTTGCCGCAAGCCAGCTTGGCTGCCTCGCCACCGATCTCGACTATCACCAGAGCGTACTTTTGCAGGGGGGCGGGCTCGCCAGCCCGAACCTCTTCGCCTACACGCTCGCCAACTGCTTTCTGGGCGACGCGGCCATCCAGTTCGGACTCACCGGCTCCTCGGTCGCCATCAACGAGACCCGGGGAGGGCTGGAGGCGCTGGCGCTCGCCATGGAGGATCTGGCCATGGGGGAAGCGCAGACCATGCTGGCCGGAATCTGCGATCTCCCGGCGCCGCAGGCCTTCACGGGCGAGATAACGCTGCTGCCCGGGGCGCTCTTTCTGGTGTTGAGCGCCGACCCGGCTGCGGCCAAAAAGAACTACGGCACCCTCACCCTTACCGATGACGGCCTGCTCCTTCATAACGGCTCGGCCGCCGGGAGCCTAATCGATCTTGCCCGGAGCGCGCTGGCCGGGCGGGAGACGCCCCCTGCCGCCGGGGCGGACAGCTAACCGGTTGTTGGTAACGGATGGGCGGGGGCTGACGTTGCGAGGCGAAATCCCCCCCGACCCCCCTTTTTCAAAGGGGGGGAGTTGTTTACCTCTTTCCTTTTTCAAAGGGAGGAGTTGATTACCTCTTTTAGAAAAGAGGGGGAATTGGTTCTTTATAAAAGGGTGAATGGATTCTTTTTATAAGAGAGGGATTGGTTACCCAGCCGGGATGTTTGCCGGCCGGAGGAGACTAACTTGCCGGGCTGGTGCCGGCTGCAGATAATCGTCATCACATGCTCCAACAGGGAGCTAAGGAAAAACACCATGAATATGATACTGATCTACCCGAGCTGGCCCAAACTGGACCGTCAGACCGAATTCCACCTCCCCCCACATGGACCGGCTGTTTTCGCCGCCTGCGTGCCGCCGGAGGTGGAGCTCATCTTCATCGACGAAAATCTGGAGCGGATCGACTTCGACGCCCCCTTCGACCTGGTCTCCATCTCGGTCATGCTGACCTGTCAGCTTCCGCGCGCCTTCGAGATCGCCGCCGAGTACCGCAAACGCGGCGTGCCGGTCATCTTCGGCGGCATCGCCACCATGCTCCACTCGGAGGAGGTCGCGCTGCACGCGGACTCGGTCTTTCTCGGCGAGGCGGAGGGACGCTTTACCGGCGTACTGGACGACTTCAAGGCCGGCGGGATGAAGAAGCTCTACAACTACATGGACAACCCGCCCAACGAGAACCTGATCGGCACCGCACGCAGGGAGATCCTGAACCGGGAGCTCTACAACTACCGCGGCGTGCAGATGCTCGACCTGGTGCACGCCTCGCGCGGCTGCAAGTTCGACTGCTTCCCCTGCTGCACCGGTTTTCTGGGCGGCAAGAGCTTCCGTCCCCGCCCGATCGACAAGGTGATCGAGGAGATGGAGGCCATCAAGAACAACCGCATGTTCATCGTGGACAACTCGCTCGCCCAGGACCGCGGCTGGCTGATCGACCTCTTCACCGCCATGGCGCCCCTGAAGAAGAAATGGGTCTCCCATCCGATCATGGACGACGACAAGATCCTCAAACTGGCCGCCGACGCCGGCGCCTGGTACGTCTACCAGGCGGTGTTCGACACCTCGGACGTGATCCGCAACCGGATCAAGCGCCTGAAGGACCACGGCATAGGGGTAGAGGGGACCATCCTGCTCGGCACCGACGAGCAGGACGAGGATTACATCAAGCGCCTGGTCGACTTCCTGCTGGAGGTCGAGCTGGACGTGGCGGAATTCACCATCATGACCCCCTTCCCGCACTCCCCCTGCCGCACGCAGCTGGAGAAAGAGGGACGGCTCTTGAGCAGCAACTGGAAGGACTACTCGGCCGACAAGGTGGTGTTCCAGCCGAAGCTCATGACCCCCGAGAAGCTCCAGGAGATGTACCACTACGCCTGGGACACCTTCTACGCCGATGGCGGGCACCAGCTGAAGATGGGTAACCTGTTCAAGAAGGTGATCCAGCGCGAGATGGAGGACGACACCTGCTATCGCTACAACCCGCGCAGAAAACGCTCCTTCGCCAAGACAAAGACCGAGCCGTGAGATGAAACGGATCCTGCTGGTCTCCTCGAACGTAACGACGGAGCCGTACCCGGTCTACCCGCTCGGCCTGGCCGTCATCTCGGCGGCGCTCGCAGCGCAGGGGCATGAACTGGAACAGTTCGATTTCCTGGCCGCGGGCGAGTCGGAGGAACTTCTGCGGCAACGCGTGACGGCCTTCGCCCCCGATTACGTCTGCCTGTCGATCCGGAATCTGGACAACTGCGATTCGCTCAGCCAGACCGGTTACCCGGCTGTCGCCAAGCGTCTGGTGGAGGTGATCCGGGAAGGTTCTCAGGCACCGGTCATCGTAGGGGGGCCCGCCTTCTCCATCTTGCCGGAGGAGCTCCTGGCCTATATCGGCGCCGACTACGGCATCATTGGAGAGGGGGAGCGGCTGGTCTGCGACCTGATCCGGGACCTCTCGGCGGGCGCCGCACCCCCCAGGCTTTTGCGCGGCGAGCGGCTTTTGGCAGGCGATCAGATGGCCTCGCCGCTCTATACGAGGGAGCTGGTCGGGTTCTACCTGGAAAAAAGCGGCATGATCAACCTGCAGACCAAGCGCGGCTGCCCGCACGGCTGCATCTACTGCAGCTATCCCGCCCTGGAGGGAGATAGCTACCGCTGCCGGGACGCCAGAACAGTGGTCGACGACCTGGAGCGGATCAAGCGCGAGCAAGGCGTGGAGAGTTTCTTCTTCACCGATTCGGTCTTCAACGACAGCGACGGCCACTACCTGACCGTGGTGGAAGAGATCATCCGTCGCGAGCTCTCCATCCGCTGGTGCTGCTATCTGCGGCCGGAAGGGGTGGGGAGGCGGGAGATCGCCCTCATGAAGCGGGCCGGGCTCTATGCGCTGGAAGTCGGTACCGATGCGGCGAGCGACACCACGCTCCGCTCACTGGGGAAGGGTTTCCGTTTCGCCGACGCGCTCGCGACCAACCGCGCCTGCGTCGCCGAGAGGCTCCCCTGCGCCCACTTCGTCATGTTCGGAGGCCCGGGCGAGACCATGGAAACCGTCGCTGAAGGGCTCAAGAATCTGGATCAGCTGGAGCACACAGTGGTCTTCGCCTTCTCCGGCATCCGGATCCTCCCGGGCACGCCTCTTCTGGAGCGCGGCATCCGGGACGGGGTGCTTGCCGAGGGTGCAGGCCTGCGCGAACCGGCCTATTACCTCTCGCCGGAGGTCGACGTCGAGGTCATGAACGAGATGATATCCGCCTCGTTCAGGAACCGGCGCGACCGGATCTTTCCGCCGGCCGAGGGGCAAAAGAGGCTGGAGATCATGCAACGCTTCGGCTACCGCGGGCTGCTCTGGGATACTCTGATCAAGTTTCCCAAGGAGTGAAGTTCCCCCTTTAGAAAAGGTTCAAGGCAAATCCCCCCCGACCCCCCTTTTTCAAAGGGTGGGGGAGCGTCTGGAAAAGGGGAGAGTTTTATCCGGGAGAGTTGGTTGTCCGGCTTTGAGCTTCATGCTGTCTTTAGAAAAAGGAACCGTCATTCATGCTGAACGACAAGAAAATACTGCTGGTACATCCGCTGGGCTATCGGGCAGACGCCGCCGGCCACGACATCTCGCGCATCGCCAACATCATGCCACCGCTCGGCCTGGCCAGCATCGCGGCCTATCTGGAGCAGCGCGGCACCGGCGCCGACATCATCGACTGCTACGCGCGCCCGAACTCGGACCGGGCGATCCGCGACTACCTGCTGGCCGAAAAGCCCGCCTTCATAGGGCTTAGCTGTACTACTTCCAGCTATTTGGACGGCATCAGAATCGCCCAGCTGGCGCGCCAGGCGGTGCCCGGCATCAAGACGGTCTTCGGCGGGCCGCACGTCTCGGCGCTCAAGGAGCAGCTCTTCGCCAATTACCCGGCCATGGATTTCTCGGTGATCGGCGAGGGCGAGGAGACCATGGCGGAACTGGTCAGCAGGGGCGGGGACGACCCCGGCTCGGTGAAGGGGATCATCTACCGCAAGGGGGGCGAGGCGTGCTTCACCGGCTACCGTGAAAAGGGGCTGGAGCTGGACGACCTCCCCTTTCCGGCCTACGAGAAGCTGACCGGCTTCCCCAACTCCTACATGCTGCCGATCTTCAACTATCCGCAGACCCCGAACACGAGCTGCATCTCCAGCCGCGGCTGCCCCTACTCCTGCAGCTACTGCGACCGTTCGGTCTTTCGCCGCAGCTTTCGCTACAACTCGGCGCAGTATCTGTACGAGCACCTGCGCTACCTGAAGGAGCGCTTCGGCATCCGTCACATCAACTTCTACGACGACCAGTTCACCTTCAACCGGCAACGGGTGGAGGATTTGACCGGCATGATGATCGACCGCCCGCTCGGCATGACCTTCAACTGCGCGGTGCGGGCGGAGCACATCGATAAGGAGCTCCTGACCCGGATGCGCAGCGCCGGCTGCTGGATGATGAGCCTCGGCATCGAGACCGGCGACGAGGAACTCCTGGCGCAGCACCGCCAGAACGCCGACCTGGACCACCTGGCGGAAAAGATCAGGATGATCAAGGAGGCGGGAATCCGGACCAAGGGGCTCCTGATGATGGGGCTTCCCGGCGAGACCGAGCAGAGCATCCGCCGCAGCATGAAATACGTTTTCTCGCTGCCGATCGACGATTTCAACCTGGCGAAGTTCACCCCCTTTCCCGGCTCCCCGATCTACGAGAATATTCGCGAGCTGGGCGAGTTCGAGGAAGACTGGGAGAAGATGGACTGCATGAACTTCCTCTTCGTCACCAAGGGGATGACGCGAGAGAGGCTGGAAGAGCTGTTCCACGAGTTCTACCAGAATCACTTCAAGCGCCCCAAGGTACTCTGGGGCTATGTCACCATGCTCTGGAAATCGCCGGACAGCTGGCTCAGGTTTTTCCGCAACTTCGGCAGTTTCCTGAAGTTCACCCGGACCACCACTCGCCTTATGGAGAAGGAGGAGTAACGCTGGAAGAGACTGGTAAGGCAAATGATCCGCAAGGGACGGGCGAGGATGGGGGCCGCCGGCAGTGGAACAGCCGCAGCCTGGGGAGCAACTGGCAGCACGACATCTTCTACCTGCTGATCCGGCTGGGCGGACGGCAGGCGGCCTACACGCTGCTTCTGTTCGTCGTGCTCTACTATACGCTCTTCAAGCCGAAGGTCCGGGCGCGCTCCAGTCACTACCTGAAACGGAGGTTCCCCGAGCGCCAACCGCTCTTGAGGCTTTGGGACAGCTACCGGCTGAGCCTCGGCATCGGCCGGGTGCTGGTGGACCGGGCGGTGCTCGGCATTCTCGGGCCGCAAAGCCTCAAGATGAATCTGGCCGGGCAGGAGGAGCTCACGGGACTGCTGGCCGAAGGGCACGGCCTGGTGCTGGTCACCGCCCATGTCGGCTGCTGGCAGCTCGCCATGAGCAGCCTGAGCGTCCTCGACACCCGGGTAAATCTACTCATGCACCATGAGGAGGGTGATCTGGACCGGCAGTTTTTCGAGCACCGAGGCGGCAAAGCGCCCTACGGCATCATCGATCCGGCCGGGTATCTGGGGGGCGCCCTCGCCATGCTTCAGGTCTTGAAACATGGTGAGGTCCTCTGTATTATGGGGGACCGGGTCATGGGCGGCGAGGGAGGGACGGTGAGCGTCGATTTCCTTAACGAGCCGGTCGAGCTCCCCTTCAGCCCGTACAAGCTTGCCTCGGCGACCGGGGCGCCGGTGGCGGTGATCTTCCCCTACCGTACCGACGAGGGGGGCTACGCCCTGAAGGTGGCGCGGGTCATCCGGGTGCCGGAGCAGCTGGGCAGAAAGGCCTCGGCGTTTCACCCCTATGCGGCAGAGTTCGTAGCGGCGCTGGAGCAGTTTGTGGCGGATCATCCGTACCAGTTCTTCAACTTTTTCGACATGTGGGCGAAGTCAAAGGCCGCAGCCGGATCAAAAGGCTGAACATGTAAAACGCATCAAGATTATTTATAGTCCCCTCTCCCTCCGGGAGAGGGTTAGGGTGAGGGAACTTGCCACCACAGCAAAATTTGCCATTCACCTTTATATTGTCAATTAAGGAGCAGTCGCCATGGATACCAAAGATAAACTGAAGAAAATTCTCGTAGAAGACCTCAACCTGGAGGAGCTTACCCCGGAGGAGATCGACGACAACGCCCCGCTGTTCGGCGAAGGGCTCGGCCTCGACTCGCTCGACGCTGTGGAGCTGGTGGTGCTGGTACAAAAGCATTTCGGCATAGAGATCAAGGACATGGAGGAAGGACGCACCGCCTTCAAGTCGATCAGCGCTCTGGCCGCCTACATCGACGGACGCCTGGCCGCATGACGCACCCCTGGCCTGTCGCCATAACCGGACTAGGGTGCATCTGCGCCGCCGGGACCAATCTGGACGACTGCATGGAAGCGCTCTACAGCGGCAGGCGCGCCCCGGCGCCGTCCAGCCGGTTTACCAGCGACCATCCGATCAAAAATCCGGTTTTCGAGGTGACCGGCTTTTGCGAGCCGCCGGAGCTGCTGAGGACGAGTGCGCTCGGCCTGCAGGCGGCGCGGGAGGCGATTGCCGACGCGGGACTCGACGAGGAGACCCTGCGCTCGCTGCGGGTCGGAGTCTGTGTCGGGACCACGGTCGGCAGCGCCATGAACAACGAGCAGTTCTGCCGGGACTACCGGGCCGGGCTCGATCCTGATCTGGCCCCTATCGAACGGATCCTGCGCAGCAATCCGGCCGCAGTCATCGCGCGCGCTTTCGAACTTACCGGCCCCTGCCAGACCGTCGTCAACGCCTGCGCCTCGGGCACCGATGCGGTGGGCCTCGCCGCCTCCTGGATCAGGGGCGGCATCTGCGACATCGTCATTGCGGGCGGTGCCGACGAACTGGGGAGGATCACCTACAACGGCTTCATCTCGCTGATGATCACCGATGACTCCCCCTGCAAGCCGTTCGACAAGAACCGAAAAGGGCTCAACCTCGGCGAGGGGGCGGGCATGCTGGTCCTTGAATCGGAGGAGGTACGGGCCCGGCGCGGCAAAGAGGCCCGCTCGTTCCTCTTGGGCTACGGTTCCGCCTGCGACGCCCACCACCTGACCGCTCCCAAACCGGACGGCGAAGGTCTTCGCTACGCCATCGCCGAGGCGCTCTCCTGCTCCGCTACACCCACCGAATCGATCGCCTTCGTGAACGCGCACGGCACCGGCACCCCGGATAACGACCGGGTGGAGAGCCGGGTACTGGCCGATCTGCTCCCCGGGGTCCCCTTTCTTTCCACCAAGGGGTACACCGGGCACACGCTGGGAGCGGCCGGCGCCATCGAGGCGGTCTTCACCGTCGCCTGCCTGGAGCGCGGCCGAGTCCCCGGCAACGCCGGCTTCTCCACGCCGGACCCCGAGCTCGGCGGGACCCCGGTAGAGGGGTGCCTGGAGATCAGCGGAACTGTCGCCCTTTCCGAATCGCTCGCCTTCGGCGGCAACAACTCAGTGATAATACTCGGCAAAAGGGGCGCGGTATGATGCGGATGGCAGTCAAGGGGATCGGGGTTACCGGAGGGTTCGGCTGCGGCGTGGCAGCTCTTTCGGCGGCACTGGAAAACGGCATCAGCCCGATGGAAGGGATCACCGTTCCCTCGGCGCAGGGCCCCTTGCAGCTCCCCGCCTTCCGGGCGCCGACCGAGCGCCTGGAGGAGTTCGTGCCGAAGCGCTCGCTCAGGAGGATCGACCACTACTCGAGAATGGGACTTCTCGGTGCCTACCTGGCGATTCAGGACGCCGGCCTGCTCGGCTCGGACCTGAGCCGGCTGGGGGTGGTGATCGCCAGCGGCTACGGTGCGACGGCGACTACTTTCTCCTTCCTCGATTCGATCATCGGAGACGGCGACATCTGCGCCTCGCCGACCCATTTCGCCAATTCGGTACATAATTCGGCCGCGGCCAATATCTCCATCATGCTGGGCGCCAAGGGTCCAAGTCTCACGGTCAGCCAGTTCGACATGTCCGTCCCCTCTGCCCTTATGAGCGCCCGTCAGTGGCTGGCCGAAGGGAGGGTCGAGGCGGTGTTATTCGGGGCGATCGACGAGCTCTCCGACCTGATCGGCTACCTCTGGCACCGCCAGCGCGGCCCGCAGCGGGACCGCCCGATCTCGCCGCTGAATGCCGATGAGGAGAGCTCCGTCATCGGAGAAGGCGCCGCCTTTCTGCTCCTTACCCGAGAAGATGAAAGCGGCGGATACTGCGCGATCGACAGCGTGGAAACCGGCAGCCTTTATCAGGGCCGACTGGCACTTCCCGAGGACGCGCTGCTGGTTCTTGGTGCCGACGGGCGGAAGGAACTGGGAGCCCGCTACCGCGACACCATACAAGCTAACTCCCGGGTCGCCTGCTATGCATCCCTTTACGGCAGCATGCCCGCAGCAGCCGCCTTCGACCTCGCCTGCGCCGCTCTCGTTCTGCAAAACGGTTCAGCCTACCGGATCCCCGGCGCCGCCGGCTGCGCTATGGACGGCACCGCAGCAGCGCTCGAGACGGACCGGATCTTTGCGGTGAGGCTCGCCGAGGCGAACGAATATGCGAAGACAACCCTGTCCCGGCTGTAACAAAAACTCCCCCCTTTGGAAAAGGGGGGCGGGGGGGGATTTGCTGAGGATGCCACCTGCACCAATGGCGCTTTTCCCTCTTCATAAGGAATTCTGTCCAGTCAGGACCAGGACCGCACTGCTCAGGAAAAGGATTTCACCCATGACGCATCAGGCAAGGCCCCCGCTTCTTAACTTCAGCATGCTGATCGTGCTCGTGACGCTTCTTGCGACGGTCGGCTGGCCGACCTGCGCCAAGGCCTCTGCCGCTTCACTGCCCGAAGCAACGAAAGCCGCACCAGCCGATGCTCTGCCCGACAGCGAGTCCGCCAGGGTGGAGACTCCGGAGCCTTCGCTTCCCGACCAGTACGGCATGTCGGTCGAATACGGCTACACCTACGATCCTAGCCAGCAGCTGACTTTTCTCTTGGCCAGGGTGTTCGCCATCTACGACTACGGCACCGTCTGGCGCATAGATCGCCCAAAGGCCCTTAGATTCAAGGTGGAGGGTGCGCTCGGCAGCACACTCACCCCCGAGAACGACTTGATTGCCTCGGCCAACATGCTGGCCCTCTACTATCCCGGCAAGCTGACCGGCGCATCGCTTCGCCCCTACCTGGAGGCTGGGATCGGGATCATCTACACCCAGTTCCGGGTGCCGGGACAGGGACTACACGTGAACTTCAACCCGCTACTGGGAGTCGGCTGCGAGCTGCCGCAAGCAAACGGGAAGCACCCTTTTGCCGCCATCCGGCTGCACCACCTCTCCAATGCCGAAATCGACCACGACAACCGCGGGGTCAATTCGGTGGAGTTGCAGATCGGACGTTATTTCTAAAGCGGAGCCACCATGCAGAAGAATGAAGTCCCCCAGGACGAGGCGCTTTTCGAGGGGATGAGTGAAATATGTTATGCGATCGACGAGTCGGGTCGTTACCTGCTCGCCGAAAGTGCCGGATGGGAACCCGCCAACATCGCCAACAGCCAGGCCTGGGAGGTAATCCATGCGGAAATCGCCGCAGTACTCGGCCGGGTGCGCGCTGGAGAATTGAGCCCCCTCGCCTACCACATGGCCCGGCACCAGATGGACGCCAGGCTGCTCTCCGGCTACGCAAGACTCTTTGCCTGGCAGGTGCGCAGGCATATGCAGCCCGGGCCGTTCGGAAGGCTGAGACCCGCTCAGCTCTCCCGCTACGCAACCATCCTGAAGACCACAGTAGAGGATCTCTGCAGCATCCCGAAAACAGCTGCCGATCATCTTCAGCCGGCACCGGCACCATAACCCAGGTGTAAAAACTCCCCCCTTTGAAAAAGGGGGGCGGGGGGGATTTGCCTCAGCAGTCAGATTGAAACGCCCTGCTGACCGGCCACGCTGCCAGCCCCCCTTCCACCAAGATGATTGTCTGAAACCCAAGGAACCCGACGTGAACCTGGCATTCCCTCACCGCCAAACGGCCCATTGCGAAAGCGGCGTCATCGCCAACCTGATCACCCACCACGGCTTCCCGATCTCCGAGGCGATGGCCTTTGGCATCGGCGGAGGCCTGTTCTTCGGCTATCTCCCCTTCATACGTATAAACGGCCTGCCGCTCACCACCTTTCGCACCACCCCGGGCAGCATCTTCAACCGGGTGACCAAACGGCTGGGTATCGGCGTCGAGCGCAAGACTTTCAGGGAAGAGGGTCCTGCCATGGCGGAGCTGGACCGTTATCTTGCCCAGGGGGTGCCGGTCGGCATGCAGACAGGGGTATACTGGCTCCCCTATTTCCCGCCGGCGCTTCGTTTTCATTTCAACGCGCACAACCTGGTCGCCTACGGAAAACGCGGGGACGATTATCTGATCAGCGATCCGGTGCTTGGCGAACCGGTAGTCTGCGCGGCCGCCGATCTCGCCCGGGCCCGTTTCGCCCGGGGTGCGCTCGCCCCCAAGGGAAAGATGTACTGCATCACCAGCGTTCCGGGCGAGCTGAACCTGGCGCCCGCCATCAGGAAGGGGATCCGCGAGGTCTGCCGGTTCATGATGTCGGTCCCCTTCCCGCTGATCGGCACCCGGGGCATACGCTACCTGGCAGACCAGGTGGAGCGCTGGCCGGCAAAGCTCGGCGACCGGCGGGCCATCCTCTATCTCGGCAATCTGATCCGCATGCAGGAGGAGATCGGCACCGGCGGCGGCGGGTTCCGCTTCATCTTCGCCGCCTTTCTCCAGGAAGCGGCGGAAGTCCTGGAGGACAGGCGGTTTCTGGAGCTGTCGCAGCGGATGACCGAAATAGGCGACCTCTGGCGCGAGTTCGCCGTCGCGGGGGCCAGGCACTGCAAGGGGCGCTCCGGCCAGGGCGAGACTTTTGGCGATCTTGCCCGGATCCTGCGGCGCTGCGCGGAGCAGGAGCACGCACTGTTTGGCGACCTCTCGGCGGTGGTGCGGAGGTAATTAACCACCTTGCTAAAGACAATCGCGGCAGGAATGCCGCTCCTACAGTTCGAATCAGTGCCGTTATCGAGGTGATTTATCGTTCAGAGTACCGTCCTTGAACAACAAAGAGAGCACCCTCCCGCTGCGGAGACGGCCAGCTACACAGTGCTGCAGGTGGAACAGCTGGTAAAACTCTACCCGGGCGCCACAGTACCCGCCGTGAACGGCCTGGATTTCAGCGTCCGTTCCGGCGAGATCTTCGGCCTGCTCGGGCCTAACGGCGCCGGCAAGACGACTGCCATCTCCATCATCTGCACGCTGCTTAAGCCAACAAGCGGCCGTGTCCTGCTCTGCTCGCAGGATACGGCGCTGAACCCGTCCGGCGTACGCAGCCTGCTCGGTCTGGCCCCGCAGGATATCGCACTCTACCCGAGCCTCAGCGCCCGGGAAAACCTCCGTTATTTCGGCAGACTCTACGGCCTCACCGGACGCCCGCTCTCCAGCAGGATCGAGCAGTGTCTGGATCTGGTGGGGCTCTCCGACAAGGCGGACACGCGGGTGGACGCATTTTCCGGCGGCATGAAACGGCGCGCCAACCTGGCCGCCGCCATCCTGCACACGCCGCGGCTGCTGCTTTTAGACGAACCGACGGTCGGGATCGATGCCCAGTCCCGCAACATGATCCTGGAAAACCTGAAACGACTTCGTGACGCCGGCATGACCATCATCTACACCACGCACTACATGGAGGAGGCGGAGCAGCTCTGCAGCAGGGTGGCCGTCATGGACCGGGGAAGTATCATCGCAACCGGTACACCCAAGGCGCTGATCGGCCGGGTGGAGGGGTGCAGCAACCTGGAGGAGTTCTTCCTCCAGCTGACCGGAAAACAGTTGCGCGACTAAACCTGATAAATGCTTGAAAGGAGCGCTTTTTGCCGCAACTGAAACGAATGTCGCTTGGCGAGATCCACGACCAGCCCTGGTGCCCGCGGCTGATCCGTGACGCGGTCACCGATTTTCTCCAATACGCCGCCAACCACTGGGGGCAGTACACGCCTTTGCTGCCGACGCTCTGTTATTTCCTGCAAAGGGTGAACGCGCTTCGCGTGGTCGATCTCTGCTCCGGCGGGACCGGTCCCTGGCAGCGGCTCTACGGAACCATCAGCCGGGCCTTCGGGGAGAAGTTCCGGATCGTTCTCACCGACCGCTATCCCAATCTGGCCGCCTTCCGGCTGGCCCGCGATCTATCCGGCGGGGTGATCTCTTTCCAGGAAGAGCCGCTGGACGCCTGCGCCATACCGGCCGGGCTCTCCGGCTTCAGGACCCTGTTCGGTTCCTTCCATCATTTTGACCCTGCGATTGCCAGGTCCGTCCTGCAGAATGCGGTGGATTCCGGGCAGGGGATCGGCATCTTCGAGATGACCGAAAGGCGCCTTCTCACCATACTCGCCATGCTGACGGCGCCGGTCTTTGTGCTGTTGCATGCAGCTAAAATCCGCCCCTTCAGCTGGTCTCGGCTCGCGTTGACCTACCTTCTCCCGGTCATCCCGCTGATAGTCATGGTGGACGGCATCACCTCCTGCCTGCGCTCCTATACGCTGGAGGAACTGGACGAGCTGACCGGCTCCTTGACCGGCGCACCTTATGAGTGGGAGATAGGAAAGCTCGCCTCCCCGAAATCGCCCTTCCCGATCATCTACGCTATCGGCTGCCCCAAGCTTGAAAGCAGGAACTAGCGGCAGCAAGGGGATGACCCGGGCTGGCTGTTCCCGAAACTCTAGCTGCTCCGGCCTTTATTGTGAAAGTTTAGCTGCGGGGGCGATCTTGCTATCGCGGCAGGAATGCCGCTCCTACAGGGTTAGTAGTTGAATACCTAAATTGGTGTTTTACCACCACACAGGTGACCTGGACTGATGCTTACCATTTTGGCAACAATCATCAAAGAGCTACTGGAACTGCGGCGCGACCGCGCCGGCCTGTTAGTGCTGCTCGTCATGCCGATGGCTCTCGTGCTGATCGTCTCGCTTGTGCAGGATAATGTCATGCAGGCAACCGGCGAGGCGCCGATTCGGGTGCTCTTCGTTGATGCGGACAAGAGCTCCCTCTCGGAGGAGATCGGCAAGCAGCTGGTAAACGCGGGCGGCCTGGAACTGATCTCTCAGATCAAGGGGGAGCCGGTTCTGGCTGAGGCCGCAAAAAAGGCGGTGGTAAAGGGGGATTTCCAGTTCGCGATCATCATTCCCGCCGGGACGGGAATCGCCTTCAAGGATTTGGTCAGTCAGAGGGCAGCAGCCGCCATCGTCGTCAAGGGGAAGGCCGCGCCGCAGACGATCGCGCCGCCCGGCTCGGGATTGCGCGCGGTGACGGTCTACTTCGACCCCGCGGTGCAGGGGGCTTTCCGTACTGCGGTCATGAACGCGCTGCACAGGGTGATACTCGGCATCGAATTCAGGGAGCAGGCCGCCGTGCTCGCGGAGAACTTCCCGAACGAGATGAAAAAGGCCATGTCCGGCATGATGACTCCCTTCATGGGAGCAGCACTGGCACCCGAGGTGAGTTTCAAGATGGATACGGCCCCGGTGCTGTCACTTGCCGAGGAGGTGGCCTTCAACAGCCGGCTACTGAAGAGGCCGACGGCCGCGCAGCAGAACGTGCCCGCCTGGGCGCTCTTCGGCATGTTCTTCATCGTGGTGCCGCTGTCAGGCTCGCTGATCCGGGAGAGACAGACCGGCACGCTGAGAAGACTACTGACCATGCCGGTCTCCCCGCTGGCTCTTCTGGCCGGAAAGGTCTGTGCCTACGTGCTGGTCTGCCTGGTCCAGTTCGCGCTGATGCTGGCGGCCGGCTGCTATCTGCTGCCGCTTTTGGGGACTTCCGGTCTGGTTCTGGACCGGCAATGGCTCGCCGTCATGCCGATCGCGCTCAGTGCCGCGCTCGCGGCCACCGGCTATGGGATCATGGTCGGGACGCTGGCAAAGAGCTACGAGCAGGCTTCCATGTTCGGCGCGGTCTCAGTGGTCATCGCGGCGGCGCTCGGCGGGATCATGATCCCGGTCTACGTCATGCCGCGCTACATGCAGGATATCAGCGCCGTCTCACCGCTTGCCTGGGGACTTAACGCCTTTCAGGACGTGCTGGTCAGAGGTGGCGATTTAGCCGCAGTTTCCGGGGAAATGTCTTTGCTTTTGGGGTTTTTTATTGTAACTATATCCATCTCCTGGCTCGCGCTCAGCCGCGGCCGCACGGGAGAATGAAATACGAGCCGCATGCGCAGCAGGCAGGATCGTCGGGGGTAGCAATGTTGGATAGTCTGGAGCAGGAACTTTCTGAAATGATCATCGAGACCTGCCGGGTGGCGGGTCCGCTCCCGGATATAGAGCCGGATTCCCCGCTTGTCGGCCCCAATTCCCCTTACGGCCTTGATTCGCTGGATGCCGTGGAGGTGGTAGTGGCGGTACAGAGAAAATACCAGATAAGGATCGACGCCCAGGAATCGAGCAGGCAGGTGCTGCAGTCGCTGAAGACCCTGGCCACCTTCATCCGGAGCCAGCAACAGAAGTAAGGCCCTGTCGGCAAACAAATCCCCCATCTTCACCCTTCTCCCCCCGGGAGAAGGTGCCCCGCCCCTTTCCAAAACAGCAGCGCACGTCTACTGTTAACCGCTTACTTGTCTATCCGGTAGTTTCCCATGAAAAGCGCATCAAGTCCGGCCTTTTCAAAGCAGTTCAAGGCATCCTCGGGGGAGCAGACGATAGGCTCCTGCATGTTGAAGCTGGTGTTGATGAGAACCGCATATCCGGATAAGCGCTCGAATTCCTCAAGCAGCCGATGCAGCCTGGTATTGGACTCCCTGGTTACCATCTGAATCCTCGCCGTGCCATCCACATGCGTGACCCCCGGCAATCTCTCCCGATACTCGCTCCTGACCCGGGTGGTTACCAGCATATAGCGCGTCAGCTCCGACAAGGGCTCCTGCAACTCGAAGTATTTCAGGGCCGCCTCTCGGGTGGCAATCGGGGCAAAGGGCCGGAAACCCTCGCGCTTTTTCACCTCCGCATTCAGGTGGTCCTTCATCCCGTCAAAGGTCGGGCTGGCCAGTATCGAGCGATTCCCCAGGGCCCGGGGACCGCTTTCCATGGCGCCCTGGAACCACCCTATCACCTTTCCTTCCCAAAGCGCCTGCGCCGCCTCGCAAAAAGAATCTTCCGGTTCGCTAAACGGCGTCTTCCGCCCTCTCAGGGCCGCTAGCAACTGCTCGGAGGAGAAAGCAGGACCAAGGTAGGGTGAGAAGCCGGCATTATCCGGCGGCGTCTCGCCGCAGCAGACATGCGCTGCATAAAGCCCGGCACCGGCCGCCCCGCCGCTGTCCGAGGGGAAGGGGGCTATGAAAACGCTCTCGTGGTCGCCGCTTTGCAGGATCTCCCGGTTTATGTCGCAATTCAGAAAGACCCCGCCGGAAAGGCAGAGGTTTTTGTGACCGGAGGCGGCCCCGGCGTGCCGGATGACATGCAGGATCGCCTCTTTGACGCTGTTTTGCATGCTGCAGGCGATGTTGTAATGACGCTGCTCAAGGGGTTCGTCCCGCTGCCGCTGCCGGCCGAACTCCTTCCCCACCCCGTCTTCGCTGAAATTCCAGAGCCCCAGATACTTCTTGTTGAGCAGGCTGTAGCGACCGTCCGGGCTCAGTCCGATGATACGGCGAAAGGCATCCCTGAAGCTATCCTGGCCGAAGGAGGCCAGGGCCATGGTTTTACCTTCCTGATACATGTCGAAGCCGAGGAAATTGGTGAAGGTCGAGTACAGGATTCCCAGGGAATCCCAGGTCGGGGCCTTCCACTTGACGCGGAACTTGCCGTCTTTAACAGTGAAGACGGAGGTGGAGCAGTTCTCGCCGTGTCCGTCGACAACGACGACATCCGCAGGCTCGCGATTGAAGGGGGCGAGGAAATAACTGGAGGCGGCATGGGCCAGGTGGTGGTCCACCCAGATGATCCTTCCCCTGAATTCTCCGGGATAAAATTTGTTGAAGGTTTTTTTCAGCCGCAAAGAGGCGGCTATGGAACGGAAGTTTTTGGGCGGCCGGGCATTCTTCAGTATCTGGAAATAGATCAGCGGGGCTAGGGCCAGCTTGAAAAGCTCGGCCGCCGCGGCCTTGTAGGGATTCCAGTTGAAGGCGATCACGTCGACATCCGAAAGCCGCACCCCTCCCCTTTCCAGCACGAAATTTATCGCCTGGACCGGAAAGGCCTCGGTGTGCTTGACGCGGTTTAACCGCTCCTCCTCCACGTTGGCAAGCAGCACACCATCCTTTATGAGGCAGGCTGCTGAATCATGGACAAAGGCGGATATGCCGAGAATTATCATGACTTCTACTCCAGAAGCGTTTCCAGTGGGAAAATCAGAGGGATGCAACTTGGTGGCGGGAGCTCCATAGGCAACCGACGGGCACTCTAAAGGCGGCGCAGGTCCGGCAGTTAATATTTAACTGGAGGATTGCGATGGAGGATCCGCGCGGGCAGCGGCTACACGGCGCTTAAAAGCATGTATGCCACCGAGAATCTGCCGCTTTCCGGGATCATGCAGAGGATGGTGTCGCCCCGCTTCAGCCGCCCGGAATGGAAGATCTCCTCCAGCATGATGTAGATCGAGGCCGAACCGGTGTTCCCCTTGCTGGACAGGTTGCTGAACCAGCGCTCCTGGGGGATGGGAAAACCGATCTCGGTCATCCGGTCGTGGAGACTCTGCCGGAAGTAGTCCGACGAGTAGTGGGGCAGAAACCAGCTGACCTGGTCGGGGGAGAGTCCGTGTTTGGCGATCACCCTGGTGAGGGTCCGGTTCACGATAGTGCTGATGATCTCGCGGTTCAACAGCTTCACGTCCTGCTTTACCAGGAAGGAGCCGGCCGCCTCCGTCCCGCTCAGGGCGCGCCAGCCGGTCACGCTGCCATCCTCGCCCTTGACGGCGCCGCTGTACATGCAGGTCTCCAGCTCGCCTGCGAAGGAGAGGTGTTCGATCCAGTCTATCCTGAGCGACAACCGTTCAGCCGACGGCTCAGCGCTGATAAAAACGGCGCCGGCTCCGTCGGAGAGCATCCAGCGCAGGAAGTCTGCCTCGAAGGCTATGCTCGGGGTCGATTCCAACTGCTCCGCCCGCTCCGGTGTCACGGCGTCGAACAGCTCGGCTCTCATGAAGCTGGAGGCGAGTTCGGAGCCGGTCGCCACCGCGTTGACGGAGATACCGGCTGCCACGTTCAGTGCCGCGTATTTGAGGGCGCTCATCCCGGACAGACAGACGCCAGACAGGCTCGCCACCTCGCAGGGGGTGCTGGCCAGCTCGCCGTGCACCATCAGACCGTGCCCCGGCATCAGCTGGTCGGGAGACGAAGTGCCGCAGCAGAGGCACTCGATCTGGTCCGGGGTGAATCCGTCGTAGGGACGCAGCCGGCGCACCGCCTCGGCTGCCAGCTGCGCGTTGGTATGGGTCAGCGCGCCGGTTTCAGGGTCGATGGCGTAGTAGCGCTCCCGGATCTTGTTGTTCCTGAGGATGACGGCCCGGGTGCGCGAAGGGGTCTGATGCACCATGCCCAGGACCTTCTCTATCTGCTGGTTGTCGACCGGCGCGTTGGGTAGAAATGCTGCGATATCGGTGATGTATGCTTTCATTGCTGCTACCTCTATAACTTCGCGCCGGCGTGAAATGATTTCATCAACCTGGCGTACTGCTGGTAAAAGCGCTCCTCTCCCAGCCGGGTCGGCAGGACCGCATTGGTGAGCGTGTAATAGTCGAGATCGTGGATGGTGATCTGCTCCTGCATCTCGGCGTAAAGCGGCGTTCCCGGCAGCGGGGTCAGCACGGTCAGGATGGGAAGCTCGATGCGGCGCTCGCTCACGTAGCTCTCCAGCGCGTCGAAGCGGGCCTCGTCGTAGTCGGGCGAAACGATGAAATCGCCGACGAGGGTGATGCCGAGGTCGTGCAGGATGCTGATCGCCTGGTCATTGAGGGCTACGCTGTTCTGCTTGTTAAGCCAGGCCAGGTCGCCGTCGGCGATCTCCTCGAAGCCGATCACCACGGAGCGTAGCCCGGCTTCTTTCCATTGTCTCATAAGAGCCGGATGGCGCACAACCGTATCGGAGCGGACGTCGGCTATGAAGTGCTTCTTGATTCCGGAAGCGATGATCGCCTCAGCCAGCAGCCTTGCATGGCCGGTGTCGCCGAAGGTGTTGGCGTCCACCAGGCGGATGACCGGCACCTCGCCCAGAAGCCTTATGTCTCTTAGCACCGCCTCGATCGACTGGGTCAGGTAGCGGCCGCCGGTCAGGGAGCCGATGCAGCAAAAAGAGCAGCTGTACGGGCAGCCGAAGGCGGAGACCACCAGGCCGAGCTGGGAGCCGATGGAGGAAAGGGTGTAGTTCGCGCGGTACCCCTCGACCAGGTCGTAGCGCGGGGGAGCATGCTCGGCAAGGTCGGCCGCACCATAGACCCGGGGGACAATGACCAGGCTCTTGCCGGGGGTGACCGCCGCAATGCCGGCTATCTCCGCGCCCGGCCGCCGCGCCTCGATGGCCTTGACCAACTCGGCGAGGCTCCCCTTCCCCAGTCCGACCACCAGGTAGTCGATGCCGGGCTTATTGAAGAATTCCGGATCGCAGCTCGCATGGCTGCCGCCCACCACAACCTTGGCGCCGCAACTCTGCTTCACCTGCGCGGCAAGCTTGAGGACGGTATTGGCCTCGCAGGTAACCGCCGTGAAGGCGGCAAGCTCCGGCTGAAAATCGTCCAGGGCCTGCTGCAGGGCGCAAGGGTCTGCCTTGAGATCGAGGATGCGCAGTTCGTGACCGGTCAGGTTTCCAGCCAGCACCTCTAGCGCCAGCGGCTCCCCGCGAAAGATCTGGCGTATCGAGTCGATGCCGTAGCGCTCTTCCGGTATGCTCTTTCCGCAGTTCGGCGGGTTTATCAGCAAGATCTTCATCAGGCTTCCACCTTTTGTCCCACGGCTCCTGGCCGGCCGGCCGTTTCTACTTCCTGTGGCAAGAAAGGCATAACACGATTTCAGTGCAGACGGCTCAACTCATGGCCTAATTCAGCTGCCCTGTACGGTTTGGCGACGGCTCCGCAGAAACCGTACTTTTGATAACCGGCCATTACAGGGTCGTACGAATACCCGCTGGAAACAAGCAGTTTAGCCTCCGGATCGATGGCAAGTATCTGCCGGGCCGCCTCTACCCCGCCCATCCCGCCTGGAACCGTCAGGTCAAGGATCACAGCCAGGAAGGGACTCCCTGCCTCTTTATTCCCCTCATAGAGGGCCACGGCATCTTTACCATCAGCACACGATATCACCTGGTAGCCGAGAAATCTGAGAGTTTCCCCGGAAAGTTCCCTGACCGTCTCATCATCGTCCATTATCAGCACGAAGCCACTCCCCCGGCCCGCCTTCTCTAATTGTTTTCCCACCCCACCATGGGGAGACTGAACATCTTTGCACGAGGGGAGACAGATGGTGAAGGTAGTGCCTTTATTTACCTGAGAAGTTACCGAAACATTGCCGCCGTGCCTGTAGATAATCGAGTGCACCGAAGCAAGTCCCAGGCCTGTATTAGTCTGTTTGGTGGTAAAGTAAGGGTCGAAAATCTTAGGCAGGTCTCCCTCCGCAATACCGTGCCCTTGGTCGGCAATGGATAATCTGACATATTCCCTCTGATGGTTTCGATCAGGATCTCCGCCGTCCGTCGTGTTGTTTTCGGCACGGATGGTTACGATACCCCCTTTGGGCATTGCCTGCACGGCATTAATGAGAATGTTGTTGAACACCTGTATGAGTTGGCCTTCGTCGGCTCTGATGAGAGGCAAAGAAGGCGGCATTTCCAACACACACCGCACGTTTGAAGCATTGAGCGTTAGTGAGACCCCTTCCTCCACCAGTTTTCGAAGCGAGACAGGTTTTTTGACCGGTGCGCCGCCGCTGGCAAAAGTCAGCAGCTGTTTGGCCATACCGGCGGCGCGTAGCGATGCCCTTTCCGCGTGTTGCAGGAATTCGTGGGCGCGGTGAGACTCGTCGAGCAGGTTGCCCGCCAGGGAGATAAAGCCTAAGACGCCGGTAAGGGCGTTATTGAAGTTGTGGGCTATCCCACCGGCCAGCACACCGAGCGACTCCAGCTTCTGCACCTTGGTAAATTGTTCATGTAACAATTCCCGGTCAGTAATGTCGATCACCACGACAATGGTCCGATTCTCCGCAATCTGATTGAAGATGAGGACGTGTCTTATGCTGCCGTCTTGGCAGGTGACCCGTGCCTCATGTGGCTGGAAGTCTGCGAGTTCGGCACTTCTACTGCGAGCCAGTGCCTCGCGCTGCGAGGCAGCCACCAGTAGGCAGTAGCCGGGATCAGGAAAGGAAAGGGCGAACCATGCCTGGAGCGTGGGAATTTCTTTCCTGCCGTAGCCGAAGCGTTCCACCAAAAAATTATTGACGTATTCGACCGTACCATCCTGGTCTGTCCAGACCACACCTACCGGCATGATATCCATCAGATTCCGGAGGGTCTGCTCACTTTTTCGAGCTATCTGTTCCGCATGGATACGTTCGGCGACTTCCACTTCCAGGCAACGGTTGGCAGCGGCCAGATCCTCTTTCGCCTGCACTTCCGTTTCAACAGCTATCACCAGTTCCTGGTTGAGACTAAGCTTTTCCTCGTCTCTAAGCTGCAGCATTTTCGCCAGATTGTTGATGGCCAGGGCAGCCCTGCCCGGCTCGTCAGTGCAGACGATATCGATCCGCGAGCCGTAATCGCCGGCCTGCATGATCTCAACCCCGCGGATAAGCGCGTTATAGGAGCGGGTCGTTCTCCGGAGGGCCAGGTAGCACAAAACAGAGACGGCCAGCCAGAATAGCGTGGCGAGGAGGCAGGAAAGCGCGACAGACTGTTGGATCGTGCGTTTCAGGTCGTCCGTCCCCCGCTCGATACGGACAGTACCGATGAGAGGTGCGAAAGTGGGCTTAGCGTCCGGCGGCTCTTTTCCAAGCGAAATCTCCACGGGAAGGCTCCGCACCTGCACCGTCTCACCGATCACTTCTGCCAGGGTTGAATTAGCCGGGGAATGGAAATAAGCCAGCACCCTGCCATCCATGGCAGCAATAATCACCTTACTGATGCCGGGAACAGAACCCGCTTGTTCGGCAAACTGGCGCAGCAGATCGCGGTTTTCGGCGTAGAGCGGAAGTCGCACCGATACGGCCAACTGCTGTGCCAGCAGATGGACCTCTTTTTTAGCGTGGATGCGGGTTTCGCTTATTTTATCGAAGATATACAGGGTGATAAAGAGGCAGGAGATAAAAGCGGTCAGGATGGTAAAGATACAGAAGATCTTGAATTGGAAGCTGGCGCGGATGGTTGACAGTCGCTGTTTTGGCAAAATAATCACCCGCCTCCGGCCATACTCTTTAGATATCAGCAGCTGAATAGTTGAAACGCTTCAACACGGCTTCATTTGACTTGATGAATACCTTGCGCGGGGAAACTACAGCCGGATCGCCCGGCTCCGCCCTCTGAAGAAGTTTCTTAGCCATTTCACCCGCCTGCTTCCCCAGCTCGCTGCGGTCGATTTCCAGGGCAATCATCGCCCCCAGCTTAAGGTGGGAGGCAGAGAACGAGATAACAGGGATCGCCTCTCTCTGGGAGAAGAGGAAATAGGCTTCCAGCGTCTCACTGGTGACTGCCGTTGTATCGGGTAGCACCCAGAGGGAATCCACCTTCCCCTTGAGTGAGTCGAGTTGACTCATGGTCTGCCGCGGGTTGTGGACCTCACGGACGACCAGCTCCATGCCTAGCCGCTCGGCCTCTGCACGGGCAAGCTTCAGATACCAGCCGGATCTGGCTGGGTCATGAACGATGCCTATACGCTTCGCCTTGATTTTTTGGAACAGTGAAAGATACCGTTCAGGGCTCACGAACAGGTTAACCCCGCTCAGATTGGCGGAGGAGACTTCCGGGTTGGGAATGTTCAGCGCCATGAGGGCGACCACCGGGGTCTTACGGATCTTGCGCAGCGCGGCTAGCGCTCGGTCACCCACCGCCAGCACCAGGCGCGGACGCTCCTCCCTGATCACCCGGGCAAGGTCGGCATCCGCATAATCGGAGAGTACCAGCGTCCTGGTGTCGACCGCGCAGGCGCTCTTGAAGCCCCTGATCGCTTCGTCGTACAGCGGGTTGCGAACGCTCTGCACCACGAGCACCTCGCTTGCTATCGCAGGCCCCGCCAGCAGCAGGAGGAGGGCCAGTATGAGGAAGAGTATCTTTCTCAAAACTTTAACCTCACTCCGCCTTCCAGCCAGCGTCCGGTGTTCTTGTAACGGTCCTTTAGATACTGTGAACCGTCGAAGAGATTGTGCACCGAGAAGAACAGCTCCGGCGAAAGGTCGCTGTCCGGGCGGACCTTCTTGGTCAGGCTCAGATCCCAGATGAACCCGTCGTATTTACCGTTATTATCGGGGGCGCTATTCCACCGGACATAGTTGCCGGTCATTATCCCGGCGAGTCCTAGTCGGGCGTTGTCATAATGCAGGGCAAGCTTTGCCCCATGCTCCGGGATATCATGGAGACGACGTTCCGTTTCCTTGTCCCTGGCATTGATAAAGGTGTAGCCGCCGGCCAGTGAGGTGTTGTAAAGCGGAACAGTGCGGGCCTCAACTTCGAACCCTTGCTTGATCTGGCTTCGCAAGGTAACACCCGGTGCGTCAGGGTCGAAATCACCGATTTCCACATTCCAGATATTGTTGTAAAAGAAGGTCCCTTTCAACCACAGATAGGGAACTGCAGTGCTTTCCGCACCGGCCTGGAAGGTCCGGACCTTCTGGGGGCCGTTGCTCCAGATGGCATTGGGCAGGCTGTAACCCCTGGCGAAGTAACTGCGCAAGACTGTTTTTTCAGTCACGCTGTAGGTCGCCCCCAGGGTATAGCTCAGGGCATCACTGCTGAGACCGGTGTGGTCGAAGCGGACTCCGGGGAGAATGGTCAAGGCGCCGAAGGAAAATGAACCATTGGTGTAGGCTCCCCATCGGTCCCAGGTGCGGTCTGTAATGAAGGGAGAATCCGGGGCCAGAGTTTCCCATTGGCGTGTTTCAGCATGTTCGTACTCAAGGCCGGAAACAACATTTGCGAGGTTCCCCCCCCAGATGAGTTTGGCACTCCCGCCCCTGGAAGACTCGCGCAGGTGGAATTCCCTGTAGGGAACTACCGCCCCATCGATTAGATCTCCCCAAAGCGTAAGATTTTTTTCCTGGCTGAGCCGAGCGTCAAGCTCGAATCTGAATAGATCGTTAATGCGATAGGTAAAATTCAGGTATGAGAAGGTTCGTTGCTTCTCGGTGTTGTCATGGGTATTAGCGGTTTCATTGAGACCCCGTCTTGAGTCGCGCAAGTCAACACCAATAGTCAGGTTTCCTTTGCCGGGCAGATCGTAGGTGACCTTGCCGAAAACATTATTATTGCTGATCCCGTTATTTTGGAGCAGACCTTTGGAGTGGAGGTTGCCGCCGGAGAGATAGTAACCGAAGCGCTTTGCCGTACCGCTTGCCTCCCCGTGCAGGTCAGTAGTAAAACGCTCGCCGATAGAGGAAAAAACCATTCCACTTAATGCTCTCTCGTTATCCGGGGCCTTGGTGATCACATTTATCACCCCGCCGAGAGCTTGCCCCCAGGCAGCCGAGGCAGCCCCCTTTATGATCTCTATTCGTTCAATCTGATGCACGGCAATCTGAGCTGGATCAGCCAGACCTTGAAGGAGATTTCCTTGCTGAACACCGTCAATCAGAATTTGTATGTGAGGATTTGCAGCACCTTGCAGGGAAAAATCGGTCCAGCTGCCGGGAGTGCGGACCTGCTCTAGTTGAAAACCGGGGACAGTATTCAGCACCTCCGCCAAGGTATGGGCGTTCAGTGCCGCGATCTGTTCGGCAGTAACGACTGTGACGTTTTCAGCAATGCGGGATATTGGACGGGGAATACGGGAGGTGGACACTACCGTCTCTTCACTGGTGAAGAGACCGAGGGTTTCACTGTCATCAATCTCCTCACCCCAGGCGGTGGGAACTGCAACCATGAGCAGGACAAAGAGAAAACAGCTTATTTTAGGGAATCGGCAAAATCTCAAAGTATTACCTTAAGGAACAGAACCTTCAGCCGATAGAAATAAGTACGGTTATTACCAATAGTCCGTTGAACATGCTGCGGAAACCTGAACTGAATACCATAAGTTTCCATTGTTAGTAAAGTCTTTCAGGCCGTAACATCCTTCGGGATGCATTAATTTTTGTCAATGGAGGCAGCCATGGAAACGAAAGACAACGAATTGGTAATCCTGGAAGAGGGGCGCGACGACACGGAAGAGCTCTACACCTGCTGCGGCGGCTCCACCGCACGCCAGTAAGCAAACGCAGCAGATCAAACAGGGGGAGCTCAGCTCCCCCTTCCCTTTTCGGAGCCCACCATGCACCTCTCCCGCTACCTGAAAATCTACCCCGCTCCCGACCAGTCAGGCTCCTACCTTCTTTACTCGACCAGGAAAGGCTCCCTGGTCCGGCTCTCGGAAGCCCTGCTTAGTGCTGCGCGAGCAGGAACGCTGAACGAAAGGGATCGGGCGGCCTTGCGCCGGATGGAAATTCTGGTCGAAGACCCGGCGGCCGAGCGGGAGGCCATGGAGTCGCTGGTCAGGCGAACCAACAGCCGGAGCACAAGGTTCAAGGCAACGGTGGTGCTGAACCTGGACTGCAATCTGGCCTGCCCCTACTGCTATGAAGGGTATTACCGGGGAAAGAAGTACCTGAGCCGGTCTGTCGCCCGGCAGATCGTCGACTATGTCATCGGCGAGCAGATAGGACGGGGCCGCGACGTGAAAATCGGCTTTTACGGCGGCGAGCCGCTGCTTTCCATCCCGATGATCCGGGAGATCGCAGGACCGATTCAGGAGGCGGCCAGGGAGCGGGGGGTCGCCTTCTCCTTTGGGCTGACCACTAACGCCACTCTCCTCACCCGCCCCGTTGTCGAGGAACTCCGCCCGCTCGGACTTACCGAGGCAATAGTCACCTTGGACGGCACCCGCGAGATCCATGATCGCCAACGCCCCTTCTTGTCCGGCAAGGGGAGCTTTGACCTCATCGTCGCCAATATCAAAGAGGTCTGCGATCTGATAACGATCCAGCTGGGAGGAAACTTCTCGCGGGAAGAGTACCGTGAGTTCCCTCTACTGCTGGACCATCTTCTGGGCGAAGGGATCACTCCCGATAGGATCGGCCTGGTCCAGTTTGCCCCGGTCACACCCAAATCCGGCAAGACCGTGGGAGCCGACGCCCATGCAGGCTGTACCTCAGGCAGTGAACCGTGGGTCACCGAAGCGGCCCCCTATCTCCGCGAAGAGACCATGAAGCGTGGCTTCACCACCTACCAGCCGACCATGGCCGCCTGCATCATCGAGTTCCAAAACGACCTGGTGATAAACTACGACGGCTCCCTCTTCAAATGCCCCGCCCTGATCGGCTGGCCAGAGCTCTCCATTGGCACCCTGGCCGACGGAATCAGCGACTACAGCAAATCCCACAACCTGGATGTCTGGAAAAAGGAAGAATGCCTGGACTGCGCCTACCTCCCGATCTGTTTCGGCGGCTGCCGCCTGCTTACCCTGCTGAAAAACGGCGCAATCGACGAGGTGGACTGCCGTAAGGGATACTACGACGAAACCCTGGAGAAGATCATACTCCAGGACCTGCGCTATGGCGGGAATGGAAAGCGCAAGGGAACAACATAGGGGGTCGCGGCGAGAGGGCGGCTACTGCCAGGTGGTGCGCGGGTGCTTGCGGAAATTTTTACCGAGTTTGTGCGGTTCGGCTGAATATTAGGTAGCTCCAGACTTTTTTATCTCGTCACCCCGTGCTGTCGGGACACTCCTGTCGTTTGCGAAAGAATCGCACCAGGGCATAGGTCAGCAGAGCCCCCGCCGCTCCCAAAAGCGGCCCCAGCAATAACGACCCGAGCAGCCACTCCCAGAGCCGGTGATGAATCTCCTCCAGAAGGGTGTGCCGGTTGAACTCGTACCAGAAACGGCCATAGAGGAGGTAATGCCCGAGCTCAATGCACAGAAGCGGCACGAAAGGAGCGCAGCAGACGTTGCTGGCGCCGAAGGCGGCAAGTTTGTTGAGGTGGAGCCGGTGGCACGCGTAGACAATGGCCGCGGTCCCGAACGGGATGATCGGCAGCGCCCCCAGGAAGATGCCGACCCATACGGCGGCGGCGAGCTGCCCGGCGCTTGAGTGTTCACGGCTCAGCGCCTTGAGGTAACTTGCCGGCCGAAAGATGCTCGGCATCGGGTCTGCGCCACCCACCCCCCGGAACAGCCGGCGGTGCGGCCAGGGGATCAGCGAGCGGGTAACCAGGAAGGTGTGCAGGAGGCTTAAGCGCAGGTTGTCTTTCAATTTGTGAAAATGCGAGACCCGCTCGTCGCCTGGCGGGTAGTAGACCGATACCGGGGTGGACAGCAACGGCAGACCGGCCCAGCTTCCGCGCACCAGCACCTCTATTTCGAAGGTGTAGCGCCGGGAAAGAAACCGGGAGTGCTGAAGAAACTCGACCGGGTAGAGCCGGTAGCCGCTCTGGGTGTCGGGAAGCGTCTGGCCGCACTCAAGCCGCACCCAGAAGTTGGAAAAATCCCTGCCGAACAGGCTTGAGCGCGGCACGTTCAGGGTCTCCATCCGGCGCGCCCCGATGACTATGGCCGGCCAGCCGGCGGAGGCGGCCTCCACGAGCAGCCTCGCATCGACCGGGTCGTGCTGCCCGTCCGCGTCTATGGTCAAGATCGCCTGATAGCCCCACTCCCTTGCCAGCTGCGCCGCCGCGAGGATGGCTCCTCCCTTGCCGCGGTTCTCCGGCAGCCTGTAGCGCGCTACCGGAAGATCGGCCACGGCGTCCAGACTGCCGTCGGTGCTGCCGTCATCCAGAACCAGCACGGGAAATCCCTCGTGAAGCGCCCGCTCGGCCACCCAATGAAGCGTCTTCGCATGGTTGTACACCGGTATGACGACGAGGGTTTTTACTCCTGCGGCTTGGTTTGCTAAAGCCGGCACGGGGGGCGGGGCAATTGCCTGGGTGATCTCCACTGTCGCTATCCTTTGGACTGTGCACCGGGCGCGGCGACTCCGCCGGCCCTGCGGGCAACCACTTCGAGCAGCATGCCGCCCGAAATGATCGACTTGAAAAGATGGGAGTAGACGGATACCTGCTCGAAGCCTGCAGCGCTCAGCATTGCCTGCATCTCGCGGCGGCTGTGGGCCTTAAGCCAGATCCCCTGCCTGGCGGCGTTTCCTATCTGGGTGAAGAACCGGAACAGGGAGCTGCGGGCGGTAATGAAAAAAAGCGCCCCCCCGGGCTCTATCTGGTGCGACAGTCGCTTGAAAAAGGCCGGCAGGTCGGCCAGGTATTCCAAGGATGAAAAGGCGCAAACGACGGAAAATGGTCCCTCCAGCTCGATCGTCTCCGCGTTTCCTTTCAAGATGCTGATGTTTGCTATCCCCGCGGCGGCCGCCTTTTCCTCAAGAAGTGCCAGCATGTTTCCGGAGATGTCCAAAGCGACCAGCTCCCTGCAGTTGCGGGCAAGGTCCAGGGTGAAGAGGCCGGTACCTGCACCGATTTCCAGCACCCGCCCGGCCCCGGCGAGAAGCGCGGGAAGGCGGGCGCAAAACAGCTGTTGTTCGGTTCTGCGGGAAAGAGAGACCGCTGAGGCTGACTGTTCCTCATCATAGGTCGCGGCCAGGCCGTCGTAGAAGAGCTCGGCCGCGTTTGGGCCCGATTGGCAGCCGCCCCGCTGCATGACCTCCTTGCCGATCAGCCGGGCAAGCGGAACTATCTCCAGCCCCTTCTGCCTTATCCCCTCGATGAGGGTGGAAAACTCGTTCAGCAGATATGGCACGTCCCCCTGTCGCGGGGTAACGTCGTGGAGCAGCACGATGTCGCCTGGAGCCACCTTTGCCAGCAGTCTCTGCGCGAGCCTCGCCACTCGCCGGTTTCCCATGTCGCCGGCGCGAAGGCTGAAATTGAGGCAGAACATGCCGTTTTCCAAAAGCACCCGCCAAAGCTGCGCATTGGTGATGCCGACCGGTGGGCGGAAGGCGAGCGGCACAATGCCGAAGCGCCGGAAAACGGTCTGTGCCGAGGCGACTTCACGTCTGAGAACCTCAGCCCCCTTCAGCATCAAAAAGGGAGAGTGGCTGTAGGAATGGTTACCGATAGTGTGACCGCCGGCGAGGATGGCCCTGACGATGTCAGGATAGCGCTCGGCACGCTCTCCGGGCACAAAGAAGGTCGCCGTTACGGAATGCTGCGCCAACAGTTCCAGGAGCTTGGGGGTTACCTCGGGGTCGGGACCATCGTCGAAGGTGAGGGCGACGCCTCTGGCCCCCTTTTGCCCCCTGCTGATGATCGGCAGGAAGAAGCTCAGGCCGGGAAGGAGCGGCGCAATGAAACAGGCGAGTACAAATATGATGAGCGGCAGTGGAGCCAGATTTACATTAACAAAAAGAAGCACGGCAAATAGCTGAAATGCGCCAAAAGCGACAAAATGGGCCGGCGACAGCGGACAAATCATCAATGTTTTTCCTTACTGTTAATGGGCGGCAGCCGATGCGGCGCTGGTAAATTGCAGCAGCAGTTCCATCCTCCACTAGCAATCCGGCATGATGACCGAATTACTATTAAAAGTCAAACTTGGGCTGTGAATCATGGCCTTAAGTCATCGCGGGCAGCCGTTCTGACCGGCAATGCGCGCAGGTAGCTGTTCCAGGCGGCGAGGTACGCCGTGCTGTCCATGGTGAAGACGTCGCAATGCCCGCCTCCGGCGATGATGTGCAGCGTCTTCGGTTCGGCCGCCCTGGCAAAGAGCTCTCGCGCCATCTCCACTGGGGCAAGCTGGTCAAGGTCGCCATGGACCAAGAGAACCGGCACACCGACCGCGGCTATCTTTTCCAGGTTGTCAAAGGGCAGGTCGATCCCCCACCAGCCAAACGTATAGTACCCTAATGGTGTGATATGCCTCACTATCTCCTTCATGCAGGTAAATGAACTCTCCATCACTAGTCCCGCCGGAGGCAACTCCATAGCCATATGCAGCGCTACTGCGGCCCCCAACGATTGCCCGAAGTAAATCATCGCCTCTGGCGCCCACCCCCGCCTCTCCAGAAAAGAGACGGCGGCGCGGGCATCCTGGTAGAAGTCATGTTCTGCCCGCGGTGTCCCGCTGCTTTTCCCATAGCCGCGGTAATCAAAAATGAAAAGAGGGAAGCCCTCGCCATGCAGCAGCTTGATGTAATCAAGATTATCGGAGAGGTTTCCGCTATTGCCGTGGAAAAAGACGACCAACGGGATGCCTGGGGTACCCGGGATCAGCCAGCCATTGAGCTTCACCCCGCGGTCGGACTTGAACCAGACCTCATGAAAGGGGATCTCGTCTCTGGCAGGTGTAGCTGATATCCCTTTTTTGGGCTTGAACACGAAGCTGTTTATCATCGTGCAGCCGGCGAGGGTGAAGAGGAATATCAGCAGGACAGCTCGAAGCGCCACCTGCCCCCGGCAGCCTGTGGCGCCGGTCGTGCCTTTGCGGCATTTCGCGTCAACTGACGGTAAGGGCCAAGGCTTCGCCCGTACGAGCACCGCCATCATGGGCTGAGTCGGCAGAGCATCGATCCCTGCGTCTTGCGCGTGAGCCATCTCATCCCCCTCCCGAAAAAACTGCAGCTCCCCTGAAGTGGCAGCTATTCCCCATACCCGACGGAACCGGTGCTCTTCAAAGACGAGCCCGGGACTTCCGCCTCGTTTCCAAAAAAAAATCGGCGCCGGAGATAGCTCCGGCGCCGATCCCCACACCTATGTCAACCTTCTACGGGAGCGCCTCTGGACGGTTTTTTCCCCTCGCGCTTGTGCTGCTGGAACTGCACCGCCATCTGCTGAATCTGGTCTTTCCCCAGCGCTTTTCTGGCCATCTTGAACACCTCGCGCTCTTCTTCCTGCATGTGATGTTCCACGATTTCGTTCAGCACGCTAAGCTTGGCGCCCCACCTTTCATCATCAACAGCCAGGCTGTTGAAGGTGCCGAGCATGGTCTTGACGACCTGATGCTCCTCGTAGGCTTCCAGCACCTTTTCGCGCACCTCGTCGTTGTGCTCGAGAGGGGGATAAAAAAACCGTTCCTCCCCTTCCATGTGGATCGCCAGTTCCTCTTCGATCTGGGAAAAGAGCTTCTGCAGCGGAGCTGTCTGCTTCCGGCCGCTTTTCTCGATTTTGTCGAACAGGTAGCGCGCTTTTTCGTGATCCTGCTTGATCACCTCGAAAATGGTCATCTCCATTTTGCTTTGCGCCCCGCTTTTTTCACCTGTTTTCTCGTGTGTCGGCATAGGCATGCCTCCTTTTTGTCTCGTATCGACCGGAGTTCACTCCGATCCGCGCGGCCGTGGTTTGTCGGAGCTGGCGAAATCGGACTTTGCCTCTCCCTCAGACCCGATGTCTGTCGCGCCGGTCTGCTTCAGGATCTCCATGGCGCGTTTTTTCCAATCCGCGTTGTCGCAGTGAACGGAAAGCAGAATTCCGCCTTCCTTGATGCGTCCTTCATACCGTTTCGCCTCGTATTCCGGGATGCCCATGCCTACCAGCGCACCGGCGATGCCGCCGATCACGCCGCCGGCACCGGCCCCTGCCAGAGCCGCAACGATGGGCCCTGCTGCGATGAAAGGTCCGACTCCCGGGATGGCCAGCGCGCCGATACCGGTAAGCCAGCCGAGTGTCCCGCCGATTACCGCACCGGTCCCGGCTCCAGCCGAGGAACCCTCAGGCATCTTAGTGTGCTTTTCGTGCGCGAAATCCTTGGTGCCGACATTTTCGGAGAAAAGCACCGAGATGTCGGCATTGCGGAAGTCTGCTTTTCTCAGCGCGTCAACCGCCTCTTCTACGTTATCGCGTGTCCGGTAAATGCCAAAAACTGCAACGTTCTTTGCCATGACCTTATTCTCCTTTAAATTGGACTACCTGTTTGGGTTGCCTGCCTGCTGGTGTTGTTCCCACCTTTGTCGTGCAGCCTATTTTTTCGGAGGTTCCGGTACTTTCGCTCCTTTTTCGCGGGCCTCCGAAAGACCGATAGCGACTGCCTGCTTTCTATCCGTCACCTTTTTCTTACTTTTCCCGCTTTTCAGCTCTCCCTTCTTGAATTTATCCATTACTTCTTGCACCGTTTCCTGTGCCTTCTTGTCGTATTTAGCCATTGCCCCTCCGTCCCCTCTCGGCTTATCTCCGCGAAATCCAGGGCTCGAGCGCTCTGGCCGCCGCCTCTTAGATGCGACCCAGCAACGCCAGTATCAATAAAATCAGCAGGATCAGACCGAGCCCTCCGCTGGGGTAGTATCCCCAGCCGGCGCTGTACGGCCAGGTAGGGAGCGCTCCCACCAGCAGCAGAATCAATATTATCAGCAGTATTGTTCGCATGTTTCCTCCCGCCTTGGCTGTCTGTTCGGATCTCTTGCCGCCATAGGTTTTACTGCCTGCCATTTCCTCCATTTTTTCCGCCCGCCGGCAGCTAGCGGTTTCCTGCCGCAGTCACCTCCTTCTCAAAGTTCGGCAGGATCGCCTTGAAAAAGGCGTTTCTTATCAGCTGGGCCAGGATCTGCAAGGTGCTGGTCTGCGGACTTTCCAGGGTGCCGGAGATATCCGCCTTGGTGGCAACCTGCTCCCTTGGCCTGTTTTCCAGGAGCTTCGCGACTCCTCCGACCAGCATCTCGTAGGCCTTGCTGAAGATGCTCTTATCCTTGTCCTTACGTCTGTCATAGACCTTCATGTCCTTGAAGAACGGTTTGATATAGCCGTCCACGGTACTGTTTTTCACGTGCAGCTCGGTGATTAGAGAAAACGTTCCAGCAGATACGTCGAAGTTGCCGTAGGCGCGCAGCAGGTCATTCATGGAGGTCAACTGCGTGTTATCGATCTTCACGTAGAGATCGAGGTCCGGCCCCTTTTTCTCCGGCCGGAATTCACCGTTCACCGTAGTCGCGCCGCTTCCCATAAAATGCCCCTGCAGCCGTGCCTTGGCCGGTCCCCGGGAAAACTTGTTGGAAAAGTTATTCAGCTGGAATTCCGCATCGGAGAGGAAGACCCGGTAGCGCCGGTCGGCCACATCATTCACCATCCCGAGGTTACACTTCGTCAGGTTAAACTGGTCCACGCTTATCAGCACCTGCGGCTTGTTGCTCAATTCTTTGGCCTTCTCTCCGACCTTCTCCGCACGTCTCTTTTCTACTTCTGCTGTTTTTTCCGAGTGGATGTAGTCCATCTGCATCCCCTGGATGGTCAGATTCCCCAAATGGGCGATCTGCATCCTGGGCGCATACTCGAAATCGCCGGAGGCGCGCAGCACCCCGCCGGACACCGAGAGGTTGAAACGGGCGAGCACCGGCTTGAAGTAGTCCAGCGAGATTTTCTCCAGCTTCAGGCCTCCCTTTACGCCGGGCATCGGTTCCGCCAGGAAATTCGCCCTGCCGTCGACCACCCCTCGTCCGGTGCCGAAGATGACGGTGTCCAGGTGGAAGGAGGAGGGATAGACCTTGTCAGGCAGGTGGATGTTGCGGATGTTCCTCGCCTGCAGGTTCATACGGCTAAGCACAAGCGGCCTCTTCGGGTCCTGGTCGATATAGGCGAGTCTTGCGTTGTTTACCTTCAGCAGGTTTATCTTGAGGGGATAGATGGCTTCAACCGCCTGCTGCCAGCCTCGTTCCTTGAGGGGGGCTTTGCTGGCCGCCTCGCTGCGCAACTGTCGCAGGTTTATGTGCAGTTCGGGGTCGTCCAGTCTCATCTCGGCCACCAGTTTGCCCGAAAGGATCTCTCGCCAGTGCACGCTCGCCTTAAGGTATGGGAAAACGGCCACGGGTGGATCAGGATGCGCCTGCTGCCTGACTGTAAGTCCCTTAAGCGTAAGCGAGAGGCCGATCAATTGCACGTGCAACTCCGGAAGCCGGACCGTGTACCCTTTCAGGCTTCGGTTGATTTTCTGTTCGGTAATCCTGCGCAGCGGTTCGTCAAGGAAAAACGAGGCGACAAAGAGAATCAGCGCGACGGCCACCAACACCCCTAAAACCCAGACCAGAGGCCTCGATCTCAGCAGCTTGTTTCGATCGGCAGTTGGGACCTGCTCTCTTTGCTCAACCATGTTTTCTCCAGCTCCCCCTAGCGCTTTTCATAGAACAATGGGTTCACACTAATAAATGTATGCTCCTCGACCGGTTTTGTCAACGCCGGGCGCTGCATTATACGCTGCGCCGCCGGTCAAAAAACGTCGATGCTGCAGTAGTTTCCGGCCGAGCGGGCCCTGTTTTTGGGGAGGTGGGTGGACCGTTCCGGGACTCGAGGACCCAGGGCTTCGGCAAGGAATGATGAGAATGGTAAATTGAATGATAGAATTTCACCTGTCTGCCAAATGATCATCCCCTTGCCACCGCTGACCCTGCATATGCCTTCCGGCCGGCGTGCAGGACCTTCACGCCATCGTCCGAAGGGAAGGGACACTACTGGCTGATTTGGCAACAACCGTCGCCGTCGCGGGAGGTCCCCATGAGAGCAATGTGGTCTGGTTCCATCAGCTTTGGCCTGGTCAACATCCCGGTGAAGCTTTTCAGCGGTTCGGAAAGCAACACCCTCGACCTGGACATGCTCCGCAAGAGCGACTTGTGCCCGATCAAATACCTGAGGGTCTGCAAGAGGGACAACCAGGAGGTTCCCTACGAGGAAATAGTGAAGGGTTATGAGTACACCGACGGGGAATATGTCGTGCTTACCGATAAGGACTTTGAAAATGCCAGTATCGAGAAGACCCATCTCATCGACATTATGGATTTTATCGACGAGGACGAGATTGACACCAGGTATTTTCAAAAGCCCTACTATCTGGAACCTGACAAGTCGGGATCCAAGGCCTATGCGCTTCTCAGGGAGGCGCTGAAGAGGTCGGGAAAGGTGGGAGTCGCCAATTACGTCCTTCGCAACAGAGGGAGCCTCGGCATCCTGAAGCCACTGGATGACCTGCTCATACTGAACGAAATAAGGTATCAGTCAGAGGTCCGTGAAGCGGTTGAGTTGAAACTGCCGGGCAACGAAAACCTTCGAGAACAGGAGATTGCCCTGGCGCTTTCTTTAATCGACCAGTTGACTGTAAAGTTCGATCCGGCCAAGTACAGGGACCAGTATATTGAGGACCTGAAGCGGATCATCGAGGAAAAGGCGCACGGTCAAAAGCCAAGGCCACAGGCGAAAGAGCCGCAGCCTACCAAGGTCACTGACATGATGGCCCTGCTAAAGGAAAGCCTGAAACAGAAAAGAAAAGAAGCGGCCTAGCCGGTCCGCTCATTCCCGCACCTGTTGCTCCGCTGAAGACTCTGCGATTAGCGGCAAGAGACCATTGGAGCGCGACGACACGACGTACTCATTGCTTACCCGACTGAGCGATCGTGCTGTCGTGCCCAATAATGAGCAATGTTCGGATCTGTTGGCAGCTGAAGTCCCGGGGTAGTGGCCGCCGGCCAGCACTCAAAACAGGCTAATTAACGACGCCGAACAGAATCGGCTCTCTCCAATCCAATCTACGTCAGGATGACGATTGGGGCCGAACCGGGAGGGAACTCATGTTCTCATTTCGCGGCTTTTTTAAACTGGGATCAACCAGCTACACCGAACTGGCAAAGCGCGTCTACCGCAAGGTGGTGGATGATGAATGCTCTGAGCATGCAGCAGCCATGGCCTATTACTTCATGTTCGCCCTGTTCCCATTTTTTCTGTTCCTGATAACCCTGATAGCTACCTCCCCATCCCCAAATTACTGGAATATCTGCTGGAGCAAGCGGCAACCATGCTGCCAAGTCAGGCTTTCACCCTTATACAGGACAACATACGCTCGCTTTTCATGAACAAGAAGCAAGGGCTGCTTTCTCTTGGTTTCCTGCTTGCCCTGTGGGCCTCTTCGAATGCCATCGTCTCCGTCATGGATGCCATGAACAATCTGTACGAAGTAAAGGAAGGACGTCCGTTCTGGAAGGTCAGGCTGGTTGCCATCGGTCTGGTGATCGGGCTTTCCCTGTTGTTTCTGCTTGCTCTGGTTCTTCTCATGTTCGGAACCAAAATGGGCGACATGGTCGCCGACATGATAAATTTCGGGAATATCTTCAGGATAGCCTGGGACTTGATGCTGGTACCGGTGATCCTGTTTCTGCTTGTGCTGGCCCTGGCTTTGACCTATTACTTCACGCCTGACGTCGAACACAAGTGGATATGGATCAGTCCCGGAGCAGTCATAGCCATCCCCGGCTGGATATGCATGTCCCTCGGCTTTTCCTTCTACATCAACAACTTCGGGTCCTACGACAAGACCTACGGCAGCATCGGCGCCGTGATCGTGCTGCTACTCTGGCTCTACCTGAGCGGCTTCGTCATATTGATAGGCGCAGTCATCAACTCGGTGATCGAACACAGTTCAGAGGTGGGAAAAGAGCCTGGCGAAAAGGTGGAAGGAGAGCATGCCGGCAATCCTGAGGGCCGTGCCTCCGGTAAAAATGAGGAGCAGAAGAAGCGCCGATGACTCTGGCAGGCCTACCCTTACAGCTGCAGTGCCGCAAGGGGGATGAGACGAGGTGGCAAAGGCAAAAGAGCCGGCCCTGCAGTGGACGGCCGACTGCTCCTTTACCTTATTAGCTAGTTTCCATCCGGAAACTCCGGATGTGAAGCTAGTGTTTCCGATTCGGCAAAGCGGGATTTTTTCGTCCTGGCAAGGAAACCGAGGGGTTGCGCGGAGGCGTACATAAGTACGCCGCAAAAGCTTGACCGAAGGTTGACGCCGCCAGGGCGGAAAAGCACCCTTTCCGGGCGGAAACTAGCTACCGCCGCGGCGTCCTCAGCCGCTTTCCTCCTTCGGCCCCCTCTGGTCGGCAACCAACAATTCCATGATCCCGCGCAGAGGAATGGATACCCATTCAGGACGGTTATTGAGCTCATAGCCAAGTTCGTAGATCGCCTTGTCGAGCATGAACGTATGCAGCATGATGTCCACCTCTTCCTGGTCAGTCGGCATGAAGTGCGCATCGGCCACGGCCTTCTGGTAGGAAGCGAGGAATATCCCCGCATTGTAGCGATACCATGCTTGCACCCAAGGCACCAGATAAGGGATGTCTTCGGCGCGCACCCGGCTTCTCTCCATCAGAACCGCATAGGCCGCATAATAGAAGGAGCGCAGCATTCCCGCCACATCCCGAAGCGGCGACCGCTTTATCCTTCGTTCGCTAAGCGGCTCGACCGGCTCACCCTCGAAATCGATGATCAGGAAGTCGTTACCCGTATAGAGCAACTGGCCCAGGTGGTAGTCTCCGTGAATGCGCGTCTTGGTGGCGGAGAACTTGCGGATCATGAACCTTTTCAGTATGGCGAGGATCTCCGTTTCCTGTCCCAGCAGCGCCTCCGCCTCGGGGAGCAAGTGTCTCGGGATGTTTTGGAGATTGCCGCGTAGCAGATCGAACACTTTTCTGGCACGGGTACCCATCGACTGGTATACCGAGCGCTGGTAAAGAAGTGCAAACGGCTCCGGAGCAAAGGCGGGATCGTCGCTTCGAGACGCCAGCGCCAGATGGAATTCACCGGTACGCTTGCCCAAAAGCGAAACCATCTCCGGATAAAACCCCCTGATCATCTCCAAAAAGGCGGGCGAGAGTTCGAAAGAGCCAAGCTCCGGCGGCACTGCTGCGGCTGGCGGGGGCGACTCTTTGGCTTCCTCACGATGTGCAAGCACCCGGTCGAGGAACTGCCCTATCTCGCTGAGCGTCAGGGTCCAGGCGTCTCCCTGGTTCGGGACGAAGCCCTGCAGGAGTGCCAAAGCAACCGGCTCGGCACCGTCGCGCCGGTATTCCAGAGATCCGGCCATCGGCGCCACATGTTGGAAACGGATCCGGTCGGAAAGAAACTTGCCGATCTCCAGCTCGGGATGAACCCCTTCCTCCAGGCGCCTGTAGAGCTTTAGAAAGAAGGTCTTGTCGTAGATGACCGCAGTGTTGCTCTGCTCCGACTTGCCGACCTGCGAGGCCAGGGGGGGCTGCTTGTCGCCCAGCAGTGCCGCGAAACCCTGCCCCGGCCTACCGGAGAGTCTGCCCACCTCCGTGCGCACCGCCTTTCTCCTGGCGATCATCTCGAAAAGGGCCGCCCGGAATTGACCGTTGAAAATGGCGTCATAAAGGATGCCCGGTTTCTCATCGAGCCTCAGACGGCAGACGACAGCGCCGGGAGCCTCGTTCATGACTGCGTCCGCCCCAGCCTCCATGGACAAAAAATGCAGCGGCAGCAGGTAGGTTTCCGTGGTTGCCTCGCTGTAGCTTACCTCAAGCAGCGCCACGATCGCCGTCGAACCGTCGATTACCAGAGGGAGCTTTTCAACCATGCTCAGCCTGGTCATGGTGCGGCTTTTCCCTTGGAACCAGCGGCACTTCCTCAGATAATCGGGAATAACCGACTGCTCAAGCTGGTGCAGCAGCTTCCCTTTGAAGATGCCCTCCCAGGTCCTCGCATCGGGAAGCTCTGGGAGTATGCCCTCCTCCTGTGGCCGGGTCTTTTCCTTGCCGTCGGTCAAAAGCAGCAGGTGATGATCATAGGGACCGACGATGATGACATAGGGGGAGTCCTTGATGGCTGGAAACCTGTTCCGGCCGAACATCTCCTCCAGATAGAAACCGGTGAAGCTGGCATGGTTCATCCGTATGAACTGGGTTGTGCGGGAGAGATTCACCAGCACGAGGATGGTCTGTTCCTCGTGCTTTCTCAGGAACGCCAGCACCTTTGGGTTCTCCAGCGCGATGAACTCCAGGGTCCCCCAACCAAACGCCTTGAAGCGCTTGCGCAGGTCAATCATCCGCTTCATCCACCACAAAAGCGAGGCAGGGTTCTTCGCCTGGTTCTCCACGTTCAGCGCCTCGTAATGGTATTCCGGGTCGATGATCACCGGCAGATATAGCTTTTGCGGGTTGGTGGCCGAGAAGCCTGCATTTCTGTCAGGACTCCACTGCATCGGCGTCCTGACGCCGTTTCGATCCCCCAGGTAGTAGTTATCCCCCATGCCGATCTCATCGCCGTAGTAGATGATAGGGGTGCCCGGCAGGCAGAACAGAAGCACGTTCATAAGCTGCATCTTGCGCCGGTCGTCCCCCATCAGCGGGGCGAGCCGGCGCCGTATGCCGAGGTTGATGCGGGCCCGCGGGTCCCTGGCATATATGCGGTACATGTAGTCCCGCTCTTCGTCGGTCACCATCTCCAGGGTGAGTTCATCGTGGTTTCGCAGAAACAGGGCCCACTGGCACTGCTGCGGAATAACGGGGGTCTGCTGCAGGATGTTGATGATGGGAAAGGAATCCTCCATCTGCAGCGCCATGAACATGCGGGGCATGAGCGGGAAGTGAAACGCCATCTGGCAGGCGGCGCCGCCGCCGAAATAGGAGGCGGCATCCTCGGGCCACTGGTTCGCCTCGGCCAGAAGCATCCGGTCCGGGTATTTGGCGTCCACGTAACTGCGCAGCTTCTTCAGAAACTCGTAGGTTTCCGGCAAGTTCTCGCAGTTGGTCCCCTCCCTCTCGTACAGGTAGGGAACGGCGTCGAGCCTGAGACCATCCACCCCCATGCCGAGCCAAAAATCCATTACCCGGAACATCGCCTCGTGCACGCGCGGGTTGTCGAAATTCAGATCCGGCTGGTGGGAATAGAAGCGGTGCCAAAAGTAACTCTTAGCAATCGGATCGCGCGACCAGTTGGAGATTTCGAAGTCCTTGAAAATGATGCGGGCGTCGACGTACTTGTCCGGGGTGTCACTCCAGACGTAGAATTCGCGCCAGGGGGAGCCGGGCTTCGACCGGCGCGACTTCTGGAACCAGGGGTGCTGGTCAGAGGTGTGGTTCAGCACCAGCTCGGTGATCACCCGCAAACCTAAGGCATGCGCCGCGCGCAGGAAATCCTGGAAGTCCCGCAAGGTCCCGTAGTGCGGGTGAATCCCCCGGTAGTCCGCGATGTCGTAGCCGTCATCGCGAAGCGGCGAGGGGTAGAAAGGGAGCACCCAGATCGCCGTTATCCCGAGGTCCCGCAGGTAGGGGAGTTTTTGCAACAGCCCGCGAAAATCGCCGATGCCGTCCCCGTTGCTGTCGAAAAAGCTCCTGATGTGGACTTCGTAGATGATGGCATCCTTGTACCAGAGCGGGTTTTTCTCTATTCTTGAGGGCATGGCCTGTGACCTCGCTATAGGTAGTAGTCAAAATTCACCTCTCTGCGCAGCCAGGTCCGGATGCGGAAGATCCGCGCTGGCGCAGCCTCGGGGTCGAGCTGCACGCCGTTCCACTCCCCCTGCCAGATGAACTTGTCCTCGCTCAATAGCTCGTGCATCAGGTAGGACTGACCGGCCTGTATGCCGAAATGCTCGAGAGGAATGCGCAGTCTCACGTTCTGGACGCGGAACGGGTCGAGGTTCACCACGACGAGCAGCGTGTTTTTCCCATCGGGGGATAGCTTGCCGTAAAAGAGTACGCTGTCGCTGTCCGTTTCATAAAAGGTCAGGTTGCAGGTGCGCTGCAGGGCGGCGTTCTCGCGGCGTATCCGGTTCAACGTCGTGATGAGCTGCTTCAGATTGCCGGCCGCCTCCCGGTCCCAGCGCCGGATCTCGTACTTTTCGGCATGCTGGTACTCCTCGGTGCCGGGGTCCGCCTCGCCGACGCAGAGTTCGAAAGGCGGGCCGTAAATGCCGTAATTGGAGGAAAGGGTGGCCGCGAGCACCAGGCGGATCATGAAGGCGGCTCTTCCGCCATGCTGGAGGTATTCGGTCAGGATATCCGGGGTGTTCGGCCAGAAGTTGGGGCGCATGATCTCTGCCACGTCACCCCGGGTAAGCTCCGTGAGGTAACTTGTGAGCTCCTCCTTGTTCGAGCGCCAGGCGAAGTAGCTGTAGGACTGACTGAAGCCGAGCTTGGCGAGCCGGTACATGACCTTTGGCCTTGTGAAGGCCTCGGCCAGAAAAATGGCGTCCGACGATTTTTCCTTTGCCCGGGCGATCAGCCACTCCCAGAAGGGAAAAGGTTTGGTATGTGGATTGTCGACCCTGAAAATCCGTACACCCTGATCCATCCAGAAAAACAGCACGCTTTTCAGCTCTTCCCACAAATCCTGCCAGTGGGGCGTTTCGAAGTGAAAGGGGACTATATCCTGGTATTTCTTTGGGGGATTCTCCGCATACTGCACCGTTCCGTCCGGCCTCCAGAGAAACCATTCGGGATGCTCCTTCAGATAGGGATGATCGGGAGAACACTGAAAGGCAATATCGAGGGCGATCTCTATGCCGAGGCTTCCGGCTTCCCGAACCAGACCCTGAAAGTCCTCCAGGGTGCCGAGTTCCGGGTGCACCGCCTTGTGACCGCCTGCTGCCGAGCCGATCGCCCAGGGACTTCCCGGGTCATCTGAATCTGCCAACGGGGCGTTACCTTTACCCTTTCTCTTGGTATCCCCGATCGGGTGGATGGGCGGCAGATAGAGCACGTCAAACCCCATAGCCGAGATTTCCGGCAGCAGCGCGATGCAGTCCCGCAGCGTGCCATGCCTGCCGGCGGCACCCGCCAAGGAACGTGGGAAGAGCTCGTACCAGCTGCTAAAAATTGCCTTCTGCCGGTCAACCCTGACCGAGAGCTCCTGGGGGAATCGTGTGGCAAGCCCCCTCGCACAACAGGTACTGATCAGATCGGCGAGCCCGGCGTCCAGCGCCAGCGCGACCGCCTGCTGGAGGCTTTGCTCCCCGCGGAGTGCCGAAGCCGCCTGGCTCAGCTTTGCAGCAGTCTCGCTGGCTGCCTCCTTGGCCGCCTGTTCGATCAGACCGATCCCGATCTGAAGATCTACCGAGAGCTCCTGGCCTGCCTGATGCCTTTTCTGCAAGTCCTTTTGCCAGCTGCGGAAATGATCCACCCAGGCAAGGATCGAGTATTGGTAGAAACCGGCCTCGATCAAGGGGAAAGAGCCCTGCCAGCGATCGTTGTCCAGGCGGAGCATGATGGTTTCCTGCCACTGCTCTTCGCCGGTCCTGCGAAAAAGCAGCAGGGCGACCACCTCATCGTGGCCGTCACTGAAGATGTCGGCCTGGACCACCATCTCGTCGCCCACGACCCTTTGCACCCCAAAGCGTCCGCAGTTCACCTGCGGGTTGACCGCTTCAATAGCTATCCGCTCTCTGCCTTCCATAGTGGTGCCCCCCAATCTCCGCGTCTACACAGGCTCCAGCAGTGCAACCGGGACCTCTGCAAAGAGCTGCGCCAGCAGAATCCCCCGCTGGCCCTCTCGTTCGACCGCGTCCAGCTCGGAGCCGTCCAGCACATTTCTAAAGCGCATTCCTGCGCCTTCCGGCAGCAGCAGTAAGGTGTCCAGCCAGGCCGCTTCTCCCAAGGGGGAGAGGTCAGGCTCGTGGACCAGCGTAGCGATCAGCCTGGGAGCGACGACAATGACGCTTTGCTTGTTCACCCCGCGAGCGAAAGCGCACAGGTGCCGGAACTTGACTCCCTTGGCCTCCAGCGGGCGGTAATCGCCCAGCTCAAAGAGTTGCCGGTTTTTCCGGCGATGGTTCAGCACCCTGAAAATGAGGTACAGCTTGATCTTGCCATCCTCGCTATGCTCCAGAAGCTCCCGGAAAAGGGCTCGCGTGCCGATCGTCGCCTCGCGCGCCTTGAGCCCTGCCAGCGCCTCCGCCCGGCTGCCATAATCAACCGGCCGGCGGTTGTCCGGGTCGACCAGGCTGTAGTCCCAAAACTCGGTCCCCTGGTAAAAATCGGGGACGCCTGGAGAGACCATCTTCAGCAGGGTCTGCGATAACGAGCTGAAGATGCCGAATTTTGCAATGCGTCTTTGCAGCGGCAGGAACTCGCGCAGAAACGGGTTTGCCGGGGCCTCGGACAGTATCCTTTCCACAAAGGCTGTCACCGCCTCTTCATAGGCCGCATTCGGGCTCACCCAGCTGGTATTTACCTTCGCTTCCCGGATCGCCTTGACCATGTACTCCTTTATTCTGGTCCGGAAGCTCTCCAAACCGGCCCGGTCCGGCCCGGCTGCAGGCCAGGCGCCGATCAGGGTCTGGTAAAGCAGATATTCCTCGTTTCGATCGGGCACCGTCTGGTTGTCAAGCAGCACGGCCTTACCCCTGTTCAGCCGCCTCCACCTGGCCAGTGATTTCTGCCAGTCATCCGGAATCTCCGACAGGGCATCGATCCTCGTACGCAGATCCTCGCCGCGCTTGGAGTCGTGGGTGGCTGAGGCGAGCATGGCATGGGGAAAGGTTTTCAGGCGCTCCTGGTTCTGGCGGTGGAAGACCTCCAAAGTGGTGCCGAATTTACCGGGTGTGCCGCCCACCTCGTTCAGCGAGACCAACCGGTTGTACACATAGAAAGCGGTGTCTTCCAGCCCCTTCGCCATCACCGGGCCGGTGATCTGCTGAAAGCGCATGGCAAAGTAAAGCCACGCCATCCGGTCGCTCTCCTTGGCCCGCTCCGGAGATCTGAGCAGCAGCACGTCCCGCAAAAAGTCAAAGACCGGGCTGTTCATGGCCGGGTTTTTACGCTTTGCCTTGGTGACCGCGGCCTCGATGTACTGGACGTCTTTATCTCGCACCAAGGCGGAATTGGCGTAGGTCCTGTAGACCGGGAAACAGGCGATCACCTCGCTGATGGCGCGGGCCATACTGTTCAGGGTGAAATCCCGGGTCAAGCGGTCCTGCTCCGAGATAATGTTCAGCTGGTGGGCCAGCATGTTTCCCTCGCCGGAGAGAGAAACCTGCATTACCAGCTTCTTTTTTTCGTACACCACCTCCGGGAAATCCATGGCCTTTTTCACGAACCTGTCATAGATCCGGTCGAAGGCCTTAAATTTTTCCGTGTCCACGAAGATGCCGTTCAGGCTGCTGAGAAAGTCGTAGCCGGTGGTGCCGAACACCTGCCACTGCTCAGGGAGCTGCTCCCCCCTCATAAGGATCTTCTCGCAAACCGCGTAAAGCGGCTTGTAGGCTGGGTCCACCTGCAAAGCCTGCTGATATTCCGCCTCCCACCTTGCCAACTCCTGCTCTCGCTGTTCCTCGGTGCCGGCAGCGAAATCTTCACCGGCGGCCGCCATCCGCAGCTGGATATAGCCGCCCTTTTGCAGGTTTTGCAGATAGGAGGCCGGGTCGTACAGGCCGTCCACGTGATCGATCCTCACCCCGGTCACCTTTCCTTCGCGAATCAGTCGAAACAGCAGCTGATGGGTCTGGTCAAAAACTGTCTGATCCTCCATTCTGATGGCCGCCAATCCGTTGATGTCGAAAAACCTCCGGTAGTTTATCTCCTCGGTTGCCACCCTCCAGTAAGACAGACGGTAGACCTGATCACGCAGAAGTCCGTCCAGACGGTCGAAACTGGCCGGCTCCCCCTGGCGGCCGTTGAAGATGACCACATTCTGGTCGATGAAGGCCGCTATTTGCGGCGTCTCACGGCAGAGCTCCCAAAGCCGTTTCTTGATGATTTCCTTCTCCCGGTGACGCTCGCCCCGCAACTCCGGATCCTGCTCGGTCGCTGATGGCAGGTGCTGCAGCGCCGTCTCGATGCTCAGAAACTCCAGCAGGGGCGGGGCCTCCGCGGGGAAAAGTCCCTGCAGATCCTCCAGGCGGTGGCGAAGAATCTGCAGGTAACTCTTCGGCTCGACGGGGACCTGCACCTGATAGAACTCGATATAGAAGGCCCCTTCCCTGAAGATGAGATGCAGGTCGCCTTTTTCAAGTACCATTCCGTACTGATCGCCCAAAAAAGGGAGCAGCACCTTGCCGGTCAGCTGTTTTTTCACCGGTTCCCAATCGATGTCGAAAAAATGCGCATAGGGCGAGCTCATCCCGTTTTCCAGCACATCCATCCACCAGATGTTCTCACTGCTTTCGATGCACATGTGGTTCGGCACGAAATCGAGGATGTGCCCCATGCCAAAGCGTTGCAGTTCCTCTACGAGCGCCAGATGGCTCTCTTCGGTCCCGACCTCCCTGTTGAGAACCGTCTGGTTCACCACGTCATAGCCGTGCACGCTCCCCTGCTTGGCCGCCACATAGGAGGAGGCGTACAGGTCGCTGATGCCGAGCTCGTTGAGATAGCCGACGATCTGCCTGGCATCGGCAAAGGTGAAGCCCGCGTTGAACTGTAGCCGGTAGGTCGCGGAGGGTATCCTGGCGCTTGGCAAGGCATGCTGGCCCATGGTCGTTCCTCTCTATGCCTCGGGGAGTACCGCGCCCAGATTGAAACGGAATGTTTCGCCGAGCCTTCTGAAAGCGTCAAGCCAGATGCCCGCCCCCTCTTCCCCGCTTCTGGCCCTGACGAGGTACTCCAGGTAGATTGTTTTGGCCATGAGGTAATAGTCGTTTTGCACCTGCCAAAGGACGATTTCGATGGGGACCTCATTCAGGAGGTCCATGAACCTCTGTATGCCGCCCATCAATTGCAGGTCCGACGGGTCGGCGGCTAAGGCTCGGCTAAGTGACTCCACATGACGCCTCAGGAAGAATTCGGTTTCGGGTTCATCGACCTTAACATGCCACTTTCTGATTTGCGCGATGATCCTTTGCACAGCTTCCGTGTCGATCTCTTCCTGGATAAGCGCCCTTTTCAGCGCCGCGGTCAGCGCAGGTTGAGCCGCCAGCAGAAACACCTGCGGCATCGGCATCTGGGCGTCGTAAACGAATTCCATCAACGGCCTGTTGCGCTCGAACAGGGCCTGATAGTCGTTAATGCCCTCTGCTATGTTCTTGTCGATGATGATGTTCAGGATCTTGCGTTTTTCGTCGGTGAAGAGGTTGCTCAGGGAGTAGCTGTGCGTGCCGAAATGCTGGTCCATCAAAAGGACCAGATCGCTATACAGTCCCTTGTCGAAGGCGGCGCTCATTTCCTCCTTCATGGAGATGTATGTTTCCGCCCCGCATTCGTTCACGACCCCTCCCTTGAAGTCGTGGCTGCCCAGCCGCACCACGCAGAAAGTGAGACAGTCTTGTTCCTCAGTAATCTCCGAGGCGACGTGTATGCGTCCCATGGCAATGGTCGCGTCCGGCGTCGAGATTTTCGAGTAGTCCTGTTTGGCGATCGCATAGCAGTAGATCTGTGAATGTTCCTCGAACTCCTCGTAGAGCGAGCTGAAGGCGTAGTGGGCTCCTACCTTGGTCAGGTCCAGCCGTATCGGAAGCACGAAATGCTCATATATCCAGAGCCCGTCCTGGTTTTCCGGGATATTGCTCTTTGCCTCCTTGAGCCTTTCCAGAAACGCCTTTTCTATACCCCCCTTAAAAATCCCCTCCGACAGCTGCAGCGCCCGGCTCGCATAGTCGATCACCTGGACCGTCTCGATTCCCGAGAGCTCGTCGAAGAACCATCCGCAGCTCGTGTACATGAGCATGGCGTGGCGCTGCATCTCCAGGAGCTTCAGGGCGGTTATCTTGTCGGCCGCATTTAGCTCGCGCGTGGCGTGCTGTGCCAGAAATTTTTCCGCCTGCTCCATCTCGCGGTTCAGCACCACCTCTACGTAGTCGTCCCTCGCCTGCCAGGGGTCCTTGAAAAACTGTGCCCCCTTTTGCGTGAAACCCGCAGCCAGACGATCTCGCAACCAGTCCAGGGAGGCGCGCAGCGGGGTGCGCCACTGCTGGTTCCAACTGGAGTAGCCGCCTGAGTTGCAGCCGCAGTCGCTGTTCCAGCGCTCCACCCCGTGGGCACAACTCCAGGAGGTTCTTTCCTGGATCTGCGCCTCCCAGGTCGGCGGGTACAGCTCGAGATATTCGCCGTAATTGGTGATCCGGGCGAGGTTATTTACCTCGATGTGATGAAAGGCCGCGCCAAGCGCCATGTCGCCGAACTTCTGGTGATGCCCGTAGGTTTCGCCGTCCGTTGCGATATGTAGCAGTTGCGGCCAGTCACGCTCCTCGGAAAGGCCGCCCAGAAGCCGGTTGGCCAGGGCCTCCCCGCTCTCCAGCAGATGCTCGAAGGCGACTGCCCGCGAGATCGGGCCGTCGTAGAAGAAGATGGTAATGCTGCGCCTCGACTCAAGCTGACAGAGGTAGGGTCTGGTCGGGTCGATCTCCCCTTCCGTCCACTCCTTGTCCCCGATTTCCCGGTAGCGCGCCGCCTGGTGGGGTGCCAAAATGGTATATTTGATCCCCTGCTCCGCCAGCAGATCGAGCGTTTCCAGGTCGACTGCGGTCTCGGCCAGCCACATCCCTTCCGGGAAACGCTGGAAACGCTTCTCGAAGTCCTTGATTCCCCAGATGATCTGGGTGCGCTTGTCGCGCGGGTTGGCAAGCGGCATGATCATGTGGTTGTAGACCTGGGCAATCGCCGCGCCATGCCCTGACCGCCACTCCAGGCTCTGGCGGTCCGCGTCCAGAATCGCCTGGTAGATCTGCGGCGCGGCCAGTTCCATCCAGGACAAAACGGTCGGACCGAAGTTGAAGTTCATCTTCGCGTAATTACAGGTGATATCCATCACGCGCTGCTCGCCGTCCAGAATGCGCGAGGCGGCGTTGGAGGCATAACACTCGGCCGTTATCCGCTCGTTCCAGTCATGGTAGGGAGCAGCTGAATCCTGGATCTCCACAGCTTCCAGCCAGGGGTTTTCGCGCGGGGGTTGGTAGAAGTGGCCGTGAACACAGACGAATCGCTCTTTAGCTTGCTCCATTTGATCCTCCGATAATGTTGCCGTCGTACACCACCAGGCTGAATGGATTGATGATCAAACTGCTTTCGCCTCCCCCCCGGGCCACGGAGATGATCCCGGCAGCGACCTCTCCAGGTCCCCTCCAATGCTGCGCCGAAGAGTCGAGGATCTTCTCCCAGGTCCCCTCCGGCAGCGTGATCGCCACTTCCTCCTGGATGTTGCTGAAGCTGAACAGACAGAGCACCGCGTTCTGTTTCGCCTGCCTTCGGACAATCAGTATTTTTTGCTGCTGGACCCCGTTCACCTCGATACGCTCCCGTTGGTACACCTGCAGTGCCGGCAGCTTAGTGCGCAGTGCCAGCAGTTGCCGGTAGAACTCGAGGATGAGTGCCTGTTCCCCCTCCCTTTTCCGGGTCAGATCGAGCTTCGATTCCAGAAAGGTGGCCTCGGCCGCAGGGTCCGGCATCTCTCCCTCGCAGATGCCGGAGGCATGCTCCTCGTGCTTCCCCTTTCGCACCAACTCGACAAGGGCAGGATCCGAATGACTGACAAAATAGTGGAAAGGCGCCTGCTCCCCGTATTCCTCCCCCATGAACAAAAGCGGGATGTAGGGGGAAAGCAGCACGACCCCTGCCACCAGCAGCAGTTTTTCCAGCGGTTGCTTAGCGCTCAAGCGATCGCCGCATTTGCGGTTCCCGACCTGGTCGTGGTTTTGCGAGAAGACCACGAACTGTGTTGTAAGGCGGCCATTGGCGGGTCCGCCGTGGCGGCGCTGGCGATAATGCGAATACTCGCCGGTGAAGACAAAAGCCTCCTTGTACGCCTTCACCATCTGGCTGAATCGGCCAAAATCCTCGTAGTACCCGGTAGTCTCACCGGTCAAAAGGGTGCGCAGAGCATGATGAAAGTTGTCGTCCCACTGAGCATCTATTCCGTACCCCCCCAATTCCGGAGGTTTTATCAAACGGCAGTCGTTGGTGTCATTCTCGGCAAAGAGATAGACGTTTCTGCCAAGCTTCTCGCCCTGGCCGTGCACTTCCTCCGCGAGTCTCTGCAGGAGATGCTTTGGCGTCTGATCGAAGATCCAGTCCACTGCGTCCAGGCGCAGGGCATCTAGGTGAAACTCGGTTATCCAGTACAAGGCATTGGCGACAAAGAACTCTACGACCTGATCGCTGTGCGGGCCGTCGCAATTCATGGCGCGGCCCCAGGGCGTGCGGTATTTGTCGGTAAAGTAGTAACCAAACTCGCCAAGGTAGTTGCCTTCGGGGCCGAAGTGGTTGTAGACCACGTCAAGAATGACAGTCAGCCCTTTGCGGTGGCAGGCGTTGATCAGCTGTTTCATGCCGTCAGGGCCGCCGTAGCTGTTTTGAGGGGCAAAGTGGTACACCCCGTCGTAACCCCAGTTGCGGTCACCGGGGAACTGCGACACCGGCATGATTTCAACTGCCGTTATCCCGAGCTCCAGCAGATAGTCGAGAAAGGGGATGGCGGCCTCAAAGGTCCCCTCTGCGGTGAAGGTGCCGACGTGAATCTCGTAGATTCTGTAATGTTCCAGGGTGATGCCGCTCCAGCCGTCATCCGTCCAGTTGAAGAGCAGAGGGTCAACTACCTGCGACGCATCGTGCACCCCGTCTGGCTGGAAACGGGATACGGGGTCAGGAAATGTCGACCGGTCGTCTGGCTGGTAAAGGTAGCGGTCGCCGTCGGAAACTTCGGGGATGGTTGCCGAGAAGTAGCCTCGTTCCTCCCGTTGCATGCCAACGGTACCTGTCGCCTTCCCGGAGAGGATGAGGATCGCCATGGTTTTCGCTTTCGGCGCCCAAATTCTGAACCTGGTACCAGCGTCTTTGATGACGTTGGCGCCGATGTCAAACTGCCAGCCAGCGGCTGCCATAAAAACCTCCTACACGCGCAGCTCTATTGCCTTGCTCCCCGCAGCTCCGTGGCAACGATCTGTTTATTAAAGATACTTTACCATGCCTTTGTGTCAATGATCAGCAAGCAGCTCCAGTGGGTAGCGAGCCGGTCACTCTGTATTGACCTTGCAAAACGACCGGAATAGATAGTCGCCGCCACCAGCTGGATTTGCTGGCAAGCTGACTTTCGAGGAGTTCGAGCAGACGTGCTCTTGCTGGAAGCTGAAAAATAATCGGCGGGTACCCGAGGCGAAAGATCTTCATCGAGCTAGAGGTGTGAAGCAGGTCAAACAAAAAAATTGCTGCTGTAGGTGTGCAGCTTTCTGGATTGAAGCTGGCGCTGCAACAGCAACAGCACAGAAAAAGGCCTAGGAGATTCTAGGCCTTTTTTGTGTGGTACCCCCGTCTGCGGCCCTGTAGTGAGCGAACTCCGCCTGCGGGACATCATCTTACTGTTGAGATTGCCTCGCGTATGTAGGAGAGATGGCGCTGTTCGTCGGCGTAATTTGATTTGACTATCGCTAGAACATCAACAGGATATTCCAGCTTGGAGGCTTCCTCATACCTTGAGGTGGTCAGCCGTTCGTTGGTTTCCATCGCCTCTAACGCGCCTTTGGTCCCGGTGAGGCTGCGCAGTGCGGTGAATCCGGAAATCAAAAACCCCTTGAAATCGGAGGAGAGTTCCGGCGGGGTCCCCCCGAGTTCCAGGACCTTCGCGGAAAGCAGGTCGACATGTTTTCGGTGGTCCGACTGGAACTGGATCAGCTTATCTTTGATCACCTGCTCTTTTACGTTTTTGATGGCCTGGTCATAGGCATGAGTCGCGTCGACGTCTAATTGGATTAGTTTTTCGAGATTGTCTAAAATATCATCCCTGTTCATGTTGTTACCTCCCGGTTAATTTTATGCAATGTTAGCACGCGAGGTGGGCTTTACAACACGCTAGAGAACAATTCTCCCTGCAGTGCATATTGCTGGCGGGGTTCAAAACGGCTCAGAGCTACCTCGCCAGGCTGCCGGTCATTCCCTCATTTTCTCCAGCACTTTCCAATTGTGTCCCGTTTCCCTGGCGTGGTTTTCGCCGGCTTCACGCGCCACCTGTTTGCTGACCAATCAGCCTGTTATAGCGCCGCATCCATCCGTGCATTCTGGGAGATACTCGTAGGCGGTATAGTCAAAATCCATGGCATGCCTCCTTGTTGACCTGATCAGCCGGCGCCATCTGTTCGAGATCCATGTTTTTAAGTTCACTCACCCTGCCGTGAACCTCATTAGCCACCGCGATGGAATAGGCTTTACTTGCAATCCACCATCCAGAGACACTGATCCTGGCCGCACTCGGCCGAACAGCCGGTGTCGAAACAGTCCGAGTTGCCCTCTTTTCGCTGAATTGCCCGCACGAGCTCGCTTTTTTTCATTTTTCCGGGAGCAATTTCCATGCTTTGAGCCATTTCCTTGATGACCTGAACTTTCATCTAGCTTCTCCTTTTTATGTGCCCTATCCAGGCATTCTTTTCTGGTCGACCACTGCATTTGACGAAATTAATATTTACCCTCCGGATTGTTTTTTGTCAACCTACTTTGAGGCTAGAGGGACCTGCAACTTCAGCATTAGGGACCACTTGCCGACCATCAAGGGACAAGGCCTTTTCCCTCGATGGTCCCTAAAAAAAACCTGGGCGCTGCTGTGATAGAATGTTCAGCTAAGAGGTGATTTTCCAATGAGTCTTGTGGAATACCAAAGGAAAAGAGATCTGACAAAAAGTCCCGAGCCGCGGGCTAAGCATCGAAAACCGGAGAATCTCCTGCGATTCGTGATCCACAAGCATGCTGCCTCGCATCTGCATTACGACCTCAGGCTCGAGCTCGACGGAGTGCTGAAGAGTTGGGCAGTTCCCAAGGGTCCGTCACTTGACCCGTCTATAAAGAGACTGGCCATGCTGGTCGAGGACCATCCCTATGACTACCGGGAGTTCGAAGGGATCATCCCGAAGGGTAACTACGGTGCCGGAGAAGTAATCATTTGGGATGCAGGCACCTATCACGCCTTGGCGGCCAGGGACAGGGAGCAAAGCGAAAAAATCCTGCGGGAAGGTTTTGGCAAAGGCGATCTCAAGTTTGTGCTGGAAGGCCAGAAATTAAAAGGGGAATTTGCCCTGGTACGGATGAAGAGTGAAAAGGACAACACCTGGCTGTTACTGAAGAAACGCGACGATTATGCCACTCGCGAGGATGTAACTGCGCATGACCGTTCCGTGGTCAGCAATGCAAGCATCGAGGATCTAAAAGGTAATCCGGCGGGACCCGCAAAACCCGGGCAAGCTGCGCCGTTGGAAAAAACCGGCAAAAAATTGCCACTGGCGCCTATGCCACATGAGGTAAAACCGATGCTTGCCACCTCCGTCAAGGAGCCTTTCAATGACCCCGAATGGATTTTTGAATTGAAACTTGATGGTTACCGCTGCATTGCCGAAATCGAAAGAGGAAAGGTAGCGTTGTATTCCCGGAACAACATCTCCTTCAACCTGAGGTTTGCCTCTGTTGTCCGCACACTGGCATCAATAGCCGGAGATGCTGTGCTCGATGGAGAGATTGTGGCCCTTGATGAAGAGGGGCGATCCTTTTTCCAGTTACTGCAAAATAGCCGGCGCACCGGTCAAGGCAACATCTGTTATTTCATCTTCGACCTGCTTTACCTGGACGGCAGCGATCTGCGCGGCCTGCCGTTGCTGGAGAGAAAGGAGATGCTGCGTAACCTGCTGCCCGATCTGCCGAATATCAGGTACTGCGATCACATCGTGGAGCTCGGCCAAGAGTTCTTCGCTCTGGCGAAACAAAATGACCTGGAAGGGATCGTGGCGAAACGAAGTGACAGCCAGTACCAGACGGGGAAAAGGACCCGCGACTGGCTAAAGATCAAGATCCGGCGGCAGCAGGAAGCTGTCATCTGCGGCTTTACGGAACCGCGCGGGAGCAGGAAGAATTTCGGCTCGCTGGTGCTGGGAGTCTATCAGAACGGTGAACTGGTCTATATCGGGCTGGCGGGTGGCGGCTTTGATGAATCTGGCCTCAAGGAGCTCCATGCCCTGTTAGAGCCGCTCGTCCTGCCTGGTTCCCCCTTCCGTGAGCAGGTAAGAACAGACACGCCGGTAAAATGGGTAAAACCGACTCTGGTCTGCGAAGTGGAGTTCTCGGAATGGACTGACGAGATGCTCATGCGCCAACCGATCTTTTTAGGACTGAGAGACGACAAAGACCCCCAAACGGTGGTCAGGGAGGAATTCTCGTCAGAGGCACCGGCGCCACCGGCAGCCGGGTCTCAAAAGCCGGAAAACTCCAGCGGGGGGAGGAGTCGCATCAAAAATTCGCAAGAGAGGGCGGTGGTAATAGACGGCCATCGACTTGAGCTGAGCAACCTGGATAAGGTTTTCTGGCCGTCAGAGGGATTCACCAAAGGCGACGTTATCGAGTATTACCGGGCAGTGGCCCGCTGGATGCTGCCCCATCTGCAAGATCGGCCGGAATCTCTGTACCGCACTCCTAACGGCATCATCGAGGGCGGGTTCTTTCAGAAGGAAGCTGGCGAACTGCCGCCGCCTTGGGTAACAACCAGGGAGATCTTTTCCAAACATGTAGACAAGCAGATCAAATACTTCGTCTGCCAGGACGAGGCGACCCTCGTGTATATGGCGAACCTCGGCTGTATCGAGATCAACCCCTGGCTTTCGCGCCTGCAGAGCCTGAATTTCCCGGACTATTTCGTGATAGACCTCGATCCGGAAGATATCCCCTTTCCGAAGGTAATTGAGGCGGCGCTTGCGGCACATGAGGTTCTGGAGAGGGCCGGCGCCCCGAGCTTTCCCAAAACCTCCGGTGCCACCGGTATGCACATCTACGTCCCGCTGGCAGCGAAATACGACTACGACACGGCGGAGAAGTTTGCCAGGCTGGTGGCGGCCCTGGTGCATCAGCTGGTCCCGGACTTCACCAGTCTGGAAAGGAGCCCGCGCAAGCGGCAGAAAAAGGTCTACCTTGATTTCCTGCAGAATAAAGCAGGTCAAACACTTGCCGCACCCTACAGTATTCGTCCCAGACCCGGTGCAACAGTCTCGGCGCCCTTGACCTGGGACGAGGTAAGACCCGGACTGGAGCCTAGTCAATTCACCATCAAGAACATGCCTTCGCGCCTAGAGAACCGGGGGGATCTATTCCGGGGAGTACTCGGAGCGGGCACAGACTTAGAGGACTGCCTGGAAAACCTTGGATCTTGAAGATGACCGCTGCCTGCCGATGAATCCCACCAAGTCATCGCTTTATAACGCACCGCACCATATGCTATAATTTATTCAGTATAACTAATTAAAAATGTGGAGGTGAAGAGACATGTTACGATGGGCTCTGATATTCTTCATCATTTCGCTCGTTGCCGCGGTGTTTGGGTTTGCCGGCATCGCCTCCGCAGCGGCCGGAGTTGCAAAAGTACTTTTCTACCTGTTCCTGGCAATTGCAGTAGTCATGCTGATTGCAGGACTTCTCGCCGGGCGGGGGATCACCCGGTAACTGCCTGCAGTCCTGAACTAGGCGGCGACTTGCCGCCTTTTTTATGGCCTGCGGGGATGAACTTCCTGCCTTTCACTCCGTCAGCTGTTTGCGAATCTCCGTCAGTTCCTTGCGTCGCGCCTCCGTCGTTTCCGGATACTGCATCTTGAGTTCTTCAAGCAGGTTCAGGATGGTCTGGGATATGATCAGCCGGGCGTTCTTTTTGTCGTCAGCCGGCACCACGTACCAGGGAGCCTGTTTGCTGCTGGTCGCGCCGAGACACTGCTCGTACGCCTCCATGTACTGCTTCCAGAGGGTTCTCTCCTCAATGTCCCCGTGGTTGAACTTCCAGTTCTTATCCGGATTGTCTATGCGCTCAAGAAAACGCTTGCGCTGTTCATCCTTTGAAATATGCAGGAAAAACTTGAGGACGCGGGTGCCGTTTCTGTGCAGATGCTTTTCCATGTCCTGTATGGACCTGTACCGGTCGCGCCAGATGGTCTTCTCGTCCAGCAGTTCATCGGGAAGACCCTCCGCACGCAGGATTTCCGGATGCACACGAACAATCAGCACCTCCTCGTAGTAGGAACGGTTGAAGATACCGATCCTGCCGCGCTGCGGCAGACGACAGATGCCTCGCCAGAGGAAATCGTGATCCAGTTCCTCAGCGCTTGGATGCTTGAAGGAGAACACCTCGCACCCCTGTGGGTTTATGCCGGACATCACATGTTTTATCGCGCCGTCTTTGCCGGCCGCGTCCATCGCCTGGAAAATCAGCAGCACGGCATACCGGTTGTGCGCGTAGAGCAGCTCTTGCAGTTCGCTTAGTCGCAAGATCTGTTCATTCAAGAGTTTCTGGTACTGTTCCTTCGAGTCGTATAACGGCGCCACCGAAGTCGGTCGCGTTTTGAGCGAAATTCTCTCCTCGCTTCGCACCCTGAAATCTTCGGTTTCGATCTTCATTTCGCCCCCGGCTGCTTCCACATCTTCAGTTAAGCCAAACTGCAAACCTTCGCCCTGAAAAGCCATGTTAGTTGTCAGCACAGGTCGGGCTGTCTGGAGTACAACCGGTGTGCTGTACGGCGAATCGGAAAATCGGCAGCTATCGGTGCATCATAGCCACCCCGCCAACCTCTCCATGCGCGTTGAAAATCCTGTACCCAGTCTGCTGGGCAGTATAACAGTTGCCGGCGAGTTAGCAGTGTAAAGGCCACAATGAACCTTTTTAGCCTGATAGTGAGCCGCTCACACCACAGCCTGGATGCCCACGGACGTGGATGATATTCGGCTGTGCCTCGCTCCCTTGACAACGAAGCGGACCTTGGTAAAAAAGATTAATGATTTTTCACACACTCCCCTCTACCATCTTTAGCCTGTAGCGCACAAGCTAGACACCCTTTTAAAAAAGAGTGTTCGGGCAGATCTGCCTTGGCAGCCATGCAATATGCCGTTTAAAACTGCCTTTCGCCGGGGTTCTTTCACCCCAGAGGAACTGCTGATGCCCGAGATGTCCAGACGCACCTTTTTATGGCTTACCGGAGGAAGCAGCATCGCGCTCGCCACCAATCCGCCGCGAAAACTGGTCAACAAGCTGATCCCCAAGGTCATCCCGCCCGAAAACATCCGCCCCGGCGAATGGGAGCTCTTCGCCACCACCTGCCGGGAGTGCCCGGCCGGCTGCGGCATGCATCTGTGGCATCGGGACGGGCGGGTCACCAAGGCTGAAGGGAACCCGGCTCATCCGCTGAACCAGGGGGGCCTCTGCCCGCGGGGCCAGTCCGCGCTGCAGGGGCTCTACGACCCGGATCGCGTGCAGCAGGTTCTCTACCGGGCCAAGGGACGGGAAGCGAGGCAGCATTCATGGGAAGAGGCCTTGAGGTCTCTCGCGGCCAGGTTGTCGGCGGGCGGCAGAGTTGCCGTTTTGTCGAGCCTTCAGACCGGTGCGCTTGCCGAGGTGATGACCCGCTTTGCCGGCGCCTTCGGCTCCGATCGTGTGCTGTTTTACGAGGCGTTCAACTACGAGCCGTTGCGAGCGGCCCATCAGCAACTGTTCAGGCTGCCGATCATCCCGGCCTACCACCTGGACCGGAGCGACTTCATCCTGAGCTTTGCCGCCGATTTTCTGGAAACCTGGATCTCGCCGGTCTCCTTTGCCGCCCAGTTCGCGAAGATGCACGCCTACCAGGGCGGTTCCACCATGAACCGGATGGTCTACGTCGGACCTCGTCTCTCCATGACTGCGGCCAACGCGGATACCTTTATCCAGGTGCCGCCGGGCCAGGAGCGGATGGTGGGGGCCTCGATGCTGAAGATCATCCTCGAGCGGGGCTGGCAAAAAAGCGACCTCTCCTCCGCCAGGCAGGCGATCGACACCCTGATTGGCGGAGCAGCTCCCGTTCCGGGGGTCTCCGAGGAGACACTGGTGCGGCTGGCCCGGTCCTTCACCTCCGCCCGGGGCGGCTTGGCCCTCGCCGGTCCCGTGGCGGCCACGGGTCCTGTTGCCACGGACACGGCGCTTTGCGCGGCTCTCCTCAACCTGGCCGCCGGCGGGCTCGGGCAGACGGTGGATTTTTCACGGCCGCACGCACTGAGCCAGACCGCGCCAGAGGCGGAACTGGAGCGCTTTTTCGCCTCCCTCGGCCCAAACGACCTCCTCTTCGTGCACGACACCAACCCGGTCTACAGCCGTTTCAAGGCGGCGGCGCAGTTGAGCCGGGCGGGGACCGTGGTCTACCTCGGCACCCTGCTGGATGAGACTGCGCAGCTGGCGCACTGGTTTTTACCGATAGATTCCCCCTTGGAGTCGTGGGGCGATTACGAACCGGAAGCCGGCATCCGCGGGCTCATGCAGCCTACCATGAGCCGGCTCTACGACACGCGCGCGGCCGGCGACGTCTTTCTTGAGTTGGCCAGGCGAGCGGGGAGGCCGCTTTCCAGGGGAGCTCCCGGGGAGCCCGCTGCTGATTTTGCGGGTTGGCTGAGACAGCGCTGGAACGTGCCTGGCGGCGAGAGTGGCGGGGAACAAGGGCAGGAGACCTCCTGGAACAAGGCTTTGCGAAACGGAGGGGTCTGGGAAACTGCCCGGCCCGGCCCGGCGGGAGCGGCTGTCCCCTCCGGACTCGCCTCCCTGAGCTTCACCCCCCGGGAGAGCCGGGCGGCCAAAGCCGACCAGGTCGAACTCTGGCCCTGGCCATCCATCATGACCTTCGACGGGCGGGTCGCCAATCGCGGCTGGCTCCAGGAGGCCCCCGACCCCGTCACCTTCCTGGTCTGGGGGAACTGGATCGACCTGCACCCGCGAAAAGCTGCAGCGCTCAGGATCGAGGAGGGAGACCTGGCGGAGCTCTCGACGGCGGCGGGTTCCCTGCGTGCGCCGGTGCGCATCACCGAGGAGGTGAGCGAGCAGGTAGCCGCCATTGCCCTTGGGCACGGGCACCTGGCACTGGGCGAGACGGCCCGGGGGGTCGGCGCCAACGCCTTCGCGCTGCTCGGGGCGCCGCAGGACGGCTCCATGTTCGCCTCCTGCCGCATCCGCCGGGTGTCGGGAAACGCCACGGACACCCTCACCCGCACCGCTCCCAGCAGGGAACAGTCGGACCGCGGCATCGTCCAGTGGATACCGCTCTCCCGGCTCGCGGCCATGAAGCCGGGGGAGGGGGAACAACTGGCCCTGCCCCTGCCCGAGGGGTACCGCTTCGGCAGGGACCTCTACCCCAAGCGCGACTACAAGAAGCACCGCTGGGCGATGGTGATCGACCTGCAACGCTGCATAGGGTGCGGCGCCTGCGCGGTTGCCTGCTATGCGGAGAATAACATCGCCATCAACGGCAAAGAGCAGCTGGGCCGGGGACGCGAGCTGGCCTGGCTGCGCGTGGCGCCCTACCGAAAGCCCGGCAGCGCGCTTCGCTACAGCTGGTTGCCGCTTCTTTGCCAGCAGTGCGACGCGGCCCCCTGCGAACCGGTCTGTCCCGTCTTCGCCTCCGCGCATAACGAAGAGGGGCTTAACGCGCAGATCTACAACCGCTGCATCGGTACCCGCTACTGCTCGAACAACTGCCCCTACAAGGTGCGCAGGTTCAACTGGGTGAACATCCGCTGGAGAAAACCGCTCGATCTTCAGCTAAATCCCGAGGTAACGGTACGCACGCGCGGGGTGATGGAAAAATGCACGTTCTGCGTGCAGCGCATCCGCCAGGCCGAGTACCGCGCCAAGCGCGAGCGGCGCGAGATCCGCGACGGCGAAATCCAGCCAGCCTGCGCCCAGTCCTGCCCCACCAGGGTCTACACCTTCGGGGACCTGCTTGATCCGGATGCCGAGGTCACTAAGCTTACCCGCAGCGACCCGCGCCGCTATCACCTCCTGGAAGAGCTCAACACCAAGCCGGCTGTGACCTTTCTGCGCAGGATAGATATAGATACCGAGGAGGCGTAAAACGGGGGAACGGTGGCAGACCTGAGATACGGGGAGATCAACGACGAGGTGCTGAGCGCGATGCGGAAGCCGGGTCCCCCCTTCTTCCTCGCCATCGCCTTACTCGGTGCGCTGGTCGGCTGGGCAGCACTCTGCTGGCTCTACCAGGTGCAGTTCGGCATGGGGGTCTCGGGTCTCAACCGGCCGGTCGGCTGGGCCGTCTATATCACCAACTTCGTCTTCTGGGTCGGTATCGCCCACTCCGGGACGCTGATCTCCGCCATCCTCTTTCTTTTGCGCGCCGAATGGCGCGAGGCCGTCTCGCGCTCGGCGGAGGCGATGACCATCTTCGCCATCATGACCGCCGGTCTGTTCCCGCTGGTCCACCTGGGGCGCCTTTGGGCCGCCTACTACATCCTTCCCTACCCGTCGCAGCGCCAGCTCTGGCCCAACTTCCTAAGCCCGCTGCTCTGGGACGTCTTCGCCGTCAGCACCTACTTCACGGTGAGCATCATCTTCTGGCTGGTGGGGCTCATCCCGGACATGGCTGCGGCGCGGGACCGCTACCAGCAGACCCCAGGCCCCCACACCCTCCGCGCCAGGATCTACCGGGTCATGGCCCTCGGCTGGTCCGGTTCCGGAAACCAGTGGCGCCACTACGGCCGCTCCTACCTTTTTTTCGCGGCACTCGCCACTCCGCTGGTGATCTCGGTGCACTCGGTGGTCTCCTGGGACTTCGCCATGAGTCTTCTGCCGGGGTGGCACAGCATCATCTTTCCCCCCTATTTCGTAGCCGGCGCCATACATTCGGGTCTCGCCATGGTGATCACGCTGCTGATCCCGATGCGAAAGCTGCTGCACCTGGAGCGACTGATACATCTGCACCATTTCGAGATGCTGGCAAAAACCATCATCTTCACGGCGACTATAGTCGGCTACGCCTATGCCGTGGAGGCCTTCATCGCCTGGTACTCGGGCGACCTCTACGAGTGGCAGTTCTTCAAATGGAGGATGTTCGGCTCGGCCGCCTGGATGTACTGGCTCTGCGTCATCTGCAACGTACTGATACCCTGGCTCTTCGTGTTGAAGAAGATACGCACCCGCATCGTTCCGCTGTTGGTGATCTCGCTCTTCGTCAACCTGGGGATGTGGTTCGAGAGACTGATGATCATCTTCACCTCGCAGGCCCACGACTTCCTGCCGCACAACTGGGGCAGCTATCACCCCACCTGGGTCGAGATCAGCATCACGCTCGGCTCCTTCGGATTTTTTTCCCTCTGGTTCTTCGGCTTCTCGAAGTTCCTTCCCACGGTCCCCCTAAGCGAGCTGAAGGGGAAGATCGCCGATCACGAGATCGAGGCCACCGGCCGCTGCGACAACCGCGTCCGTCAGAGGATCGACACCCACAAACCGAGCGTTCTTGCCGTATTTTCCAATGCGGGAAGGCTCCTGCAGGCGGCGAAACACTCCTGCGACGCCGGTTTCCAGGTGATGGAGACCTTCTCTCCGGTGAAGATCGACGCGCTCGACACGGTGCTTTCCCAGCCGAAAAGCCCGGTGCGGCTTTTCACCCTGATCGGCGCCCTTTGCGGTCTTGCCGGCGGCTTTTCTCTCGCCATCGGCGCGACCCTGGTCAACAGCATCATCGTGGGAGGCAAGCCTCCTATCTCGCTGATCCCCTTCTGCATAATCGGTTTCGAGGGGACCATCCTTTTTGGCAGCATAGGAAACCTGATTGGCCTTGTCATCTACGCCCGCCTGTTCCGGCTGAAAACCGCCCCGTACTACGATCCGCGCTTCAGCCGTGACAAGTTCGGCCTGCTGGTAAGCTGCAGCTCCGGCGATATCGACCGGCTCAAGGAGCTCCTGGCACCTGCCGCCCCGGAGGAAATACATGTCCACCAGTGAGCAGGGAGATCGCCGCCGGACGGCCCGTACCCTGGTCTGGGTGTTCCTTATCCTGGGAGGCTGCGGCCTGTGGCTCCTCTTTATAAACGGCGCCGACGGCGGACGCGCCTGGCGATCGCTGTTGATAAACTTCCTCTTCTTCAGCTCCCTGGCAGGAGGCCTCGTGGTCTGGCCTGCAATTGTAGGGACCTGCAATGGCCACTGGCACGCGCGTCTGGAGGGGATTGCGGCAGCAGGGATCGCCTTCTCGATCCCCTCCCTCCTTGCCCTGATCGTGCTCTGGATCGGCAGCCCCGGCTGGGCGCCCTGGTACCATGCGCAGTTCCACCAGGGACTCTGGCTCGACAACGACTTCCTCTTCGGCCGCGACCTGGCGGCACTGCTCCTATTCTGGGGCCTCGCCGCCTATTATCTGCGAGAGCGCCGAAAGGAGAAAGGGCGCCTGGCAGGGACCCTCCTGGTGCTGGTGTACTGCCTGGTCTTCTCCCTTTTGGGCTTCGACCTGGTCATGGCACTGGACCCGCACTGGTTCAGCAACCTGGCCGGAGGATACTTCTTCATCTCCGGGCTGTACATCGCCATCACCTGCTGGGCCCTGCTCGCCACGGGGCGGGCCGAGGCGCAGACCGATCAGCTCCACGACATGGGGCGGCTCATAGTCGGCTTCAGCCTCCTGACCACCTATCTCATGTACGCGCACCTGCTCCCCATCTGGTACGAGAACCTGCCCCACGAGGTCCGTTTCCTGGTGGCTCGCCTGCACTCCGAGCCCTGGAGAATGGTGAGCTACCTCCTGCTCTGCCTGGTCTATTTCGGGCCGCTCGTGCTGCTTCTCACTGTGAGGTCCAAACGAAACCGCTGGTCGCTCGGGGGGATTTCTCTCCTGGTCCTGGCCGGCATGTGGATTGAGCGCTGGTGGCTGGTTGCCCCCACCTTCGATCCACTGGCCCGCCTGGGGCTGAGCGAGCTCTCCATGGCGGCAGCCTTCATAGGGATGCTTGGTCTGGGCATGGAGCAGTTCCACCGCTACCAGCCCGAGCACCATCTTCAGGAAGAGAACAAGCCATGACCAATGCCTTCGGAAAAGACGGGCCAAGACGAAGACCCCTGCTGCGGCGCTGGCCGGAAGTCGCCACGGTCGCGGTGCTGCTCCTTTCCGCGGCGGCCGGCCTGATCTACTTCGACATCCCGTACCCGGCCGGACTCGGCACGCGCCAGCCCATCCCGTTCAGCCACCGCGTGCATGTGCACAGCAAGCATATCAGCTGCTTTATGTGCCACACCGAAGCCGCCCGCTCGTCGCGGGCAGGCATACCGCCACTGGAGACCTGTCTTCTATGTCACGCCCACATCATCAGGACCCATCCGTATATTGCAAGACTTCGGGAGCAGGTAGCCCAGAACAGGCCGGTCGTCTGGGAGCGGGTGAACTGGGTGCCGGAGTTCGTCTATTTCCAGCACTCGGTGCACATTCAAAGAGGCTTTGACTGCGGCGTCTGCCATGGCAACGTCTCCTTGATGGATCGGGTGGTGCCGTCGCGTAAATTCGAGATGGGTTTCTGCATACAGTGCCACCGGGACAACAAGGCGACCCACGACTGCTTCACCTGTCACAGGTGAGTAACCAGCAGCACTTCGTTAAGCGAAGAAAGCTATAAGGACCCCGCATGAAAACTGAATTCAAGCTGGCGGAGAGGATCAGATTCATAGATAAACCGCAAAGTGCCGCGCTCGCCTTCATGAGCGCCGGTGCCGCCTGGTTTGTGGTCGGGGCTCTTTACGGAATGGTGTCCGCCATCCACCTGGTATCCCCCGAGTTCTTCTCCAACATCCCCTGGCTCGTTTTCGGGCGCGAGCGCCCCATCCACATCAACACCATGCTCTACGGCTTCGTAGGGACCATGCTGATCGGCTCCGGCCTCTATTACGTGCCTTCGCTGCTGAGAACAAGGCTCTGGTCTGAGCCGCTCGCCTGGGTCGGTTTTTTCCTCTGGAACATCACCATCGCGAGCGGCCCGCTCTGCTTTTCCTTCGGTTATACCCAGGGCCGTGAGTACAGTGAGTACGTCTGGCTTGCCGACGTCTCCCTCATGCTGGCGGTGGTCTGCCTGATCTGCAACCTGGTGATGACCATCATGAGCCGCAACGAAAAGCAGCTCTACGTCTCGGTCTGGTACTTCATGGCGGCCCTGCTCTGGACCGCATGCAACTACCCGATCGGAAACGTCATGTGGCACCCGGCGACCGGCGCCATGCCCGGCCTGATCGACTCCATCTTCCTCTGGTTCTGGGGACACAACCTCCCCGGCCTGTTGATCACGCCGCTTGCCATCGGCGCCGCCTATTACGTGATACCACGCATCACCAGGACCCCGCTCAACTCCCACACCCTGTCGCTTTTGGGTTTCTGGTTTCTGGTGGCCCTCTACACGCACATAGGCGGGCACCACGTGCTCCAGGCCCCCATTCCCAACTGGCTCAAAACGGTCTCGGTCGTCGACTCCATCTCCATGGTGATCCCGGTCTCTATCGTGGTGCTAAACCTCTGGATGACGGCGCGCGGATTCGGCCGGCGGGTCTGGGGCGATCCCGCGGCCAGGCTCGTCATGGGGGGCATCGTCTGGTACGTGGTGACCTGCATCCAGGGCCCCCTGCAGTCGCTTCCCTACCTGCAACGGGTCACCCATTTCAACAACTGGACCGTTGGACACGCACACATAGCCATGCTCGGTTTCGGCGGCTACATCGCGCTGGGTGCTATGTGGCATATCCTCCCGCTGGTGACCGGACGCGAGATCTATTCCCAAAAGCTGGTGAGCCTGCAGTTTGGTCTGATCACCTTCGGCCTGAGCGGATTCTTCCTGGTGCTCACCGCGGCCGGCCTGGTCCAGGGAAGCGCCTGGCATAACGGCGAGACCGTGCTCCGGGTGCTGCCGCAACTAGTCCCCTACATGGTTTCGCGTGCGGCCCTCGGCGTCTTCATCCTCACCGGCGCCCTGGTGGGAGTTTTCAACCTGGCGATGACGCTGCGCCAGGGGAGGGAACTGGAGGTGCCGCAACTGCAGCGTGCGGAGGAAGCGGCATGAAAATGACCCCTGCCGTGCTCATAGTAGGTGCCCTGCTGGTCTTTTGGGCCTCCTCCTTCATCATCGTCGGGATTCCAGCCCTGACCATGAAAGAGATCCCATCCGAGATCTGGCGCCCGCTGACTGCCGAAGAGGCGGCAGGGCACCGGCTCTACGTGCGAAACGGCTGCAGCTATTGCCACTCGCTCTTTGTCCGTACCAACGACTGGGGTATCGGAGCCGAGAGGATCGCTCAAAGCGGCGACTACGTTGGGTTGGAGCCGGCGATTCTCGGAACCGAGCGGACCGGGCCCGATCTCTCCCAAAACGGGGGGGAGCATCCCGACGACTGGCAGATCGCCCACTTCGTAAACCCGAGATTCACCACCCCGATCTCCCTGATGCCGTCCTGGGAATTCCTCGGAGAGCGCCAGATCGCCCAGCTGACAGCCTACGTCCAGGCACAGGGAGGCAAAGATGCCGACCCGCGCCAGCACCGGCAAAAGCAGTTCAAGGCTCAGGCGGTTGCTGCCTTCAGCAGGGGGGCGGACCGGAACATCGAATGGCTGCACAGCCAGGTGCCCGAGGTATGGCGACGGATGCCCAACCCGTACCCGGCGACCGAGGCCGCCCTGCAAAGGGGGAAGCGCATCTACCAGCAGTTATGCATCAACTGTCACGGCCCGATCGGGGACGGCAACGGACCCGCAAAGTCTTACCTGAGCCCGCCGCCCCTGGATTTCACCACGCTACGCAGGCACCTGGTGGAGAACAAGTTTATCGGCGGGATATTCTACTATCAGATCATGAACGGCATAACCGGCACCGCCATGCCGTATTTCAAGAAGCATCTCGAATCTGAAAAAATCTGGGATCTGTCAAACTACCTGGCAGTCTTCTTCCTCGGTTACACCGACGCCAACCTGGAACCTCGCGGCATCGACGCCTCCCATGAGAAGGAGTGGAAAAATCCCTACCCCGCGCCGGAACCGGGGGCAAAAGAGGTAGTGCGACCAGACTAGTTCCAGATCTTCAGCCGACGATGCGACGGCAGGAGAGTCCGCACTCAAGGGGATAACGGGGCGAGGAGACTGACAACGCCAGAAGGGGGACGGTTAACACAATGAACAGCCTGCTGGAAGGAGAAACCTTTTTTTTCATGTGGCTAGGTTTCCTGCTGCTTATGACCGGCGGCATCGCCGCATTTTTCCTCTGGGCCATTCGTACCGGACAATTTTCCGATCAGGACAGGGCACGCTACCTGCCGCTGGAAAGCGGCATACCTCCTGGCGGCCAGCCCGATGCCGCGCGCCACCCGGAGGGCAGGAGCCGATTATGATGATGCTAAAGCTGTACGTGCTGCAGCACCAATGGATCGTAATCACGCTGCTGGCCGGTGTGGCGCTCACGCTCGTCTTCTGCCTCACCTACCAGGCCCTGTGGCTTCCCCGCGGCATAGAAGGCAAGAGTGAGATGATCAAGGTGAACGATGTCAGAAGCTTCTTTACCTGGATCACCCAGTTCATGCCCTGGGTGCTCATCCTTTTGATCGTAGGCACCGTCGCGTTCACCATAGTAAAGGTGGTGGAGAACGCACGTATACCACCCAACTGGTGAGGCCTCCAAATGGAAGATAAACACTTGTATGACGAGCATCAGGAACTTCCTTCTCCTTGGGAGTGGGTGATCCTTATCGTCTTCAGCGCATCGATCGCGGGATTCGGCTGGCTGGTGTACATTCTGGTTCCTGACGGACCCAGATACTGGGACTTCGGGCAGCTGCCCGATACTCCTGCTGAATCGATCTACTCAACCGAGCAGCCGAACCTCGCAGGGAAGCCGCAACTGCAGATCATGAGGCTCCCCGAGGCTCAGGGTCCGGCGCCGGCCGAGCAGCAGCGGCGGGGACCACGACCATGACTACTTTCCGAAAGACAATCGCGGCGCTGGTCGTCATCCCCGCCCTGCTCCTGGCCGGGCTCTTCGGATACGTGCTCTACAAGGGCCCGCGCATGACTGTGCAGCACCATATCCGGGAGTATCAAATGATCATGCCGGAGCGTGCCGCGGGGAGCGTAACCGTTGCCACCCCCGACCGGCTCCCGAGCGCCGCGGAGGCCGGCAACCTGAAAAACCCGCTGCAGCCAAGCGCCGCGAACCTCGCCGCGGCCAGGGTCTATTACCATTATTACTGCGTCTTTTGCCATGGCGAGAAGGGCGACGGCAACGGCCCGGTCGGCAACAGCTACACCCCGAGGCCTGCCGAGCTCCGATCGAAAAGGACGGCCGGTTATTCAGACGGTCAGCTGCTGCGCGCCATGCTGACCGGCCTTGGACATGAGCCGGTGCTGGAGCGCGTTGTCGCACCGGGACATCGCTGGCACCTGGCACTCTTTGTCCGGTCGCTGCAGCAGGCCTGGTAGTTTCAGCCTTCGCCAAAGCCTTTACATGGGCACCACGCCCCTTTGCCGCTGACAACCCACAAGTTAAGGACACTAAAATGGAAACGCTCACCCACCACCTCTGGATCGGCTTTGCTGGCGGCCTGCTGGCCTTTGCCCACTGCCTCGGCATGTGCGGCGGGTTCGTGCTGCACCTGTCGCAGGAGAAAGACCGCAAAAAGATGCTGACAGGCCAGCTACTCTGGCAGGCGGGAAAACTGACAACCTACATGTTCCTCGGTGCAGTGGCAGGTTTCGCGGGCGGTTTTCTGCAGCTGGTATTTTTGGACCAGCGCAATCTCCAGAACCTGCTCAGCTACGGGGCCGGAGCGGTCATAGTAATCATGGGATTGAGTCTCTTGGGCCTGTTGCCGGTTCGTACCGGCGGGCCCGGGAAGTCAGCTGTGACCAATCTGGCCGGCTTTTGCCGGAGCTTTTTCACGGCTTCCTCGCCAGGCGCCGCACTATACCTCGGCATGGCCACCGGCCTACTCCCCTGCCCCATAATCATTGCCTTTCTTGCCTACAGCCTCAGCTCCGGTTCGGTATTAAACGGAATGGCTATCATGGGCGCCCTGAGTCTCGGGACCATGTTGCCGCTGCTGCTGCTGGGTGGCCTGACCCGCCTGACCCGCCTGCATCTGCGCAGCTGGGCACCGAAAGCAGGCGGCATGATACTGATCATCCTAGGACTCTCCACGGCACTTCGAGGAACCGCCATCTATCATCATATGCTCGGTTGCCCGGAAAAGCCTCCCTCACAACAGTCTCACCCCAAGGAGATCAAACCCTGCTGCACCGGGAAGGTACATGCCAACGGCGTCGGCAATTAGGGGGTCACGGCGCGCCTGCGCACACTGCGGTCTTCCGGTGACCGTCGTCTCCCCGCTCCCCGAATCAGCTGAACTCTTCTGTTGCCACGCCTGTCGTCTGGTAGCCGTCATCATAGGCAGACAGCAGCAGGGAGAGCAGAGCTGGAACCTGCTGCGGCTTGGCCTGGGCGCCCTGCTCGCCATGAACATCATGATGATCTCCCTTTTACTCTACTCCGGCGGTATCGAGAGCGAGCTGATTCACCCCTTCCGGCTGGCACTGCTGACCCTTGCCGTCCCCTCCCTCGCCATATTGCTCCCCCCCTTCCTAACCGGAGCAGCCCGCGAACTGGCTGCCAAAAAGATGAGCCTGCACGCCCTGATTGCCGCAGGCTCGCTGTCGGCCTTCGCCATCAGTGCGGTGAATGCCGTGCGCGGCGCAGGGGAGATCTATTTCGATACAGCCACCATGCTTCCGGTCCTGGTCACCGTCGGGAAGATCCTGGAGGCCACCGCAAAAGGGCGCGCCGCCGAGCTTCTCCGCAGCCTGGAATCGCTGCTGCCGGCCACAGCGCAGCGCGTGGGCCCGGCTGGTGCGAGTGAGGTGGGGATCGAGGCACTGCAGCCGGGAGATCTGATCCGGGTTCGGACCGGAGAGCGGATTGCCGTCGACGGCAGCATTGTCGAGGGCACCAGCACCATAGAGGAGGCGGCCTTTAGCGGCGAGTTCCTCCCAAGGCTCTGCCGCCCGGGGGACAAGGTGATCGCCGGCACAGTGAACGGTACCGGCCCCCTGCTCGTGCAGGCGGAAAGGACGGGGGGGAAACTGCTGCTGCACGGCATCATCGAGCTGATTGAAGACGCCTGGCAAAACCCTTCCCGCTCCGAGCTGATTGCCGAACGGGCGGCGGCCCTTTTTATCCCGGCGGTGTTGATCGTTGCCGCAGGCTCCCTCCTGGGCTGGTCCGTCTCAGGAAACCCCGGGCAAGGTTTGCTGAGCGCCCTCTCCGTCCTCGTGGTCGCCTGCCCTTGCACCATGGGGATCGCCACCCCGCTTGCCACCTCGCTGGCCATAGCCCGCGCCGCCAAGGCCGGCGTCGTCGTTCGCGGCGGCCGCGTGATGGAGCAACTGGCGGAAACGGAACTCGTCTTCTTCGATAAGACCGGGACCATCACCTCCGGCTATCCGGTTTTGCAGCAGATCCAGATGCTCGACCCGCTTCTGGAGAAAGACGAATTGCTCGGCCGGCTGGCGGCCCTGGAGTCCGCCAGCGAGCATCCCCTCGGCAGGGCCGTGGTCGCCGTGGCGGGCTCGATGGGCGTCGAGACAGGAGCCGCCTCCCAGGTCCTGGTCCGCCCCGGCAGCGGCATCAGCGGAACGGTCCTCTGGCGGGGAGTGGCGAAGAAGGTGTCCGCCGGTACCGGCAGCTTTGTCGAGGGAGGAGCCGGATCTAGCGACCCGGCGGGGATTTGCACAGCGATAGATGTTGCCTGGGAGGGAAAGCTTCGCGGCCGCCTGCTGCTGGCAGACAGCCTACGCCCTGATGCTGCCGGCTGTGTCAAGGCCCTGCACGGTCGGGGGATCGCGACCGTTCTTCTTTCCGGCGACCGTTTTCCGGCGGCAGCAGCCGTTGCGGAGCAGGTCGGCATCGGCCGGGTCGAGGCGCCGCGAGATCCTGCACAGAAGCTTCAGGCCGTCCTGGCCGCCGTCTCCTCAAGACGGACAGTCGCCATGGTCGGCGACGGCATCAACGACGCACCGGCGCTCGCCGCAGCGCAGGCCGGCATTGCCCTGGGAGCCGGGATGGACCTCGCCAAGCAGGCGGGAAACGTGGTCATCCTGTCCGGCCGCCTTCAGCAGATACCCTGGCTGATCGATCTCGGCAAAAAGACGGGAAGCATCATCCGCGGCAACTTCGCCTGGAGCTTCGCCTACAACGCCGTGGCCCTGGCCGCCGCTGCGGCCGGCATGCTCCATCCGCTTTTGGCTGCGCTCTCCATGGTCGTCTCCAGCCTCACCGTCCTTGGCAATTCGCAGCGCATATCGTCCTTTGCCGACGATGACGCAGCGAAGCCATCCGATTCCCTCCCCGGCTTTTTGGATTCCGGATCTTAGCCGTTTAAAAACCCTAGCGTAGCTGCCGCCAGTTTCTGACCCCCAATTGACTGACGCCGCTTCCTTCCAAAACCACGTTGATGGCACCGGTTGTGCTCGTCACGTACTTGTACTCCAGTCCCCCGTCGGTACCGACGATGGTGGGGGTTGCCGCCAATCCTTCGCCGAGAAACGACCCAGTCGGAGCCTTTGCCGGCACCCCTACTGCAGGGACGAGCAGATCGGCATAGGTCACGCGGCCATCACGATTCACGTCGAACACGGGCCGCGGCACGGTGCCGCCGGAAGCCAGGTCCAGCTCGATGAGCCAGCTGATTCCGCCATAGGTGCACTGGTCGGTATTGGGGATAAACGAGGTAAAGATGATCTTGCCCGATTTTGCCACCGGATCGCTCACCACCCGCTCGCCGCTTACCGGAAGCTCGACGTACCAACCGAGTTTCGCGGCGGAAAGCACGTTTTCCGAAGAGAGCCGGAACTGGTCCCCCAGCGGGGAGGTGAACGGCGTCAAGGTCTGCACCTGCAGGTCGTTCCGGGTCACCATCCCGGCCGCCGGCGGGTTGTTGGACACCGTGTTCTTGTCATATATTCCGTAGAGGCTCTGGGGCTGGGAGGTTGCCGCATCGCCGGTCTCGAAGTATTTGCCTGTGCCGATAAACACGATCTGATGGTCGCCCCTCGTGATGATCTCCGGGGCGATGGTAATGGGCTGCGGTGCTGCCGGAGAGCCGGCTTGAGCGATAAAAAGCGGCACTGCCGGTTGACCTGCGCCGTTTCCGCGGTAACTCACGTCCCAGGCAGCAGGCCCTGCCCCGGAGACGTCGAACTTCCAGAGGTTTCCCCGGAGGTCTCCGGCATAGATGTAATCGGCAGTCCCGTCGCCAGTCAGGTCGACCGCGGAGGGTGTTGCCAGCCCGTTGGCGTAGGAACCGGAGTTGGTCGCCGTGTCCACCACGATCTCCTTCAAGACGGCACCGGTGCCGAGATCCACCAGCATAAGCGATGCCGACTTATTGGCCGTCCCGCTCTCGTAGCCGTTGGGGATCGCCGCCACCCAGCGGAAATCCTCGGCTCCGCTGCCGGTGCGAAGCTTCAGGACCAGCGGAGTGCCGAAGCTGTACCCCATGCCGACCGTGCTGTTGCCGGGCGTCTCCCGGGTAGCGGTATTGATCTCCCAAAGCGGCTGGGGGTTCGCCGGGTCCGTCACGTCCAGGGCGAACCACCCCTTCCCCCCCTCCCGCAGCCCGCAGACCATGACGGAGCGCCATGAGCGGGAAAGGGCGCTATCGGCGCCGGTAGGGTCTAGATAGGCGTCAACCACCGTGGCTGTCCCGTTCACAAAGTTGACATGGCTGTACGGTGCTACCCGGAGGTGCTTTAGTTTGGGCAGCAGGATATTGGGGATGAAGGCCCACTCCTCGTTGCCGGTGTTGGCATCGAAGGCGTGCAGCATCCCGTCATTGGCGCCGATGAAGATGAGCGACTTTCGGGAGCGGTTGGAGCTCTTGAAGCCGGCGTAGTTGTGATCGGTGTAAAGGCCGCTGGGCGGACCCACCACCACCGGCTGGGAATAGACCATGTCGCCAAGCTTGCTGGCGCGCGGACGATAACCGGCCACCTCCGAGCCGCGCAGGTAGTCGATGAGCTGATAGGCGGGCGAGGAGGCAGTGTAGCTGCCGGCGCTGGAAAAGTTCATGAAGCCGACGCCGGCGAGGGTGGCTACGTTTGCACCGCTGAAGTCGTAACGGCTCCGCATTTTCCCGCTTCCATCGGCGCCGGCGCTGTAGATCACCCGGGTCGAGGGGGCCCGTCCGTTCAGCCCTCCCGCACCAGAGGCTGCGGACGGGGTCGAGGAGGAGGCCTCCCAGAGGGGGGAGTTCGGATAGCCGGTTATGGAGCCGTTAGCCGGGTTGATGCCGTAGGCTTCCAGGTAGCCGATCCAGTCGCCGGAGTTGAACTTGGCCCGGTACAGCTTGGTGCTCGAGGTGACGAAGGCCGTGTTGACGGCAACGGAACTCACCGAGGAGATGCGGGAAGCGATGGTGTTGATGGTACTAGTGAGGGCATTGACGAGTCCCACGCTGTCGGAGACGCCGTAGGCGTTGCCGCCGCCGTTATTAGCCATCAGATAGAGCATGGAAGAGGCATCGGTGATGAGGCTGGTGCTCGGGTCGGCGGGAAAGGAGAGCCCGATGACATAGGTTTCCACGGGGATTGTGTAAGAAGTGCCGCCGAAGGTCTTGGAGAATCCGAGCTTCATCCTTGCGGTAACCACGTGAGCCTTGGATCGCCAATTATTGTCCCCCGGGAAAGCAGGGTTGTACAAGTAATCGCTGTCCTTGACGCTGAAGGTGCCGTCGGCGTTTTGTGAGGCCATGCCCCCCGCGTCATTGGCCAGGTGGGGGTAGCCGTCGGTGACCACGATGAGGTACTGCGACTGGCAGCGGCTGGTGACGGGCGAACTTGCCGCGTTCTGCCATACGTACTGCCAGAGCATCTGCAGGGTGTTGCCCAGCGGAGTCCCCATGGTCGGCCAGACGCCGGCGATGGCGGTTTTCAAACTCGCTACGTTGACGGCACTGTCGGGGGCGGCCCAGCTGCCCGGGCCCAGCCGCGGCGGAGCGGCGTTGGTGGCGGTGGTGTAGGTAAAGCCGGCCCAGCGGTACTTGGAAGAGCTGTCGGAGTTCAGTGTGCTGTCGATGGCGGTGGTTATGGCCTCCTTGGCCGCGTGGATACGGGTCGTGTGGTATTGGGCGTAGCTGCTCCCGTCCGCTACCTGGCTGCGGACCGTGCTGTCCGCTACGAAGTAGAGCCAGTTGAGGTATGAACCGGTGAACCAGGTATTGTAGTCGTTGCCGGGACCGGCGTCGCCTGAACGTGGCAGTGCGACCCCCACCGGCATCGTGCTGCCGGCCAGTCCGTTGGCGCTGTTGATGATGCGGTAGTTCCTCGAGGCGCCGTTCCAGTAGATGGGGGCGGTGGTGCCGGCCGTGGGTGCGGGGTCTGTGGCGAAGTTGTACGGGGTAATCCAGAAGACGTTGTCGGCGTCGGCGATCATCACCCGGTCGTAATTCCCGGTGTTCTGCGTGCTGTTGAGAACGTAGGTCTGGCCGGCAGGCGGGACTGCCGTGGAGCTGGCAAGGTTGGCAAAGTTGTTGGCGACGTTGCTACCGGTCCCGCCGTTCCAGGCGTTTGATTTGAAATAGAGGACGCGCCGGTTAAGGTTGCTGTCGAGCCTCAGGACGTAATTGTCACCGGATCCGTCGAAAAACTTGTCGTACCAGGTGGGAAAGCTGGCTGCGCTGGCGCTGGCCGGGTAGCTCGTGTGCCAGGCGATGTTCCACATGCTGCCCGAGTTGTCGAGGACGAAGAAGATGTTCGCCTTGTCCCCGGTGGCCAGAAAGAGCGGGCTCTGGGATATGGCTGCCAGCACCGCGGTAGAGAGCACCAGGCCGAGGATGAGCGACACCATGAGCCGCGAAAGCTTTTTCAAAAAAACATTGTGAGCGCCCATCGTATCTCCCTAGTAGCGCGCGGTGGTGACGATCTGCACTATTTTTCTGATGCTGCTGTCGGTGTTGGATCCTTCGGCCGTTATCCGGTAGTAATGTACCTTGCCGCCGGTGGAGGCGGTGGTGCCGATCTTGGCGCTCTCACCGCCGCTGATGCCGGCGGTGGCGTCCTTCAAATGCTCGACATAGTAGCGGTAACGGAGACGGTCGAGGTTCACGTACGGGGACCAGCCGGCGCTGGCGCCCGGCATGGCGGTGGAGCTGTTGTAGAACCAGACCGGCGGGTTGAGTCCGTTCTCGGGAGCCACCCCCTGGCCGGAAAGCCAGCTGTGTGCGTCGCGAAGCCCGCTTTCCGCCGTGTAAAAGGCGCGCTGGGATTGCTCGTAGGTCCGGCTTGAGGCGAATTCCACCAGCGTATCCCGGTGCAGGGCCGCCACCAGCAGCGACAGCACCAGCAGGAACATCATGGCAAGGACGAGCGCCGCACCCTTCTCGTTAGGCAGGTACATTTGGTTATCCTCTGGTGGCAAGGTTTCGCAGGTTGATGACGGTGGTAATGATCACCCGGCGATATTGGTCACCTCCGCGGGATACCCCGTTGCCGAACAGACCCGAGAGCAGCAAGGGAGCACTGGTTCCGCTCGAGTATTTGACGGACCTGAGGGAGCGGACCATGATGCTGACCCGCAAGGCCCTGAGGTTGTTGATGTCGTGATTGCTGTCGCCGGCGACTATGGCATCGAGCCATTGGCCGTCCTTGAAACAGTACTTGATCTGAAAATCCTCCACTCCCGCGGCGATGGGGCGGGTCGAGGTGGCCGGCAGGGAGATGTCCGGGTTGTCGCGGGTTTCCTTGATCAGATTGAGGTTATTGTCGACGTAGTAGCTGATGGTGCGGCTCTGGCGAAGATTGACTATCATTGCGCCGGGGGTGTACCCTCCCGCCGGGAACAGATTGGAGGCGTTGGGCGGGTTATAGGGGCCGTTGGCGCCCGGGTTGTGGATCAGCTTGTCTTTTGGGGATAGACCGTTACCCGGGTCGTTGGAGACCTGCAGCAGAGTGGCCGCCCGGGAACTGTCCCGCGGATCGTAGATGAGGAAAAGGTCTCCCTGTTGGAAGCCTTCGGTGCTGTTTACGAAGGTGTCGGCGGCGGAGCTGGGATGGTCCTGCGTCAGGTAGATCTCCGGGGACAGGTCCGCCGAGGCACGGGAGTAACGAAAGCGGATGGAATCGGTCCTGCGGGCGATGGTGCTGGAGCTCAGGTTGTCAAAGGAATCAGCTACTCCCCAAGACACCGGTGACGGTCCCACCGGAGGATATGCGTTTATCCTGAGGTTGCCGAGGTCGGCATAGCCATAGCCGATGGTGCGCAGTTCGCGCTCCATATTCATCATTGCCAGACGGCCCTGCTGCTGTATGGCGATTACGTCCTGCTGCTTGGCGGCGAAAAGCTGGCCGGCGTTGAAGGTGGTGTGGATGCCGCTGGACACCAGTCCGAAGATAGCCAGGACTATCAGGACCTCCACCAGTGAATAACCCCCCGGCGACAATGTTGATGACTGTTTGGTCATAAGCGGCATCCCCTAAAACTCTACACGACGTACTGTCGTGAAGGATCTGGTTTTTGCCCGGCCCGCCTCCGTCCAGGAGACGGTTGCGGTGATGGTTTTCATGTTGGCGCCGGGGATGTCCTGCTGAATCGTATAGCTGCGGGAGAATGAAGAGGGGTAGGGAGCTGTCGTTGCAAAGCTATAGGTGCCACTCTTTAGACCTGTATAATTGCGAAAGGCGAGCTGCTCCATGAGGTCCTGGCCAAGAGCGGCAGCCGAAGTGATGTTGCGGGAAGAGACCCCGGCCTTTTGCGAAGTCCAGATGGTGGTAAAGGTAGCCAGAAATCCGATCGCCAAGAGCATGATCGCGATCATGAGCTCCAGCAGGGTGAATCCACCTTCATTTACCTGCCTGGACGGGCCCATGGGATATCAACTCCTACTTATAAACCACGATGCGACACTAGAAGCACAGTACAAATGTGTAGCAGTGTTAAACAATAGAGATATCTATTGTCAAAAGTCAAATCAAAGTTTACGACTGGACAGTCAACAATTATTATATTTCATTAAAGTCTAGATGGAGTTTTGGAGGTAACTGAAGTAGAAGAAAGAACAGGAATTCTGTAAGGTAAAGAAGCGGCCGGGACAACCGAAAAAACTCTATCGGCTCTTGCCTACAAGACTTGTAAACAGTACGCATGAAGTCGCGATGGCTGAGGAGGGGACTCTGTTCGAGCCCAGTAACTTGTTGGTGCGGGGTTCGGCTGGGAGGTAACCTGCTATAAGAAAAGGGCCTGACATTTCTGTCAGACCCTTTTTTAAATGGTGCGCCTGGAGCGATTCGAACGCCCGACCTATGGATTCGTAGTCCATTGCTCTATCCAGCTGAGCTACAAGCGCAAACTTATATCAAATGGCCGGAATGCTGTCGACCAGGGTGAAACCGTACTGAGGGTGCTGAAAAGCATGGGTGGTCGGGTAAAGGCTGAAAAGCCACCCCTTGAATATCACCTGTTCCCCCTCCCTGATGCTGAGCTGGGTCGCCGGATTATTCAACTCGTTCGACTGGGAGGTGAGTGTGGTCCCCTCCATCACGAAATGCGGCAGAAAATTCTCCACCTTCAGCGTTATATCGGAATCCGGCAGCTTGAACTCGCCCCCGATCGCTATCGTGTAAACCCTCTGCCTGCTGGTATTCTTGTCGGTGACCGCGATCTTCACCGCCTTCCACTTACCTTTCACGCTGTCCGGCACCAAAATTACCGATGGTTTCTTTACCGGTTGCGGTTTGGATGGTGCGGATGCCGGGTTCGTTTTCTCGTTGCACCCTGCTGCGACACCCATGGCGACCAGAGACAAAACCAGCAGTTTTATCAATCGCTTCACCAGGACCTCCACTACTGCCCACAACACCTTCCCTACAGCTAACACTAAAATGGCGGAGAGCGAGGGATTCGAACCCTCGATACCGGTTTCCCAGTATACTCGCTTAGCAGGCGAGCGCCTTCGACCTACTCGGCCAGCTCTCCGTTTGAGTCAGTGCTGCGTCCTTCTTGGAAACAATTGGCGGAGGAAGTAGGATTCGAACCCACGGAACTTTCGTTCAACGGTTTTCAAGACCGCCGCCTTCAACCACTCGGCCATTCCTCCAATGTCTAGCTGATCCTCTCCAGCCCCCCCATGTAGGGCCTGAGCACTTCTGGTATCAGCACCGAACCGTCAGCCTGCTGATAGTTTTCCAGCACGGCTACTACGGTCCTTCCGACTGCGAGGCCTGAGCCGTTCAGGGTATGCACGAATTCCGGCTTCGCCTTTTCGTCCGGCCGGAAACGAATCCCCGCCCGACGTGCCTGAAAATCTTCAAAACAGCTGCAGGATGAGATCTCCCGGTAGCAGTTCTGTCCTGGCAGCCAGACCTCGATGTCGAAGGTCTTGGCCGCGGAAAAACCTATGTCGGCGGTACAAAGCTCCACCACGCGGTAGGGGATTTGAAGCCTGCGCAGCACCTCCTCGGCATGGCCGAGCAGTATCTGCAGTTCGTCGTACGATGTCGCGGGATTGGCGAATTTAACCAGCTCGACCTTGTTGAACTGGTGCTGCCTGATCAGGCCCCGGGTGTCCTTGCCGTAAGACCCGGCCTCCTTGCGAAAGCAGGGGGTGTGGGCCACGTAGGAGATCGGCAGCTCTGATCCCTTCAATATCTCGCCGCGGTGTATGTTGGTTACCGGCACTTCCGCAGTAGGGATGAGAAAAAAATCGACCCCTTCCATGTGGAAGAGATCTTCCTCAAACTTCGGCAGCTGGCCGGTCCCTGTCATGCAATCCCTGTTTACCATAAAGGGCGGGAGCATTTCAATATAATTATGCACTTCGGTGTGCAAATCGAGCATATAACTGCTGAGTGCTCTTTCCAACCTGGCACCGGCACCGCGGTAAAGCGTGAATCTCGCCCCGGCCAGCTTGGCCCCGCGCTCGAAATCGAGGATGCCGAGCTGTTCGCCGACTTCCCAGTGCGGTTTCGCCGTGAAGGAGAAAGCGGGAATCTCGCCGCAGCTCCTCACGACCACATTGTCCGCCTCGGATCTGCCTACCGGAGTGGACGGGTGCGGGATGTTCGGGACGGTAAGCAGGAAGGCCTGCAGTTCCTCTTCCACCATCCGCAGGGACTCATCGATCCCCTTTATCTTCTGCGAGACCTCGCGCATTTCAAGCTTGCGCTCCTCACCCAGCCTCTTGTCCTTGAGGCGGGCGATCTCTTCTGTCACCTTGTTGCGCAGCGCCTTAAGCGTTTCGCTCTGCTGAAGAAGCTCACGCCGGCGATCATCCAGTTCCTTGAAGAGTGCAATATCAACCCCTTCACCTCTGGTTTTGAGCCGCGCCTCTACAGTATCAAGATTTTCACGCATGTATCTCGCGTCGAGCATATGTCGCGCCTTTACTTTCCATTTACCAAAGCTATACTTTTTAGCACCCCGATGACCGATAGTCAACCCTTTTATACCACCGCGACCCAAAAAACATTCTCTTTCAGGCGGAGCACTCCATGCCGAGACTATTCATAGCGGTCGATCTGCCAGCAGCGCTGAAAGCGGCATTTAGCGGGTTCAGCGGCGAGCTCCCGCTCGCCCGATGGGTGAGCCCGGAAGAGCTGCACCTGACGCTGCGCTTCATAGGCGAGGTGGATCAAGGCACCCTCTCCGCGATCAGCAGCGTGCTTTCCCGGATCAGTTTCGCACCCTTCCAGCTTACCTTGCGAGGTGTCGGACACTTCCCCCCGGGCAAGCGACCGAGGGTCCTTTGGGTGGGCCTCGACCCCTGCCCGGCGCTCATGCAGTTGCAACTGGAACTGGAGCTGGCACTGCAGGAGATAGGCATCCCGGCCGAGGGGCGCCGCTTCTCCCCCCACCTGACGCTCGCGCGCCTCAAAGAGACCCCTCCCGCTGCGGTCAGCGCCTTCGAAATCAGGCACCGTGACCTGACCTGCCCACCCTTCGAGGTCGGCGAATTCATCCTCTACTCAAGCCTTCTCACAGCGAAGGGCGCCATCCACAGCAAGGAAGCGGCCTATAGCTCCCGGCAAGCGACCTCAACCTAGCAGCCCCGCCTTTTTTCTTATCTCACACTCGTTCGACCTTCCGGCTTTTCCCAACACCTGAGAGGAGATCCATATAAAAAGCCCGCGAAATCTGTATAAAAGATTAGCGGGCCGGGGATATGCAGGACTGATAGAAAGCAGAAGCTATTCGATAACCATCGGCCCCTTTTGCAGCCTCTTGTAGTAAAAGTTCTGCCCATAGAGAACGGCTGCCGGGTTGTGGCCGGTAACCCGGTCCTTCACCACCAGGGTGGTTACCGGAGCCTTCGAGTGCTTGTTGAACAGCATGTCGTGCCCGACGCATAGCCCGACGATGATGTTCATGTCCGTTTGCAGATCGTTGCAGATCCGCGCCTGGGCGACCGGATTGCAGGCCGGCTCGAAGGTTCCCGGGCGCACCTTGTCCTCTTCCTTTAGACCTAGCTCCTTCTTGTCGATACTGCCCGCCTTGCAGCAGACGCTAAGCGGAGTGAATCCCTGCGCCTTCAGGATGGCGACCAGCCTCTCGCACTCCTCCAAGAGGCCGATGCAGGTCGCAATACCGATCTTTTGGTACCCCATCAATTTGGCAAAGGCGATGGTGTCCTCCACCCGGCTCCAGCGCGCGTTGACCGCGTCGGAGCCGGGAATAGGCTGGTAACAGAGACCCTCGACCCGCGCCGCCACGAAGGCGATCCTCGCGTCTTCGCTCTCCCCCTTCAACAACTCGACCGACTCCTTTACCACCCCGGCATGGCCATCGGCCGGGCAGTTGCCCGGCCTGGGAGGCGCGGTCTCCGGATTGCCGCTCCAGCAGTTGGTGGTTCCGCTCTTTTGCCATACGGCACTGCAACGCGAACAGGACACTTGAGCGGCTTGTTCCTTTTCCATGGAAGCCCTCCCTTTTGTCACCCCCTTGCGGGCGACTCTTCTTGAACCAGCACGTACGGGGAGACAATCAGACAGAGGAGACGTTTTCCCTTTTCCGCGCCCCAAAGCTCAATCTGTTGCGCCGTCGGCTTGCCGATCAAGCCGGACCCGATCCAGCGCTCCATCGCCTTGACGTCATCGCCGGCCACCGCCGCCCCCACCTCGGAGAGCTCCAGCAGGCTGTCGACTACGATCAAGCCGCCTCTTTCCAGATGGGCCCGGAGCATGAACCAATCGGCCACATCGATTTTGGCGGCCAACTCCTGCTGTAAATCTGTCATATATCCGATTCCTCCCGGCCCACAGGCCCCGATATCATTTTCTGCCGACCGAATGATCAAACCCTCCAACCGGGGAAGGTGCCCAAAAACGGCCAGCGATGAACTTCCGTTAGAATAAGTGGAGCAAGACGTTTCTACAGGTTTTGCCGACGGACCCAGTGACGCAGGGTCCGCCCTATTCGAATGACTTCTTGAAATCGGCCACCATCTGCCGAAGCCCCGCTACTTCCTGACGAAGCCCGGCGATCTCCTCCTCCAGCCTGGCCATCTTCTCCTGGTCCGCGCCGCTGCGGATCCGGGCGGTATCAGGCGCGGCTTCCACTGCCGACAAGTCGGGCTCGCCGGAGAAAAGCTGGCAGTGACGCGGCTCCTTTCGTCCCGGCTGGCGCGGCAGGCGTGCCACCACCGCCGGCGTTCGAGCCATCAGTTCGTCCAGCACGGACTCCACCTCGGAGAGATCGGAGAAATGGTGCATCCTCTCCGCCCGGGTCCTCAGCTCGCCTACGGTCTGGGGCCCCCGAACCATCAGTTCACAAAGCAGGGACAACTCGGCCGGCGAGTAGCGGAATTTCTCAACAAGCGCGTGGCGGTATTTTGCCACACGTCCACCCATCCCGGATAGCAGGGCGAACTGCTTGAACCTCAGGGAGTCCAGGGCGCCAATCACCTCGTCCTCATCCAGACTCAGCACCGGGTCCCGGTTTGACTTCTGGTTGCAGGCGTTCACCAGGGCATTCAAAGATAGAGGATAATACTCCGGCGTGGTCAGCTCTTTCTCGATCAGCGAGCCGAGTACCCGAAGCTCGATATCATTCAGTATTACATCCATGGGCTGCACTCCTTTTCAAACTGGTATCCGGGTCAGCCACAGGGGTTCGAAGCCCTCTCCAGCGCCAGCTTCACGCCAAGTCAGAAGTTCGGGGGCCTGCCTGGCGAGCTGCTGCCCATCAGACACCCCCGCAACTGGTGCTCCTGATGTTGAGGATGCAGACTGGCCGAAGGAATTTTCCCGGGTGGGTCAGCGGGCTGACGAAGATTAGTGGCCAGCCACCCGCTCCAGATCACTGGCGCCAAGTTACTCGATTAGAGCCCGGGGATCAATGCAAAAAAACTGCGGCGCGCAGCAATGGCCGGCAACCGGAACACAGACGCGGGGATCAGGACGCTGCGGCTTCTTTGTGTTGTATAACATTATTTTATTTGGTATGGTGGCCGCTGCCGTCAGCCGGCAGTTATAGCCAGACCAATCCGAGGAGAACCGCATGCCGAGCACGTTTGACTTCAAGAAGATCCGTAAAACCATGAAAATTTTTGCAGTCGTTCAGTTCGGTCTGGTGGCGCTGCTTATCTATATGGCTGTCAATTTCCAGGAGAAGCTCCGGTCGATCGGCAGGTCGCAGAACTTCATGCATGGCGTGATCGGCGCCTTCATCGTCCAGCTCGCCCTCTTTTACCCGATCTACAAGCTGGCAGCCAAAGATGCCGACCGCGACCTGGTCGTGACCGCCGGCAACCTCAGCAAGGAGGAGAGCAAGGCCCTGTCGAAGAAGAAACGGTATAGCGACATCATCAAGATGTCCACCTTCGGATTCTTCCTGGTCTTCATCCTGGCGGCCCCGGCCGACCCCTTGGTACTGAGCGTGATCTTCTACAGCTTCATCCTGACCATCCTCACCTACCTGCAGTGCTACAATTTCGCCGCCAAGAAGCTGATGAGGGACAAGTCAACTCCCTGAGGCAAGGCTATTCCGGCCAGGGAACAGAGGACGCCATAATAGACAAGTGGTGCTCGGCAAGCGGTGCCAAATTACCGAGCAAACTACCTTTTAGATTCCGGCAACTTACCGCGCACCTGGGCAATACGCTCCTCCGGAAGGCCCAGCCACTCCAGAAAACTCTGGTGTCCCGACGGGTTTTCGCGCTCGAACAGGGTATGCCAATGCCCCATCATGTTGTCGTCCAGACCTATGGCACGAAAGCGGGAATTCCACTCTTCCACCGTCTCCTTTTTCTCTTTATTTTCCATGGCTCTGCTCCTTTCATGCTGAACTCCCGGAAATAGGCAAATCTTTCGGGCAGCTCAGCACGATCTATGCTCATCTCTGTGACTGCACTGTGCCGCGACAACCCAGCTAGTTCTACATGAATTCTTTCACATTTCTCCAGCATCTGTAAAGGAGGAAGGTGTGCGAGGAAGTCCTATTATTACAGGACCTTGAGCTGAATAAGGCCGACAGGAGGTAAAATATTTCCTGCAGGAAGTCGATTTTGCTGGACTAGCGGGTACGGTCACACGTACCATTCACCGAATAGCCTTGGCTAAAAAAAATCAAACCAATAGAAGGAAATAGAAAATGGCTACTGCAAAAAAAGGCGACAAGGTAATCATCAATTACACCGGCACACTTGAGGACGGCTCCGTTTTCGATACCACCATCAAAGAGACCGGCTGCTGTGATGACGATGAGTGCGGCTGCGACGATGATGACTGTGACGATGACGGCTGCGGCTGCGAGACCGGCCCGATGGAACTCACCATCGGTGCTGAAGAATTCTTCAGCCAGGTCGAGGAAGCACTGGTCGGGATGGCTCCCGGCGAGAAGAAAACCGTTACCATTCCGGCTGTGGATGCCTTCGGCGAATACGACGAGGAAGAGGTGTTCTCCATCAGCCGCGAGCAACTGACCGGCGACATCGTCCCGGAAATCGGCATGGAGCTGGAGCTTACCGGCGATGACGACGAGCCTGTCGAGGTGACCGTGGTCGAGGTAACGGACGAGACGCTCACAGTCGACGCTAACCACCCGCTGGCCGGCGAAGACATCACCTACGAAATCGAGCTGATGGAGATTCTTTAGGGAGTCGACGTTTAAACTGAAAAATGCTGATCATGGGAGGGCGGCCTTGGCCGCCCTCCTGCTACGCTGAAAAACCCACAGATCAAGCCAGACATCTCTGCAATGACCAATCCCCCATGACCGATTCCATCAAAGCAGTTTCCCTTCAGTCGAGGCAGGCCGAAACGACAGGGCAGAACAAACTACCCTGGCTCCCCGGCGAGACACCGCTCATGCTGGCGCCGATGCAGGGGCTCACCAACCGCGCCCTGCGCTCGCTCTTCATCAAGTGGGTGCGTCCCGATGTCGTCTGTACCGAGTTCATGCGGGTGAATCCTGTGGCGGCTAAGAAGCGCCTTTCTCCGGGCGACCTGCGCGAGATAAGTCCCTCCGAGGAGGGCGTGCCGCTGGTCGTGCAGCTGATCGGTCACGGCAGGGAGGCGCTGGTCTCCGCAGCCAAAGCGGCGCAGGATGCCGGAGCCGTGCACATCAACCTGAACATGGGGTGTCCCTACGGCCGGATGACCAGCGGACTTACCGGCGGCGGCATGCTGAAGCGCCCGGAGCTTCTGGAAGAGATCATCCCGGCGCTGCGCGAGGCGATCTGCGGGACATTTTCGGTGAAGCTCCGCGCGGGATACGAGGACCCTGAACAGGTTTTCTCACTGCTCCCCCTGTTCGAGGCTGCCGCTATCGACTTCCTGGTGCTGCATCCGCGGACCGTTCGCCAGGCATATAGCGGATCGGCAGACCACGGCATCACCGCCGAGGTCGTCAAACGGACCGGCCTGCCGGTGATCGCCAACGGCGACATCAGAAGCAGCGCAGGAGGTCTCCGGGTGCTGAAAGAGACCGGGGCCGCCGGCCTGATGCTCGGCAGGGGAGCCATAGGCGAGCCGATGCTTTTCGAAAGGCTGCGCGGCTGCGCCAGCGCGGAGCCGGATTACCGGGAGCGCAGGGCGATGCTGCGCCGCTATCTGTCCGAGCTGCTGCCGCTTTACAGCGAGCTCTTTTGTGGAGACGCCCAGGTGCTCGGCAAGATCAAGGGGGTAGTTGCCAACGTCGAGGACGCAGAGCTGGACCAGGAACTGAAAACGCTGAAGAGAGCAAAGACACTGAATGCCTTCAAGTCGGTTATGGGCGAGCTGTAATCCGGAAGCTTAAGGTCAAAATCCTTGGCACACGGATTAACACGGACCAGACGGATAAAGGCGGATTAAACAAAGGCTTTGGGGATAGGCCTAAAACCGGATTACCACCTTTTGCCCAGTCCCCAGTCCCCAGTCCCCGATCTCCGCTTCACCTCTCCCAATAATCCCTGGCGAAGAAAAAGAGTGCTACCGCTACAGCCTGTGAGGCGATCGGAAACTGGAAGGCCGCATGGAACGCCTCGGACGGCACTGCCGGGGTCATCTTCTGGAACGATCCGATGATTACCCCCATCACCTGCTGCATGGACGCGGCCCCCATCAGCACGAAAAAATTCAGTGAGGTAAGTGCTGTCCCGACGATGCGGACCGGGAACATGGAGCGCACAATCGGGTAGATCATCACCCCGCTGGAGACGGCCAGGCCCAAGGAGAAAAAGAGCGCCACCAGTGCTCCGTGCGATATCGCTTCCGCCGGCCCCAGAAACCCGGTCATCAGCAGCAACAGGAGCAACTGCCCCGCCAGCAGCGTTTTCTTGTACGAATGCAGGAGCTTTCTGGCCACGCTGTCAACCAGCAGGCTCCCGCAGATGAAGCCGAGGGAGGTGTACATCAGCATCCGGCCTGTCTCCGCGCGACTCAGCTTCAGCACTTCCATCAGATACGGCCCCCCCCAAAGCCCCTGCACCGCCAGATAGTTGCCATACCAGGAGAAGGCGACCCCGCTCAAAAGCCAGAAATCGCGATTGCTGAGAATCTGCTTCCATGCGTCCAGCATACCGGCCGGTTCAGACGCCGTCTGATCTGAGGCCTCGGCTGCGGTCTGGGCGGGACGGTCTCGCACGATGCAGAAAACCAGCAAAGTGATTAAGGCCTGTAACACCCCGGTCACCAGGAAAGAACTGCGCCAGCCGATCAGCGAAACCGCCATGGCAAGCGGCGCCGTCCCCGCAAGGTTGCCGAGGTTCCCCACCGCCACCATCAATCCGGAGACCTTCCCGAATTCCTGCTTGGTGAACCAGTGGCTGAAGATGGTGAAGGTGGCCATCAGCACCGCCGAGGTCCCGACTCCTATCAGGACCCGCCCGGCCATCGCCTCTCCCATGCTGCCGGCCTGGGAGAAAACAATCCCCCCCACTGCCGTCAGAACTCCGCAACCGCTGATCACCAGCCGGCTTCCCAGCCGGTCGATCATCGGGCCGAGCGGGATCTGGGCCGCGGCATAGACATAAAAGAGGATACTGGAGAGCGAGCCGAGCTGGGCCGGCGAAAGTCGCAGGTCGCGCGAGACGTCGCCCGCCACCACCGCCAGCGATACCCGGTAGAAGTAGACGAGGATATAGATCAGCGCCAGCACAAAAAAGATCACCCAGCGCTGGCGGCGCAGCCTGTTCCGCTCTTGCATGTCGTCACCTCCGCCGGCACTCTAGCATACGCCGTGCACGGGCGTAAAGACCGGAACCAAGCAAACCCGAGGAAGGGAAAGCCTCCCCTTCGAGCTTGTCCCGGAGATTTTTTTGGGATACTCTCTTTGCTGGCCGGCAGCGGCCCTTTTTTTCGTGGGAACCGCGCCCGCTGGTGCAGGCCATTGCCACCAACCGCAGGTCCGGCGAGACCGGCCAAGGAGATTATCCGTGTTCCTGGAAAACGATCTTAAACTCGGGTTTGCCGACGTGCTGATCAGGCCCAAGCGGTCGAACCTGAAAAGCCGCTCCCAGGTGGACCTGCTTCGGCACTTCAAGTTCCTGCACAGCAAGCACGAGTGGAGCGGAGTCCCGGTCATCGCCGCCAACATGGACACCACCGGCACCTTCGAGGTGGCCGAGAGCCTCGCCCTGCACGGCATGCTGACGGCGATCCACAAGCACTACAGCGCCGCTCAGTGGGACAGCTACCTGCAGGACAGAAACGACGCAATCTACCCACGCATCATGATCAGCACCGGCACCTCCGGTGCCGACTTCGACAAGCTGTGCAAGATCATGCGCAAACATCACAAGCTCGATTTCATCTGCGTCGATGTCGCCAACGGCTATGCGGAGACCTTCGTCGACTATGTCCGCAAGGTAAGGGACGCCTTTCCGGACAAGACCATAGTGGCAGGAAACGTGGTGACCGGCGAGATGGTGGAGGAACTGCTACTGTCCGGGGCAGACATCGTGAAGGTGGGGATCGGACCGGGCTCGGTCTGCACCACCAGGGTAAAGGCCGGAGTCGGATATCCTCAGCTCTCCGCAGTCATCGAGTGCGCAGACGCGGCGCATGGACTGGGCGGAAGGATCATCTCGGACGGCGGCTGCACCTGCCCCGGCGACGTAGCCAAGGCCTTTGGGGGCGGGGCTGATTTTGTCATGCTGGGAGGTATGCTGGCGGGGCACGACGAGTGCGGCGGGCAGCTGATCGAGCGTGGCGGCAGGCAGTTCAAACAGTTCTACGGCATGAGTTCCACCACCGCAATGGACAAGCATGCAGGCGGCGTCGCCTCCTACCGCGCCTCAGAGGGGAAGACGGTCGAGGTATCCTATCGCGGCCCCATAGAGGAGACCGTCAGGGACATTCTTGGCGGAGTCCGTTCCGCCTGCACCTACGTAGGCGCCTCCGCCCTGAAGGAGCTGACTAAGCGGACCACCTTTATCCGGGTAAAAGAGCAGGAAAACAGGTACTTCGGGTAGAACCCTCTGACATGGACTTCGTGGACTTCATGGACTTCATGGACTTCATGGACTTCGTGGACCTGATGGTCTTTTGATTGATCCGCCTTTATCCGTGTGATCAGTTAAATCCGTGTGCGGGTTTTTTTGTTTTTCAGGGTTTCCCTATACGCTGAAGAGCCGTCCGCATCCGCCCTAGCGCTTCCGCCAACAGCGGGCGCGGGCAGCCGAAGTTCAGTCTGACAAACCCTTCCAGTCCGAAATCCGCTCCGCCGGAAAGTCCCACCCCCGCCTGCTCGAAAAAACGCACCGGATCCTCGATCCCGCTTGCCCGCACATCGATCCAGGAGAGGTAGGTCGCCTCCACGTGCGAAACGCCCAACCCCGGCATCTTTGCCACCTCCTGCGCCACCAGGTCACGGTTGCCGCGCAGGTAGACCAGCAGTTGCCGCCTCCACTCCTCTCCGTGGCGATAAGCGGCTTCTGCCGCCGTGTAGCCGAGCAGATTGACATGGGGCACGATCCTCCCCATCGCTTTTCGAAAGGCGCGGCGCAGCACCGGATCGGAGATCACGGCGAAGGAACAGCCAAGCCCCGGCACGTTGAAGGTCTTGCTCGGCGCTAATAGCGTGATGGTGCGCCGGTCTGTCTCGGGCGAAAGGGTGGCGATCGGGGTGTGTTCCACACCCTCGCCGATCACCAGTCCGGCATGGATCTCGTCGCTGCAGATCACCAGGTCGTGGCGCTCGGCGAACCCGGCCAGACTCCCCAGTTCCTCCCGCGTCCAGACCCGGCCGACCGGGTTATGCGGACTGCACAGCAAAAGGAGCCGGGTCCTGGCAGTAACCGCCTGCTCCAGCGCCTCCAGGTCGAGCCCCCAGCGCCCGTCCGCCAGCCGAAGCGGCACCTTTATCAGCCTTCGCCCGGACAAGGGGGGGGCGGACATGAAGGGGGGATAAACCGGCGTGAAGGTGATCACCTCGTCCTCCGTCACGCCGACCGCCCGGCAGCAGACATTCAGACCGGTGACCAGACCCGGCAGCCAGGTGATCCACTCCTTTGACACCTGCCAGCCGAACTCGGCGAGAAGCGAGTCGACCACCGCCTGCGCGAGCCCCTCGGACGGCACCGTATAGCCAAAGACGCCGTGGCTCACCCGTTCGTGCAGCGCCTCGATGATGGCGGGAGGCGAGCGGAAGTCCATGTCCGCCACCCAGAGCGGAATGATGTCGCGGTCGCGGTACTTGTCCCACTTCTCGCTCGCACTGCCGCGCCTGTCTATGATCTCGTCGAAATCGTACAAACCTTCGGTCATTCGAGCTCCCATACGGTCAGTTCCGCCACGCTGTGCTGGAACTTGCGGCGCGTCTCCCGGATCACGAAGGGGACCTCGCGTGGCGACCCGAGCAACCGGAAGTGCGGCGACAGTATCGCCGTCAGCCCTGCCAGGGTCGAGACCGGCTCTCCCGCCTCCCGGTAGCCGCCCAGCCACTCCTCCTTCTTCGTAAACTCCTCAAGCCAGCTGTAGGGCGAGGCGATCACCAGAAGCCCCCCCGGGTTCAGCCGCTCGCGGATGCCGGCCAGAAAGCGGCGCGGCGAATAGAGCCGGTCGATCAGGTTCGCAGCCAGCACCAGGTCGTAGCCTGTAAACTTCTCCGGCAGGTTGCAGGCGTCAGCCTGAAAGAACTGGATCCGGCTGCGCTCCCCCTCCAGACCCAGATCTGAAAGAGCGATCTCGTGATAGGAGAGCAGCTCGCCCTCTTCCGGCAGCGCGTAGCGCAGGCAACCCTCCTCCTGCATGCGGGCCGCCAGCCGGAAGAAACGGCTGGAGAAGTCGAGCCCGGTAACCCTGTCAAAGCCGCGCGCCAGCTCGAAACTGGCTCGCCCGACGGCGCAGCCCAGATCGAGCGCATGCCCCCTGGCCCGCCCGTTCGTCAATTCCCGGCAGATCTGCGCGCAGGTTTTGGCGAAGTTCGGCACCCCGAAGTGCTCCGGGCCGTAGTGGGCGTCGCAGTACTGCGCCGTCAGGGCATCGGTCTCGTACGGATCCTCGTGCAGTTCCACAGCCTTGCCGCTCTCCAGGTAACGAAACCCCGCATGCTGCATGAAATGGCGCCTGAAGGCGTAGCGGGCCTCGCGAGTCGCCTCGTTGCCGGTCGAGATCCAGGATCCCCCCTTGATCATGTTGTGGCGGGTATCGAAGGTCGGCGTCGAAAAATCATCGTACCAAGGGTGGACACCAAAGCCGTGCAAAGGGTAGATCGGCGTCTCGGTCCACTGCCAGACATTGCCGATCACATCGAAAAAATCTCCGAAAGCGAAGCGGTTCACCGGGCACGAGGAAGCCCACCCTTCCAGGTTGATGTTGCCGGGTGCGCGATCCCAGTCCGGCGGGTCCGCGATCTGCGACAGATCGCGCAGACGGTACCATTCGTCCTCGCTCGGCAGCCGGATCGGTTTGCCGCTCTTTGCCGCCAGCCAGTTACAAAAGGCCTTAGCCTCCAGGTAATTCACCTCGACGGGCCAGTTCCATGGTAGATCGATCACCTCCAGCATGGTGCGAAGCCCCCACCCCGCCTCCCTTGCCACCCAGAACTGAGGGTGCCGGGCATCCTTGAAGCTGCGCCAGTTCCACCCTTCCTCGGTCCACCAGCAGGGGGCCAGATAACCGCCCTCCTGAACAAAGGCAGCAAATTCCCGGTTCGACACCAGGTACCTGGAGGCGGCAAATCCTGCAACCTGCGCCTGATGGTGTCCGTATTCATTGTCCCAGCCATAGAGCGGGTGCTCCATCGACTTGCCGAGTACCACCTCGCCCCCCGATACCTGGAGCAGCTCGTTGGCCGGCGGCTCGCCCGACTCGGGGCAGATCTCCCAGAACAGATGGCGCTGCACCTGGTCGATCGGGAGCTGGCGGATCAGCACCGACGAGGTCTCCAGGTGAATCCGCTCGTGCTCGATCCCCATGATGATCGCCCAGAAGGGATTTTCCCAGTTGATGGGGAGGGTGAGCGGCAGGGTGCGGATCAGCTCGTCCAGCAGCTGGCGCACCTGGTCGCGGTACTCTTTCACCTGCTGGCGAACCGGCCAGTCATAATGGGTGGTATCAAGATCGTCCCAGGACATCTCGTCGACGCCGACCGCGAAAAGGGACTCGAAGCGCGGGTTGATGCGGCGCTCGATCACCCGCGCGATGATCAGCTTGTTGATGAAGAAGGTGGCGGTGTGGCCGAAGTAAAAAATAAGCGGGTGCCGGAGAGGGTCCGCCCTCAGATAAAAGGCGGCCTCTTTCAGCGTCTCGTAGAGCATTTCATCCAGATCAAAGGTGGCGTGGAAATACTCAAGGATCTCCGCTCTTTTCACTTCCGGCTCGCCGTCGTTCAGTACAATGGTATGGGTTTTCCGCAGATCCATCTTCAACCTCCAACGTGATGCAGACATGTTACCCGAGCTTGTCGACGGGTGAAAGGGACATCCTGCTGGCCTATTAGCTGTCACTGTTAAGCAACTAACTGACAATTACAGGAGACCATCTGGTCTGCGGCGGCACAACATTAATAAATTCTAAACTCAGTATCGACTTTGACAATGAATGATCCACATCGAACACAATAGTAGCAGAAACTTGTCACCGATGAAATTGCTAAGCCCGTTGCCAGTAGTTCGCGAGCGAGGTTTTGGTTGCGCGATTTCCAGATCAGCGGAGCAGGCGACCCTTCGGGCAAAGGTAAGATTTATCCCTTCTCCCTTCGGGAGAAGGTGCCCCGAAGGGGCGGATGAGGGGGGTCCCACGTAGTGCACAGGTAATCTCGCCGGCAATATACTGCGAGAACACTCTGGCATAACAGTGTGCTGTTGCAAGCAGGGACTCCGTCCCCCGAGGAACGGGAACGGACCCCGAGTTACGGACAATCGACCGACAGCAAAAGTTGTGCTGAGGACGCTTCCGCAGGGAAGTCATTGGCTTGATCCGATTGCAGGTTTTCCCTGTAACCTCTCCGGGAGCACTCGGGAGCCTCACGACCAGCCGGCGCGTAGCACTAATTCAATAGAAGACGGTCCGGGTACGGTGCCGGGGCCGGTCACGGTAGTGCGGTTGCTGGCCGCGATGCCAGAGGAGGTTGTCGAGCAGCATGGCATTCACCTTCTCACCCCGTTGCCGCAGTTCATCCACCATAAGCTCCCCCGCATGCACCGCGCAGGCCCGGATTTCCACCTCTTCGGGAGAGCCGGTGGGCAGCGGCTCCCCCCGGTCAACCCTGGCCGCCAACTCGGCCCGGTAGTGCAGGACGCCGTCCAGCCGCAGCACATGCGGGACCAGGTTATCGGCGCAGATGGTAAGCCGGTCGATATCGTCAAAGCGCCCCGCTCCCTCCCCGGCAAAGGCGATCTGAAGATCGATCGCCGCCAGTTGGGCGCGCTTGTAAAAGGGAACCTGCTTTCCGCCATACCAGGCGAGATCGTCGAAAAAGGGGATCTTCGTCAAGACCTCCACCAGCCGCTCGGCCGACTGACCCGCTTCTTCCACCACCCGAGCGAAATCTCCGGCATACCGCTCGCACAGGAAGACGCCAAGATCGTTTAGAGCTCTTCTGTAGAGCGCAATCAGCTCACGGGCGGCAGGAGCCGCAAATTCCGGTCCGAAGATGCAGGCACATTCCTTCAGGGAAAGAGCGCGCAGTGCCTCGGCGGTTAGCGGACCGGAACAGGTAAAATGGTTGCAAAGGGCTGCGGCGAGGGCGCGGTAACCGGACCGGCGGGGATCCCGGAGAATCTCCGGGAAATAGCCGGAGCCGAAATTTACTGCATCAAGGGTGAGGTAATAAGCGATGGTGTCCCGGCCGTGCCCTAGATAATGGATGGCGGGGTCCATTTCAGGAACCGTCAGCCGCTGCCGCGGCAGTATGGCGAGATAATCGGTAAGAGCTGCCGCATCGATTCGAACAAACTGTGCCTGTTGCGCCACCTCACGGCACCTGCAGCGCACCCTGTCCAGAAGCGATCCTTCCATATTCCCCCCCTTCTCCGGCTTCAACTTCGACCCCAGAAAGCTTAAAGCAATCAAAGAAAAAAGCGATGTAGCGCCGGTATTTTATCTATTTCTGTTTAACATGCTCCAATCCACTCTTAACATCGACACCTGAAGCAGGGATAGTACCCGCTATAAATGCTTCTCAACTCTTGCTTTGTTTTATAAATTTCTGGCAGGGACGCATTTAGGAATCTTGTAAAAATACCTAAGTTGTATATCAAGAGCCTGAATTCGGGTTCTGCTTACAGGAAGAATTCCTCTGGGGGAGATCACAGGAGTCATGAGCCAGGATCACCTTTTCGTTCCAGATTGAATTTGAGTGACTTGAGTGTTTAATGCTGTTTTTCCATTGTCTTTTACTAGGTTATCTTTTAAAGTCAGTGCTTATTAATTTTACCAGGCTCATGCATAGCTCGGCAAAGTGCCGCTGTACCCAGGGATACACCCGCAGGTCCAGCTGGCCGGAAAACCGCCAAGCTGAAAAAAATCAACATGGGAACACCATGCAAATCAGAAAAAATGCTCTGGTCGTTGGAGCGGTAATCACACTTGCCACCTGGCTTCTAATGGTATTCGGTGCATTTCAGATACCCGATGGAATTATTTACAACTCATTCGTTCGTCTTTCTCCTCCGTCTGCGGCATCTGCCAGTAATTTGCTGATCGTCAAGGCGGGCCTCGAACGCCTGGATGCCGGAGACGATGTCTGGCTCACCCTGTTGCGGGAATTGCAACGCCAGCAAGCCAGACAGGTGGTATTCACCTTTTTGCCTGCCCGGGTCAGCAAGCAGTTTTACAAAGAGTCTCTAAACTCTGCAGTCATTTTCGGGCGACACACCCGCGAAGGTACTTCCGGCACCAATTTGCTGTCATTGGAGCCGTTTCCCGCCAGCGCCGCCCACCTGACTCATCCTTTCGGATTACTGATCGACCCGCCCGACCTGTTCGGGATGCACCACTACCAGCCCACCAATGCCATGGTCGCCGGCTTGAATTATCCCTCCCTGGAGGCCGCTGCTGCCGGTCTTTTCAGCGGAAGTCCCACGAAGACGGTCTCCCCGATCATGGTCAATTTCCTGGGTAGAGCAGGGGGACTTCCCCAGGTGACCCTCGAGCGGGCGCTGGGGGGAGGCTTGACTCCTGAACTGGTCAGGGGTAAGTCGGTCGTTATCGGGTTTTCCGACTCGGCCCACGAACCGCGACTGAGCACACCACTCGACCGCGACATTTCCCTCCTTGACTATCGTGCCTATGCCCTTGATACGCTCATCGCGGAAAAACCCATCACTGAAATCCCCCTCCTAGTTCAACTGCTTTTCGTCGCTCTGATGGTCTTCAGCGCCCTGGCACTTCAGAGGCTTCTTGAGATGAGGTCTCTCACCTGGCTCACCCTGGCGGCGGCGACTGCTTATCTGGCGGGGTGCTGGCTGCTGCTTTTGCTAGGCCATGTCTGGTTCCCGGTCACCGCACCACTTATGGCCATCTCCCTAACCTATCTCCTTATCTTCCGGCAACGGGTGATGTTGGCCGAAGAGGCGGTTGACAGCATGCTGCTTAGCCTCTCGGCCAAGCTGAAGCAGAGTGTCCTGCCCGAGAGTTTCTACAGCTCGCAGGAATACTGGGCCCAGGTGATCACCCTGGTCAACCAGACCCTCAATCTCACCAGGGCCATCTTCCTGGAAAAGGTGCCCGGCGATCACCGCATTCGGGAAGTCAAGGCACTGCACTGCTCGATCACCGACATCAGTGAACTTCGCAGGGATTACAACCGGACCCCCTACAGCACAGCCATTGCCAGCGGGGGGCCGATCAGAATCGAGGGGTCCGATTACCTGATCAGAAGCGATGCGCAGGAGGAGCAGTACCTGGTTCCCCTCATCTTCGGCGGGCAGCCGCTCGGCTTCTGGGCGTTCGGCATCGAGCCGGAAGCGGTCTCGAAAATTCCCCATTTCCAGGGGACCATTCGCGATTTCGGCAAACAGATCAGCGAACTGCTGTTCCGACGCCAGGAATGGCAGTTGCAACAGCTCCGGAAGAACAGTTTCGTGAGTAATTATCTCGACCTGTCGAGGGACATCCCTCACGAAGAGATGAGAAAATCCCTTGATCTTTTCGAGCGCCGTTTCACCACCCTGGAAACAGTCTTTGCGGAACTCGGGACCGCAACGATCCTTTACGATCTCTTTGGCAGGGTACTACTGGTCAACCGGCGGATGCTGGATATCACCAGAGAGGCCGGCCTGCTTCTCTACCAGATGACGGCCCTCGATCTGGCCATAACCCTAAGCGGCCTCTCCAGGGAGGAGATCCGGCGGCACCTTCACACGGTGCTGGTCGAGCAGGCCGAAATCACGCTTTCCACCTCCAGGTTCCAGGGCTCGCGGGGCAATTACATCCTCCATATCCGTCCCCTGGTTGCGTCTGAACAGAAGATCTTTACTGCGGAAGCCTGTCCGTTCAGCACTTACGGCATCCTGCTGGAACTTATAGATGTGAGCGGCGCCACCAGTCACGAACGGATCAAGGACAAGTTCATCGGGAAGCTTTCCCTGCGGATGTCGGGAATGCTGATACCGATGGCGGCCGCCATGCAGCAGCTCCAGGAAGACCAGCTTGACCCTGTAGCCCGTCAGACACTGGTTGCCGGGCTACAGGAAAAAATTACCGAGTCCCTCTCATACGTGCAGCATATTTCCCGGAACAGTGAAGAGGAGTTGCCGATCTCCGGTCAGGAGGTCTACCCGGTTGACGGCCTTCATCTGCTCAGGGAGGCAGCCTGTCTGGCCGAACGCGACCTGTTCGACCGGCGGGTCACCACATCCATCGTTGTCCCAGCCACTATGCCGTTCGTCTGGGCCTCTTCACGGGCGCTGGAGGTAGTATTCCGCTCTTTTTTCGTGATGCTTGGCAACGCTGCGGCCCTGAACAGTACCGTCAGGGTTGATGCTGCTGAAGAAGAGGACGCTGTGGCGTTCCGTTTTTCCAGTAACGGGTTCTCTATGCCCAGGGACGTGCTTCACCGCAACATCTTTTCCGATGAGCTGACCGATTCAGTGCAGCACCGCCGTGCCCGGGCATCCGCGCGCAATGTGCAACAGTGGCAAGGGACGGTTGAGGCAGCAAGCGGGATCGGGGGCGGGACCAGCGTATTTATCCGATTGAGAAAATTCAACGGTGAGCAGTCCTCTTCAGGCGGCAGCCAGGAACAGTTCAGGGCTGAAGATGGTTCCCCTGGAAAGCCTTGACCGTCTTTTGGTGCTGCCTTCTTCAATCTGCCTTCAGGCCTGCGGAGGCGGCAACAGAAAGGGTGCACCAGCGGCAACCTCAATCGGCTCTACGACCAGCACGGATATGTTGTCGGGTCCCCCCTTACCGATGGCTGTCGCAATGAGAGCCTCGGCAAGGCAGGAGAGCTCCCTCGGTTTCAGCGCCAGAAACGAGGATATCTCGCTATCCTCCATCACCTCGGTAAGCCCGTCGCTGCAAATGAGAAGCAGGTCTTCCGGCTGCAGGGCAATGGTATGGATCTCCGGCACCAAGGCGTCCGACAGCCCCACCACCTGGGTCAAAAGATGCCGGTACGCGCGGGGGATCTGCTCTGAAGCGTACCCTCTTCCGGCCAGAACGGCAGCGTAATTGTCATCGGTGGTTATCTGGCGCAGGACACCTTCCCGATAGTTGTACACCCGACTGTCGCCTACGTGGCAGACCACCGCCTTTGCACCCTGCACGAGGACTATTTCCAGAGTGGTTCCCATCCCCGCCAAGGAGGGGTCGCCCAGCGCCCGCTTGGCAACGGCGGAGTTGGCCGCGGCGAGAGCCTCGGCCAGCAGCCGCCCTGCCATCCCTGACTGGCTGCCGGGGAGCTCGCGCGCCAGCAGTTCGGCAGCGGCCGTCACTGCCAACAGACTCGCCACTTCACCTCCTGGCGCTCCCCCCATGCCGTCAGCCAACAGAAATATCCCCTTTGCCTCGTCCACCAGCACAGCGTCCTCGTTATTTTCGCGCGCAAGCCCCTGATCGCTTTTCCATGCTGAACGCACCTGGGCCTCCCTTTTCTCTTCAGCCTTAGTGTCTACCATCCGGCCAGTCACCCCGCAGCCGTACCACCACCTGACCGCATCCATCTGCATATCAGTGTAGGCGGCCTCGCTCATTGCGCAAACCGTGCAACCTGGTTTTTCAATCGCGCCGCCAGGCTGCCAGTTGCCTTTTTAGTGAAGCGTGCTGAAGCCGCGCTCTCGACCGCAGTCATCCGCGCCCCTACTGGAGCAGGTGCCCCGAGCAGGAGCGAATGATGGACCTTGGTGGAACTTGCCTTGAGACGGATTTCAAATACAATCAGGAATGCAACATTAGATCGACTCTCAAAAGGCGACATTCGTGAATCTCAGGGGCGAAAAACAAAATGAGTCCTGCCCAACCGGGCAGGGACAACCCCGTGGGGGGAATCCGCGCACTTCGGAAATGCTTGCCTGGTTCACCATCATATTGGCGCTTTTCTTCACGCTTGCCGCAACCGTTGGAGGCTCCATGGCGATCATGTCCGGACGGTCGCACCAAGGGCGGCTGCCACCGCTTACTGCCGAAGAAGCCCTGCTTCGCGACCGTCTGCGAGAGCATGTCCAGGTCCTTTCCGAACGAATCGGCGAACGCAATACAGCTCAATTCCGTTCTCTTAGTGAGGCAGCAGAGTACCTGAAGACTGCCTTTGGCGCCCAAGGGCTCACTGTACGTGAGGACCCTTACCGGGTAGAGGCTAAGGAGGTAGTAAACATCGAGGCGCAGATCAGGGGGAGCGATCTGCCTGGGGAGATCGTCGTGATAGGCGCCCACTATGACTCCGTGTTCGGCTCGCCCGGCGCGAACGACAACGCCTCCGGAGTGGCTGCGCTGCTGGAGCTGGCTCGGGCCCTGCGGGATGCCAAGCCTCGGCGGACAGTCCGCCTGGTCGGCTTTGTCAATGAAGAGCCCCCCTACTTTCTGAGCGAATCGATGGGAAGCCTTGTCTATGCCCGACGTGCCAGGGAGCGGAGAGAAAAGATTGTCGCCATGCTTTCCATCGAGACCATCGGTTACTACTCAGACCGCCCAAAAAGCCAGCAGTATCCTGCTTCCCTCAGCCGTTTTTATCCCGACACCGGCAACTTCATCGGCTTCGTCAGTGACCTTGGTTCCTTGAATCTTCTTCGTCGAGTCCTGGGAAGTTTCCGAAAGTCGACCCAGTTTCCATCCGAAGGGGTCGCGGCGCCGGGGGGTATTCCCGGTATCGGCTGGTCCGATCACTGGTCTTTCTGGCAGGCCGGCTACCGGGCCATCATGATCACCGATACCGCGCCCTTTCGCTATCCGCACTATCACGACAGTTCGGATACACCGGACAAGCTCGATTATGACCGAATGGCACGGGTGGTAGGGGGAATTGTCAAAGTGGTCGGGGACCTGGCCAACCAGTGAAGGTGCCGTTTGAGGCAGCTGTTAAATCCGCGACAAGGGGGGGTGGAGATGAGGAAAAGGCTGCGTAAAAGCAAACAAGACAAGGTGAACTGGTTAAGCAAAAAGGCTCCCTATTCCGTCAGCCTCATCGTCGAAAGAGGAACTTATCAGAGTAAGAGGCTACTGGCAAAAGACGAATATTCGAACATCATAGAGCTTGCCAGCGGCAGCCATAAGAGCCTGCTGTCAGCCGTTAGAACTATGAGAGGCAACCTGCAGGAAACGGTGTCCAATATCCAGTTCAAGACAGGTGGCCTGGGCGAAGCCGGCTCCGGGAGTATTTCAGGCAAACAGCGGCATTTTGGGCGGGTGGCAAGCGATAAATCCTTGCAGGACCTGGTGTCGGAGCTGCAGCGCCTTTGCCTGGAGGCAAACGGGGCAGGCGGGGGAGATAACTAATGAAATCAACCTGATGCCGATCATTACCCGTCAGAGTTCAACGACATGAAAACAGAGAAATCTGCCACCTGGCTGCTACTGATTATCGCCTATCTTGGATTTCTGAGTCTTGGCCTTCCGGACACGCTGATCGGGGTAGCCTGGCCGTCGGTGCGCGACAGCTACCTGTTGCCGCAAAGCGCCGTGGCGCTGGTATTCTTCGGAGCCGGGTGCAGCAACTTCCTGTCCAGTTTTTTCACCGGAAAGCTGCTCAATGCCATGGGGATCGGAACCCTGCTGGCCGCCAGCAGCGCTTTGGTGGCTTTCAGCTGCTTTGGTTACGGGCTCGCCCCCGCCTGGTTGCTGTTTGCCGCGTGGTCTCTGCTGCACGGCCTTGGATCCGGCGCCATTGACGCGGGCCTGAACCACTATGCGGCGCACCACTTCGCGGCACATGAACTGGCTGCACGCCTTCTACAGCCTGGGGGCAACCCTCGGGGCCTTTATGATGACCGCAGTGCTGGCAGCCAATGTTCCTTGGCGCACCGGTTACCTGGGCGTAGCCGCCATACTGCTGTGCCTTTCCCTGCTCTTTGTTGCCACCCGCCGCAAGTGGGATGATCCGTGTGACACGGCGGCGCAAAAGACCGAATCGGGCAGCGCCGGCATGACGGAAACCCTGCGGCAGCCGGCGGTCTGGCTGCAGGGGGCGCTTTTCTTCGTCTACACCGGGCTGGAGGTGACCGTGGGCCAGTGGAGTTTCACCCTGTTGACCGAGTCGCGAAACATTGTGGAAGAGACGGCTGGAGCATGGGTGACGGTATATTGGGGAAGCATCGGGGTGGGTCGAATCCTGTTCGGATCGTTCGTTGAGCGGGTTGGCATTGACCGGCTGTTGCGCATGAGCACGCTGACCACGGCGCTGGGCACAGTATTGATAGCGCTGGATCTGGGCGGCCCGGTCACCGGCCTCGCCCTGGCGCTGGCTGGATTGGGGCTTGCCGCCATCTACCCGTGCATGATGTCCCGAACGCCCAAGCGGCTGGGAACGTCGTTTACCTCACACGCCATCGGGTTCCAGGTAAGCGCCGCCACCCTCGGCGCCGCAGCCCTGCCGAGCCTGACGGGCTATCTGGCAGAGAGGCTCGGCCTGGAAACACTGGCGGCGGCCCCGGTGGCAATGGCGATAATCCTCCTGCTTCTGCACGAAAGCCTCCTGCTGCCCTCCCGGAAACTTTCACAGTAGCCATTATCCCCGTTCTTTCCTGGCCACACCGAAATCATCAGGAAGCAGTCGGCGGTTTCTGCATCATTTAGGACACGCAATAACAGCGGCAGCAGGCAGGGAAACCAGCTCGGCAAAGCCAAGTGACCGAGCCTCCCCGATTTTTCCGGCAGGGATTTGAAAAATATTGATTTTGCCGTCGGAGGACCCACACACTGCCGCACGAAATAACCCGTCGTGTCCGCAAGAAAAGGACCCGACAGTTATCCCGGCGCCGGCCAATTCCTTTTGCATTACCTCAGGAGCAATACCGCCTCCGGTGCACTGCAGAGAACCCCGATACTTGAATACCCGGACCGCTGGGAAGACGACTTCCTGCTCACACGGCGCGGCCTGCGCGTCCGGCAAGGAGCTGAAATTGGCAAAGCCGAGTGTTTGCGCCTCTGCCAGCTTGCTCCTGGGAATAGTAAAGATGTTGATCCTGCCGTCGGACGCTCCACAGATCGCCGGATGAAGGAGTCCGTCATTTCCGCAAGCTGAAGAGCTTACGGCTATTCCCGCCTTGCTGAGAGTGTCTTGCATTACTGCAGGAGTGCTGCCGCCTCCGGCGCACTGCAGGGACCCTCGGCTGCGGAACACCTTGACGATAGAGCCAGAAGCATCAAATTGGACCGGTGTGTCGGCGGTTTCAGCCGTAACCCGCTTGCTGCAACCGGAAGCCAGTACCAGCGCCAAGAGAAAAATCATTATCCGCATCGTCCCTCCCTCTTATTCTCGCAGGTTCGCTCTGTTCTATCTGAAGCCGAATACGCGCTCAGCGCGCTCTGCACCTGGATTCATTATATTCTGACGATCAGTCGCCGGAATGTAGCCAGGGAAACCCAATATTAAGATAGATTTATGTCGCACAACCATATATGAGCAGGCAGATGCCTGTCAATTGGAAAAAACAAACCAGACACGGCAGCAGCGGTCAGGCGGCGATTGCTGAAGGCTTCTCTGAAGCATCAAATTCCTCCACATCGCTTCACCTGGCATTGCGTAAAAAAGAGGCCGGTTTCCCGGCCCCGACTAATTTATCCTGCCGCTTTTCTGTTAATCCGTCTCGGCAGGCAGCTCCTCCCCGGTGGGCACGCCGCCGGGGGCCGAGCCTCGGCCTGCGCCTCCCTGCTCCAGGGATCTTCTGGCACGATCGATGGCATCCAGAACCGGCCTGATCGAGATCTTCAAGTCCTCGCCCTCCAGCATCGCTTTGCGGGCGACGGGCCGGATCGCCTCGATTCCGCTCGGGGTGAGATCGTTGGAGAGGTACTTCCGGATCTCGCCGATATCGGTCAGGTAGGACTGCAGGGATCCCTTTACCCCGATGCTGGCCTCAGGTATGCGAGCGAAAGTCTGACGCAACTCGGCGCGGCGCTCCTCGCTTAGTGCCCGCAGCCTCGGATTACTGAAGGTGCTCCCCTGCTTCTCCCACTCGGCGAAATATTCCTGCCCCTGTCTGCGCATGTCTGCCGTGTGCTTGTCCAGCTGCTCTCCCAGCTTCTGCATGCGGTCCACTTGGTCCCTATAATCATTGAAGGCCTTTTTCTGGTCGGTCTGCTCGGGACTGATCAGGTTCTGCAATGAGGCGTTGGTGGCATCCACCTGCAGGGATACCTGCCGGTATTCGCCTTCGACCGTCTGCATGGTATTTGATGTTTTGGTGGCCCGCTCGGTACCGGTAGTTGCACACCCTGTCAAACTGGAACCTGCTGCTATCCAGAGGGACCCGAAAAGCACCAGCAACTTGGTTCTCTTTCTCATGGCAATCTCCTTTGACTCTCTCAAGCACTCCACGTTTATGAACATTGTGTATCTGTTCTTTACCGTTTCTGATATGGTTGCGGCTGATAGAGCCCTCCCCCTCTCTCCTTTCCACAGCTGACACTTCTTCCCATCGAAAACAGAACTTCTCCTTCGCTGCAATCAGGATTCCAGCAACGATCCGGCCCCCAAAAGAGGAAATAATGAACATTGCTGACCGTCACAACGCGCTGATCGCCGCGAACCGCGAGGAATACGGGCGTCATTACGATTTTCTGGAGTTCCCCACACCCGAGCAGGCGACGTCAGCCGCTCTAGAGAGGAGAGAACTGCTGTCCTGGCTTGAGCAACATGCCGAATTCGGTTGCCACGACACCAAGGTCGACTGCCGGAGACTTTCCCCCGGCTGCCAGACCTGCGCTACCGGCGGCTGGTCATGCCTTTTCATCAACGGCCGCTGCAACGCCTCCTGCTTTTATTGCCCCACCTCGCAGGACGACACCGGTGATCCGCTTACCAACGGCATCCCCTTTGCGAGCGCCGAAGATTACGCCGAATACGTTGCCCTCTTCGGGTTCACCGGGGCCAGCATCAGCGGAGGAGAGCCGCTGCTTACCCTGGACCGCACCCTCGCCTACCTGTCCGCCGTTCGAGAGCGCTGCGGCGACAGTGTTCACCTCTGGATGTACACAAACGGGACGCTGCTCACCAGGGAGATCGCGGTCCAGCTCCACTCGGCAGGTCTGAATGAAATCCGCTTCGACATCGGCGCCACCAATTACCAGTTGAACAAGCTCCAGCTGGCGGTGGGCATAATCAAGACGGTGACGGTGGAAATCCCGACGGTCCCGGAAGAAGAAGAGCTCTTGCGGGGCAAGCTGGTAGAGATGGCTGCCATCGGTGTCCAGCATCTTAACCTCCATCAGCTGCGGCTGACTCCTTACAACTCCCGGCATCTTGCCAACCGGCCCTACACTTTCGTGCATGGCGAGAACGTGACGGTGCTGGAGTCGGAACTGAGTGCACTGCGGCTGGTGCGCCACGCCATTGAGCAGGAGATCGATCTGCCGGTCAACTACTGCTCCTTTCCCTATAAGCGGCGTTTTCAGCATGCCGCCGCCCGTCGCCGCGGTATCCCGTTTGTCCAGGCAGCCGGGGAAATAGTGACCGAAGCGGGCTATCTGCGGGTGCTAGGTCCCGGGAGCGTACAGTACTTCGAGGCAGTTACCCTGCCCGCCGGCAGCTACCGTCCGCCGTTCGTGGAGCTTCCGCTCCCCTCGGGGCGTCGGATCTTTGTCCAGAAGCGTCCGGTCTGCCAACCGATAACGGTCGATACTGCGCTTTTTGCCAACCTTACCCCCCAAAGTCTGCTGCCGGAGGAACTGTGCAGGTTCGAACGGATTCCGCCCGGGCTGGCTGAATATTTCTGATCTGCCGAAGATTCTGTCGCCGGTCCTGCTCGCTACCGACGCCAGGGGTAGCGTCCCAAATTAGCCAATTCTTATGATGTTTAACAATATTCGAGGCCACAGAGTCTGTCAATTTCGGGCAAATCACCTGCAGCTTTTCAGCCACCCTGCGAACCTCCAATGAGCAACCAGCTCGGCTCCGCTAACATATCGAGCTGCAGGTTTCCCCTCTTCAGCGTCTGCCCACCACACCGCAGTTTCAGAAACTTACTTTTGTAGTTTCTTAACCAGCCGACCTGGTTCTCATAAAAAAGTGCCCTTTGGAAACTCCAAAGGGCACTTTTTATCAGGTTCAGTCGGGTGTTACTTCACGTCGCAGACGAAGTCCGATTCTCTGCGGCGTATTTTACAGCGGGCGCGGGTTGCAGAGGTATGCCTCCTCCCCGGCCTGGGCGCCGCACTTGTTACAGACGTATTTGGGATTGGCGGCGTGGCGGTCCATCTCCTCGATCCTCCCCTCCTGCTTTAACTGGCACATATGCTCTTTGTGTTCGGTGGGTTTGGGGCAGCTTTCCATTTCGCTCATGGCTTCCTCCTTTTTGACGCTTGATACTCTTATGATAACAGATTCCCGATGCCCCGGTCGGTGCTCCCTTTCTGGGGGCCGCTATTTACATGGTGACGGGACTTGGTAACATTAATGAGTAAAGCAGGCTGAACTGCCGATACCGCAAGAACTGAACAGCAGAGGAGCTCCCGCTTATGCAGAAGACAATGCAAGCATTGGTCAAGAAGTACCCGAAACCGGGCCTCTGGCTGGACGAGGTTCCGGTCCCCGAGGTCGGCATCAACGACGTGCTGATCAAGGTGCAAAAGACGGCGATCTGCGGCACCGACCTGCACATCCGGGACTGGAACGCCTGGGCGCAGAAGACCATTCCGGTACCGATGGTGGTGGGGCACGAGTTCGTGGGAAGGGTGGCCGCCCTCGGGAGCAACGTGTTCGACCTGAACGTCGGCGACCTGGTGTCGGGAGAGGGGCACATCGTCTGCGGCAGGTGCCGCAACTGCCTGGCTGGCCGGCGCCACCTCTGCAAGGACACGAAGGGGGTCGGCGTGAACCGGGCCGGCGCCTTCGCCGAATACATCTGCATACCGGTAACAAACGTCTGGCACGCGGACCCCACCATCCCGACCGACATCCTCTGCATCTTCGACCCGTTCGGCAACGCCACCCACACGACCCTCGCCTTTCCGGTCCTCGGCGAGGACGTGCTGATCACCGGCGCCGGACCGATCGGCATCATGGCGACCGCCATTGCCAGGCGGGCAGGCGCCCGCTACATCGTCACCACGGATCTGAACCCATACCGGCTGGAGCTCGCCAGGCGGATGGGGGCGACCGTCGCCTTGGATGTCAAGGAGAAGAGTCTAGTACAGGTGCGCCAGGAACTCGGCATGAAGGAGGGATTCGATGTCGGCCTGGAGATGTCCGGAAGCGGAGCCGCCTTCCAGGAGATGCTCGACAACATGTGCCACGGCGGCAAGATCGCCCTGCTGGGGATCCCCTCCGGCGAACTCGCCATCGACTGGAACCAGGTGATCTTCAACATGCTGACCATCAAGGGAATCTACGGGCGAGAGATGTATGAGACATGGTACCTCATGCAGTCGCTCATCAAGATCGGCCTGGACCTGAGCCCCATCATCACGCACCGGATGCCTTACACCGACTTCGAGGAGGCCTTCCGGGTGATGAGCTCCGGCAATGCCGGGAAAGTAATCTTGAACTGGGAGTATTGAACTAAAAACCGGTTCACGCAAAGCCGCAAAGACGCAAAAGAGAGAGGCAAACCAAGACGGAAGCTGTGGAAACAGCCTAAACTCCACTGGGAAGCGAAGCTTCAAGGAGACGACCATGCCGGACAAATTCGCCTGGATCGCTGACGAGTTGAACGCCCTGCAGGACCAGGGCCTCAGAACCACTATCCGCACCATCGGCTCTGCCTGCGGCCCCTGGATGACGGTGGACGGCAAAGATGTCCTCAATTTCTGCACCAACAACTACCTGGGGCTCGCCAACCACCCGAGACTGAAGCGCGCGGCCCAACAGGCAATCGACAGGTGGGGGGTGGGACCTGCTGCGGTACGGAGCATTGCCGGGACCCTGGAGCTGCACCGCCGGCTCGAGGAGCGGCTGGCCGCCTTCAAGGGGGTGGAAGATGCGCTCTACGTGCAGTCCGGGTTTTGCGCGAACCAGGCCGCCATCCCGCCCATGGTCGGCAAGGGAGACGTGATATTCACAGACCGGCTGAACCACGCCAGCATCATCGACGGCTGCAGGCTCTCCTCAGCCCAAGTGTTCGTCTACGAACACTGCGACCTGGAGGATTGCGAGCGGGTGGTAAAGGGGCAGATCGGCCAGTTTCGGCGCGCCCTTTTGATCACGGACGGCGTCTTCTCGATGGACGGCGACCTGGCGCCGCTGGACCGGCTTTTTGAGCTCTGCGAGCGCTACGGCATCATCACCATGGTGGACGACGCCCATGGCGAAGGGGTGCTCGGGCGCGGCGGGCGCGGCATCGTGGACCACTTCCAGCTGACCGGCCGCTTCGACCTGGAGATCGGCACGCTGTCCAAGGCGTTCGGCGTGATGGGGGGGGTGATCGCCGGGAGAAAGGTGGTCATCGACTGGATCCGGCAGAAGGCGCGCCCCTTTCTCTTCTCGAGCGCCGTCACGGCGGCCGACACCGCCGCCTGCCTGGCCGCCGTGGACCTGCTGGAGGAAAGTACCGACCTGGTGGAAAAGCTCTGGGAGAATACGCGCTATTTCAAGGAGAGGATGCAGCTGGCAGGTTTCGATATCGGCGCCAGTATCACGCCGATCACTCCGGTCATGCTCGGGGAGGCCTCGCTCGCCCAGCAGTTCTCGCGCAGGCTTTTCGAGTCGCAGCCGGGCGTTTTCGCCATGCCGATAGGATTCCCGACCGTGCCCATGGGCAGGGCGCGCATCCGGGTGATGATCAGCGCGGCCCACTCGCAAGAAGATCTGGACACCGGGCTGGAGGTATTCACAAAGGTCGGCCGGGAGCTCGGGGTTATCAGCTGAGAGCCGACGCCCTGGCCTACTGGCGCTTTCAGAGCGAGGCAGGATTTAGTCCCTCCCCCCTCCGGGAGAAGGTGCCCGGAAGGGGCGGATGAGGGGGGTTCCACGGAGGGCAGCAACCGGACGACGCTTCGAGATACGGATTTCCGGTTACTTCATTGGTTTTAGCGCCCGGGGGTTGCAGAGATACGAGGGGTCATTAGCCTTCGCCTTGCACTTGTTGCAGTAAACGATCGGGTTTAGCTCCTGCTGCTCAACTTCTTCAACGTTGCCGTCTTTTTTCAGTTTGCAGATATTCACCTTGTGCTTGGCCTGCTGCTCAGACTTCTCGATCTTGCCCATCCAATACTCCTTTTTTATTAACTGTCGGCTCCCGCCACACCAAAGCCGCGAACCCGCAAAGACATCCGCAGCATAGTCCCCTCCCCAGGAGGGGGAGGGTCAGGGAGGGGGAAGCATCTCAATTCTGCGCAAAAGCAGGAATCTTCCCACACCCAGCCTCCCCCGCTGGGGGAGGAGTAAGTTGATCCAGGTGCTCTCATGGGTTTCTACGTTCTACGTTCTACGTTTCCTCGTTTCTTTCCTCTCTTCGCCTGAGGCGCCTGCCTGCGGATTTTCCACCCTGGGAACCATTCTAATCTGAAAGGAGGCTGAAACGGAAGGGTTCTTTCATCTACCGACGAAAAGGGCCAGGGTAAGGAGGACAGGAAAAAGGTTGATACAGACAAAGAGCGCCGGTTCGCTCCGCTTGCAGGCAGTCAGCAGCAGAGGCACGCAAAAGACGGCTCCCCAAAGTGCGGCGCTCCCCGAAAGCACCCCGAAGGCCGGCAACATCATGGCAGCGGCCAGCATGGCGGCAAGCCAGAGCCGGCAGAGCGAAGCGGCGCCGCGCCCGCCCGCCACCTCGAAGAGCGGGATTCCCGCCCGCCGGTAGTCCTCGGCATGACGCTGCTGCAAAAGCCAGAAATGCGGGACCTGCCAAAGGTAGAGCACCCCCGCCAACACCACAACCCGGAAATCGGCCGGGCTTCCGCCCGCAAAGCACCAACCGATGACCGGCGCTGCCGCTCCGCACACGGCTCCAACCGCAAGCGCGAACTGGGTGCGGCGCTTGAGCGGCGTGTAGACCGCCAGATACCAGACAATCACCGCCAAACCGAGCAGCGCGGGGAGCGGACCTCCGAAGAAAGCCAGCAGGGTGGCACCTGAAGCCAGGCATCCTGCCGCGAGCAAGACAGCCGTACGCCTGGCGAGCCGACCCGTGGGAAGCGGCCGCCTGCAGGTTCGCTGCATCTGACGATCAAGATCGCGCTCCCATACCTGGTTCAACGCGGAGCCTGCCGCAGCCAGTAGCACCACAGCTGTGAAGAGCGCGCAGACGGCAGCCAAATCGACCCTGGCCGGGAAAAGGAGGTAGCCCCCCAGTGCCGCGGCGCCGTTCACGAGCGCCAGGCGCAGCCTGAACAGGCTTTGCAGAGCGGCGATCACCTGGCTCCCTTCAGGTAGTTGACGATTGCCTGCAGCTCCGCCTCGGAAAGCTCGGCGGCAGCCGGCATGATGGGCGGGAAGCCCTCGACCACCGCGGCAGAGGGGACCAGGATGCTTTCCCGCAGGTACGCTTCGTCCGCCAGCAGCTGTACCGGTTTTCCCCCCTTGCTGGCGGTCAGCCTGCGGCCGAAGATCCCCTTGAAGCTGGGCCCGATCTTCTGGGTGCCGTCCAGGGAGTGGCAGCCGAGGCAGCCGAATTTCTCCAGGAGGGCGAGCCCGCCGGCGTCGCCGCCGGCTTTGCCCTCCTCCAGCCAGGCTTCGAACTGGGCGGGCGGAAGCGCTACCACCTGGCTGGTCATAACGGAATGATTGGTGCCGCAGTACAGGGAGCAAAAGATGTCGTAGGTGCCTGGCCTGGTCGCTACGAACCAGACGTGGTTCTTCATGCCCGGCACCACGTCGCGCTTCACCCGGAAGGCCGGCAGGTAGAAGCCGTGCAGCACGTCGCGCGATTCCAGGTTCACCTGCACCGGCACGCCGACCGGCACGTACAGCTTGCTGCTGGTCTTGCCGTTTTGGTACTGGAAACTCCAGCTCCACATGCGGGCGACCGCCGTGGTCTGCAGCGCGCCCTTCGGCACGTCCCTGAGGGTCAGATAGCCGGACCAGCCGTAGTAGAACATGGCCAGCACCAAAAGGGTCGGCAGCGCGGTCCAGATGATCTCCAGCCAGAGGCTCCCCTCCTGCTGCGAGGTCGGCTCAGGGGCGCGGGAACGGTGATAGCGTATCACGAACCAGACCATGGCCAGCGTGATGCCGACCAGGATGACCAGACAGGCTGCAAAGATGAATATGAAAACGGGGTCGACCGCTTGCGTTGTGGTGATCAGCTGCTTGTTCATGCTCACCCCTCTAGCGGTAAAGAACGTCGAAAAAGGTAAGACCGATGAAGATCGCCAGGGTGAAGAGGGCTACCGCCAGGATGATCTGAAAAAGCCGGCTCTCGTATTTCATGTGCATGAAGAAGGCGATCACCAGCCCGCTTTTCAGGCAGGCGATGGCAAGCGCCGCCCAGACCTTGCCGGCGCCCAGTTCCACCCTGGTGATCAGCACGGTGGCAACGGTGAGCAGCAGCAGGGCGACCCAGACCGCCGTCAGCTTTTTATAACCTACGATATGTTCTGCACCGTCAGTTGTCATGCAGCACCCCTCTTAGGTATCGCGGCTAGAGTATCAGGTAGTAGAGCGGGAAGATGAAGATCCAGACCAGGTCCACCAGATGCCAGTAGAGTGTGGCGTTTTCCAGCGCGATGTTCTCGCCCGCGTGGATGGCGCCGCTTTGCACCTTGGCGCAGATCCAGCCCAGGAGCGCCGCTCCGATCAGCACATGTAACCCGTGCAGGCCGGTGGTCAGGTAGTAAAGGCCGAAAAAGACCGACTCGCCGGGAGCCCCCGCCAAAAGCTTCGCTGAGCCGGGGAAGATGCCGTGGCTGATCTTGGCGCTCCACTCCAGGTACTTGATGACCAGAAAAATTGCGGCGCAGCCGAGCGTTCCCGACAAAAGGGTGATGGTCAGGCGACGTTCCCCGCGCTTGACGGCGGTGACCGCCATCGCCGCCAGCAGGCTGCTGGTGATAAGCACCACCGTATTGACTGCCCCGAAGACCAGGTCCAGCTGGCGTCCCGCCCCTGAGAATTCCCGCGGGTAGCGCGCCAGATAGACTGCGTAGAGGATGAAGAGTCCGCCGAAAAGCAGCAGTTCGGTGAAGAGAAACAGCCACATGCCGAGCTTGGCGGCTACCTTGTCCTTGTGCGCGCCATGGCTCATGGTATCCCTGCCCCCTTGAAATCGTAGGGGCCGTGGGTGACGATCGGCTCCTCCAGGAAATTCTCGGTCGGAGGGGGCGTCGGCGTGCTCCACTCGAGGGTCGCTCCCCCCCATGGGTTTCCCTCAAAGGGCTCCCCCCGGAAAAGTCCGCGCCAGAGGTTCACCACCACAATCAAGAGACCTACGGCCAGGACCCAGCTGCCGACGGTGGCCACCAGGTTCAGCTGGGCGAACTCGGGGAGGTAGTCGTAGTAGCGCCGCGGCATCCCCTGCATGCCGAGCACCTGCATGGTGAAATAGAGGACGTTGAAGCCGGTGAACATGAGGAGCCAGCCGACCAGGGCCGGCTTCTCCCGGTACCTGCGCCCGTAGAACTTGGGAAGCCAGTAGTGCGCGGCGGCGAAGAAGGCGAAACCGGTGCCGCCGAACATGACGTAGTGGAAGTGGCCGACCACGAAGTGGGTGTCGTGCACGTGGATGTCGGTGGCCGCGGCACCCAGGATCAGGCCGGAGAGCCCCCCGATGGAGAAGAGCAGTATGAAGGAGAGCGCGAAAAGCATGGGCGCCTCCAGCGAGATGGATCCCTTGTAGAGGGTGGTGACCCAGTTGAACACCTTGATGGCGGAGGGGATGGCGACGATGAAGGTGAGAAAGGAGAAGACCATCACCGCGGTGTCGCTCATGCCGCTGGTGTACATGTGGTGCCCCCAGACCAGCGAGCCTGCCGCCGCAATGGCGACGCTGGAGAAGGCGATCATCTTGTAGCCGAAGATCGGCTTTCGGGAGAAGACCGGGATGATCTCGGAGATCACCCCCATGGCCGGCAGGATCATGATGTAGACGGCCGGATGGGAGTAGATCCAGAAGAGGTGCTGGAACATGATCGGGTCGCCCCCCTGGCCCGGATCGAAAAGCCCGATGCCGAGCGTCCGCTCGGCGATCACCATGACCAGCGTGATGGCGATGATGGGGGTGGCGAGGATCTGCACCCAGGCGGTCGCGTAGAGCGACCAGACGAAAAGCGGCAGCCGTCCCCACCCCATCCCCTCTCCCCTCAGGCGGTGAATGGTGGTGACGAAGTTGATGCCGGTCAGGATCGAGGAGAAGCCGAGGATGAAGACGCCGAAAACGGCGAGCGAGACGTTGGTGCCGGTGCGCGCGCTGAAGGGTACGTAGAAGGTCCAGCCGGTATCGGGTGCGCCGCCGCCGGTAAAGAGCGAGCTTAGGACGATGACGGCGCCGATGGCGTAGAGCCACCAGGAGAAGAGGTTCAGGCGCGGAAAGGAGACGTCGCGGGCCCCGATCTGGATCGGCATGACCAGGTTCCCGAAGGAGGCGGGGATGCCCGGGATGATGAAGAGAAAGATCATCACCACGCCGTGCACGGTGAAGACGGCGTTGTAGGTCTTGGCAACCATGATGGTCGGGCCGGGCGCCATCAGCTCCAGGCGGAGCAAAAGCCCGAGCACCGCCCCGACCAGAAAGAAGCCGAGCACCGAATAGAGGTAGAGCAGACCGATCCGCTTGTGGTCGGTCGACAGGATCCAGGACCTGATCCCGGTGCTGCCGTTGTCCTGCCAGAATCCGCCGGCTATGGCTGCTCCTTTTGCTGCAGAACTCATTTTTTCCCCGATGGCTGTCGCTTGCCTTTGGAACCGCTGATCAGCAAAAAGGCGAGAAAGCCGCCACAGCAAAGGATGACGACCGTGGCGCTCACGCGTAGAAGGTTGAACTGGTAGCTCTTTTGGACGGGGTCGAAGCTGAAGCAGTAGGCTGCCGTCTTGCGGATGGTGGCCCCCACCCTCCCCTGTCCCGCCTCGACCAGCGCCAGGGTCAGGTCCTTGGAGAGGAAGCTGGTGCCGTACAGGTAACGCACGATGGTGCCGTCGCCGGCCACCACGAAGCTTGCCACCGGATGCATGAAGTCGTGCCCCTGACGCTTGAAGCTGTAGCCGGCGGCCCCGGTCAGGCTCCTGATGCTGGCCGCGTCGCCGGTCAGAAATCGCCACCCTTCTCTCGGGAAGGGGACCTTCATCGCCTCCAGGTACATCCTCTGATACCCCGCGGCCTGCGCCGGGGTCTCCGTCTCGTCGATGCTGACCGACAGCACCCGGTATTGCACCCCGGGCGTCCGCCTGATCGCCGGCAGTACCCGGGCCAACTCGCCCTGCATGATATTGCAGACGTTACTGCAGCCGTAATAGACGGGAAGTATGATGGTCGGCCCGCTGATCAGCTCGGAGAGGCGCCGGCTGCGGCCGGTCTCATCACGGAAGCTGAGCTCCAACGGAATCTTCGCCCCCAGCCGCTCGTCCAGGCCGACCTTGACGCCGGCCTCCCGGCTCTGCTGCGGGCCAGGCCCCGTCGGCTTAGCCGGCGTCGCCGGCAGGTGGGCCGCCGCCGGGCCCGCCATCCAGAGCGCCGCCAGCACGGCCCAGACCGGCAGCATGCGCCGCTGGCAGAATAATGTCTTTGGGGAAAGTCCCATGAGAGAGTCGGACATGATACCGCTCATTATATTGATATCTCTGCGCCTGTCCATAATGAATCGAAAAAATCTCATTATAGAGGAGCGGCTGCCCACCTTAGCCTCACCGGGAGGCCCTTTTCGCCTCTGCCTGGCAGAGCGCCCCGGTGATAAACCCCTCAATCGCCTTGCTGCTGCTTGACTCCCGCCGCAATTAAATTAGAATTTTGCCATGCATTTTCTCATAACAGGGTTTCCCGGGGCGACAGCCCGCTTCTTCTCAAAAAAGGAGGTGGTTATGAAGAAATTTCCTCAAAAAGCTGCACTGGCTGCCATCATTCTCTCCTGTGGTTTTGTAACGAATGCCGAGCCTACCGCACAACGTTCCCGGACAATCCGCACCGAGGTCGCAGCCGAGCGCGCCTGGCAGGTGCCGAGCGCCGCCGAGGCTACCCCCAGGCCAGCGCGGATATCGGCCTTGAGCGATATCCGCGCCTCCAGGTAAGCCGGCAGAACCGGCTTCCTTCGTCAAGCTTCATCCCTTTGAAAGTAGCAAAAATATCTTCAGCCGATGCGCAGCCGCCTGGCCGCGTATCGGTCAGCGCCTTCCCCGCCCTGCCTTCCGGTAAAGATTCCTCTTAAGTTTTATCCTCCTAAGACGATACTTCCTGATATGGCTCTTCAACGCGAAAACCTTCAGGAGAGAACGCTATCATGTCATTGACAACCAGGATCATCACAGTCAACGCCGCTGTCGTCATCGTCACGCTCGTTACGCTCACCCTTTGCGGCAGTAATCTCCTGCTGCAGGCTCTAGCCGGCGGCGCCATACTTCTGCTGTCGTCAATCGCCTGCTGGCTTTTGTTCAGCTCTACCGACCGCGCCCTGGAAGAAATCGCGGTTGCCCTGGAAAAGGCCTCAAAGGGCGACCTTTCCTGCCGGGTTGAGGGAACGGGCGGCGGCGTAATAGCCCGAGTGGGTCAGGCTTTCGACCTGATGATGATCGACTGGAACAAGACGATGCACCAGTTTTTTACCGTCACCGACCTGGTGCGAAATTCGGTCGCGCTGGTGAGCGCCACCAACGATGCCATGACCTCGGCGGCTGAAGACGTCGCCCTGCAGGCGACTACCATAGCCACCGCCAGCGAGGAGATGTCGGCCACCTCAGGGGATATAGCGCGCAACTGCCTCTATGCCGCCGAAAACGCCCACCGGGTGACCGAAGAGACCACCAACGGAGCCGAACTGGTCAGAAACAGCGCCCGTCTGATGGAAAACATCGCACAGCGGGTCATGGTCACCTCGACCACCGTCGCCGGGCTGGGTGAGCGCTCCGATCAGATCGGGGCGATCGCCGGCACCATCGAGGACATAGCCGACCAGACGAACCTGCTGGCGCTGAATGCCGCCATCGAGGCGGCCCGGGCAGGCGAGACGGGACGCGGCTTCGCCGTGGTGGCCGACGAGGTCAGGGCGCTTGCCGAGCGCACCACCCGGGCCACCAAGGAGATCGACGCCATGATCAACTCCATACAGAGTGAGACCAGGGCGGCGGTCGGTTCCATGGGCGAGGGGGTGAAGCAGGTAAACCAGGGAACCGCCGAGACCTGCCGTTCGGGAGAGGCGCTCTCCGGGATTCTCGCCATGATCAACGATCTCACCATGCAGCTTAGCCAGATCGCCACCGCAGCCGAGGAACAGACGGCAACCACCCATGAGATCACCCATAACATCCAGCTGATAACCAGCGTAGTGAACGGCAACGTGGAAAACGCCCGCAGCACGAGGACCGCCACCGGCAAGCTGGTCGAGCAGGTGGATGAACTGCATAAACTGGTCGGACATTTCCGGCTTACCGACGCCATGGTCTGGGACCAGAGTTTCAGCACCTCGATCTCGACTTTCGACGAGCAGCACAAGGTCCTGTTCACCATGGTGAACGAGCTGAACGAAGCGATGCAGCACAAGCGGAGCAAGGAGGCGATCGGCTCGGTCCTGCAGCGACTGATAGCCTACACGGGAAGCCATTTTGCCGCCGAAGAAGAGGCCTTCAAAAAGACCAACTATCCGGAAGAAGCCGCCCACTGCCAGCTCCATAAGGAGCTCGTGCAACAGGCGCTGGACTTGCAGCGGAAGTTCAACACCGGCGAGACGCTGCTGACCCAGGACGTGATCGAATTCCTGCAGAATTGGCTGGTGAAGCACATAAAGGGAACCGACAACCGCTACGGCGCCCATCTGCGCAGCAAGGGGATACGCTAGCTCCGGCTGCGGCAAATAGAACTCCCCTCCCCCGCCCGGGGGAGGGGATGAAGAAGCGACTCCAGCTCTGGCCACAAACCCTACCGCAACAACTTCTGCCGCTCTTTTTATGCACTTAGCAATTATGCTGTTCTCCTCTCTCGCTTTTTCTGCTACAGTTTTTCCTACTGAAAAACCCCTTCGAGGTCCCGATGCCAGACAAAACCGCCCTCCTTTTGCTCCAGATGGGGGGACCCGACTCGATCGAGGCGGTCGAGCCGTTTCTTCTGAAGCTGTTCACCGACCGCGACATCATCAAGATCGGACCGGCCTTCCTGCAGCCGTTCATCGCCCGGCGCATAGTGAAGAAGCGCGCCCCCAAGGTGGAGGCGTACTACCGGCAGATCGGCGGCAAGTCCCCGATCCGCGAACTGACCAACGCGCAAGGAGAGGGACTGCAGCAGCTGCTGGGAGATGAATACCGCGCCTTCGTCGCCATGCGCTATTCCCGCCCCTCCACCATCGATGCGCTGGCCGCCATCAGGAGCCAGGGGATCAGCCGGGTGGTGGCACTTTCGCTCTACCCGCACTATTCCAGGGCCACCACCGGTTCCAGCATGAACGAGCTGCAGCGCGTGCTGAAGGAGTCGGGAGTGAAGTTCCAGCTGACCGCCATCGACCGCTTCTACGACCATCCGCTCTACATAAAGGCGCTCGCCGAACAGGTGATCAAGGGACTTTCCTCATTTCCTGACAGCGGGCAGGTGGAGATAGTCTTCTCAGCGCACTCGCTGCCGCAATCCTTCATCGACGAGGGGGATCCCTACCTCTCGCACATCCAGGAGACGGTGCGCCTGGTCATGGAGCGGGTAGGCGAGGCGAGCCACCAGCTCTGCTTCCAGTCGAAGGCGAGTCCGGTCAAGTGGCTGGAGCCGTCCACCGAGGCGACCATCCGGAAGCTTGCCGGGGCAGGGTGCAAGAACCTGCTGATGGTCCCGCTCTCCTTCGTCTCGGACCACATCGAGACGCTCTACGAGATCGACATCCAGTACGCCGAAGAGGCGAAGGCCCTGGGCATAGAGCGCTTCGTGCGCTCGGAGTCGCTCAACTGCTCGCCGCTCTTTCTGGAGTGCCTGGCGGACCTGGTGCGGCAGTCGCAGGCGGCCACTTCATGAAAACCTGCGGCATCTGCAAGAAAGAATATGACGAGAACGCACCCCCCTCGCTCTACGGAGAGGCGGGGGAGTGGCTTGCGGCGGAACTCTGGAAGGACGCCGGGGAGCTCTGCCAGAGCTGCCTGGAGAACCGGGCACGGCTCTCCATGATGTACTGCCACGAGATGAACAGATAGGGGAGCCGGCCCGGCGGCCGGTATCTGCCTCCGATGGCGAGTCGGGAGGATGTCCCTTTTCAAGTAGCTGTCAGCGGTATTTCAGGATGCTGAATCGCCAGGTGCCGGCACCGCTAAATCCCCCCCGACCCCCCTTTTACAAAGGGGGGAGAAATTTGGAGTATATATATGGAACGGATCACCTTGGACGGCATCAACCTGACCCTGGCAAGCCCCATCGAGCTGCCGCTTCGCTGGGTGGGGGACGAGGAACTGCTGAGGCAGCTTTTGGCGGCCTGGATGGTGATCGACGAGCGGGATATCCCTTTCAACCCGCGGCTGATCGGCAAGCCCGGTGTCGGCAAGACCACGCTCGCCTACGCTGCGGCCAAAAGACTCGGCCGGCAGGTCTATCTTTTCCAGGCCACCATGGACACCCGCCCGGAGGACCTGATCGTGACACCGGTGATCGGCCCGCAAGGAAGCATCCAGTACGCGGCCTCCTCGCTGGTCTCGGCCATGATCCGGGGCGGGGTGCTGATCCTCGACGAGGGGAACCGGATGAGCGAGAAGGCCTGGGCCTCGCTCGCGCCGCTCTTGGACGACCGCAGGTACGTGGAGTCGATCATCACCGGCCTGAGGATCCCGGCGCACCCGGATTTCCGGATCGTGGTCACCATGAACGAGGACTCCTCCACCTTCGAGGTGCCGGAATATATCCACTCCCGGCTGCAGCCTCAGCTCTACATAGACTTCCCAGAGGCGGGCGAGGAGCTCGCCATCCTGAAGGAGAACCTCCCCTTCGCCGGCAGTTCCATCTTAGGCTACGTGGTCGAGTTCCTGCAGCGCGGGCATGCGGCCGACGAGCCTTACTCGGTGCGGGACGGGATCAACATAGCGCGCTATGCGCTGAAGATGATGGCGGCCACCCAGCAGGAGCCGCGCGAACTGCTCCCGCTGGCGGTGGAGAGGATCCTGGGCGAGGAGGCACTTAGATACCTCAGGTGACAGCCGGCGCCGAGGCAAATCCCCCCCGACCCCCCTTTTTCAAAGGGGGGAGCCGTTGATCAGGAGTTTGCTGGAAGAAATGCAGGTACTCCGGGGAGGTGATCCGGGAATATCTGTTACGGTGTAACAGAAACAATCCTATGAAACAGCTCTATTCCGCCAAACCCCGAGACCCACATGCCTGACAGACTCCACCTGGAAAACTTCGGTAACGTGCATGCCCTGCCGGTACTTCATTACCGCCTGGAATTCGCACACCTGGTCCGGGAGGCGTTCTCCGCCCTCCAGCCGGACTGCGTCGCCATCGAGCTCCCCCAGACGCTGGAGCCCCAGTTCCTGCGCGGCGTGCGGCGCCTGCCGGAGCTCTCGGTACTTTCCTACCAGGAAGGCGAGCAGTCGGCCTTCCTGATCATCGAGCCTGCCGACCCTCTGATAGAGGGCGCCCGCCTCGCCCTGCAGCACGCCATCCCCCTCCACCTGGTGGACATCGACCTCGACTGCTACCCTTCCCACCCGGAAAAGCTACCCGACAGCTACGCGGTGCAGCGGATCGGCCTGGAGCCCTATTACCGGGAGGTGGCGGCTCTCTACCGGGGGCTTTTGCCTGAAGAGGACGACCTGCGCCGGGAGCGCGCCATGGCCTTTAGGCTGCAGCAGCTCTCGGCAAACCATGAGCGCGTGCTTTTCATCTGCGGCATGTCCCACCTGGAGCGGATCCGGGAGAACTTCGCGCGTCCTCTGGCCCAGCCGCTCACCCGCACCAGGCGCGACGGCATCACCATATCCAACCTGCACCCCGACTGCTGCCACGAGGTGCTGGCAGAGTTCCCCTTTCTCTCTGCGCTCTACGAAACCAGAAGATCGCCGCTGCCGGCCGAGCCCGCCTCCGGGGGGCCCTCGCTCAGAAAGAGCTTCAACGCCTTCGAGCTGATCGCCGGCGGCAAGCAGTCGATCCCCGAGCAGGAGGCGCTGGCCGAATCGATCCGGCGCAGCGCCCGCAGGCTTGGCGAAGAGGGTGAGATGCCGGACCGGCAAAAGGCGATGCTGCAGCTTTTCCTGGAGGCGGCGCGGCATTACGGCCAGGAAACCGGGGAAAAGGTGCATCACTGGCAAAAGCGCGCCTTCTTCCGCTTTGCCCGCAACTACGCGCTCCTCTCGAAGGCGCTCCTCCCCGACCTGTTCCAGATGCTGGCCGCAGCCAGAGGCTGCCTGGACGACAACTTCGCCTACGCCTTTTTCCGGCTCGCCGCCTGCTACCCCTGGCAGCGCGAGACGAGCGAGCTGCCGACCCTGCGGCTCACAGCCGATGAGATCTGGTCCTCCACCCGCAGGATACGCTTTCGGCCCAAAGAGCAGCAGCGCGGCAAGGGGCGCTCCGTCATCAAGCTCATGAACAGGAAAAAAGAGCGCAGCCCGGGCGCCTGGCTGGACGGCTTCGACGACCCGAACATCTGCTCCTATCCGCCCGAGGACTTGGTAATTGAGGGGTACGGAAGGAACCTGAAGAAGATCGGCGCCCGGCAGCTGAGCGAGGATCAGAGCAGGAGCGAGCCTTTCTCCGCCTCGCTTCTGGACGGGATCGACATGCGGGAGACCATCAGGAACCTGCACGAGAAAAAGATCTACGTCAGGGAAAACAAACGGCTGCAAAGCGGGATCGGCTGCGTGGTGGTGGTGTTCGACGAGGACCGGGGGAGCTCCCGGTTTCCCTACTGCATGACCTGGCTCGGAGAACACGAGCAGGAATCGGACATGGCCTTCTACGCCACCTCCCCGGCCGGGAACATCGTCGGCCCGGGGATCTCCCGCTGCGAGTACGGCGGTTTCCTGCTCTCCTACCCCCCGCGCCGGATGAGCGACGTCTGGCAGGACAGCGACTACCGGGAAGCGCTCGGCAAGGGGGAAGTGCTGTTGATGGCCGCGCTCGACTACTCGCTGGAAAGCGACGTCATCTACACGGCCGCGCGCCCCCCGAGAAGCTTTCTGAAGCAGCAGGCGGCAAGGCTCGGCAAGAGGATCATCTACCTGCCGCTGGGCAGCCTCTCTCCGGTAGCACTGAAGAAGCTCAGGGTATTCCACATCCTCTACGGGCGGGACAAGCGGGAGATCGCCAAGGATTATGTCTGGTGAGGAGGGAAGCCGCTAGCGGAACTGACTGGCGGAGATTGCGGCGGTTAGTCTGGAGCGGGCGGGTGC
>Ga0209317_1000050_pt1 | contig 165234 bp, 156 predicted proteins | sample RifGroB2_FD_183994 | JGI IMG/M metagenome (GOLD analysis project Ga0209317, IMG submission 183994) | Soil microbial communities from Rifle, Colorado, USA - Groundwater B2 (SPAdes) (version 2) | ecosystem: Environmental > Terrestrial > Soil > Unclassified | place: Rifle, Colorado | collected...
TCTTTTGATGGAAATAAGCGAGGAGTGGCAGATCGGGAAACGTTATTGTGCTGGCAAGTCATTGGATTGTTAAAGAACGATGGATACTTTTGTCTCGAATTTACAGAAAATAGGTTGCGTAATCCCTCCGCGCCCACTAATTATCTAATAGCGAGAGGTTCATTGCATGAGTAGGGGCTGTCCAAAAAGTAATCATTCGCTTTTTTTTGCCTCCATATATTCGGGACGGGGTGGAACCCGTCCCCTACCGGTAGGGGCGGGTTTCCATGCCCGCCCGCTTTTCAGACAGCGCCCTACCGCATGCCCCTACCGCATATAACGCTCTACATCCAGGATATTGAAATCCATTATCCCCCTCTCTATAATGGATTTAACCAAGCCACTAATTACGTGGAAGGGAGGATGGGATCATGCCGTACGTATTAACTCAATTTTCAGTGAAAAATTTTAGCCAGTGGAAAGTGGTTTTCGATGAGTTTGTTCCAATCCGCAAGCATTACAGTTCAAAGGGCGCTCGCGCGTTTTGCGTCTCGAATGATCCAGAATCGGTTGTTGTTCTTACCGAATTCGAAGATCTGGAACGGGCGATTGAGATGTACGCTTCAAAGGATTTCAAAGACGCTATCCAACGGGCCGGGGTGATCGGTTCTCCGGTGGTTACTTTATTGAAAGAGGTCGACCGGCTTTCTGCGTGACAGGCGGAGCAGTACGGAGGGCATCTCTCATCACTCATCCCACCATTTGGGCTGGTTTTATGGTATTCCTCAGGCTGCCTGAGCCCGAAAAATATATTAAGGGTAATTCCGCATAGTGTAATTGTGAAGTAAAGCACTATAATTATTTGTATCTTCTCTACATCTGGTCCCCAAAAATAGAGGTATCGCAGCCTCATTTCAGCATTCTATTCGGAGGGGTTTTATGTTTAATATTTCATTCTTGCGCAAGCTTTTTATTGCGCTGATCGTTGTGGCTTTAGCCGGCTGGCCTACAGCGCAAGCAGCCGCCCAAACCGAACCATTCGAGATCACCGTCAATTCCACCGATGATTTGGATGATATTCAGCGGGGAGATGGAATCTGTACAGCTTCAATTATGTTCACGAAATGTACGCTCAGAGCGGCTGTAAGTGAAGCGGTCGCGTACAATGGCGAGAGTGATCTGGTATACATTCACCTACCTGCCGGAGTGTACAAATTGTTAATCCCGGGGGAGGATGAAAATTTTAATGCTACCGGTGATTTAGATATCTCTAACCCTCACAAAGATATCTTATTGGAAGGTACCGACCCACTTCTTCCACCGGTGATCGATGGGAATCATCTTGACCGGATTTTTGGTATTGGCGGGAATCAACACGTCGAATTGCGGGATCTTGTTATCCGGAACGGACAAATCAACAATTTGAATGACTATAACCGGATGGGAGGGGGGATTTTAAACAGCGCCAATCTGGATTTGAACACCGTACTGATTGAAAACAATACAGTGACCTGCAGCCCTCAATCCGGAAGCTGCGCCGGAGCTGTAGGCGGGGGTATTAACAACCTTGGTGCCCTGAGAATATTTAATTCCACCATTCGTGGGAATTATGCTTATCGCGGAGGAGGAATATTTATTGGAGGATCTTCTACTGGTACCGAGCTCATTAATTCGACCATTTTTGATAATGGCGCTTTCTCGGTTGGAGCGATCAATTCTTTTGCGCCGCTAACGATGCTGAATTCGACCATCAGTGGGAACACGGATACCAGTTCAACAGGCGGTGTGTTTATGGATGGCGCATTGCTGATGATGGCTAATGTTACCCTGGCGAAGAATACAACGAGCTCGGGAGTTGCAAGTAATCTTGTTGTCAATGTCCCGCCGATCATTCGAAACAGCATTATCGCCTACCCGGCCGCCGGGAAACCGAATTGCAGTCTGCTTTCGGGCACTGTTACACCGCAGGGTGTGAATCTTTCCAGTGACGCTTCGTGTGGGTTAAACTCTGGTGTGGACAAAATAAACCAGGACCCAAAATTAACTTCTCTCATGGATTGGGGCGGACCGACCTGGACCCACGGGTTGTTAAATGGCAGTCCAGCAATCAACGGCGGCGATCCATTGGGCTGCAAAGATTTCAACAATTATCTTTTAACTAACGATCAGCGCGGGGTATTTCGCACTCTGGCCGGCTGCGATATTGGCGCCTTCGAAGGAGTGATTTACGCCACTTTCCAGCCATTAATCATGCGCCAATAATTAAAACCGAAACCGGCGTTAGGCCGGTTTCAGGTTTAATTGACCTCTGTTTTATTTCAAATGGATTCTCTGCGGGTCGAGCTCCTCGTGCAGGATGCGCAACTCCTCGGCAGTGGGTGGTTCGGTGATGCGAATCGTACCGTGGGAACGCAGCGCCCAGCCGGTATTTTCGCGCGCCTGGTCAACGCTGATGCCCGGATGTAATGCGGTCAACACCAATTCACCATTTTCATCCGGCTCGAGGATGCCAAGGTTGGTCACCACCGCCTGCGGGCCGCCGCCGCGCACGCCCGAAGCCGCGCGTTCAGCGCGCCCGCCCAGGAATCCGGCAGAGGTGCGGAAATCGACTTTCTCCGGGAAGCGCCGTTTTTGGTGGGGGGTGATGATATAGCAGCGGTTAGCCCAGGCGGCTATTTCCATCGAACCGCCTGAGCCAGGCAGGCGGGTTTTGGGGTGCTCGTAATCGCCGATGACGGTGGCGTTGATGTTGCCAAAGCGGTCGATCTGAGCGCCCCCCAGGAAGCCGACGTCGACATTGCCGCGCTGCAGGTACAGGCTGAAGATATCGTACATGCTGCAGACAGCATTCGCACCGGACACCAGCGTCGGGTCGCCGATGGAGAGCGGCAGGCGAGCCGGACGGGCGCCGATCACGCCGGCCTCGTAGATCATTACCAGGCCAGGCGCATGCGTGCGGCGTGCCAGGTTGCAGGCTAAATTTGGCAGGCCAACACCGACAAAAACCGTATCCCCGTCGCGCAGCAGGCGAGCCGCATTGACGGTCATTAATTCAGCAGCAGTGAAGGCCATATCAATACGCTCCATAATTGACCGGCGTGCTCATCAGCGGCGCTACTTTCAACCGGTCATGGGTTTCTGCGCCCAGTTTTTCCCAATACGCAGCCCGGTCCTTGACGCCAAAGACCCACTCATCCAGCCAGGCTTGAACTGCCTCGCGCGACTCGGTCACCTTATCCCAATCCAAATAAAAAGCATTATCGCGGTCATAATAGCCCTGAGTGTACGAGGGATGGGCGCAATAAGGCACGTGGCAGACGGCGTCCACGATAAATTCGGGGATCAGGGTGCGGTTAGGGTCGGAACGGATGATTTCCTCATCGACAATTTCTTCAGCAGTGAGGATGACATGTTTCGCGGCGAAGGCGGCTTCTTTCTGTTCGCCGATGATCCCCCAGATGTGCGCGTTTCCGGCTGCATCGGCGCGCTGAACATGGACGATGGCGACCTCCGGGTTCAGGGCCGGCACGGTGACCACTTCCTGCCCGGAATACGGGTCGATTACGCGGCGGTATTGCGGGTTGCTGCGTTCCAGATCGCCGGCAGCGGTTGGTTTCATCGGGAAGAAAGGCAGCCCGCTGGCGCCAGCCTGCAGCCGCGAGATCATGCCGTAGTGTGAATACTCCTCCCACTCCAGCCGCCCGGCTTCCAATTCTTCGCGGATGATGCGCAGCGAGCCGACGCCTGGGTTGCCGATATACGAGAAAATGACTTTTTTGGCGCAGCCAGCCGCCACCATTTGATCATAGATCAGGTCCGGTGTGGCGCGCGCCAGTACAAGGTTTTTGCGCCCCTGGCGAATGATCTCATGTCCGGCAGCGAATGGAATCAAATGCGTAAAACCGGCAGCATAAACCGTGTCGCCATCCTGGACAAACTGATTGACGGCTTCAGTGAGGGAACAAAGTTTGGTCATAAGGGTGATTATTTCTAGAAAAAATTAGGATGGGGTGGATTTTTGGACAAAACACGGGGTTAACGGTCTTCTTCTTGTTCTTCCTCTTCCCACTTCGGCCGCGGCTGATACCGTTTGTTGCTCTTTTTCAGAATGCGGAAGCGGCCGCTCGGCTCAGGCGGCGGCTTTGGGAAGCGAAAGTACAGGAATGCTCCCAATGCGAGGGCCAACAGCCCCCACAGCAGCATTCCTTCACTTTTGTCCACGCCGGCTTTAACGGCCAAGACAAACAGCATCAGGATGATGAGCCCGACCAGCATGAAAAATGTGCCAACCCGATAAAGCTTCATAGGAAGAAGAGATTGGGCAGCCCGTAAGCTGCCCAATGCCACTTTTTCAGATCAGGCGCGGCGCACGAGGGTATGGATCTGCTCGTGCATGTACAACTGGACATAATGCGGGCCGCCGGAGTTCTTGCCGCTGGAGCCGGAGCCCTTCCAACCGCCAAACGGCTGGAAACCGGGCCAGGCGCCGGTGGTGGCGCCCTGCGGGCGATTGGCGTACGTTACGCCAGCCTGAATATTATCGAAGAACCAGTCGGTCTCTTCCGGAGCGCCGTAGAACCCGGCTGTCAGGCCGTATTCGACGTTGTTGGCGCGCGCCATAGCCTCATCCAGGTTCTTGACTTTAGCGATGGTGGTAATGGGCACGAACATCTCCTGCTGCCAGAGCTTATGCTCGGCAGGCAGGTCAACGGCAATGGTCGGGGTGCAGAAGTATCCCTTGCTGTACGTGCCGTCCAGGAGCACCTTGCCGCCGGTCAAAATGTGGCTGTTCTGGTGCAAGTCCTCGGAGAACTGCTGGTAATCGCGGTATGAACTTTTGTTGACCACCGGCCCAAGGTAAACCTGGCGATCGGTCGGGTCGCCGATGGCGAGTTTATTAGTTAATTCAACGATGCGTCCGACCAGTTGATCATAAACCGGTTCTTCGATGAAAACGCGCGAGCAGGCGGAGCATTTTTGCCCCTGCAGGCCAAAGGCCGAACGGACAATCCCCACCGCAGCGTCTTCCAGGTTGGCATGGCGGCTGACAATGGCCGGATTCTTGCCGCCCAATTCCAGGACAGTCGGGCGTACCCAACGGCCGCTGCCAAAGTCGCGGTAGATCTTCATGCCGACGTCGTATGAGCCGGTAAAGGTGATGCCATCCACCTGCGGGCTATCGATAATGGCCTGGCCTAACGTGCTGCCCGGGCCGGTGACAAAGTTATACACACCGTCGGGGAGGCCGGCATCACGAAGGCATTCAGCGATCAGGCGGGAGGTCCAGGGGGTGTCTGTGGCAGGTTTGAAAACGACGGTATTGCCGGCCACCAGTGCAGCGCCCAGCGGACCGCCGGTCAATGCAGCGGGGAAATTGAACGGGCTGATAACCACCCACACGCCGTATGGGCGAAGTACCGAGACATTGGACGATTCGAACCCGGTCAATGGGTCACGGCCTAATTCAGTGGCAAACCCTTGATTTGCCTCCATGCGGGAACAAGAATAGCGCAGCAAGTCAGCCGTTTCAGCCACATCCCCGAGCGCTTCCATGCGGTTCTTGCCCACTTCCAGCGAAACGGCGATGCCAATCTGGAAGATGCGCTGGTCCATCAGGTCAGCAGCTTTGCGCACCAGGGCCACGCGATCCTGCCATTTCATCCTGCTCCACATGGGGAAGGCTTTGCGGGCTGCAGCGAGCGCCTCGTCAGCATGTTTGACGTTGCCTTTTTGGAACACACCCAGCAGTTGATCGGTGTTGGCCGGGTTGCGGTCTTCAAATTTGTCATCCGCAAACACATCTTTACCGTTAATGATCATGGCGTGTTCCTGGCCAAGGTTGCTGCGCAGCTTTTCCAGGGCAGCCTCGAAGCTGGCATGCAGTTCTTCGGGCGGATTGAACATGGTGGCGTAGGTAAGCTTAAACGTGCTGTTTGCAGTCATACTTATTTAGCCCTCCTTCATACTTGAACGCAAAGCATCGCAAGGATGGCCTGAACGCTCAGGCATGATTAAGTATAGCCCAGGAAGTATTTATCGTCAAAGCAGGTGAATACGGTTTATGGGATTTTTCACAAGCTGGTGTCATTGCGAAACCTCGAAGAGATTGAAGCAATCTGCGTTGGACCAAAAGGGTGGCCACCTTAAAGCACAACATTGTTGATGGTAGGCGCAGGTCGTCGCCACGCTCCCTTCGGTCGCTCGTGATGACAAAGTTTCTAGTCGTTGCGAGACTTCGGAAGGTGTGCAGCGACAAATTTGGTGCGTTCGACCCGGTTCATTCTAAAAATAGTCCAATCGTTCCACTGCCTAGTTTATGGCTCGGGTCGAACACACCCTACACCTGCGGCGGGCTTCGACAGGCTCACTCACAGAGTGCCCTGCCCACAGGGCACCCTGTGGGTGCGGGCAGCCACCGGAACCTGATCCCAACTTAATCTATTGTGGGTCTTGCATTTTATCTGACGCAAGACCCACAATGTTTTGGTCAATTGAAATGACAGGCGTATTTACCTTACGGCGTGACCGCTTCGATGCTGACCGGCAGCGTGCACAGCGTTGTGCCGTCCATCAATAGCTTCCAGGTGGCAGAGTACTTACCGGCAGTGGCAGGAACCGCCATGTCAACGATCAAGGTCAGTTCTTTGCTTGGTTCGACTAGTGTCGAGATATCGAAGACGTCCGCAACTTTTTGCATCTTTTGACCGCTGTCATATTTCAGATCCAGCGTACCGACTTCCCAGTTTTTCAGGCCAGTGTTTTTGACCACCCAGACCGCATCGAATTCGTCATTGACGTTGTATTTGGCGCCAGCAGCCGGGGATGAGCTGGACACGCTGCAACCGAAGTTAGCCGGGGTGGCGGTGAAAGTCGGCGCCAGGGTGACGGGGATGCGGGTGTTGGTGGCGGTCGGAAGCGGCGTGCTGGTTGCCAGCGGGGTAGCAGTGGCTGCCAGCGTCGGTATCTGAGTGGCGGTAGCCGTATTGGTTGGCTGGGCCTGGGCAGTGCCGGTCAACTGGGCTGCGATAGTAAGCACAGCCTGGGTTGCTGCGGCATCGATCGTGGACTGGATCACCAGCGGGTCGGGGGTTGGCGGGATTTGCGGTCCGAATGCATTACACGCATTAAGGATCAGCATCAAGGCAAGCACAGCGGATAGACTTGCAATCCTGGTTTTTTGCATTTTTGGGGTCTCCTTTTTGGGTGGTTCCTTAAATTAATACACCTTTTCTGAATGGACGGTCGAAACCGGGCTCAAGTTCCCGGCATCACCCGTTGCCTATCTCGGATCACTCAACCGGTAAGCAGTGATGAGAACGCGGGGTAGGATTATGCTGCCTGGTCCTGGCTTTTGAAAGACTTAGCAGCGCCTGTGGTCAGGCATCCCGCCAAATGATCTGCCAGCGTGATGAAGTCAGGCAGCCGCCAGATTGCTCCGCTTTGTAAAGGCCATTCACCGCGCAACATCGTTTTCCAGGCTTCCGGGATCGCTTCCAGACCGTAGGCGGCTCCTGCCAGCGCTCCGACAACTGCGCCGGCTGTATCTGCGTCTGCGCCAAGGTTGATCACACTGACCAGGGCATCCTCGAAGGTGTCGGTGTTGAGCAGCCCCCACAGGGCGCTCTCGACAGTGTGGCGTACCCAGCCGGTATTCCGCAATTCGTCGCGCTTGCGGCGCGGTGCCAGGCGAATAGTTTGCCTGAGTCCTTCCGGCATCTCGACCTGGGTAAGCGCGTACTGGTAGGCGTCAAGAGGACTCTTGCCGTTGAGCATTTGAGCAATCATGGAATTAATAAAGGCGCTGCTGGCAATACATTCTTCATGAGAATGGGTCACCCGGCTTTGCATACGCGACCAGGCGTTTAATGCACCTTCATCATGCCAGCACATCAGCGCCACCGGCCAGGAGCGCATGACCGAACCATTACCGGCGCTGTCTGGATACCGCTTTTGCACCGTAACCGCTGCGGTTTCCCAGGTTTCTCCGAACTCGATGCATTCCAGTACGTTGGTTGTGTGAATGCCAACATCCGGCGGCTGTCGTTTGTACCAATCCAAGAACCGGGCGGTGACATCTTGTGGGTCGAGCATGCGCTGCGCAAGCAACGATTCGGCCAACGCCAGAGCCATTTCTGTATCGTCGGTGAAGGTGCCGGCAGGCAAGCGACCGGCATGCATGTCACGGATTAATTTCGCGGGGGGTGAGGCCAGGTCAAATTCGAGCGGCATACCAAGGGCATCGCCCACGGCTGCACCAACGGCAACGCCGCGTAAACGATGGGTGGTCTGCAGGTTCATTGATGCATTTCCTCCTGGAGTCAATCGCAATTTTACCCTACTTCGAGCACCTTCTGGTAGAAAGCTGCGATTTTAGGGCGGACATACGAGACTTCTGCGCGATTACGGATCCTGTCAAGGTTGGCCTGGCTGGCGCTTTCACGCAGGCTGGGGTCGTTCAACGCCTGGAGAACGGCTTCTGCCAGTTCACGGGGCGAGCCCGGGTCCACCAGCAACCCGTTGACACCCGGGTCGATCCATTCACGCAAGCTTTCAATATTCCCAGCAACCGGGAAGCTGCCGCAGCTCATGGCTTCCAATAAGGTGTTGGGGGTGCCGTCGTGGTTGGTGACAGAAATAGAAACCGGAGAGCGGGTGAACAGGTCCCAGAGCTGACCCTGGCTAAGAGCGGGCAGCAGCACCACGCGCTCATCGGCATGCACCGCGGCAGCCCAGCGTACCGCTTCCGCTTCCCCCGCCATCGACGGGCAGAGGAATGCGGTTTTAGGCGCCTGCTCCAGCACCAGGGGGATCGCCTGGAAGAAGGTGTCGGTGCGGGTGTAGGCCCGTACTCCGCGCGGGTTAATGACCAGGGCGTGGTCTTGCGGGATGCACGCCTCCCATTCGGGGGGCAACGCGGCGCGCATCCGCTGCACGCGTTCCAGATCCATGCCGCCATTGCTGGGTACCACCAGGCCAGGACGGTTTGCCGGATAACCCCATTCATGGGCCAGGCGCATATCGCGTTGGGCATCGGTATGCAGGCCATTAGCGCGCTGCAGGGTCTGGCGGGTAAGCTTACCCATTGTAACCGTCTTCGGGGCGTGCAGCGTCAGGTCATTGCCCCAGATGGAAACCACCAAGGGGATGCCCGCCGGGGTGTGGCTGGCGAGCATGCCCTCAAAGGGGATGCGCAGCGCGTGCACCAGATCGGGTTTGACCTGCGCCACAATTTCTCGGAAACGCGGGGCATAATAGCGTACGCTGAACGGTGCAAGCTGGTAACGGGCTGCCAATAATGCGTTGCGAAACGTTTTAACCAACCCGCGGCGCAAGCCAGACCGGGGGTTGCCAGCCTGCCCTGCTTTGCCCCCCGCAGTCAAACGGCTGAAGGCAACCGGCACAACATGGAGCGCCTGGATGCCTTCAGGCGGTTCGCAGGGATGCGAGGAGACCAACGTCACCTGGTAATGAAGTGCCAATAAGCTATCGAGCCAGCGGTGGGTGATGGGGCTGCGCCCGTCAGCGACCAGCAGAATGTGCATACCCTAATGTCCTTTAATTATTGGAAGAAATAATTACCCGGTGGGCTCAGGGTAAGATTTTAGTGCGGCGGCAATTGCCTGGGAAAACGCCTGGACCATGCCTTCCAGGTTGATGACATCCACGATCTGGAAGGAGGCTGTGCCCATTTCACGTAGACGGCCAGGGTTGCTCAGCGCTTTGTAAAGGGCGCCGGTCAAGGCCTGCAGGTCGCTACCGGGCAGCAACCAACCATTTTCCGGACGGACCAGGTCAGTCTGGGTGCCGTCGGCTTCCGCTACAATGACCGGCAGCGCAAACGACATGGCTTGCTGCACGGCCAGCCCGCCGGTACCCGGCAGGACGAACAGATCAGCGCTGCGGAACAAATCATCCAACTCATTCCCGTAACGCGCCCCCCAAAAACGCGCCGAGGGGTAAGCTGAATCAGCCAGGGTTTCCAGTTCCTGACGCGCCGGGCCGTCCCCAACAATCCAAACCTGTGGCTGAAGCGAGAAGGGTAATGCTGCGCAGGCGCGCAGCAGCAAATCGACCCGCTTGCGCGGTTGCAACCGGCCGACGTATAAAACGGTAGCCTGGCGCGGATCGGTCAAAGGTTTACGCACCGGCGGCGGTTGGGTCGGTTTGGGTGTGACGGCGTTGGGCGCAACAAAAATACACTCAGGGTTGCAGCCGATACGTGCGTACTCCTCCGCGCCGCGCCAGGAATAGGCAATTAGCGCGTCAAAGCGAGACAAGAAGCGCTGCCACGACCGTGCGCGCAAGCTGCCGGCATTCGGCGCGCCTAATCCCCAGCCAATGACTGGTCGCCGGCGCGCGTGCATCCATTTGACGGCCTGGGGGGTGGAAAGGTAACGCGGGTTGGCTTCCATGACCAATGCCTCGGGTTGCCAGCTTTCTAGCCAGGCCAGGATGCCGCGCTGCCAGAGGAAATAGGCTGCGCTGCCCAGGATGTGCAGGTTATGTGCCCGCACCAACTGGCCGTGCTGCAGGCTGGTTTGCGAGTCGACCGCTTCGCTGGCGCGCGGCAGCCCGGCGAACAGACTTAAACCTTGCGGGCAAGTCTCGCCTAACGCCTCGAAAAACGGGGTGCGGTAAATGGGGAAGATGCGTTGCTGCACACCCAGACGAATAGGAATCGAGTTCATAACACCTGCACGCGGACGGTTGACCCGCTGGTCCCTTTTTCGACCTCGATGCGCGCCGGAAAAGCGTCCTTGAGTTCCTCGAGGTGGGTGATGACCAGAATTTTCTCGAAATCGCTGCGCACCTGGTTGATGGCTTCGATCAGACGCTGGCGGCCGTCAGTGTCCTGGCTGCCAAAGCCTTCGTCGATGACCAGGGTTTGCAGGCGTGCTCCGGCACGGTGGGCCAACACCCGCGAAAGCGCCAGGCGGATGGCAAAGTTAACTCTGAATGCCTCGCCGCCGGAATACATTTCATATTCACGGTAGGCGCCGCTGGCATCACTGATCTTGATGTCCAGCGTCTCTTTTTTATCCGAGCGTTTGTTGTCTTTGTAGTCGGCCTGAGTCTCGAACTTGAGCGCCATGGCGCCGTTGCTCAGCCGTTCCAGCAAATCGTTGGCCTGGGTTTCGATTTCCGGCAGGGCTTGTTCGATCAATAAAGCCGGGATGCCGTCTTTGCTAAAAGCTCGTTCCAACTGCTTCAGCAGGCTGATCTGGCGTTGGATCTCGTCCCGCCTGGCCAGCAGTGATTTTTGTCGTTTGCGATGGTAGTCCAGATTCTTGATCCGGCCTTGCGCTCCGCCAACTTCGATGTTTTTACGGTTGACCTGTTCTTTGAGCGCGACTACCTCGCTTTCCAGGCCTTTCCGGTCAGGCAGGCGGGATTTAAGCTGCTGAACTTCTTGCTCCGACTGCTGTTTTTCAACTGTCAATTGCTCCAGGGAATGCTGTTCGCTGGCAATGGATGCAGCCAGGGTGGAAATTTCGCGTTCCAGCGGCATGAGGGTGGCGCGGGCATGATCCACCGTGCGTTTCTGATCTTCACTGGTCCGGCGGCGCTGTTCAGATTGGTGCACGGCCTCGTGGGCGGCTGCATCATAGCCGATCTGACCGGCTTCAGCATCTAGCGCCAGAATTGCGGCCCGAGCAGCGGGTTCATAATCCTCATTTTCCAGGGATGTCTCCACTGCAGTCAATTGGGGCAAGAATTCGTTCTGGAATTTTTGACTCACCTCGCGAATTTGAGCCAGGCGGGCTTCCTCACGGGAAAGATTTTGGTGATTGTGCTGGATGCGGGCATCCAGGCTGGTCAGATTGTTCAGTTGATCGATGATCGTCTTCATCCGACCCTTATTGGCCTGTAATTGGCCGGCAAGCTCCCGTTGGTGGGCTTCCCGATCAACTTTCTCTGCTTGCAGGTCGCTCACCATCTGCCGGCGCTCTGCAGCCGAAAGGGGTTTCTTGCACACCGGGCACAATTCCTCTTCCGCTTCACCCAGGCGAGCGATGCGTTCGGTCAATGAGCCTAAATCACGCACTGTCGCCTGGAGATTGAGATCCACTTCAGAGTTGGCCACGCGCAGCGCTTCACGCTGCTCGTTCAACTCACCCATGTGCTGCTTCTGCCCGGCAAGGAGTTCAGCTTCAGCACGCAGGCGCTCCAGCGACTGTTCGATTTCCGGCATTTCCGCCGCTTTAGTGTCCACTTCAGCCTGGCGCTGGCGCAACGCATTCAACAGGGTGGTAAGCTCGGCCTGCTTTTTTTCGATAACGGCCTGTTGCGTAGATCGTTTCTCGGTCACTGCACGTTGCCGGGCAGCCAGCACTTCCCAATGCTCGAGCTGTTGGCGGTCCTTAAGCCAGGTCTGGTACTCCTGCTCGATTTCAGGTGCGGCGGCCAGCGCCTGCTGATATTTTTCTTTTTCCTGGATGCGCTGCTCGAGTTGCTGCTGCACACCGGCCAATCGCTGCTGATCGCTATGCCACCGGATGGTTTTTTCCTCCAGCGACTTTTGTAAGCTTTTTAGCATGTTTTCCTGCTGAACAGCAGCTTCCAGCGCAGCTGATTTCGTATCGAGCAACTCGGTAAGATGTCCCAATTCAGTTTCGAGCTGTTTGAGCTGATTTTTATATTCCGGTTCGCGCGCCAGTTCCTCTTCGATTCCTTGCAACTGCCCGGCGATCCCATTTCTGCCAGATTCCTGTGCGCGAATATTTTTGGCCGCCTGCACCCGATAGGTTTCCCAGATCTCGAGTCCGAGGACATTGGACAAGATATGCTTGCGTTCACCGGGACGCTGCTGCGCAAATTGATCGGCTTTACCCTGCAGAAAAAAAGAGGCGTTGATGAACGTGTCATAATCCAGGCGCAGTACCTGTTGGATGCGGTCTTCGGTGGCGCGCAGCGAGCTTTCAGTCAGCGTGCGCCAGCGGCCGGTATCATCCTGGATCATAAATTCCAATACAGTGGTCTTGTTGCGCGGTTTGCTGCGTTGCACCCGGTAAAGGCTATTCTCGTAGGTGAAATCCAGTACGACTTCAGCGGCATCGGCGCGGCTGTTAATAATATCCTCATCCTTGCCGCGCGCTTTGCCAAATAACACCCAGGTGATGCTGTCAAGAATGGAAGATTTGCCGGCCCCATTTTGACCTGAAATGCAGGCCAGGTTGATCCCTTCGAAAGATATCTCGACCGGATCCCGGTATGACAAAAAGCCGCTGAGTTGCAGGCGGACCGGGTTCATATGGCAGCGCTTTCGTCCTCGAATGGTTTTTTAGAGACCAGCACCTTGTCCACCCGCCGGCCGTCCATGTCCAGAATCTCGAACTTGTAGCCGTTCCAATCAAAGGAATGGCCGGAGGTTGGGATGGAACCCACCTGGCTCATGACAAAGCCGCCCAGAGTCTGGAAACCAATCCTATCCTCGTCGGGCAGTTCATCCACGTCCAGGATATCTTTTAAATCGACGATATCCAACAGGCCGTCGAGCAGCCAGGAGCCGTCTTCGCGCTGCACGGCCTCCGGTTCGGTATCGTCACCGGGACCAGGGATGTCGCCGACGATAGCCTTGAGCACGTCGTAGAGGGTGACCATGCCAAGCAGCCCGCCGTATTCGTCGATGACCAGCGCTTCGTGAACGCCGGCAACTTTGATCAGTTCCAACACCTTCAACGCGGACATGCTGTCCGGGACGAACAACGGCGGGACTAACATGTCGCGGATTTCAAAAGGTTCACCAGCGACCAGTTTTTCCAGAAAATCTTTGGCGCGCAAGATACCCTGCACATTGTCCAGGTTATCCATACCCACCGGGAAGCGGCTGTGATTGCTGCTGAGCAAATCGGCCAGGATTTCTTCGCGCGATTCGCTGAGATCGAGCCATTCGATCTCGGTGCGAGGCGTCATGATGGCATCGATGTAGCGGGCATTCAGGCGGAAAATCCCTTCGACCATGTCCTGTTCAGCAGCTTCGAATACGCCGACCTGGGTGCCCTGTTCCATCAGAACCCTGATTTCCTCTTCCGTGACGGGAGGTTCAGCCGGCGGGGTAATCCCGAGCAGGCGCAGCCCGAAATCGGTCGAGGCGCTGAGCAGGCTGACGACCGGCCTTGCAATGCGCGAAAGGAAGCGCATGGGCTTGGCCATCGCCAGGGCGGCTTTTTCCGGATTGTTCAAGGCCAGGCGTTTGGGAATCAACTCGCCGATCACCAGGGTGAAATAGGTAGTGAGTAATACCACGATGGCAAAAGCGACGCCGGTTGCGTACGGCTTTAGCCAGTCGATTCGGGTCAGGAAGACTCCCAGTCGTTCCGCCAGGGTCGCGCCGCCGAATGCGCCCGCTAGAATCCCGACTAGAGTGATGCCAATTTGAACCGTGGAGAGAAAGCGGTTAGGCGATTCAGCCAGCTCCAATGCCACCCGGGCAGATGTGTCGCCTTCCTCTGATTTTTGCTGCAGCCGGATCTTTCGGGCGGAGAGGATGGCCAGTTCCGACATGGCAAAGACACCGTTGATGATCAAGAGCAAAAAAATGATCGTGATTTCGACCAGCGAATTGTTCATAAGACCGGCGTTGGCTAACCTGCTTCTTCCCCGTTATTTTCGGCGGTTTGCATAATCTGACGGGCCAGCGCGTTCAATTCCTCGACCTCGCCATTTTCCTGATTGTAGGTCTTCCAGTACAGCCCCAGAAGCTCCAGCGGCGGCAGCGTGCTGATCGCCTGGTCAGGCGCCAGGCGCAGCCGGGATTCAGACTTGGGGCGGCGCACCAGGTGAAAATCGAAGGCTTCTTCAGCATATTTACGCAGCGCGGGTTCGTCGATCAGCGATTCCCAATCGTGTGGGTACTCGATGGACAACCGGACGATGGCGTCCTTCAACTGCTCTTGAGGGGACAAGACGACCAGCATGCGAGCCAATAAATCTTCAACGGTGGGCAATCCGCTGGCGGTGATTTTTGCCAGGTCCACGCGGCGGTCGATGAAGCGCCGGCCATTCAGCTTGCGCCATTCCACTTCGGTGTGCCCGCGCTCCACGCTGGCAATGACGTAATATTTGTCGTCGGCGGCTTCACCAAAATCCACGCGTTCGATCGAGCCGGGATAGATCACCGGCGGGTGCTGGTTTTCGTTCAAGTTCTGGGATTTGTGGATATGCCCGAGCGCGACGTAATCCAGACGCGGATCGCGCACCAGTGAACCCGGCAGAACCAGGTCATTGCCCAGCATGACGCTGCGCTCGCCGCCGAACACTGCGCCTTGCACCGACCCGTGCGCGGTCAGAATCACCGGCAGGAGCGGGTCAATTTGCTTGAACCACCCATTGATCAGGTGTGAGAGCGCTACTTCGATTTGCTCGTAAACGTCCCCAACCTGTACACCGCTTAATTCCCTGGCGGCCATCAAGTTGGAGCGTGAAATCCACGGCAGCGCCATGACCTGCACTGGCAGCCCACCGAGATCCTTTGGGGTGAGCAGCGCCGGCTGACCCAGAACGTGCACCCCCGCAACATCCAGAGTTTCGTATTCCTGCATGGCGTGGGCGCGCCCGGTTGCCGGTGAAAGGTCGTGATTGCCCACCAGCAGCAATGTGGGTATCGCCGCGCGCGACAAGCGCATGATGCGTTTGCCCCATTCGCGCTGGTAGGTAGGGGACGGGGAGCGGTCCTTATAGGCGTCGCCGGCAAAGATCACCAGGTCAACCTTTTCGGAAATGGTGGCATCCACGATAGTGTCGAGCGCCTTGAGAAAATCCAGCACACGATAGGGCAGTCCGCTGGTTGGGTCGTGGCGGCCGTAATTGGCGATGTCGATATGGGCGTCGGCGAAGTGGAGTACTTTGATCATGACTTCATTCAGGGTTGGATGCCTAGTTGCTGCGCCAGTTCTAACCCCGGGGGAAACCCGGGGTGGTATTCCAGGCTCTTGCGCACATCTTCCACTGCGCCTGCGGTGTCGCCCAACAACGCCCGGGCGCGGGCGCGCCAGATGAAGCTTTCTTCCAGGTAGGGCTCGGCTGCTGATTGGATGGTGTTGTCTGCCAGGTTGATGACGTCCTGATAACGGCCGGTAAAATAATAGGCAAAATACGGGCCGGTTTGGTACCACATCATTCGCCAGGGGCGGTCGTTCTCCGGCAGGGCTGCCATCAGGCGAAATGCCTGGTCAAAGGCGCTGGAGGCTCCGCCGTAGTCCTGCAGGTTCACCAGGCTGGAACCGCGGTTGAACCAGGCGAAGAATTGCTGCACCCCGGTCAAGCTGATGGCTTCATCGGCAGCGGTCTGGGCGGCAATCTGGTAGCTGGTCGTTTCATCGGCGGATGGGCCAAGAATGCGCATCACATTTTGTTCCCGGTCCTGCGGGTAGATCACCAGATAAGTGTAATTGAAACCGCGCCACTGGGTGTACAAATCATCATAACTGACCAGGTAATCAGCGCTGTAGTACGAGTCCTGCGTGGTGAATTCTTTTTTTGCGTCGTCGTAACCGGTGACCACGGCATAATGCCCCACCCAACCCAGCTTGCCGTTGAAATCTTTAAGGATGATGCCTTTCTCGACCAGTACCACAAATTCTTCCGCAACCAGCTTCTTAAGCAAGTCAAGGGTGCCGCCAGCCCGCACCACCGCTTTGAATTGCGTGTTGGTGAAGACATAATCGGCCAATTCGTAAGGCATTACGTTTTTATCTTTTTCGAAAGGCTTAACCACCGCTCCAACATCGGTGCGCTCGCCTTGCCAACCCCAGTATGTTAGCGCCATCGCCAGGGTGGCAGGCGCGCAGTAGTTCCAGAGCCCATGCTGATCGATGTAGCGGACGCCGTTCAGGGTGACTGCTGCCGGGATTGGGGTGGTCGTCGGGGTGAAGGTTGGCGTTGGCCCGACCGAGGTGTTGGTCGGCAGCGGCGTAGGGGTGGCGGTAAGGGTCACCTGAGCTTGCATGGTTTCCTGCACCATGGTTGCCAGTTGAGCCTCCGGCACAAAAACAGCTTGCTGCGGCGGTGAAATGGCATACTGGATATTGACCCGCAGCTTGTTCAACTGGAAAAGCGCTGGCTCACGCACGGAAGGAATGAGCAGCACTGCCCCGACTGCCAGCAAAACCACTGTCAGCAGTCCGAGCAGAAGGATAACGACTTTTCGCATGACTGAATTATAACATTCGCCATAACAGTGGGTTTTTCGTAGGGCAACGAGCCAGTTGTTCTTGCGAGGCCTCGAAGAGGTCGAAGGAATCTACGCGGGTACTCGGGCAGCCAATCTACAGCGCAATTGGCTTGTAGGTGTATGCAGACGCCACGCTCACTTTGTTCGCTCGCGGTGACATCGAAACTGCGGGCAAGCTGACAGCTTATCCTACACGTCGTTGAAAATTGGATATAATTCTCTCCATGGTATAATTTCGCGCCGTTGTATAGGCCTGCACGCTTGCGGGCAGCATTATGATTGCACTAAATTATTTTTTATTAACGATATTTATTTTAGATTGGATGATCAATGAAGCCATTGATTAAGAAAGAACTGCCAAACAATTTCAGCCTGCCGCGCCGCATCAGCCGCCTGTCGAGCCTGGCTTACAATCTGTGGTGGGCCTGGAATCCTGATGCTTTGAACGTTTTCCGCACCATTAATAAACGGGTTTGGGACGATGTTGGCCATAACCCCGTGGCATTCTTGCGCAAAGTGGAACGCAGCCAGCTCAACGCGGTCGCGAACAATTCTTTCTATCTGGAGTTGTACGACCGGGTCATCCAGCAATTTGACGCCTATATGACGGATGAATCCACCTGGTTTGCGCGGGAGTATCCGGGCCTGACCGATTCGGCCATTGCATATTTTTCGTTTGAATTCGGACTACACGAATCCCTTCCGGTTTATGCCGGGGGCCTTGGCATTCTGGCCGGCGACCATTTGAAGGAGGCTAGCGATCTAGGGCTGCCTCTATCAGGCGTCGGTTTTATCTATAACCAGGGCTACTTCACCCAGCGTATTACCGAGGACGGCTGGCAGGAAACCGGAACCCACTACCTCACGTTCGAGGACGCTCCCGTTATTCCGCTTTACGGCGAGGATGATCAACCCGTGACCATTTCCATCGAGTTGCCCGGCCGCAGCGTTTTCGCCCGTGTCTGGGGGGTGCAGGTGGGGCGCATCACGCTGTATCTGCTGGATACCAATTTGCCAGCCAACTCCGACGCTGACAAGCAGTTGACAGCCCGGCTGTACAGCAACGACCTGGAAGTACGCATCTCGCAGGAAATCATGTTGGGCATGGGCGGGGTGCGGGCGCTGCGCCGCCTGGGTATCGAACCAACGGTCTGGCACATGAACGAAGGCCATTCGGCTTTCCTGGCGTTGGAGCGCACGCTGGAATTGGTGCATGCCGGCTCCACTTATGAAGAAGCGGCTGCTGCGGTCAAGCGCACCAATGTCTTCACCACCCATACGCCGGTTCCGGCCGGGAACGACCAGTTTCCGTTGTGGTTGATTGATAAGTACTTCCCCAATGTCTGGGCTGAATTAAACATGACTCGCGACCAGTTTGTTGATCTGGGACGGCAAGCAACGCCCTGGGGCGAAAGCTTCTGCATGCCCGTGTTAGCGCTACACCTTTCTGAGCATGCCAACGGCGTCTCTGAGCTGCATGGGCAGGTTTCGCGCCGCATGTGGAATTTTATGTGGCCTAACAAGCGTCCGGATGATGTGCCGATCACGCACATCACCAACGGCGTCCACACATTCTCCTGGCTGGCGCGCCGCATGAGCGTGCTGTTTGACGAATATCTGGGTGCCGATTGGAAAGCACGCCTGGACGATCCAGCCCTGTGGTCGCTGGTAAACAATATCCCCGATCGCGAACTATGGGCGGTTCGCCGGCACCTTAAACGCAAATTATTCCTGTACGTCGACAACCGCGCGCGCGCTGCCTGGCAAAGCGGCGCTATTCACCCGATTCAAGCGCTGGCGGACGGGGTTTTCCTGGAACCTTACTCGTTGACCATCGGGTTCGCCCGGCGCTTTGCGACTTACAAACGCGCCAACCTGATCCTGCGCGATTATGAACGGCTAATCCGTCTGGTCACCGACCCGGATATGCCAGTGCAAGTAATTTTCGCCGGCAAGGCGCATCCGGCGGATGAACCCGGCAAACTGCTCATCCAGCAGGTTTACCGGGCAGTAAAGGATTCCCGCTCCGGTGGTCGGCTGGTCTTCCTGGAAGACTACGACATGAATATGGCGCGTTTCCTGGTGCAAGGGGTCGATATCTGGATGAACAACCCACGACGACCTAACGAAGCTTCTGGCACATCGGGGATGAAAGCCGCGCTGAACGGCGTGCTCAACCTGTCTGTGATGGACGGCTGGTGGCGGGAAGGCTTCAATGGTCAAAATGGCTGGGCGATTGGCGAGGATGCCGACGCAGTGGATCCCAATCAACAGGATGAAACCGATTCGCACAGCCTTTATGATCACCTGGAAAATGAAATCATTCCACTGTATTACAAAGAGCGGACATCGGATGACATTCCCTCCAAATGGCTGGCATTAGTCAAAGAGAACATTCGCACGCTGGTGCCGCAATTCAGTACCCGCCGGATGGTCAAGGAATACATGCAGGAAATGTATTTGCCCTGCTTGGCAGGCGAGAAAAAGCCAGTGGTGAAGGGTTAAATGGAAAGTTGGTTAGCACTCCCACCGCTTTTGATCGCGCTGATTATTTTCTTCTTACGCGTCGTCGATATGTCCCTGGACACCATCCGGGTGTTGTTTGTGGTACGCGGGCGCAAGTTGCTGGCGTGGATTCTTGGATTTTTCCAGTCAGCGGTGTTCATCGTTGCAATCAGCAGCGTGCTGACCAATCAACAAAGTTTCTTAACCATCCTTGCCTATGCTGCCGGTTTTGCGACCGGTAATGTGGTTGGCATGCTGATTGAAGAACGTCTGGCGGTTGGGCATATTCATTTGAGCATCGTCAGCCCTTCGCGCGGGGTTGGCATTGCCGAAATGCTGCGTGAGCAAGGCTATGCGGTGACCGAATTATCAGCCCGCGGGCTGCAGGGCATGGTCACCCTGCTGCATGTAGATGTGATGCGCAAGCAGCTCGAGGCAGTCGAGAAGCTGGTTCGCGAAGCGGACCCCGAGGCATTTGTCACCGCAGAGGATGTACGTCCGATCCGACGTGGGTTCTGGCGGGCGTAGGCTTTACCCGATCCCTGTCTACAGGACAATCTGCTATTGAGTTTGTCGAAGGGTCTTGGCTTCGACAGGCTCAGCCACCGGTTTAGTCAATGGGCTTCCTGTGCTCTGTGAGTGCAGGCAGCCACGGGCTTTTACGGATGGTAGGGCATGGGGGTTTAGGCGAATTTCGGGAATCTTCTACAACCCCATGCCCGTTCTCTACCTGCAAAGGGGGTCGCGATTCGGTTCTTGGTCCTTGCGACGGATAATAAAACGGGCACGGGCTTAGTCGGTTGATGGAGGGTCGGTTAACATCCCCGTGTCCCTACCGACGAAGGATAGAACATAAAGGCGTCGGGGACAACGGCCTTCTATTCCACTTTCTTTACCTTCACCTTCAGCCCATTGACCATGGTGACCACCACCCGGGTGCCTTGCGGCAGGGGCTCGCCGGGTTCTGCCAGTTCAGCGCTCCATAGCTCACCGGCCAGTTGAACGCTGCCCTCCGGGTCGAGCACCTGGCTGACCACCCCGATTTTGCCCATCAGCGATTCTTTCCCCATAACCGCAGGCGCTTTGAGCGCCCGGATGGCAAAGCTGATGATGACGCTAAAGCTAAGCGCAAGGAAAATGCCGGTGCCAATCACCAGCGGCACGGACACGGACGGGAAACCAGGCGCGCGTACCGAATTGAATAGAATTAACGACCCGGCGATAAACGAGGCGATTCCAGCCGCGGTCAATGCGCCGTGAGTCGGCGCTTTAATATCCAGGATGAACAACGCAAATGCAAGTACCAGGAAGGTGAGCCCGAACAGATTGACGGGTAATATGCCGAAGGAATACACCACCAGCGCCAGCGAAACCACGCCAATGGTGCCAGCCACCCAGCCGCCCGGGCTGGACATCTCGATTAAAATGGCCTGCACGCCAATAGACAGCAGCAGGAATACAATGTTTGGGTTGGTCAACAGGGATAAAGCACGTTCGATGGCGGTCAGGGGAATATCGCGGACCGTGGCGTTTTGGGTCCGAATTACAATGTCGCGGTCGATCACCGTCACAGACCGGCCATCCATCTGACGCAAGAGGTCATTCAGGTCGGTGGCGACATAATCCACCAGCCCGACAGCCAACGCTTCGCTCGAAGATACCGCCTTGGCGGTTTCGATGGTTTGCTCGGCGATTGCGACTGCCTCTGGCGGTCTTTTTTCAGCCAGGGAGCGCACAGTGGCGCGAAGAATTTCTTTTTCTTTAGCGGCCAGCGTCTCGCCAATATCCTCGCCTTGCGAACCCACCGGGCTGGCGGCGCCAATGGCGGTTTCTGGCGCCATGGCGGCTACATGACCGGCCAGGGTAATCAGGGTTCCAGCGGAGCCAGCCATGGCTCCCTGCGGCGATACATAAACCACCACCGGTATTTTGCTGTTGCGAATGATCTGCACGATGGTATTCATCAATTGAATCGAGCCGCCAGGGGTGTTCAATTGCAGGATGAGCAGTTCTGCCGAGTCGCTGGCGGCAATATCCAAACTGCGTTCAATGGATGTAATCATGACCGGGGTAAGCGGCCCATCGACTTTCAGAGTTAAGACCAGGGGGGTGCCAGCGGGAGTCTGCGCAGCAGCCGGCTGGACCAAAAAGACCGCCGCCAGCAATAAAACTGCCAACCTCATTACGAATAGTACATGGCGCTTGCTCATCTTGTCTCCTGCCAGGCCCAACGATATAAAGCCTTATCTCTATTATAGCCCAGCGATTTAAAAAGAAGATGAACGCTTTTTTCCGATGCTAATACGATTCCGACGCTCCGTTAATGGTTTTCTTGTAAACCTGAGTTATTTTTAACGTTGTGGCGCTGGGTATAGCTTTGTTGTAAGGACTGTTACCCGTGCGTTATGGAAATAACTGCAAAGCTGTAACTCAGGCAGAAATTGAAAAACCCCTGCCCTCTGGTGGGGAAGGAGAACGACATGTCTAAAATAATTGGTATTGACTTGGGAACTACGAACAGCGTGGTTGCTGTCATGGAAGGCGGGTCGCCGACCGTCATCAACACAGCAGAAGGGCCACGTTTACTACCCTCGGTGGTGGCTTTCAATAAGAATGGCGAGCGCCTGGTGGGTCAAACCGCCAAACGGCAGGCGGTGATTAATCCAGAGAATACCATCTATTCCATCAAGCGTTTTATGGGACGTCATTATGATGAAGTCGAAACAGAGCGCAAGAATGCGCCGTTTCAGGTGGTAAGCGGCCCGTCCGGGGATGCGCGGGTTAAAATCCCGGTGAACAACCGCGAATACACCCCGCAGGAAATATCCGCCATGATCCTCGGCAAACTTAAAGCGGATGCCGAAGCATACCTTGGCGAGCCCGTGACCCAGGCGGTGATTACCGTGCCGGCTTACTTCAATGACAGTCAGCGTCAGGCCACCAAGGATGCCGGAAAAATAGCCGGACTGGAGGTGCTGCGCATCATCAATGAACCGACTGCCTCCGCATTGGCCTACGGTCTTGATAAGAAAAAGAATGAAAAGGTTCTGGTCTTCGACCTGGGCGGTGGCACCTTCGACGTATCCATCCTGGAGGTCGGCGACGGCGTCTTCGAGGTCAAGTCAACTTCCGGCGACACGCATCTGGGCGGAGACGACTGGGATCAACAGGTTGTCAACTGGGCGGTGAAAACCTTCCAAAAAGAACAGGGAATGGATTTGACCAAAGACCGTCAGGCGCTGCAACGATTACGTGAAGCTGCGGAAAAGGCCAAAATCGAACTTTCCACCATCATGGAAACTGAAATCAACCTACCGTACATCACCGCGGACGCAAGCGGTCCCAAGCACCTGCAGCTGCGTCTGACGCGTGCCAGTTTTGAGCAAATGACGAAAGATCTGCTGGAGCGCACCCGCACGCCCTTTGAAACCGCCTTGAAAGATGCCGGGCTCAAAGCCAGCCAGTTGGATGAAATTGTGCTGGTCGGCGGCGCAACCCGCATGCCGATGGTCCAGGAACTGGTGCGCCAATTGACCGGCAAGGAACCGAACAAGAGCGTCAACCCGGATGAAGTTGTCGCTGTTGGAGCGGCCATCCAAGCTGGTGTGCTCGGTGGTGAAGTAAAAGATGTGCTGCTGTTGGACGTCACCCCGCTGACGCTGGGGGTTGAAACCCTGGGCAGCGTGATGACCCCGATCATCGAGCGTAACACGACGATCCCGGCACGCCGATCGCAAATCTTCTCGACTGCCGAAGACAGCCAATCTGCGGTGGACATCCATGTGCTGCAAGGCGAGCGTACTACCGCGACCGATAACATCAGTCTCGGGCGCTTCCGCCTGGACGGCATCCCTGCGGCGCCGCGCGGAACACCTCAGGTTGAGGTCACCTTCGATATGGACGCGAACGGCATCCTAAATGTCACCGCCAAAGATAAAGCTTCAGGCCGCGAGCAGAAAGTGACCATCACAGCCACGACCAACCTGTCGCGCAGCGATATCGACCAGATGGTGGACGAAGCCAAAAAACACGAGGCAGATGATGCCCGCCAACGCGAGTTAGTGGAAGCGCGCAATATGGCCGATAACCTGGCGTACCAGGTTGAAAAAGAATTGAAAGAGAAAGGCGCGGATGTGCCTTCCGAACTGCGTGGTGAGGCTGAGAGTCTGGTCAGTCAGCTGCGGCAAGCTGCGGCTGGCAATGAGACCAACCGCATCCGCACCCTTTCACAGCAAGCGCAGCAGTTGATTGGACGCATCCAGCAGTCTGGCAGCACCCAGCCGGGAGCTGACGGTCAAAATGGCGGCAGCGGCAACCCGAACCCTGAAGGCGAAGTGGTAGAGGGTGACTTCAAAGACGCCTAGGCCCAATCATACAACATTACCCCGCGCCTGATCATGGAGATGAAATCCACTTCCCAGTTCAGGCGCGGGTGTATTTGTTGGTAGGGGCACGGGGATAATCGAAATAGCTAATAATACAGACCGCCCCCACGCCCTGGCAAAAATTGCATCACCAGCCAGGAATAAAGGCATGTTTTTGAGGTAGTCACGTATATCAACCAACCGCTTTTAGGCCGGTTTCATCCGCCTCGATGGACAGGTCGAGTAACCGACCGTTGGCTTTGAGCCAGGCGCGCCTGGAACGGTAATCCGGCAGCATTCTTTCCACCTGTTCCCAGAAAGCGCGGCTGTGGTTTTTTTGTAAAATGTGCGCCAGTTCGTGGAGCACGATGTAGTCGATAATCTCGAGCGGAGCCATGACCAGCCGCCAGGTGAAGCTCAAGGAATTTAGCCGGCTGCAAGATCCCCAGCGCGTCCGGGCTGAGGTGATGCGGATCGAGCGGTATTTCAGGCCAAATTGCCGGGCATAATAATCCGTCCGTTCGCTGAGAAGATGGCGCGCCTGGTTTTTATACCAGGCGGTCAGCAGATCGGCGGCTTTTGGCAGCGCAGACTTTGGCAGGCAGAATCCCGTAGCAAATTGAACCCGGGCTGCACCGCGCTCGCTCACGTGCAGTGGATGGCTGGAACCAAGATACCAGATGCGGGCGCCTTCGACCAACTCGTGTGTATTCACCGCAGCAGACGCTTTACGTGACCGCGCCAGGTTTTTGAAAATCCATTTCGCCTTCTGCGCAACGATGTCGTCTATCTGATCGCGGCTCAAGCGCTGAGGAGCACGTACTTCCAAATGGCCTTCGGGGGTAACGACCAGCGCAACCGTTTTCCGCCGGCTGCGAATGATGCGGTCGATGACAGGGGCTTCGCTCATACGACAATCAGGTCGTCAAGCTTCGGGACGTTTGACCTGCACCACGTCAAAGTCGCGGGCGACGATAGAATTTTCGAACACGGATTGCGCTTCCGCTAAAATATCTTTTTCACGGTAGCGGCGGGAAACATGGGTCAACACCAGTTGACCAACACCCGCGTCGCGGGCAAGCTCTGCGGAACGCCGGGCGGTCATGTGGCCGAACTGGCGCGCCATTGCAGCTTCTTCTTCCAGATAGGTGGCTTCCATCACCAGCGTATCCACCCCCTTGCAAGCCTCCAGCAGGCTGCTGGTATCTCCTGCATCGCCAATGACTGCCAGACGCGTGCCCGGCCTAAAGTCGCCCAGGACGCTGTCAGGCTCGATTTTCCGGCCGTCCGGCAGGAGAACACTACGCCCTTCCACTAATTCGCGCCGCAGCGGTCCATTGGGAACGCCAAGCGCTTCAGCTTTTTCCGGCAAGAAGGGACGGCGCCCTTTTTCTTCGAATAAGTAGCCAAAGTTATCGGGGCCGCGGTGCTGCACCGAAAAGGCGCTGAGGTTAAAATTGGCTTCCTCTAAAACCGGACCCGCAACAATCGCCCGCAGGTTTAACGGCATAGGCGGTTCCTGCCCACGCAACACCACCCCGTAGAGCAGGTCATGAACGCGGTCAAGGGCGCCTTTTCCGCCAATCACTTCCAACTCATCGATCGATTCCCAGCGCATGAAGGTCGAAAGCAGGCCGGCCAGCCCGAGAATATGATCGAGATGACCGTGGGTGATCAGGATGCGGTTGAGCCGCTTGAATCCGATGCCGGATTGCAGGATCTGGCGCTGGGTGCCTTCGCCGCAGTCAACCAGAAAACGGTACTCGTCATGTTTGACCACCAGCGCCGGTAAATTACGGCGCACCGATGGAGCGGAAGCGGAGGTGCCAAGGAAGACGAGTTCAAACACTGAGGTGGGAATCCTTCTGAAAAGTGCCTAATTGTACCGCATCTTCCCACGTGAGACAAAATGCGGCAACCCGGCGGCTGCCCGCACTAGAGCACCCTTCGGGTGGGGCACTCTGTGAGTGAGGCTGTTGAAGTGCGGGCTTCGACAGCCTCAGCGCAGAAAGTAGGATAAGCTTTAGCGCACCGAATTGTTGCTCTCAACATCATTCAACAGAAAAACGCAAAGATTGATCGTGACTTTTGCGCCTTCAGGCTGATGTGTTGGCTGCCTGTACCATCTTTCATCATGCAACAACCGGTGTTTTGACAGGCTCAGCAACCGTTCGGACTTCCTGCGGGGAGCTACCGGACCTTGACAAGTTCAGCCTGCGAAATAGGACAAGCTGAAGCTTATCCTACAAAATGTCTTAATTCTTCACCTGACTGGAAGAGCTGGCCGTTGAGACGGCCAGCCTGGCGCGAACCGGGCGGTTGTGCCGCAAATTTTCCACGGTGAAAAGAATCAACGCGGTCCAGATAATTACAAACCCGACCACCTGGTTGCTGGAAAACGCTTCTTTGAATACAAACACGCCCAGTAGGAATTGAGTGGTGGGGGTAATATATTGCAGCAGGCCAACTGTAGTTAATGGTATAAGCTTTGTCCCGGCTGAGAAAAATATCAAGGGGATGACGGTAACCACGCCGGTGACGGCCAGCAGCAAGGTCGTACTGACGCCGGCATTGACGAAAGCGCCAACGCCGCGCACCTGCTCGATGATCAGGTAGATTAACGCTGGCAGGAAAACCGCGGCAGTCTCCAGGGTCAACCCTTGCAGCGAGCCTAGCGGTGTAATTTTTTTCATTAAACCGTACAACCCGAACGAAAAGGCCAAAACCAGCGCAATCCACGGCAGCTTGCCCATGCTGACCGTCAGGTAGGTGACCCCTGCCGCTGCCAGGACAACGGGCACCCATTGCAGCGGGCGCAGCCGTTCCTGCAGGAAAATGACCCCCAACAGCACGCTGACCAGCGGATTAATGAAGTATCCCAGGCTGGCTTCCACCACGTAACCGGCATTTACGCCCCAGACATAGGTGACCCAGTTGATCGCCAGCAATGTGCCCGCAATTGCGTACAGTAGAGTAATCCGCGGATTTGCGGCCGCGAACATGGATTTCAATTCCTTGCGAAAAACGAGGATAGCCGTCATCAAAAGGAATGACCATACCACCCGATGGGCCATGATCTGAAACGCAGGCGCAGCCTGCAGCGTTTTGAAATAAAGGGGGAAGAATCCCCAGATCGCATATCCTGCCAGAGCAAATAGAACGCCTTTTTTCACAAGGGAACCTGTAATTTACGGAAGAAATAATTAGGAAGTTACCGGGCGCAGAGATCGCGCTTGCAGCACCATGTACAGCGCAATGGAACCTGCCACGGCTGCGTTGAGTGAATCCACCCGCCCGCGCATCGGCAGTTGACCCAGCAGGTCGCACTTCTGGCGAATCAGGCGGCGCATGCCTTCACCCTCATTACCGACCACCAGCGCCAGCGGTCCGGATAACGGCGCTTCAGTCAGCGGCCGGGAGTCTGGGCCACCTTCCAGACCAACTACCCAGGTGTCTTGTTCTTTGAGCGAGTCTATGGCCTGAGACAGGTTCATTTGGGCTACCAGCAAGTGCTCAGTGGCACCTGAGGAAGCATGAACCACCGCGGGGGTCACATCGGCAGCGTGACGGAATGGGATCACCACCCCGTGCACTCCGGCAGCCTCGGCGCTGCGCAGCAGCGTGCCGAGATTCTGCGGGTTTTGCAACATGTCCAGCAGCAGCACCAGCAGCGGTTCCTGCCGCTTGCGCGCCAGAGCCAAAATATCGGGGAGCGTACTGAAGGGATACTCGCTGACTTCCATTGCGACTCCCTGGTGACCTTCGCCCAGCGCATCCAATCGCTGCCGCGCTACCCGTTCGACCTGGATTTTATACTTTGCTGCCAGGGACAAAATTTCCGCCAGACGGCCTTTTTCTTCCACGCCAACTGCCACCAGCAGGCGAAAGACCTGGCGGCGGTGGGCCTGAAAAACTTCATAGACCGGATTGCGACCGGTGATGATATCTCGCATAAGATGAAATCCCTGACCGCAGTGGATTAGCGTTCGGAATCCGGACGGGCAAAGATCATGCGCCCGGCTGCGGTTTGTAATACTTTGGTTACGGTGACCAATATTTCCTGGCTAAGGTATTCGCGCCCATTTTCGATCACCACCATGGTTCCATCGTCCATGTAACCCACACCCTGGCCCGATTCCTTGCCCTCCTGAATCACCCGGATGGCAAGCGCCTCGCCCGGCAGCAGCACCGATTTAACCGCGTTGGCCAACTCGTTGACATTGAGAACATTGACCCCCTGCAGTTCAGCAACCCGGTTGAGATTGTAATCGTTGGTCAAGATCGGGCAGCGCAGTTGGCGCGCCAGGATCACCAGCTTGTCGTCCACATCGCGAACGCCTTCCACGTCGATGTCCGTGATGCGGACAGGGATCACGGGTTCCTTTTGCAGTTGCGAAAGGACCTCCATGCCGCGCCGGCCGCGCTGGCGGCGCAGGCTGTCCGGTGAGTCGGCGATGTATTGCAGTTCGTTGAGGACAAAACGCGGAATCAGAAGCGACCCGGGCAGAAAACCTGTGCGGGCGATATCAGCGATTCGGCCGTCGATAATGACGCTGGTGTCCAGCAGGATGGTTCGGGATTCAGCCCAACCAGCCGATTGGTCCACTGAGGCAGAGACTGGCCCACCCTTGGTGAAATTGCTAAGAAACATGGCCAGGTCGTTTTGACGCATTAAGAAGGTTGCGACGCCAAGGTAACTAAAAACCAGGACCCCGATGAATGGAAAAACTTCCCCAAAAGGGGATGGCAACCGCGAAAGCGGGAAAGATAATAGGACGGCGATTGTCAACCCGGAAATTAATCCGATCAATCCGGAAAATAAAGTTTGCGCCGAGACTTTTAGTAAAAAACCGCGCATCGCCCGTACCGGCCGGGTGGTGAGGTAAGGGGTTAAGATTAACCCGACCAGCGCTCCGACCAGTCCAAAGGTAATTGCATACTGGTCAGTTGTGAAAACATTCGGGCTGGGGTTGGCATTGGCCAGACCGCCCAGTTGAGTGCCCCAGACCACGCCGACTACCGTAAACGCAACCATGCCAATCAAACGAAAAACAAAATCAGTGCTCATAATGGCTCCTAAAAAATGAGGGCTGTTAAAGTGCGGGATAAAACGACCAGGCAAATGATATGAGGAATAAATAATAAAGTCATTCAATCATAGCATACTTGGCAGGCGTGTCAATGAATTATTGACAAGGGTATAGGCGCATGATAGAATCCAGCCGCCTGACGCCCCCATCGTCTAGTGGCCCAGGACGTGGCCCTCTCAAGGCCAAAACGAGGATTCGAATTCCTCTGGGGGCACAAAAATATTTGTCCCTCTCATCCCATCGAGGGATAATTAAGGCCAAAACGAGGATTCGAATTCCTCCGCCCAACGGGTGCGCTGCGCGTGGAGGCACAAAAATATTTGTCCCTCTCATCCCATCGAGGGATACTCAAGGCCAAAACGAGGATTCGAATTCCTCCGCCCAACGGTGCGCGTGGGGGTACAAATATTCCTGGTATCTCGCGTCAAGTATCCAGTGTCTGGTTTACAAATTGGTTCGCGCGGCACATGTCCTGACCCTCCGGTCGGTCTGCTTCGCAACCTCGAAATCGGGCACAGATTTCCGGGGATATGAATAGCGAATTAATAAACCCCTCGCTCTTGATGTTTCTGAGAAGCGAGGGGTTGATAATTTACCTGATGCTACGAGCGCCTACTACTTTTTATGGCGGTACCAGGCTGCCAAGGGGTGCCTAGCAGCTTTAGAACGAAACGATCCAAGCCCCAATAACCCGCTGTTCTCCAGGCCAGAATCAATAAAATAGAAAGGACAATGAGAACCGGATTGGCGCTGGCAGTTCCTGCCATCATGAAATTCCAGTTCATGAAGCCACCAAAGAAGGCCGCAACAGCAGTGAATATCCCGAGGATTAAGGCAATTCCTACGAGAATTTCTCCTGCCACCAATAACTTTGCAAACCAGACCTGAGACCCGCTATCTAATAATCCCTGGAGAAAAGCGCGATACCAGTCAAAGACAATAAGGGGGCGAGCAGGAGCTTCGGGGATGGCAACCGCGCGGCTCCAAAATCCTTTGAGAATATCGCCGGTCTGTACCCAACCAGGGTTGCTCAGTTTGCCAATTCCAGACGAAAGCCATTCATACCCGACATACAATCGGACGATCAGCCATAAAAAAGACCAGGGCTTGCTATTGAATAACTTGTCGACAAAAGGCGGATTAAAAAGGCTGGTTTCTTGCTTTAGAGATATTGTGTCCATGTATTCCTCCATGAGATCAAATGGGATAGCTTGGATGCAGAATAACCAAATTATTATTTTTATGGCTGCATTTTACAACGTGCTTTTTGCCTAAAAATTACGAAGCATTTTTGCCCCATTTTGAACCAGGGGAATCAAAAATTAAAACTTTACGACCCTGGCATTCACCATCGGTGGGCCTGTTTTTGAAACAAGTTCGCAAATGCCAGTTTGATGAAGTTAAGTTATTTGCTTCGCGGCTGTATCAGCTTGTTTTCGCCTTAATCTCAAAACGAAGATTCCCCAAGGGGAAAATTTTCGCATTTCTTCACTGTTCGGTTGCGTTGTGCGTGTGGTGGAATGGGGAGTGTTTACGCTTAAGGTAACCAGGCAAAAATGTAAATTCAGCCCAAGCCTCCCTGTTTCGGACACGCAGCTTTCAATTTCTGCACTTATTCAATGATGATCTGCTAACCAGCACAACAGGATAGCTTTTCAACGTCTTTTGTGAAAGATAATGCCGCCAGTTTTAACCCCTCAACCTGCGTCAGATATGGGAATAATGTCTCGGTGAGATCTGATACCTTTAGGCCAAACTTGACTGCCAGAGTTGCGGTTTGAATAACCTCGCCGGCCTCAGCCGCCAGAACATGAACTCCCAAAATGCGCCCAGAGGTTTCATCCGTGACCATCTTGATCAGGCCGCGAAGATCTCTCGCTGCTAATGCGCGGGGTACGTACTCCAAAGGCAGGATTTTTGCCTTTACCTGGTACCCTTGACGTTTCGCTTGAGCTTCCGTGAGGCCAACGGTTGCAATTTGTGGGTCGGTGAAAATGACACCAGGTAAAGCCGACAGGTCCAGTGGTTTCTGGTTTCCATTCAATGCATTGCTGGCTGCCAGTGCGCCGCTCGCTGCGGCCACATAAACATAATCGGGGTTTGGGGTCACATCTCCGGACGCGTAGATGTTTGGATTGGAAGTTTGTTGGTATTCGTTAACGATGATCGCTCCGTTTTCGTCCAATTTGACCCCGACCTGATCCAGTCCCAGGCCAGTGGTGTTTGGCTGCCGCCCTTGTGCGACCAGGATTTGGTCTGCTTCATACGCGCGGGATTGACCTTTAAGCCTGGCATGCACCGTGCGGGTTTCTCCGTTACGGCTTACATGCTCCACCTGAACACCGGTGAGAATGGTGATTCCTTCCTGATCCAAATAATCCTGAACCGCGCGCCCGATCTCTGGCTCGTGTTCTGGTACCAGACGGGAACTACGTTGCAGAATGAGAACTTTTACGCCCAAACGGGCCATAGTTTGAGCTAATTCCAATGCCACTGCCCGCCCACCCAATATAATGAGGGATTTGGGTAACACATCCACGTCCATCAGGCTTGTGCTTGTGAGTGGTTGGGCTTCCGCCAGGCCAGGAATTGGAAGAATACGCGGCTGTGCGCCTGTAGCAACGACATAGCGTTGCGCACTAAAAGTTCTCTCACCAACCCGGATGGCGCCATCCCGGGTAAAAGTGGCATGCCCTTCGATAAGCGTAATGTTTGGGTAAGCATCCAGAACATTCACATACTTTTTCTGGCGCAGCTCGGAAACCAGAGCATCCTTTTCACCACGAACCGTCGACCAATCGAGCGCTGATTGAGTCGTATTAACGCCGATAAAGGGATGGTGTCCGGCGGTATGCCAGGCTTCTGCCGCCCGGATAAGCGTTTTGCTAGGGACACAGCCAACATTTACACACGTGCCGCCAATTGTCCCGCCATTGATGATTCCAACTCGATAACCTAATTCTTCGCCCTTGATTGCAGCGGCAAAACCACCTGAACCACCGCCGATAACCAGCAGATCAAAATCGTAATTCTCTCGGGTGTTCATTTCTAAACCAGATAGGGCCTCCGGATTTCGGATTGACCTTACAGAAGCTTGGTAACCTGCAGTAGCGACCGCGTTACTCAAGGTTTCCGTTCTGATTTCACTTGTTGTAATCACCGTGGCTTTTCCGGATTCCCATCCAGGCACATCTGCGTTTTCCACGCCAGGGACAGATAACAAACTCATTTTTACGTGGGTGGCGCATGAGCTGCAAGTCATACCACGAATGTCAAGCTCGATCATTTGTTTTGCCATTTTTTACCTTTCATGTAAATCGTTGTAAATCGTTGACTACTTTTGACTGACCAGGTGACAAACACAATTCTTACCATCTACATCGTCTGTAGGAAATTTAAGGCCCAACGCATGCAAGTCGCGCAGCTGTGCTTCAAGATCCTGTAATCCGGCAATTCGTTCCGCCACTTCGTCAGCCTTGGCCAGTAGTCGTTCCAGCAATGTACGGCAAGGTGCTTCGCGCCGATCTCTCATTGCAAGGATTTCCTGAATATCGTCCAGGGAAAGATCAAGGCGGCGTGCACCTGCCACCAATCGCAATCGATCAACATCCGTTTGATCGTACTCGCGATAACCATTAGGCTTGCGTGGCGGCAATGGCAACACGCCAGATTCTTCGTAAAAACGAATGGTTTTGGCAGACACGCCTGTAGCCTGTGATAACTCTTGAATTTTCAAAGTCACCTCCATGAACACTTTCTATTATAGACCTTCCAGTTACTGGAATGTCAAGAGACAAGTTTGTTGGGTGTTTCACCCTGTTGGATGGTAATTCAAAATTTTAGTGATTAATTGGTAGGTATTTCCCTTGACTCCAGCGAGATTATATCGTAAAATTACGATATAACAATGAACTTCATGCTGAAAGAAAAATCTCTGGAAACAACCGAACTCCGCCTGGCGAAAATGCTCAAGGCGCTGGGCAATCCTGTCCGTTTTGAAATCATGGAAATGCTGGCCAATCGCCAGACCTGCATGACCTATGAAATCGTGCAGTCCACACCGCTGGCGCAATCAACCGTCAGCCAGCATTTGAAGGTTTTGCGCGAGGCGGGACTGGTGCGCGGCGAGGTGGAGGGACCAGCCACCTGCTATTGCCTGGATCCCGACGGCGTGCGCTGGCTTAAAGATCAAATCGAAGGCTGGTTGCCCGATTGCTGTTCTGGCAGCCCAGACGCGTAGACAAACCTTTTGAAAGCACCTCAAGGTGTTTTTTAAGGGAATTATTGATCGTAAAAATACGATGAAGAGGCTTACTTTGACCACTCAAAACCCATCCAAACCCTATTTTGAAACCGTGGCAGAGCAGTGGGATCAAATCCGCGGTTCCTACTTCACTGAGGCAGTGCGTGACGCGGTCATTGCCAGGGCTTACTTGCATCCGGACATGATCGTCGCAGATATTGGCGCAGGCACTGGATTTATGAGCGCCGGGTTAGCCGCTCACGTCTCTCAGGTGCATGTGGTGGACGGCTCGCCGGCAATGCTGGCGGCTGCGCGCAATAACCTGGCTGAATTTGGTAATATCACCTTTCATGAAGCAGATGGGCTGAAACTACCCTTCGAGGGTGCCTCATTAGATGCGGTGTTCGCCAACATGTATCTGCACCACTGCCCGGACCCGCTGGCTGCTATCCGCGAAATGGTGCGGGTGCTGCGTCCAGGCGGCCGCTTGCTGCTCTCGGATATGGATGCCCACAGTCACACCTGGATGCGAACCGAAATGGCGGACATCTGGCTGGGATTCCCGCGCGAGCAAATTCATGGCTGGTTGGAAGAGGCCGGCATGGTGAATATTTTGGTCGGAGACACCCGGCAAAGCTGTACGAGCAGCAGTGAAAGCACCGGAGATAAAGAGGTTGTGGTGAGTATATTTTACGCATCCGGCACAAGACGGGTAAGTGGGATGCGCGAACTGGTGCGCGAAGAGTACGGCGCGATTGCTGAGAAAAATTCCTGCTGCGGCGGGTCGGCATCAGGCGATGGCGGTTCAGCTTGCTGCAGCCAACCGGTTATCAGCCTGGAGTCGCTGGAGCAAGGCGAGGTCCACTTCGACCAGGATTACAGCCCGCAGGAGCAGGCGGACATCCCGCCCGAAGCCGCTGCATTTTCGCTGGGATGCGGCAACCCGATTGCCATGGCGAATTTGAAACCAGGCGAGGTGGTGGTCGATATTGGCTCAGGCGGCGGGTTGGACTCTTTTTTGGCAGCCAAAAAGGTCGGTCCGGAAGGACATGTGATTGGGGTGGATATGACCCCGGCCATGCTCAAGCGCTCACGCCGCTCGGCTAAATTAAACGGTTACACCAATGTCGAATTCCGGCGCGGCGACGCCGCGGATTTGCCGGTCGAGTCGGATAGTGTGGATGTGATCATTTCCAATTGCGTTATCAACCTGACCGAGGACAAGGGCAAGGTGTTCCATGAGGCCTTCCGGGTGCTCAAACCTGGCGGGCGGCTGGAAATCAGCGACATGGTGTTTGGCGGTCCCATCGGGCGCGAAGCCCGCGCGGCAGCAGCCGGGTGGTCGGATTGCGTCACCGGAGCTTTGATCGAGGATGAGATGTTGGATTTAGTAACCCAGGCCGGTTTCAATGCCGGCCAGGTGCGCCGCAGCGTCAGCCACGGCGAGGTCAGCGGCGCCAAGATTTACAGCGTGATCTTATCGGCGGTGAAACCGGAATAAACGCGATACGGCGTAGGGGTGGGTCCGGTGAAAGGTGGCAAAATTTCCAGGTAATCTATAGGTTTGATGGGAAAGTACGGTCGCCATCAGACCCACCCCAGTCGGCTATTCTCTTCGTCCGTTTCCCAATTTAATGGGTTGGTTTGGATGTAATCGAAAATATTGGCGTAGTTCCGTTCATCACGGATGATATGTTCGTAATAATTTCGCTGCCAGACGGAAACACCGGAAATTTTACGAATTGTATTGATTCGCCTTGCGGAAAATGATTTAAACCATCGGACGATTTCGGGTAACCCATGTCGTTGATGTCTGGCGTAGGGGCGGGTCTGGTCCCTACCTGCAAGAAGTTCAATGACAGACGTCGCCATCTCTGGCACACGCCCTTTGTTGGCAGACCCGCCCCTACGGTTATCCGTGAGAATTATTATCCCGTGGAAATGGTTTGGCATGACGCAGAAAGCGGCAAGTTCAACGTATGGGTAATGGGCTGGGATTTCCATCCAGGTGCGGTGAACGATTCGACCAAAAACATTCAACTTCATTTTTTCATCGGCAACGGAACCAAATAATTGCTCACGCCCTTTCGTCACAATCGTTACGAAATATCCGCCTGCCAGGGAATAATCGTACCCTGACAGGCGGATGGATTTACGCTGATGACCGACTTTTTCGTCGTTCATTTACTCCTTGTTTATTTCACGGCTTTTTGCACAATCTGCAAAATCACCTCGACTGCTTTTTCCATGGCGAATACCGGAATGTACTCATATCGACCATGAGCATTGTGTCCGCCCGTAAAAATATTCGGGCATGGCAATCCCATATAAGACAACCGGGCGCCGTCGGTACCGCCACGGATAGGGATAACCAAAGGTTTTACGCCCACCGCCTCCATGGCTGAACGCGCCAGCTCAATTACGTGCATGACCGGCTCGATTTTTTCCTTCATGTTGTAATAGTCGTCTTTTAAATCAAGCGACACACAACCGCTGCCGTACCTGGCATTCAACTGGTCAACAATTGCCTCCAGATTGGCTTTCATGGCCTCGAATGTGACGCGGTCATGTTCGCGGAGGATGTACCTCATTTCGGCCTTTTCGACATCGCCATTGATGCGGGTCAGGTGGTAGAACCCCTGATAGCCTTCCGTGTTGTCAGGCCGTTTATCCACCGGGAGCTGGTTGTTCAACTCAATTGCGACCAGGCTGGCATTGATCATCTTATTCTTGGACGATCCGGGGTGGACGCTGCGCCCCTGGATGGCGATTTTGGCGCTGGCGGCGTTGAAATTCTCGTACTGTAACTCGCCAACCTCGCCGCCGTCCATGGTGTAAGCAAAATCAGCCGCGAAACCAGCCACATCAAAATGGTCTGGGCCCTGGCCAACTTCTTCATCAGGGGTAAAGCAAACTTTGATCACTCCGTGTTTGATTTCCGCATGAGCTGCCGAATGTTCCAATGCCGCCATGATCTCGGCCACACCGGCTTTGTCATCGGCGCCCAACAGGGTAGTACCGTCGGTGGTGATCAAAGTCTTGCCGATGTATTTTTCAAGGTCGGGGAATTCTCGCGGTGAAAGGACAATTCCTTTCTCACGGTTGAGGATGATGTCGCCGCCGGCATAGTCCACAAGCTGCGGTTTTACATTCTTACCGCTCAGGTCCGGGCTGGTGTCCATATGGGCCAAGAAGCCAATCACCGGCGCAGGCGCAGTGGTATTGGCTGGCAGCGTGCCATACACATAACCGTATTTATCCATAAAGACATCTACCAGGCCAAGGTCTTGCAATTCGTCAACCAGCAAGCGGGCCAGATCAAGCTGGCGGGCTGTGGTAGGTGAAGTCGTCGAATCATGGTCCGACTGAGTATAAATCTTAACATAGCGGGTGAATCGCTCCACGACGCTGAATTTCATAAAAACCTCCAGGATGATGATAATGTCATAAAAAAACTAACCACGATTATACCTTCATTGTCTGATAACTAACCGTGATTTCCTCAGTTATTCAATCCACCTCGTTTACAAGATGGGATGGAACCCTTCCTCTACTGGTAAGGGCTGGTTTTGCGAAATGAGCGCTCTTGCTTGCAGGGAACTCTGCGGATAAGCACCTGGTGCTTTTCGAGGCTGCGAAGAAACTCATTGGTTGGTAACGAGACCCTTCATACCCCTGGTTAGATGCAGTTGGATGGTTTTGATAGACACCGGGGCATTCACTCGCAGAGTGCCCTGTGGGCAGGATGACAAATAGCTGTCATTGAAGAATCTCTTTGCCCATGCCAGAGAGCCTTTCATTTCGTCCCAACCGTGGGATAATTTACAGGTGACTGGGCGAATGACTTCATTGACAGCAGGTGATGGATGAAAACTTATCCTATTCCCATGATTCCTGGACCGGTGCGGGTGCCGCAGGCTGTGTTGGATGTGATGAACATCGATTACGGCTCTGCGGATCTTGAGGTCGATTTTTTTGAACTGTATAACCGCACCGAAGCCAGCCTGCAAACCATTTACGCCACGAGCAACCCAATCGCCATAATGACCGGTGAAGGGATGTTGGCCTTGTGGTCGGCGTTGAAGAGTGTGCTGTTGCCAGGTGACCGGGTACTGGCGATTGGTACCGGCGTTTTTGGATTTGGGATTGGCGATATGGCGCGCGCTATCGGGGCGGATGTGCGCACAGTCAGCCTTGGATATGATGAAACCCTTGGCGATTTAAGCAGAATCGAGCAAGCCATTATCAACTTCCGCCCAAAAATGATCACCGCCGTTCACTGCGAGACGCCGTCCGGCACACTCAATCCGCTGGACGGGCTTGGCAAGCTCAAACGTAAATACGATGTTCCCCTGCTTTATGTGGATGCGGTCGCCAGCGCCGGCGGCACAGCGGTTTTGACCGATGAGTGGGGCATTGACCTGTGCCTGGGCGCGTCGCAGAAGGCGTTGTCAGCCCCGCCTTTGGCAGCGTTCTGTTCCATCAGCCCGCGTGCCTGGGAGATTGCCGCCGAGGTCAATTATTCCGGCTATGACGCCCTGCTGCCTTTCCGGAATGCACAGAAAGACTTTTATTTCCCATACACCCCTTGCTGGCATGGACTGGCGGCCCTGGATGCGGCTGCGCAATTGCTCCTGGATGAAGGCCTGGAACAGGTCTTCGCGCGGCACAGCCAGGCAGCGGAAACTTGCCGTAACCGGATCGTAGAGCTGGGGCTGCGCTTATTCCCGGCAGCCGGTGCGATTCCCGCGCCAACCGTCACGGCGGTGTACCTTCCGGACGGGATCGGGTGGAAGGAATTCGATGAACGGCTGCGCGAGCGAGGATTGGTAGTGGGGGGATCCTACGGCCCATTGGCAGGAAAGATCTTCCGGATTGGGCATATGGGCTCTCAGGCTGACCCTGACCTGGTAAATCAGGCATTGGATGTGATTGAATCTGTTGTACGTGAAGGTGGAAAAACCAAATGAAAATCAAAATCGTAACTGACAGTACCTGTGACCTTTCCGCCGAATTGGCTCGGGAATGGGATGTCACTGTGGTTCCGGCCTACATCAATATTGGCGAGAAGAGCTTTTTGGACGGCGTCGACCTTTCACGCCAGGACTTTTATCACCGGCTGCCTGATTATCCCCAGTCACCCACCACCTCAGCGCCTGGCCTGGCAGCGTTTGCCAGCGCTTACGAAAAATCCGCAGATGAGGGTGCGCAGGGGATTATTTCCATCCATGTTGCTGAATCCCTTTCGACTACCATCAATGTTGCGCGGAAAGCCAAAGAAATGGTATCCCACGTGCCGATCTGGGTGGTCGACTCTGGCCAGGTTTCCCTGGGCCTTGGACTACAAGTGTTGGCGGCGGCCAAAGCCGCCATTCAGGGCCAGAACCTCGAGGTGATCCTCCAGGAATTGGCCGACTTACGCAAACGCACCTATCTTTATGCGGTGGTGGATACTCTCGAATTCCTGCGCCGCAGCGGCCGCGTTGCCCGCTATCGAGCCATCCTGGGTTCCATGGTAAAAATTAAACCGATCATTTCCTTCCATGACGGGATCATTAAGATGGAAATGGCAGTGACCACCAACAAAGCTTTCAAGCGGATAAGCGAAATTGTCTCCAGCCTGGCGCCTTTGGAATGCATTTCATTTGTCCACACTCTGGCGCTATCCAAAGTGGACGAGCTGCAAAAACTGCTCAGTCCTTTTATCCCCGGTTCATCCAAATCCTTAACCTCTGAAGTCACTCCTGCAATCGGGGCGCATATTGGCCCTGGTGCGGCGGGCGTGATATGCGTGCGATCCTAGGGATCCTCCTTTCCATGCAACGGTGATACCATGAATAACCAAATGTTGATTCGAACGATAAGTCTGGTGGTTTTGTTGGCTGTTGTGTCAGGATGCAGCACCAATCTCACAACGCCTTTACCAACCGCCTTGGTCACGGGCAACTCGCAGATTCTTCCCTCTCCGGTTGGGGAACAAACGATTACTCCACCGCTGGTGGTCGTCATTTCGCCTACACCTATTACAACTGTGCCGGCTCTGCAACCTACGCCCGGCCCGGATTTCTGCGCTGATGCGCGGGTGCAGGCGCTGCTGGCAGCCTTTAGCGCGGCGCTGATTAACCAGGACGGCGCGGCTCTGGCTGAAACAATCGATCCTGTGGATGGCCTGGATATCTTCTACCGCCTCGCCAATCCGCTGGTGCATATTAGCCCGGTTGAAGCCGACGCTTTGTTTACCAGCACCTTTGCCTACACCTGGGGCGACCAAGCTGGCAGTGGTTTGCCAGTGGAGGGGACATTTAGCGCTGAGATTTTGCCGCATCTCCTGGATGTATTTGAGCGTCCCAACACGCAAGCCTGCCAGGACCTGGCATTTGGCAGCGGGACTGGCCCAACTACAGCCGTAGTCGAGTGGCCAGCCCAATTTGCCGGATTACCGTTTATTGCGGTTTACCGCGCCGCCGGGGCGCAAGACAATGAATTGGATTGGCGCACCTGGGCTGTAGGTTTCACAGTCGTCAACGGCGCACCAAAAATTCGGGTTCTGGTTCAGTACATCTGGGAAATCTAACCGGATCCCAGGAGAACAATCTACCAATAAATGCAAAACAGGGCTGCGGCGCAGCCCTGTTTTTATCACCTGTAATAATTTTTACCTATAATAGTCAATTGCCGGGGTGAGGGGGGCACCCCGGCAATTGACTATTTCATTATATAATCTTCCGGCGATATTTCAAGAGGTATGCGGTCATCTGAACGAGATTGCAACGAAAATGTAACAATTCTTAACAGCTTTAATGTTTTTCTTCACCCATATAACGCACAGGCGATTAAAAGGACCGGTGAGTGAAGGGGGACAGCTAATTCGAACCGTACAACTTGCGGTGGACGGCGCTGAGGGCGCGCACCTGTTCGGCAGCATGGTAGGACGAACGGACCAGGGGACCGCTTTCGACCCACTTGAAGCCGATTCCCAGGCCGTAGTCTCTCAACTCGGCGAATTCTTCCATAGTGTAGTAACGGGCAATTGGCAGGTGCTGCCGGCTGGGCTGTAAATACTGGCCCAGGGTCAGAATGTCGACACCCCACGAGCGTTGGTCGTCCATGACTGCCTTGACCTCGTCCATTGTTTCGCCCAGACCGAGCATAATGCCGGATTTGGTCAACACATCCGGCTCGATCTTCTTGGCATTCGTCAGGGTAGCGGCAGCCCAGTCGTAATGGTCTTGCGGCTGCACCATCTTGAACAGGCGCGGAACCGTTTCCACGTTGTGGTTGAGGATTTCCGGGCGAGCATCCATGACGATACGCAGCGCTTCACTGCTGCCCTTGAAATCCGGGATGAGGACTTCGATCGAGCAGCCGGGGTGAATTTCCCGGATGCGGCGGATAACCATGGCGAATATGGGCGCGCCGCCGTCTTTTCGGTCGTCCCGGTTAACCGAGGTGATCACCGCATGCCGCAGGTTCATGGACTTTACCGCCTGCGCAACGCGCTCCGGTTCCAGCCAATCGAGCGCTTCAGGGCGTCCGTGTTTGATATCGCAAAAGCCGCAGGTGCGGGTGCAAATGTCGCCCATCATCAAGAAGGTGGCGGTGCCAGCACCCCAGCATTCGCCCATGTTTGGGCAGCCGGCTTCTTCGCAGACGGTGTGCAGCGATTTCTTGCGCATCAGTTGCTGCAATTGCTCGTAGGTCTCTCCGCTGGGGGCGCGCACTTTAATCCAGTTTGGGCGGCGCAGCGGGGTGGTGTCAAATTTTTCAGGATTTACCCGATCTCGGGTCGGATTTGTCGGCATTAAAGTCTCCTGCGGTGATTATACCCAATTCGCCGGGTTAATCAATGGGGTCGATTGCGGCGGTTAGGAGTTTCTTTTCAGCGCCAGCTTTGCTGTAGCCCATGATGATGCCAAGGACCAATGACCACAAAGCAGCCAGGCCAATCTGGTAATCGTTTGGCAGCGAGAAGGTGAGGGTATGCGCTGGGATCCAAAACCAGATCAGCGTCCACCAGGCGCGGGTGATGCCGGCAAAACCCTTCTGCCTGAGGATGAGGTTATCTTCCAGCCGGTGGAAGGCCATCATTTGCGGGCCGAAGAGTGTATTGGTGAACAACGAAACTGCCAGGGCGCGGCCCACGCCGCTGCCGACGAATTCCGGCAGGAGGCGGTGGTCGAATAGCGCCTGGGTGAAACCCTTCATGCCGGTAAAACCGTATTTAATGACGACACCAAGCAGCGCCCAGGCGAAAATTTTTCCGACCAATTGCACCCCATTACCAGGCAGAGCAAACCGCTTTTTTTGCAGGCTGAATGAAATGATCTCACCCAGAGTTCCCAAAATAGCAAATTGAACGGCTGCCGAGAAGAGCGGGTTGGCAGTGACCCAGGCGATGTAGGTTTCCATGCAGCGCTCCAGCGAGAGAATTATTTGACGCTGTATTCTATCAGTTTACCCGCCGCATGGATATAAATTCAGATATGGATGGCCAGTTGTACTGCGGTTTGTTCGCGAAACCTGGGTTCTCGTTTATTTAACCAAAAGAACAGGGCAATTGGCATTCGAAATGACTTTCTGGCTTTGACTGCCAAGCAGCGCTCCGGCCAGGCGGCTTAATCCGCGCGTGCCCATGATGATCAAATCGTTGCTGCGTACTTCAGCGACTTTCAACACTGCTTCTGCAACCGGACCTTCCAGAATTTCGGTAATCAGTTTTGCTGTTACTTCTCCGACTTCGTTCAAGGCCTCATGGAGCACCCTTTCGGATCGAATTCTTTGATCTGTCACGAAAGATTGCAAATTTGTCTCTCCTAGATAATTTGGCACAGGATCAAAGACCGTTACAATCGTCAAATCTGCAGCCAAACTACGGGCTAACTCTCCGGCTACACGGGCAGCATGGGTGGCTTGTTCCGATCCATCTACGGCAAGCAAGATGTTGTTGAACATAATTCACCTCCCTCTCTAATATCTTTGCCTTTCATTATAAAGATTTTCATCCGGGTTTCCAGCCACCCCTGAAATGTTAGGTCTAGTCGTTGAAGAAAAAAAGACAGACCCGGGAGAGGATCTGTCTTGTTGACTGTAAGGGGAAGGAGTTTATGGCTGATCGAAAGCTGGAATTTCGCGGCTTTGACCGTCCACGCTGATGATGTAATAAGGCAGCCAGGCGATGCCGTAAAAATCGACGTAGACATCTTTGCGGTAAGGTGTCACCGGAACCTCGACCTCTTGTTCCACTTGCCTGGCCCAACGTTCGTTGACCTCTTCCAGCGTGGCCTTTTGTTCATTTTCCATCTCGGCCAGCTGCTTTTCCAGAATTTCAAGCTCGGCCTGCTCCTGCTTTAAGTCGGCTTTCGCAGAAGCAGTCATGCGCCGTTTGGAAAGGTTGCTGGAAAGGCTGCGTTTGCGCCCACCCAGCATGCTGAGCAGGAACTCAGCATGCTTGCCGACTTCCTCCATGCGCCGCTGGCCAAGTTCATCCTCCTGGGAATCAACCTCCATCGTCTGGCGTTTGACTTTGGCCTCCAGGGTTTCCATTTTTTTCTTGTAGGTTAGCTCCACTTTGCTAAGCTCGGCCTGCATTGCATCGCGGGCTGCTTTGCTGCACATCTCGCGGAATTCTGCGGTAGTCACCTCAGGTCCGGCGAACACTTTCAACACCTCATTGGCGCGCACCCGCAAGGTACCGTTGCGCACCACCCAGTCTACAAAATCACTTTGCAGCGAGTTGATTAACCGGGCATCCGAGAGCCATTCAGGGATGGCAGCGTAACGTGCGCCAGGCAGTGGCGAACTCATCACTTCTTCGCGACTGTAGGCTTGCCAGACAAAATCATCCCAACTGACCAGCCGCCCGCGCGCTTCCTGCGGGAGTGAAGCCACCTGGCGGGTCAGTTCCAGGTTGTATTTTCGCGCCAGATAGGTCACTTCCGCTTGGGCGAAGAGCGCCGGCCGGTAAATAAAACCGCCCTGATCGATTTTAGCTGTCGATGGGATGCGAGCGCCGGTTATGGCCTGTGAAAAAGCCAGATTATTCGGGATGAAGAATTCGTTAATCCCGGCAGGTACCACCGGACGGGTGGTCGAGGCAGGCCCAAGCGGGTTTGGGGTCTTGGCACCCGGAACTGCGGCTTGAGCCGCTGCGACCGCGGACGCAGCACCGACAGGCATAGCGGGTTCGCTTCCACGGGGTAGCGCCTCTGCAGGAATCAGCTTCATTAATTGTGGAATTTGGGTACGGGTGAGCGGTCCAGCCAGGAAGTTCAATGCCCAGCGTGTCTGGAAAATTTTTGGGGCTTTGGCATGCACATTGTGCAGCAGGAAGGTACGCTTGCCGAGCCGGGAGATGAGTTTATCAACCTCCTGCCGGTCCAGGCCGCCGCCGGCAGCATCGAGACCATCGAGCAACCGCTGCTTGTCCTGGTCGGTCTGCAGACGGCCAACGAACCAGGTGCCGGCATTGGACAGCCCTTTGTAGTCCACGTCGACCGGGTTCTGGGTTGCCAGAAGCAGCCCAACGCCAAAAGCGCGAGCCTGTTTCAACATGCGCAGCATAATCGGGCGTGACGGCGGGTTGGCAACCGGGGGCAGGTAGCCGAGGATTTCATCAAAATAGACCAGAGCGCGCAAGGCGCTGGTGCCGCGCTGCGAACGCATCCAGGATTCGATGGCCGCAAACAACAGGGTGACGAAAAACATACGCTCGCTATCGTTAAGATGTGCCAGGTAAAAAATGTTATGACGCGGTTTGCCGCTGGCTGAAGTCATCAACTCACCGATTTCCAGCGGGACGCCTTCGCGCCAGACTTCAAAGCTTGGCGAAGCCAGGAAGTTGTTGAGCAGCATCGCCAGATCGAAGCGCTCTTTGGCCGGGAAGAAATTATTCACTGGGAAGGCGCCTAATCTTTCGAATGGCGGATTTTGCACTTGCAGGATCAACTCAGTCAAGTCGAGAGAAACGCCTTTACTCCAGGCGTTTTCAAGGATGTTGGAGACCAGGATATGCTCGCGCGAGCGGAGTGGATCGATTTCGGTCAGTCCCACCAGCCCCAGCAGCGCAGTGACGATGGTGGAAATCTTCTCGCGCAAAATTTCGCGGTACTCATTCCACGGTAAATCGGGCGCGGCAAAGGAAGATAAAATGTTGACGGGCGTCCCGACGGTGGAACCAGGGGTGAAAACGCTAAAATCGACGGATTGACCGAGCAGGTTGAGCTCATTCGACCCCATCCCCCAGCTTGCCAGACCGTTTCTCCAGTTTTCAGCCGTATCCTGGGCAGTTTGGGTGATGGTTTTTCCTTCGCGCCGGGCGACCTCTGGATCGATCCAGGGTTCAAAATCAGCCGGCAGCAAATCAGGAAAGTGCAGCAGCAGGTTGGTGAGATCGCCTTTGGGATCGATAATAATGGCAGGAATGCCTTCGATGGCGGCTTCTTCGAGCAGGCCGATGCACATACCGGTTTTGCCCGAACCGGTCATGCCGGTTACGACCGCATGGGTAGTCAAGTCAGCCGGATCGTATTCCAGCAGTTCGTCAGTTAGTTTTCCGGCCTGCATATCAAATATTTTACCGAGGAAAAATTTCCCATCCCTGAGTGATGTCATGGTTTTATCTCCTGAGAATGAACAGCGAACTGTCCGTATTTTATTATCTTAACATAATCTGGCGATTGGCTGTAATCTATTTTATGGAAATATTCTCAGGGTTAATTTTTGGTGATGGGCGGATCGAAAAAAATTACCTTCCCCCCAATAAATTAAAAGAGGGTGACTTGACCCGGAATCACAGCATGCCTGGGACGCCGACCCAGGCATGCTATTTAAGGAGGAGAAGAAGAGAAGTCGCCCTTTTCTGTACTAATATTAGCAGAAAGTTCGTTCCATTACTTGACGCTAAACCTACGCTCACCCTACGCCTGGGGCACAATATCCTAACGTATTGACGAAAATGAGTATTTAATTGCAAACCAACGAGTAAAATATCAATCCCTTCTGCGGGCGGAGACCCGTACTGATATAATTCAACTTGCCAGATCGTCCTGTTGGAGGTAGTAAACATGGAAATGGAGCCGATTTGTTACGAGGTGCGCGTCCTCGAAAAAACCCGGGTTGGTCCGTTGACCGTTTATGTTTCAAACGCCGGGTTGGCAAAAATTGCCTTTGGGAAGCAGGCTGAAGTTCACACAGGCAATGGCCAATTGGAGAAGCTGGCCGCGCAGGCCGTGCAGGAGTTGACTGAATATTTTTACGCCGGACGGCGGGTTTTCACTTTGCCGATCGATTGGCGCGCAATGCAGCCGTACCAGGAAAAAGTACTGCGTGCCTGTTATGCCATCCCATACGGCCAGACCCGGACGTATGGTGACCTGGCGCGCCAAACCGGCAGCCTCGGCAGCGCCCGCGCGGTAGGTGGAATTATGGCCAGCAACCCGATATCGATTGTCATCCCCTGCCACCGTGTGGTTGGCACCGATGGAAAATTACACGGCTACGGTAGTCCCGGCGGGGTGGAAGACAAAGCGCAACTGCTGGCATTGGAAGGACAACGGATTGTCGCTTAAGAATTGGGGCAAGTTTTGGTACCTCGGACTGGTCTGGGGCGCAACATTTTTGTGGTTAAAAATCGCCATTCGGGAAGTTTCGCCCCTAACAGTGAATGCCATCCGGCTACTTATTTCTTCGGCTGCTCTGTTTCTGATTGCCCGCATCTACAAAGTTAAAATCCCTCTGCGCGAGCGTTGGCGATCATTTTTGTTCCTGGGAGTCTTCAATATTGCCCTGCCGTTTGTACTGATTACGGTCAGTGAGCAATCCATCACCTCAGGCATGGCGTCCATTCTTAATTCAACCGTTCCATTTTTTACCTTCATTCTGTTGCCCATGTTCGTACCCGATGAAACCCTGTCACCGCTCAAGGTGCTTGGCCTGGTTGTCGGGTTTATCGGGGTAGTGGTACTGGTCTCTAATGACATCACCGGCGTTTTCAAGGATTTTCAGGGGGGCGCGCTATTGGTTCTTGCCGCGTCCCTGTCGTATGCAGTGGCAGCGGTTTTCGCCCGGCGAGTAACCTTTGGCATGCACCCTTCTGCTCAGGCGTTGGGGCAGAGTTTGTTCGCCAACCTGGCTTTGTGGCCGCTGGCGCTGGTTTTGGAAGCACCGCTGACCCTGCCGCACCTGCCGATGACCTGGCTGTCTCTTGTGTGGCTGGGGGTTATAGCAACGGCGATTGGAACAACCTTTTTTTATTCGCTGATGAACGAGGTTGGCGCGACGCGTACCACTTTGACAACCTATATATTCCCTTTGGTTGGCGTCCTGCTAGGGGTGCTCTTTTTAAATGAAAGTGTTGACTGGCGCTTGCTGGCGGGCGGCGCGCTGGTGATTGCCGGGGTGGCCATCGTCAATACGCGTTTCAAAGGATTTTCTCGGACACGAGAGGCGGAACAGAGCTAATGGACCATCCAATGGAAGGATTCTGTGCTGGTTATTCCGCCCTGGTCGGGCGGCCTAACGTTGGCAAATCTACTTTGATGAATGCGCTGCTTGGTCAGAAGGTGGCAGCCGTATCACCGCGCCCGCAAACTACCCGGCTTCGCCAGCTGGGTATTCTCACGCTGGAAAACGCCCAGGTGATCTTCATGGATACGCCCGGGATGCATCTTCCCGTGCACAAGCTAGGCGAGTACATGAACCAGGTGGCCGAGGACAGCCTGCGGGATGCGGACGTAATCCTGTGGCTGGTGGATGCCAGCGCTCCCCCTACGGACGAAGATCAGCGGGTAGCTGCCCAGCTGAACGCGCTTAAACACCACCCGCCCATCCTGCTGGTGCTGAACAAAATGGACATTGTCAACGCGGGCGTGTTGGCTGAACGCCAGGACCTTTTTCAGATGTTATTGCTGCAAGCCAAACCGATCGCGGTTTCAGCCGTAACCGGGCAAAATTGCGACACTCTGCTGCAGCAAATCCTGGTGCAGTTGCCGGAAGGCGCGCCTTTTTTCAGCGAAGATCAGGTCACGGACTTCTACGAACGCGACATTGCTGCCGAATTGATCCGCGAAGCCGCACTGAACCACCTGCGGGATGAAATCCCACACGGCCTGGCGGTGCGTATCGACGAATTTACCGAACGCAGCAATGGCAGCGCATACATTCACGCCACGCTGCTGATCGAACGGGAAACCCATAAGGGGATTGTGATTGGCAGAAATGGGGAAATGTTAAAGCAAATTGGCTCCACAGCCCGCGGCGAAATCGAGTCGATGAGCGGGCGTAAAGTGTTCCTCGAGCTGAAGGTCAAGGTCAACGCCAACTGGCGCAATCGGCCGGACGCGCTGCGCTGGCTGGGGTATACGCGCGACAGGGATTAGGCCAGATGCACTGGGGGTGGTACGCGGGGGCGTTAACGCTGGCTGCAGCCGACTGGCTGGCGGTGGGTCTGAACCGGCCGCGCTGGCGAATTTTCACCAAACCTGCGCCGATGCTGGTGCTGATAGCCGGTTTTAGCCTGGCATCCGCCTGGCAGAGCTGGAGCGCCTGGTTCGGCTTTGGCCTGGTCCTCTCATTGGCAGGCGACATCTTCCTGATGCTGCCGCCCAGTTTTTTCCCGGCCGGTCTGACCGCATTTTTGCTGGCGCATATCCTTTACATCGTCGGCTTCAACCAATCTTTTTTGCTGCCCAACTGGCAGTTTGTCTTTCCGGTGCTCGGGTTGATCTTGTTGGATTCACTCGGGTACCGGCGTTTACGTCAGGCGGTCTTAAAACGCCCGCGCGGCCATTGGATTCGCTTCCCGATGCTGGTGTATGTGGTGGTGATCAGCCTGATGCTATTTTCAAGCCTGCTCACTTGGCTGCGCCCTGATTGGTCCTATGAATCCGCTGGGATGGTCAGCGTTGGCGCGCTCTTATTTTATATTTCGGACATGGTGCTGGCCTATAACCGCTTCTGCACCCCTGTACGGTTCGGGCGGGTGATCGTGATTGCCACCTACCACCTGGGTCAGGCTGCCATAACTGCCGGCGTGTTGCACCGTCTGGCGCAGCTTTAGCCCGTTAGCGGTCGGAAGCCTTCTCCCAGAGCCTCGTGCGCTTGCCCAATCACCACAAACGCGCGCGGATCGGATTCACGCACCAATTCCTTCAACTGGTTGACCTCAGAACGGGTGATGACCGTATACAGAACCGGTCGGTCGGCGCCGGTGTAGGCACCTTTTCCCTCCAGAATGGTCACCCCGCGCTCCAACACTTCCAAAATACTTTTTTGTACCGCAGCAGGATTGTTGGTAATAATCAAGACGGTGCGGAAAACCCCCGAGCCTTCGGAAATGGCCTCAGCGGCCAACCCGCTGACATAAATGACCAGCAGCCCATAGAGTGCGCGCTCCCAGTCGAAGGCAAAACCACCTGCCAGTACCACCAGTGTGTCGGTGATCAAATATGCTTGTGAGATGGATATCCCGAGACGGTGGTTGAGAATGCGCCCCAGGATATCACTGCCGCCCGAGGTACCCTGTCCCCGGTAAACCATGCCCAGGCCAACGCCCAGGGTGATACCGCCATACAGCGCGTCGAGCACCAGATCATCGGTGATGCCGCGCGCCGGGATGAAAATAACCAGCAGATCAGTGAATAGCGAGAATAAAGCCACAGAGAGGGCGGTACGCTTGGCAAAGCGTGCGCCGCCCAGGTAGCGCCAGCCAAGGATGAACAGCGGGATATTGCCAATGAAAACCATCAGACCGATTGGCCAATGGGTATAGTAATTCAGGATTTGAGCGATGCCGCTGATGCCGCCGCTTACCAGTTGTGCCGGGATGAGGAACAGACGCATGGAGAGCGCCTGCACCAATGCACCCAGAACGATGAAAATATATTCCTGGATGGTTTTCCATGAAAAGTCAGGCGGTCCAAATAGCGAACCCAGGATACTCCGAATTGCATGATTATTCGCTGGCTGCGCTGCCATAATACCCTCCCAACCCTGAATGCAGTAAAAAATACCGCCACAGGAATTATTTCTCGAAAAAATTGCCGTGTTGTCCGGTCAAAGGATAGCCCTGAATTATAGCCGAAAAGTTTCACGGGAACCGCTGGCGAATTGCCTCATAAATCTTACTAAGATATCCGGTGAAATTGGAGAAGAGCAGATTGGAAGGTACGTGAAAGGTAGGTTCGCGCCTAATCCTTTGACATTCTTGCAGGCCAAAGATAAAATGATAAGTGCCGGGAATAATGGTACGCTACGAGCGAGAGGAGCTGCGATTGAGCAACTGGGAGGACAAATTCGTCATCGGATTGACCGGCAACATCGGCACGGGGAAAAGCGTCGTACGCCGCATGTTGGAACACCTGGGTGCTTATGGGATTGACGCCGATGCCCTGGCGCAGCGAACTTATGCCCGCGGTGCACCCGGCTATCAGGCGGTCATCAAACAATTTGGTCACTGGATCGTTACTCCGGACGGTGAAATCGACCGCGGCCGCCTTGGCCGGATCGTCTTTGCTGACCCACAGGCGCTGGCTATTCTGGAAGAGATCGTCCATCCACTGGTTGACCAGGCAATCGACTTTTTGGTAAAACGATCCGTCCAGCCGGTAATTGTTATCGAGGCGATCAAACTGCTCGAAGCCGGTCTAGATAAGAAATGCAATTCGATCTGGGTGGCAGTAGCGCCGAAAGAGGTACAACTGACGCGTCTGACCATGCAGCGCCGGATGAGGAAAGCAGAGGCCTTCCAACGGATCGAAGCACAATCCGCTCAGGAGCTAAAAATCGCGGCAGCTCAGGTCGTCATTAATAATGTAGGCAGCATCGAGGACACCTGGCGGCAGGTGATCGCGGGATGCAAACAGATCCTACCCGCTGAGTTCATTGAGCTGAGCGAGCAGGTCGAGCCCACAGTGGCAAAAGGTGAATATAGCATTATCCGCGGCAACCCGAGCCACTCCGCTGAGATTGCTGAACTTTTCAACCGGCTGGAAAAGCCGGCGCGTCCGTTGCTTGCAGGGGATATCATGGAAAAGTTTGGCGAAAAGGCTTACCTGCTGCTCAAAGTGGATGGCAAACTCAGGGCAGCGGTGGGTTGGCAGGTGGAAAATCTGGTATCGCGCGCCACCGAAATGGTTATCGACCCTGACCTGCCAAGCGAAAAAGTAATCCCGACATTAATTCAGGTGATGGAACGCGCTTCGCGTGTGTTACAATGCGAGGCTTCGCTCGTCTTCACCTCGCCAAAGCTGGTCAAGCTGGATGGGCTGTGGCAGAACCTGGGATATGTCCGTATGTTACCTGAAACCTTGAAAGTCCGCGCCTGGCAGGATGCCGCGCGCGAATCGATGCCGGAAGGCACACTCATGTTGTTCAAAAAACTCCGTGAGGACCGCGTTTTGCGCCCAATTTAACAAAAATTGAATCTCTCATTGATTGAGTACCCGCTGTGGCCGATTTTTTCAACGAATTGACCTTCATCTTCCAACGCTTTACCTGGCAAAGCGCGCTGGATATATTTCTGGTCACATTGGTATTTTTCAGCATCCTGATGCTGCTGCGGGATACCCAGGCGATGGTGCTACTGCGCGGGGTCCTGCTGCTGATTGTTGCCTTGAGTTTATTGACCAGCCTGGTCGACTTGCCGGCGTTTGGCTGGCTGATACGAACGATGGTGCCCACCCTGGTGTTGGCGATTCCAGTCATCTTTGCGCCAGAAATTCGCCGCGGTCTGGAACGGCTGGGGCGCGCCGGGGCAGGCCAGCCGGCTTTCTGGCAACGGGCCATGGCGCCAAAAGAGACCATGCAACAGACTATTCAAGCCGTGGTGAGTGCTTGTGCGCGTCTTTCTGCCCGGCAGCATGGCGCGTTGATTATTTTGCAGCGCACGGAAGGCTTACGTGAATATACCCGGACCGGGGTGCGGATGAATGCTCAGGTTACCCCGGAATTGCTGCTCCAAATTTTTTACCCCAACACCCCCCTGCACGACGGCGCTGCGATTATTGCCGGGCACGAAGTGGTGGCTGCAGCCTGCGTGATGCCGTTGTCTTCGAGCGGCATTCTCAACCGCTCGCCGGAGCGGCAGATGGGGCTGCGGCATCGCGCCGCGCTGGGGACGTCCGAAGCGACCGATGCGATCGCCGTGGTCGTCTCCGAAGAGACTGGCTCGATTTCCATTGCCCACGGTGGGCGCATGATCCGCCGGCTGGATAGCGAGCGCCTGGAAAATATTTTACTGGCCTTCTACCAACCGGCAACTCCCGTGCGTACGCCATTTGAGCTTTTCCGCAAGGTCAGCCGGACGCGCGAAGAGACTCGTCCACGCAGAGAGGACGGCTCCGATGCTTAGCCTCCTGCGTAAAGTAATCCGGTTGCTGCCGATCCTGCTGACTGCTTTTATTCTGGCTCTGGCAGTGTGGATCTCTGCTGTCACCGCCAATGACCCAATTGTAGAGAAGACATACCCGACCAATGTGCCGGTAGAGGTGATTGGCCAGGCCTCGAACCTGATTATTACATCCTCTATGCCAGAGTCGGTTTCGCTGGTTTTGAGTGCGCCGCAATCGATCTGGAACCTGCCGCTCAATGAAGCGGATGCAGTTCGAGCGGTGGTTGACCTATCAGGGCTGGAGCCTGGCACCTACACGCTGCCTATTCAGGTGCAAATCGTGCCGCGCCCGGTGCGCAAGGTGGTGCAGTCACCGCTCAATGTCACCCTGACGCTCGAGCGCTTGGCCGTCAAGGAATTACCCGTCAATCTGGTAACCCGCGGCAGCCCGGCAACCGGTTATCTGGCAGATGACCCGGTGATCACCCCGATAATGGTCACCGTAACCGGCCCGGCGACGCAGGTCGACCGTGTCACGCGGGTGCGGGCCACGCTGGATATCAACCAGGCTAACCAGACCATCAATCGTACAATCGGGCTGGTGGCCCTGGATGCCAATGAAGCTGCAGTCGACGGTGTGACCATTGTCCCCCATGAGGTCTCGGTCTCGCAAGAAATTTCGCAACGCTTCGGCTATCGCAATGTGGTGGTTAAGGTGGTGGTAACTGGGCAAGTAGCGGATGGCTATCGCCTGACCAATATTTCTGTCTTCCCGCCGGCGGTGACAGTCTTCTCTGCAAATCCGCAGGTAGTCAGTGACCTGCCCGGGTTTGTCGAAACGGCGTCATTGGATATCAGCGGCGCCAAGGATGATCTGGATGTATCGCTGGCGCTTGATTTACCGGATGGCGTTTCGGTGGTCGGCGACCAGGTTGAGGTGCTGGTGAGTGTAGGTATCGCTGCCATTGAATCCAGCCTGACACTGCCCAATGTGCCGGTCGAAGTCACCGGGTTGCAGCCTGGCCTGCGGGCCGCGGTCTCGCCTGAAAATGTAACCGTCATTATCTCAGGACCGGTAGCGCTACTCGATCGGTTGCAGGCGACGGATGTTAGAGTAGTGATAGATTTGGCTCAGTTTATCGCCGGCACGTATCAGGTTGAACCTGAAATTGAAATCCTCATTCCGGAACTGAGCGCTGAATCGGTCTTGCCAGAGACGATCGAAGTAACCATTACCCGGGGCACGACCTTTCCAACGCCTCGCCCTACGCCTTAACCCAGGAGAATCATGCAAAAACCATTCGTAGCCCTGGTAGGGCGGCCTAATGTTGGCAAAAGCACTTTGTTCAATCGCCTGGCAGGTGAGCCGCTGGCGATTGTGGATGACACACCAGGCACCACTCGCGACCGGCTGCTCTCGGAATCCGAGTGGAACGGGCGGCCATTTCATATTGTCGATACCGGCGGTATAGATCCGTCCGCTGGGGGAAAAGACCCGCTTTCAATAGGCTCGGCTGATTACATTGAGCAGATTCGAAGAGGTGCTGAAATTGCCATCCGCGAGGCGGATGTCGTATTGTTCATGACGGATGCATTGAGCGGGGTAACCCCGGCGGACAAGGAAGTGGCGCAAATTTTACGCCGCAACCAAAAAATTGTGGACGGCAAGCCTTACCCACCGGTGCTGCTGGTGGTCAACAAAGCCGATAACGAGACTTTCCGCATGGGGGCGACCCAGTTTTACGAATTAGGCCTTGGCGAACCGTATCCCATCTCGGCGGTGCACGGCACTGGCACCGGCGACCTGCTGGACGTGCTGGTGGAATCTTTTCCGCCGGAAGAAAATGAGGAAGAAGACGATTCAGTCAAGATTGCACTGGTTGGCAAACCCAATGTTGGCAAATCCAGCCTGTTGAACAAGCTGGTGGGCGAGGAACGCGCCATCGTTTCGCCGATTGCCGGTACCACCCGCGATGCAGTTGACACGAAGATGGTCTATGATGGCATCCCGGTCACTTTAATCGATACAGCGGGTATCCGACGGCGCGGCAAGGTCGAGCCGGGCGTGGAAAAGTACTCGGTCATCCGCTCGATGCGCGCCATTGAGCGGGCAGACGTCGCTTTGTTGATGATCGACGCCGTCACCGGAATCTCCGCGCAGGATGCGCACATTGCCGGGTATGTAATTGAAGCGCAAAAAAGCACCGTGGTGCTGGTGAATAAATGGGACGCGGTCGAAAAAGACAACGAGACGATGCAGATTTACACGGAGCAGATCCGGCGCGACTTGAATTTTATTGCCTACGTGCCGATCCTTTTCATCTCGGTCAAATCCGGGCAGCGGGTCGACCAGGTGATGCCGCTGGCGCTCAAAGTGCAGGAGGAGCGCCTAGCGCGTCTGACTACCGGCCAGCTCAATCGAATCCTACAGGAAGCCCAGGACGCGCATGCCGCGACGTCCAGCAGCGGGCGCTCGCTGCGCATCTATTACGGAACGCAAGTCCGCAGCGACCCACCAACTTTTATGCTCTACTGCAATGACCCAAAACTGGCTCACTTCACCTATGTGCGCTACCTGGAAAACCAAATTCGCAAGGTTTATCCATTTTCGGGCACGCCCATCCGGCTGGTATTCAAGGCGCGGCGTTAGAATTGGGTGAGAAGAACCACCAGGGGTTGACGGGCATGGATATGGGGTGGTAGAATACTCGAACAATTGATGCGGGGTAGAGCAGAGGTAGCTCGTCGGGCTCATAACCCGGAGGTCAGTGGTTCGAATCCACTCCCCGCTACTAAGAGTAAACCAGAGTCCGTCGGGCTCTGGTTTTTCATTAGCCCGGCGCACAGCGGTAGACATTTTTCCAAAAATGGAGGAATTTCTTATGAACCGCAGTTCGCCGGGCTTGTCAATTGCAAAATCCATCGACGGCTTCCTAAAATTCAAAACAGCAGAGGGGTTAAGCCAACGCACAATTACCTCCTACGAATACATGCTCAACCATTGGTTGAAATATATTGGAGATCGGAGTGTTTCTGAAATTCAGGCATCCGATCTTACCGGTTACATGGCCTGGCTGCGCACCGAGTACAAGCCGGTGCGCTTCAATGGTAGTAAAGAGCCATTGTCCGCCAAGTCCATTCGCAATGTGTGGGTTACGTTTCGTTCCTTTTTCGGCTGGCTGCATGTGGAGTTCAAGTACACCAACCCTGCTATAGAAATCACTGCTCCTAAATTTCAGACGCATCCAGTTGAAACTTTTACCAAAGAAGACGTCGAAAAGATTCTGAAGGCCTGTGTCTTTTCTCGGGAATCTCAAACCGAGGAGAGAAAAAAGTTCGTGATGCGGCGACCGAGTGCCAATCGCGATCAAGCGATTGTTTTGATGTTGCTGGATACCGGATTGCGAGCAACTGAACTTTGTTCTCTGACAATCAACGATGTGGACCTCAAGACTGGAAAGGTCACGGTTCGGCACGGAGTTATTGGTGGAGCTAAAGGTGGCAAAGGACGCACAGTCTATCTGGGGAAAGTCGCCCGAAAAGCCGTCTGGCGTTATCTGGTTGGACGCGAAGACGGGGATGATTCTCGTGCTCCCCTGTTCGTCAGTCAGGCCGACCGGCCGTTCAACAAGGATAGTCTGCGTGTCTTGATCAATCGGTTGGGTTCCAGAGCAGAAGTGAAGAAATCCTACCCACACAAATTCAGGCACACATTTGCCATCACCTATCTGCGTTCTGGCGGTGACGTATTTACCCTTCAATCCCTGTTGGGACATGGTTCGCTGGATATGGTGCGCCATTATGCCCAAATTGCGGATATGGACGTTGAACAAGCGCACCGCAAGGCCAGCCCAGCCGATAACATGCGTTTGTAACGAGGAGGAGATCATTCGGTCAACCTCCCGGCAATGAAGACCAATGCATGTTTCTGGCTTTCTCGGTCTAAACGATTGAGATATGCTTCCAACTCATTATCCGGCGTGGACGCCGCCTTACCCGACAAACCGGCAATACGCTCCTGGACATCAGAAGATAACATGGGAGCGTAGGTGCTGTCGGTAATTTCGATGCTGTCATGCATCAGGTTCATGGATACGGCTTTGTAATCGGCCATCGTCTGAGCATGCAACAATCCGTAAACGGCGTGTCCATGCCGGAATTTATGAGGCGATTTGAATTCTACATTTGCCAAAGAAAACAAGATTTCTAATCGTTTTTGCAGAGCATGGGAACGACTTGTACCTGGTTCTTCAGAGGATAAATACTGCTCTCCCCAAGTATGTGCTATGGGAGCATACCAGGGAGTTGAAGCAGGTAACGTAGCCCGAACGATTGCATCCCATCGGCGCACCGGATCGAGCAGCTCGGGAATGTTTAAAAGAAAGGTGGTTGCCTTTTTGCTGTTTTTAGTATGGACACCTAATTCTGGCCACTGGCGTAGAGTGAGGTTTTCCAGATCGATCCCCGAAATTGGGAGCGTTGTAAAAGCGCTGGCGCGCATTCCTGAAAGGAATAACATAGCAGCAGCTGCTTGATCCCGTAAAAGAACCAGGTTGTTTTCAGGAACAGGCACAGAAATCAGGGTTTGTACTTCCTCCAGCGTGACAAACACATTCTCAGTTGAGACTTGCGGCTGTCGGGAAAGACGTAAGGTATCTATCCATGCAACCGGCAGACTATTCATTTCTCTTGGGTATGTGGATTTTGCCCAACGAAAGAAACGTTTGCTAGAGTCAATGATTTTCTTTTGAGATACCCCTGCAAGGGTGCCCTTTCCCTCTTTGCCTGGAAGAGATGCCAGATAAGTGGGTAACGTGGGACGGATGGCTTGCACATTGCGAAAATTTTGGTCATCTGCCCAGAGGAGTAAATGGCGCAAGTAAAAGCGATAGCGCTCCACTGAAGCAATGTTCAGCTGCAGAACTTCCTCAAGATACTTGAGATGTTCTTTAATTTTGAGATAGTTCTGGCGTTCGATCACGATGTGCTCCACGATTGATAATATTTCCGCAAATTGTACAAGTTCCTTTTATCAGGACAAGATTTCCTTTAATAGGATGAATCTGGGGGGAGATCAGCTTGGAAACCTGGTTGCAGTGCATGCAATAGGCTTCGTCTTCATTTAACTTACTTAACGTCTTTGGTTTGCGCTGACCATTCACCCAGCTGGCAAAACTTTCACCATTAATCCAGATCCGATTGCGATTATCCCGCTGGTGCGGGACACCTGTTTGTAGCCAGTCGCGCAAAGTGCTTTCCGCGATACCCAGGTCTTCGCAAATTTCACGCGGGGTATACAGCATCGGTAATAAACCGGGGGCTTTTACGATTACTGTATGAGGCAACTTGGTTCTACGACTTTTTTCTTCCATCCAACGATACTCCTGATCCAATAATGATCTTTATGCGTTATCCGTGGTCGAGTAAACAATCAGACGCCAAACCATTGACAGCATTTCCAAAAGCCTGGTTGATCCGAACAATATCTTCTGGTATCGCACCCGGATTTTGATACTCCCCCAAACCAGTTCGAATTTTGCTGAGCGAGTTGGCCAACTGACTTGCCAATTTGTTAGCGCGTTTTGCTTCCCGGCGGACAGTGGTCCAGATGCTGTTTTCCGGAAAAGCCATTTCATATGCTTCCCCATCAACAGGTGCGGCGAATTCATCTTCGTAGGCAGCGATCTGCATTGACAAACACCGAGCTTCAAAGCGGCTCAAGCAGCGATGAATCGAATCTAATTGATCTGTAATTTCACAGGCAGCCAATTGCTCGTCAGTTAATCCGGAAAGCTGTGATACAAACCCAGACAAACGAACAAGATCTTCTCGAATAGTCTCAAGCTGAGTCGAAAGACTGGTGTGTTGTTTAGTGATTGGTTTGGTTAGCAAGCAGTTCATGGGTGCTCCCTTACGTTTAGAGTTACGAGTAGGATAACACCCGGCAGTGTTCGGCTCAATCTACCAATTTCGGTAGGAATTAATCCAAAAAACTACCGATATCGGTATATAGATTTTTTTACTTTTTCCTTGCACAATAGAATAATCTGACCTATAATTACACAGAACGTATGTTCTAAATTATATTAACCAAAAATCAACCGTTACCTGACTTGTGCATAAATACTTAGAATGACCACCACAATCACAATCTTTCTCACACCAGGTCCTCTCCGGATTAATGCGCATTATTCCGGGGGGGCTTTATGTTATTTCTTAACCACCTATTGTGGAACTTAGGGGAGGTCTCCGTCAATGCCATCCATCGTAGTCTTCAATGATGAAGGAAATGTTGTTTACCAAAATACTGTTGACGATGTTCACGAGTTGGTGAAAACAATCCGCGATGGTGGCGATCTGCCGGGTTTTTCTGAGTCGCCCCCACCCATTCGCATTAATGGACTGATTATCCTTGCTGAACAATCGCGCGTGTGTAGACGACCTAAACCCAAACTTACCCAAAAACAATGTCAGGTGCTGCAATGCCTGGCGAATTCCCTCACCCCAGAGCAAACTGCAATGAAAATGGGTCTTTCAGAAGAGTCTATTCGGCTTTATCTTAAAATTCTCAAGAAAAAATTCAAAACAGAAAGCCGGGATCAATTAATGGCAATGGCTGGCTATCTTGGGTTGTGCAATCCCTATCAAAACGAGCCCCCTGAAGCAAGTTAAGCAATCATGGTCGCGAAAAATGTTGGCATCATCATGGGGGATTCGTTGCCAGAAAACGAAAAGTATTATATTATTAGTGACGAACATATTTTTCGTTATTTACTACATTGCGACCGGTAAAATTATCAAGTTATGTCCAAATTTCCGGATTGGTTTAAGAGAGCATATAAACAATGGGGCCGATCCCAACCAGGTGAGGAAGATTTCTTAGCATTCTGTGACTTGCTAGGTTACTCACCTGCTATAGTGTTAGGTTGGCTTCAAGGTGATTTTATACCTCAGGGTGCAGAGCTATTGAGTATCGCTGGTCTATTTGGAACGAAGGTGTATTCATTGCTAGGCCAGCCAGAACCTGATCCAGAGCTAGTGAAGATCTACAATTCCTTCTCTCATCTCACTGGAGAGTATAGGGTGAAGTTGGCGCATGCACTTTGGGAAGCTCAGACAGAAATGAGTCAAAAAGGCGTAACTGTTCGTTCAGAGGAAGCCAAACAAATTTTGAGAGAATCGTTTACGAAGTGGGGATTTGAATCTGCGGGCAATAATAAACATTGAATTCTATAATTTTGGATCGAATACCTTTACAAACGGACACATCTATTAGGATGTGTTTTTGTTAATAAAAATAGAGTACCGACCATCAACAATAAGTATATAATCAAGAAGTGGGCATTTCCCCGCAGTGAGCTGCGGAATTGTCCACAAAATCATTGGAATTTTAAACCGTATATATTTACGTAAGATGCATTCGTGTGACCCAATAGAGGGGTTCAATGAATTTTCAAGATTTAGTGATTAAAAAAGAATATCGATCTTTAATCGACAATGTTGTAAAAGAATTCTATATACCTTTACTAAACAATGCTATTTTATATAAAAGGGCAGTAGGTTATTTTTCATCCTCCTCTTTAGTGGAAATATCTAAAGGGATTACTGGATTGGCAAAAAACGATGGAAAAATTCAGCTCGTAGCATCCCCATATTTATCGGTTGAGGATTTAGAAGCAATTAAGAAAGGTTATGAAGAAAGAAATTACATAATCGAAAAATCGCTTAGGGACGCCTTAACTGAACCCAAAAATTATTTTGAGAAAGAGCGATTAAATTTATTGGCGAATTTAATTGCAATTGGGCAATTAGACATAAGAATCGCATTTACCGAAAATAAAAAGGCTCTTGGTTTATATCATGAAAAGATGGGAATATTATATGACCCGAACGATAATAAAATTGCTTTTTCTGGATCCATGAATGAGACTAGCTCAGGAATGCGATTAAATTATGAGGCGATTGATGTTTTTTGCTCGTGGAAAAACAAAAATGATAATGAACGGATTATCTTAAAAGAAAATTCTTTTACGTCTATATGGAATAATTATGAGCCAAATATTATTGTTATGGAATTTCAAAAAATTAAAGATGAATTTATGAATAAATATAAATATTCAAGTATAAATTTCGACATTGATCAAAATGAGTTTTTTCCTTTAATTAGTAATAACGTAAATACTGATACAGAAAACCCTCCAAAATTAATTATCCGGATTCCAGAAAACGTAGAATTATATGATTATCAACAAGATGCAATTTCTGAATGGGAGAAAAATAACTTTCGCGGAATATTTGATATGGCAACAGGAACAGGAAAGACAATTACTGGTCTGGCTGGAATTGCAAAACTATATGACTTTACCAAGGGAAAGTTGGCTGTAATTATTGTCTGTCCGTTTCAACATTTAGTAGAACAATGGGTTGAAGATATTGTTACATTTAACATAAAACCAATTATTGGATATAGTGCTTCGTCCCAGAGTGATTGGAAAACTAGGTTAGAGAAATCGATAAGAGATCAGAAAATTGGGGTAAAAAATTCTGAATTTTTTTGCTTTGTTTGCACAAATGCTACTTTTTCCTCAAATTTTGTACAAGGGCAAGTTAAAAAAATTCATAGTAATGCATTATTGTTAGTTGATGAAGCTCATAATTTTGGTGCCGAAAAGTTGTTAGGAACATTATCTACAGTATTCAATTATCGATTGGCTCTATCTGCAACATTAGAACGTCACAATGATGAATTAGGAACCGAAAAACTAAAAAGCTATTTCGGAGCAAAGTGCATAGAATACCCTCTGGAAAGAGCAATTAGCGAGAAAAAATTAACTCCCTATTATTATCACCCAGTGTTGGTTAATTTATCTGAAACTGAATGGGATATGTATCTATACTTATCTCGAGAAATAGGCAAGTGTGTATCAAAGGATAAAAATGGGGTTATGAGACTAAATGAAAAGGGTAAAAAAATTGCAATCAAGCGAGCTAGACTAGTTGCTGCAGCAGAACAAAAAATCTCTAAATTACAAGAAGTAATTGAGCCTTATAGAAACGATAATCATATCTTAGTATATTGTGGCGCAGCATCTTTACTTGAAAATAATGATAATTCTGGAAATGTCTTGGATCAAGACATAAGGCAAATAGATGCCATCACGGATATGCTGGGAAATTATTTGAAGATGAAAGTCTCCCAATTTACATCAAAAGAAGACATTAGGGAGCGAGAAGTTTTGAAGCGTGAGTTTTCGAAGGGAGAAAACCTGCAAGCGCTTATCGCAATAAAGTGCCTGGATGAAGGAGTTAATATCCCAAAGATTAAAATAGCATTTATTTTAGCTAGCACAACTAATCCAAAAGAGTATATCCAAAGGAGAGGTCGAGTTTTACGATTGGCAGAGGGTAAAAGATTCGCGACGATTTACGATTTTATTACATTACCTCGCCCTCTTTTAGAGGTGCCATACTTAACACACGAAAATAGAGAATCGGATTTGGGGTTAGTTAAGAAAGAACTTTGTCGTGCGGAAGAGTTCAGTAGGATTTCTTTAAACTCAATTGAATCCTTCGAGATAATTGATAACATTCGCGAAGCATATGACCTACAGAGAGAAGTATTATCCTACGAAGAAATTTAAAAGCAGGAGATTAAACACATATGGAACCTAATGATAAGATAAAAATTAATAAAGAAAAAGCACAACGATTATTAAAAAAATTAATCATTATGGAAAGGCAAAACCTTAAAACCAAAATGCATAATGATCAGCAAATGGTGAAATTAATTAAAAAGTCAATTGAGGAGGAAGTTGAATGTTACTAAAGTCGATAAAACTCTTCAATTTTCGCCAATTCAAAGGTGAGCAGGAGGCCTCCTTCTCTACTGATATACATAAAAACGTCACTGTTATCATGGGTGATAACGGATCAGGAAAAACTTCTTTTGCTCAAGCATTTACCTGGTGTTTGTATGGTGATACCGATTTTGCAGACAAATCTATGTTGAATAAAGAAATCGAAAATAATTTAATGCCAAGACAACAAGTCTCCGTAAAAGTAAATCTCGATTTAACACATAATGACATTGAGTACAACATTAGTCGAGCACAAATTTATTCACGAGATGATTATGGAAAGATAAAACCATTATCAACATCATTTAATATTTCTTATAAAAAGAATGGCCAACAAGAATTTGTAAAACAAAGTGAAGTGGAGTCGCGAATTAAAGAGATATTACCAAAAGAGCTATCAAAATATTTCTTTTTTGATGGCGAAAGGATTCAAAATTTTAGTAAACAAATACAAAGAGGAAAAAGCAAAGAATTCGCACAAGCCGTTCGTGGGTTACTGGGGTTAAACGCATTTATTGAAGCCATGGAGCACTTAAAACCGACTTCAAAATTTGGTGTGATAGGCAGCTACAACGACAGTTATGACTCGTCTAGTGATGATAAGATACGTGAATACTCCAATAAAATTCAGAAATATCAAGATGACTTAGATAGTATTGACCAACGACTATTACAAATTAACGATTCTATTCAAATTGCTGACGAAAAATGTGCTGAACTATCCAATAAAATTAACCTTCATTCTGAAGGAGAGAGATTACAGAATGAAAAAAAATCGTTAAACCAAAAAATTGGAAAATTAATAATGGCAAGAAATCAGGCTGAAGGATCTTTACTTAAGGTTTTCAATAACAATCCAACAGCATATTTTGCTAAATCCTTAATTAAACAGGCTTTGGATACTCTTTCAAACCAAGATATTCGAGATAAAGGGATCCCTGATATTCATGAAAGAACTATAAAATATTTAATTGACCGGGGCATTTGTGTATGTGGAACCAAAATTACTTTTGGAAACGATGCTTATGTTGAGCTAAACAAAGCCCTAGAATATTTACCACCTAAATCTATTGGCACAATTATTAGCCAATTTGTAAATGAATCCGAAATTAGGTTAAAGACATCAGGCTTCCTTTATGAACAAATTTCTGACCAGTATAAAATTATTAGGGATTTCGAAAGTGACATAGATGAATCTCGAACTGATCTCTCAGAAATCGATAAAAAGCTAACCGATGTAGTCGATGTAGCACCATATCAAATAGATTTACATAAGTACAAGGATAAAATTGCCGAATTAGATCGTGAAAAAAGAGATCTTTACCAAAAACGGGGGGCCTACTTAACTTCGCGTGATCGATTAATTACTGATCGATCTGAATTAACTTTGCGAGATGAAAAAAACAGGAAGATCGAAGTATACAAAGCATACGCCCAATATATGTATGATGAGTTGTATGCACTATATCAGGAGAGTGAAGACAAAATAAGGAAAAAACTTGAAAATTATATAAACGAAATTTTTAGAAGCATTTACGAAGGGGGAATATCATTAAAAATTGATTCTGAATATAACATTCAAATTTTGGTTGAAGATACCGATGGACATGTGTTTGATGTTGAGGCGTCTACTGCTCAGAGTTTATCTGTTATTTTTGCCTTTATCACAGGAATCATAAAAATCGCTAGGGAAAACAATAACTCAATTGATGACGATTCAAGGATGCTTGAATCAGAACCTTATCCCTTAGTAATGGACGCCCCCTTGTCTTCCTTTGATAAAACTAGAATTCGAACAATCTGCGATACTCTCCCCAAAATAGCAGAACAGATTATTATTTTCATTAAAGATACCGATGGCGAGATCGCTGAAGAGCATTTGGGTCAAGTCGTAGGAAAACGATATTTTTTTGATAAGAAAAATGAATTTGATACAATTATTATGCAAAGGTGATCATTATGTTTGATAAGGAATACGTTTTTTCCGGTAAGCATGCTGACATGGTCAAAAAATTGACTGCTCAATTTGGCACCGATACCAATAGCAAGATATTTTCCAGGAATATTGATGTCTATATTGTGGCGCCAATAATTGGGTTTTTATATGGTAGGAAATCTTCAATCGATAATACGTCTGATCAGACTACTAAGATATTTACCGAACAATTAATAAAAGAAACTACCACCTTGAAATATAACTATCAATTAATAATGTTGTTAAATAAAAAGCAACTACCATTTGAAGAAAGATTGGATAAAGCATTTAGAAACTATGGCAATAAGGAAAATACGGATGATGAAGAAACCTATAATGAGTTTGTATTGGGGGGCGTAGAAATTCTCTATGAAAAAATAATTGAGGAAGCCAATATGAGTGAGGATTTTCTACAAAATATATACGATTTCACGGAAGAATTTAACAACCGATTCAATGGGTCAATTACAACTGATGAAATTCTAGATCTATGTATGCTAGCAAAAAAATAGTCTGTCATGGAATCTACGAAAACTGAAGGAGTTAAGGTTCAACTTATTGACCAACTAAAATTACTAGCGAAAAAGAATACATTTCTTACCATTGATGATATTCTTAATCACCCTAATGCAAATAACCTGCCTTTAGACGAATTAGATAGAATATGTGAGTCTTTACTCAATCAAGGCATAATTATTAATCTTAGTTCCAGCGTATCCAGTGCTTACGACAGCACTGATAATGTTTCTAATGATCGAAGCCGAATAGATTATGATGAAGTATTCAACCGCGTAATAAAAATAGAAAATTCATTAGATCCATACATCTCTGAAATTCGACAAATTCCATTTCCTAAATCTAATGAAGAAAAACAATTACTAATTCAGGCGCGTGAAGGAAATAGTTACGCAAGAAACCGAATAATTTCTATGTTCTTAAAGGTTGTAGTAAGAATTGCACTTTGGTATTATGATAAATATTCGTTGTCGTTGTGTGACACAATCCAGGATGGAAATGTTGGGCTACTAATTGCTCTTGAAAAAATGCCTCTTTCTCCTGATTATCGATTCTCAACTTATGCTCCATGGTGGATACGGCAAAATATTGATCGCAATGCATCACATAATTTCAATGAGGCCTTCTGCTTTCCATTCCATTTGCAAGAAAGACTTGTAAAGCTGGTGGAAATCCAGAAAACTCATTATTGCAACTCCTGTGAAATTGAATTCCCTTGCCCAAATTTAATAGATTCCATTTCTCAAAATTTATCGATAGATAAAAAGACAGTGATCACATATTTAGGCTATGTTGAAGAACCCATAAGTATCGAGGATTATATAGACAGAATTGATAATGGCTCATTTTTTTATGAAAAGGAATTTCAAAATGATGATTCTCAAAATTATTTGGTCCAAGAACAAATCCAAGTTGGAATTGCTGAGAGTCTCAATTTTCTCTCTATTAGAGAGGCCGAAATAATAAGAAAGCGTTATGGAATTGGAATTGGAGAGCCTATGACTTTAGAAGAAATTGCTAGTGATTTTAAAGTGACAAGAGAGAGAATTCGTCAAATTGAAGCAAAAGCAATTGGAAAGCTAAGGCATCCAACAAGAAAAGGAAAATTGGCAAATCTACTTTAGCCCCAAGGATTGAGGGTTCTAAGAAACTATACGGGAATGAACTTGGAATACTTGTAAAACTTGGTGGAAAAAGGAATTGGTGCTAGAATATATGTGCTATGTAATTATTCCCCTGGACTGAGAGAAAATTTTGAATGCTAACAAGCCTTTTATGATGTTGGATTCTCAAAAACTTAGCTTTAGCGGTCACGAGACATTTCCTTTTCGTTATGGTTGGATTCCTAAAGGAGTGCAGCAGGTTTTACAATATGATGATCTTTTCGCTCGCGGAGACGCTGTTGTGATTTTAGGCGTTGGAAAAAATATGGTTCAATCCATTCTTTACTGGACTAAAGTTCTCGGTATGATTAATTCACCTACGCGTGGAAAGTATGTTGTTTCTGACTTGGGAGAAAAATTATTTGGGGAAGATGGATGGGATCCATATTTAGAAGATCCTGGTACCCTTTGGCTTTTACATTGGCGATTAACGAGTCGTTTAGAATTTGCTTCAACTTGGTATCTTGCTTTTACTGTTTGGAACTCAGCCGAATTTACTCGATTAAATTTGGAAGATTGGTTATTGAAAACCGCAAAACAGTATCCTTCTACCAGGGTGACAACCTCTTCATTACATCGGGATGTTGATGTGTTCTTGAGAACTTATATCCCAGCTGATTCTAACCGCACCTTAATGACAGAGGATACTTTTGATTGTCCATTAGTTGAATTAGGCTTGATTGAAGAAATTGAGAAAAATGGGACATATAGATTTATGCGAGGTTCAAAATCCTCCCTACCTGATCTCATTTTTCTCTATGGATTATTGGATTATTGGGGTACATTGCCGCAAAAACAAGATGCAATATCATTTGAAAAACTTCTGCACAGTGCGGGGAGTCCTGGTGGCATTTTTAAACTCTCCGAAAATGCATTAGTAGATAATCTTGAAAATCTACCACCTTGGAGCGGGCTTGTCCTGGATGACACTGCTGGTATGCGAACTGTGTTCCGTCGTTCAAGAAATATAACACCTATGGAAGTTCTCGAACGGTATTACCAGGAACAAAGGGTTTAGCATGGCAGAATATTCAAATCTTAATCAATTAGTAAAAGTCCGCGGGCGTTTCCACCGATCAGTTCAAATTAAGTCAGATTGGGCTGAAAAGAAAAGTTTGAATGAGTATATCCTTACACCAACGGCCCAGAATTTAGCTATACAAATTTCAGAAGGAGCTTTTTCTTCAACAGGCGCTAAGGCTTGGTCTATCATTGGTCCATATGGTACGGGTAAATCAGCTTTTTCATTATTCCTGGTAGATTTATTTTGCAGCGAAACCCCATTGCATCCTCAAGGAAAAATTCTAAGAGAAAAATTGTTTGAAGGCAATAAACCATTAGCCCCGATTCTTCTATCAGGACACCGTACCCAACTCAATAAAGATCTCATGAAAGGATTAGCGGATAGTCTATTAAACCTTAATGCGGAAATAACAACTAAAGCTACTTTATTAAGCGAGCAGAGTAAAGTAAACGATCGTGATGTAATTGATCTATTTATTGAATCTAATAATTTTGCTAAAACAGCCGGCTTTGGGGGCTTACTAATAATTATCGATGAGTTTGGAAAATTTCTTGAATATGCTGCCCAAAATCCTGAAAAGGAAGATGTTTTCACCTTACAGCAGTTAGCTGAATTGGCCGAGCGGAGTAATCCGCCTATCGTCTTAGTCACCGTTTTGCATACTGCCTTTTCTGAGTATTTACACAGTTTGGACCGTTCTCAGCAATTAGAGTGGCAGAAGGTGCAAGGTCGATTCACCAATGCTCCATTTTTAGAGCCACATGAACAGTTGATCCAATTAATTGGAACCGCAATTGACTCTGATTTTTCAGCTGATATAAAGAAACAAAATCAACGCAGGATAAATCAAGTATTAACTGATACGTCTTTATGCGAAGCAAAAAAACGACTTCATTTAGAAGGGCTTTTATCTACTTGTGTTCCACTTGATCCAATTACAACACTAGTTTTACCATCATTGTTCCGGAGCAAGCTAACACAAAATGAACGCTCCTTATTTGCGTTTCTGACAAGCAAAGAACCTTTTGGATTCCAAGATTTTTTAGTCCGATCTGAAATAATCGATTCTATAGTCCCCTTTTATCGTTTAGATTCATTATATGATTATGTAATAAACTCATTGGGAAGTTCGGTCTTTATTGGAGATCGTTCTCATCGTTGGGCTGGTATTGAATCTGCCTTACAAAGAATACCAACAGATTGGCCACCACTAACAACTTCTTTAGTTAAAGTCATTGGTTTATTAGGATTATATGGCCCTCAAATTGGTTTAAGTCCTTCCAAAAACACTCTTTATCTTGTGTTTGATAATCGTGAAGCTGTTGATGAGGCATTACTATATCTCATTAAAGCCTCGATTGTAATTTTCAGGAAACATGAGAATGCTTATGGATTATGGGAAGGGTCAGATGTTAATTTGGACGATGTATACGAGATAGCAAAGACTCGAGTTAGCTCAGATAGTGTCGCTAGCAGGCTCAAAGAAGTTGTTAATCTTCGGCCAATAGTGGCACGCGCTCATTACATTCGTACAGGAACTTTGCGGTATTTTAGGGTTGACGTCATAGATGGAACGGAAACAGCCGTGAAATCTGCTTTATCTTCAGAGTTGAATTTTGCGAATGGTTCTATTACTTACATTCTTACTTCTAATAATCAAGATCGGCAAGTTCTGATTGAGTTAACAAAAACATTAACCTCGGATACAGATCCATTGCGAATTTTTGCGTTTCCACGTCCCCTCAATGGCTTGGAAAATGCAATTCAAGAAGTTGAAATCTGGAAATGGATCTTTGAAAACATAAAAGCCTTACAAGGAGATCCAGTTGCTCGTCAAGAAGTGCGGTCCCAAATCATTTTTACTAGAGAGAGGCTAACTCAAATTGCAGGTCAGATTTTACATTTAAGCGGTTACCAATTTACACCTCAAGCTTCTGAGTGGGTTCAGTCTGGCGTTACACACCTAATTGAAACAGATACTCAGTTCCAACGATGGCTTTCTGCACTTCTAGATGTGTCCTTTTCACAAAGCCCTGAGTTAAAAAATGAGTTAATTAATCGCGACGAACTTTCTTCGTCAGCAGCAGCAGCTCGACGGAATCTATTAAATGCTATGTTAGAGCATGAGAAGGACAAGGACTTAGCTTTTACAGGAAATCCTGCCGAATATAGCATATATTTAGCAATGTTGAAAAAAGGTGGTTTTCATCAATTAATTGATGATAATTATTGTTTTACTGATCCTGGACCGGACTGGTTGCCGGTATGGAAAAAAATAAATGATTTCTTGATGGCGTCATTAGGAAAACGACAACCCATTAACAATCTATTTAATTTGCTAAGAAAACAACCATTAGGTCTTAAATTTGGTCCATTACCAGTTATCTTATGCGCATTTCTTTTATCAAAACGTAACCAGGTAGCTTTGTATGAAAACGGTATTTTTGTATCAGAACTTCGGATTGAAGTGTTTGAACGACTTGTGCGAATCCCAGATACATTCGAAATTCAGTTATATGAATTTGACCAAAAGGCTAACGAAACACTCAAAGGATTAAGCTCGGTTCTAAGATCGTTGAACTTAACTAATTCTGGTAACAGTAATGAAGAGCAAAGTTTGCTAAAGATTGTAAAACCTCTCGTGTTATTTTCAACCAAACTCTCTGCCTTTGCGAAGAAAACTAGACACATAGAACCAGTGGAAGCTATAGCCGTAAGAGAAGCTTTGATTCGTGCAAGTGATCCATATGTTCTCATCTTCACTACTTTACCTGCAATCTTCAAAATACAACTCGATAACTCTGAAAATACCCGAAAATTCTATGAGCAATTAACAAATTGTCTTGGATCTCTTCAAAGGGCTTATCCTTTGATGTTGGATGAATTAGAACAACAATTGCGAACCACTTTTGGATTAACAGGAAATTCCGAATCGGTGCGGCAACAATTATGCTTACGCGCTAAACCTTTGGTAAATTATGTTGCTGATCGTAACTTGGGTCTCTTTGTTCGAGAAGCAGCACGGCTCGATGAAGATGATCGTGACTGGAGAGAAATTATTGGTAGGGCAGTAAATCAAGGAATTCCCACTAACCAATGGACAGATTTAATTTTGGTTGATTTCCAAGTTCGTGTTCTTCAAATCGCTGCTGATTTCATTCGTCTTGAAGAATTGGTTGCGGAAAAGAATGGGCAGGGAAATGCTAAAATTCTAAGAATTGGAATTTTAGATAATGGTTTAGAACAAGAACGCACAATAATTGCGGTGCAGAAGGATCAGGAAGTAGAAATTAACTTTTTGGCTGAGAAAGTAACTGAATTCCTTAAACAAAATTTAAATGGCAATGGTAATGACCGTCAACTTCACCTTGCCGTGCTTGCCAAACTTGTTGTTGAATTGATTCAACAAAAGAATTAATGGTGAATAGGAGTAGAAATGAGTGATAAGATTACCAGGCACATTTTATTGTTATCAGGTGGAAAAGATAGCACCGCTTTGGCAATTTATATGCGGGACAATCACCCGGAAATTGAAATGGAGTATGTATTCTGCGATACTCACAAAGAACTCCCTGAAATTTATGAATATCTTGCTCGAATTGAGTCATATTTAGGGAAGCGTATTACAAAATTATCCTCTGAAGAGGGCGACCGAGGTTTTGATCATTTTCTCTCTATATATCGTGGTTATTTACCATCTCCGCAAATGCGTTGGTGCACTCGCCAGTTGAAAATTGAACCTTTTGAAAAACATGTCGCGAATGACCCCGTGAGTTTGTATGTTGGTATACGAGCAGATGAAAATAGGGAAGGTTTCATATCTACAAAACCTAACATTACACCCTTATATCCATTTAAAGAAGCTGGCATCACAAAAGATGATGTGTTTAGGATATTACAGGACAGTGGTGTGGATTTACCGAAGTATTATGAATGGAGAAGCCGTTCAGGTTGTTATTTTTGTTTTTTCCAGCGAAAAATCGAGTGGGTGGGCTTAATCGAAAAACATCCTGACCTTTTCGAGATAGCAAAGAGTTATGAAAAACCAGAAGAAGGGTATACCTGGATTCAGGGAGAAAGCCTTGACGATATTTCGCGCCCTGATCGAGTTGAGGAGATTAAAAGCCAATATGCAAAACGAAAATTGCAACTTGCTGCTAAGCGCAAACCTCGTACGCTAGCCGAAATATTTAGTGGCGAGTTTTCCGAGGAAGAAGATGGTACGGGCTGCTTAATCTGCCACTTATAGTAATTATGATTTATCTTGATTATCATGCAACAACACCATGTGACCCTCAAGTAGTAGAGGCGATGCTGCCCTACTTTACTGAAGAATTTGCTAATCCGTCTAGTTCGACTCATAAAGCTGGCCAGAAAGTGGCTAATGCAGTTGAAACTGCTCGAGAGATTGTTGCCGAATTAATTGGAGCTCAACCTTCTGAAATTCTTTTTACAGCAGGTGCAACCGAGAGCAATAATCTGTCAATTTTGGGACTTACTAATGGCATTCAAAATGGCCGACGGCGTATTATAACTACTCCTATTGAGCATAAAGCAATTCTTGAACCATATAAACAGTTAGGTAAGATAGGATACGAAGTAGCCACCTTACCTATCTCAAAAGATGGATTAGTTAATCTTGAGATTGCTCACGAACTAATAAATGAAAAGACATTATTAGTATCTGTTCAAACTGCTAATAATGAGATTGGAACAATCCAAAGCATATCCGAATTATGCAAGATTGCGCATGATTGTGGAGCCTTCTTTCATACTGACGCAGCGCAAGCTGTAGGAAAAATCCCAATCAATGTACAGGAGTTGGATGTAGATTTTTTATCGATTAGCGCGCATAAATTATATGGTCCCAAAGGTGTAGGAGCACTTTATTTAAAAGGTGGTCCGTTATCAACCCCCCTTAGGCCATTGTTTTATGGTGGTGGTCAAGAACATTCAATACGTCCTGGAACATATAATGTTCCAGCAATTGTGGGTTTTGGAGAAGCCTGCAAATTATGTAATAAATTAATGGAAAAAGAAACTATTCGAATAACAGCTTTACGAAATAAACTTGAAAATTCATTAATTTCTACTTTCTCCGATATTTCTATAAATGGCTATGTTCAGCACCGTTTACCAGGTAACAGTAACCTGACATTCTCTGGAATTGATTCGGAGGCTCTAATTGCTAATGTTCCAGAGTTGGCATTAAGTGCTGGTTCTGCTTGTAATTCTGGAGCATTAGAACCATCATATGTATTGCAAGCTATAGGTTTAAGTAGAGAAAAAGCATATCAAACCCTACGAATTGGAATTGGTCGGTTCACTACCGAAAGTGATATAGAGGTTGCATCTAAATTAATCATAGCTGCTGTTGTACGATTAAAAAGTTTATTGTGAGTTGTGTTAATTGCCAATTATTTAAAAAACAAAGCTCTGAGTTATCTCAGAGCTTTGTTTTCTTAAATTCCAAATCCCATCTGTCCCTCCGGTACAACCTCCTTTCTTCGAATTCTCCTAACAACTACTGTCTTTTGAGTTACCCAGTCGTCCCAGGTCATAACCTTCGGACCCGGGACTATGACAGCGCTCGGGGTTGTCAGACTGCCCATTGGATTATGACTAACCTGCAGATCATCAGCGAACAAGGTCTGCAAATCAGAGAGCTTCGCCCCATCCAGCACATCTCGCGCCAGTTGTGTGAGAAAGTCACCTTCCTCCTCAGGAACTATTGCACCTCCGACCTCATCTCCATAGACGAGCTGAGCAGCCTTCATCTTCCTACCCATAAGTGCCAGAGCGGTCGCTTCCATTGCTGATGTGTAGACTGAGAAAATTGCCTTGACCGGCTGGGTTTGCCCCAACCGCCACACACGTCGGACACTTTGCCAAAGCGTGTAGAGCGAATATTCGATCTCAAAAAACACAACGGTTGAGAATTGCACCAGGTCGAGACCGGTTTCCACAAGCCGAGGGTTACAGATCAAAGCATCGATTGTGTTCACCCGTTTAGCGATCCATTCTTCCCGCTTTCGCGGGTCAACATTACCGCCCAGGATGGACACTCTCAGCCCGTTGGCTTGCAGAGGCATCATCACCCGGTCTTGAATATCGCGGGTGCCAGTCTGACGAACATAGATCAGCACTTTGCGCCCTTGTTGCTTCTCAATTTTACAGAAGTCAGCCAGCCAGTTTTCTTTTGGCAGCCATTTATGGCCATTCGGGTTAATTGCCGGCAACTCCATCAGCGGCACTTTTCTTATTGATTTTCCGTCCTCGTCATCTACCTCATCCACGAGCACAACCTCATCCCGAAAAGCCGAGTTAGGTCGCGCCAGGCTCCATTGAAGCCAGGTGGAAAGGTATCGACTGGATTGAACCGCCAATTGCTTCAGGCTCCTATCCATGTTGTGGTATTGCGTCCCCTGGTCGTCGAGCATATCCAGGGCAACCACTTCTTCTTTGTAAGCCGGCATCGCCATGTTCAGATCCTTTAAACTCAGGAAGATTGTCGTGTCTAACAACCGACTCACGATGGCCGGGCTGACACCTGGCTGTTCTTTCGCTTGATTACGGTAGCGCCTGTTGCCGGTGTACACACCATCCTCATCCGCGTCATCATTACGCCTTCTCCTGCGCGTTGTTTCGAGTACACCATAGAGTCGAGCCCAGCGTTTCTCGTCATGAAAAGCAAAGTCACGCCTGACGCCATGGTTCAAGCGGTGCAATAGCCAGAAGATTGAGGTGCTTTTTCCACCGAAGAACGTGCCGGTGAGGGTCAGCGTCCACTTAGTTGATGTTACCAATTGGTGAAACGCCACACCACGATCCGATGACTTGGATTTGAATTGATGCACCTCATCGGCAATTAGCAGCTTGAAAGAGTCCTTGGCATGTTTGGTAATGTACTCTGAAATGCTATGCCGCCTCGCTCCGTTGAACTCGAATAGGGGTGTCCTACATGGACGTGTACCCCACACTGAGTCGCCGTTTGCATCAAGTTTGATCCTTCCATTTGCGTCCAACTCCCACCCAGGGACACGATTGTGACAGAATTGGCGTTTTTCTGCCAATTCATCTGTGTCAGTCACGGGGACGATGAAACCATCCTTCTCGACCATCACAACTTTGCCGCAGCCTGGGCAGGCACAGGCATCCACAAATTTACCGGTCAGCGGATCTCTTGCCTTTCGAGTAATTACCGCCGGCTGCCATCCTGCGCCAAACTTGGCAGAGGTATGGGCAACGATTGCCACCCATTTAGGTTTTGCACCTCCTGTTCTTTGAGCTATTTCGCTGGCTTGTTGGTATTGCTCCAAGAAATCACGGACATCATTGACGTCATAAGCCTCGTCACTATTGCGACCGATGCGCCGCAATTCTCGTGCATGTGCGTCGGGGATCACTTCTTCGATCTCACGGATCCACTTGGGAACGAGGTGCGGTGGACAAAGGACGATTGCTGGATAAGCATCAAGCAATTCGAGCACACCGTTTGATATCGTTGTTTTTCCTGTGCCCATTTCTGCCTGGCAGTTCGCCACGCCATTCTTACGAATCGAGCGCGCCAACGCTGCTGCAGCGTGCCGTTGGGCAGGCAACAATCCAGCCCTTTCCTGTCCCGGTAATGGCTTACGCCGTGTCCCGAGTCCATCAAGAACGGTAACCTCCTTTTTCGTCGGGTCCAGATTGTAGAGCGGTTTGTAAGTATCCAGTACATGCGCAGCGATCTTCTCGCCATGAGCTTTCATAAACTCTGAAAGACCTTTCACATCCTGGATCACCTGGATACCGTCCTGTTTTAGGACAGCCACCGTAGTAACGAAGCGATCTTTGTAAATTTCCACTACTGTATCCGCTTCCTTGGAGTCAGGCTGCTCTGTCTTTTCAACCACCTTGATCACCCGTCCCTTTATGAGCATGGGCTTGCCCGCTTCATCAGTCAAGCGTACCGTGCCCATCATGCCAGAGGCCATGAGCATGGCTATATGACCTCTTTTCAAGGGCATAACCGGTTGTGATAAATGCGCCAAACCCCGCATTGGGTTGATCAGATCCAGCCATTCGCTGGTCTTCTGAACACCAGCTTCAATCGTGGCTTCAACCACTTCATCCGGTTCCCAATCCGTACGCTTGAACACAATTGGTTTGCCGTTCGCACCACGTGAAGGCGCGGGCGGCAGCTCATAGACTGGTCCAATTGCGGTTTCGATGGGTTCCAATTCTGTAGTTGCCAGGCTTTGCAGGGAAAGTACCTCTTTGTCAGTGGGAGCATGAAAGACTTTGCGTTTGTAAGCCAGCACCACTACCTGTTTGAACTTTTCGTACAGGCTATCCGGAAAACGATAGACCGTGATGGCTTCATAGTGACCTGCCAAAAGACGAGCGACTTCCATCATTCCTAAAATCTTCTGGGGAATTATATAAGTCAGTAACCCACCCCGCATCAATTTGGATGTGGTCGTCTTGAGAAAATCCCATTCGAGCCTCTTTTGACCATCGAAACGGTCAAACTCGTATGGCGGGTTCAGGTAGAGCCAAGAAATACTTTCGTCGCTTAGAACGCAGGCCTGCCAGGGAGCCTGGTAAACCTTGTCCATTACGTTTTGCGCCTTCTCGGCTCGTTCCGGGGAGAGTTCAACTCCCCAGGTTTCGCAGTTGAGCGCCTTGCCCAAAGCAGAAGCAGCTTTGCCTTCTCCTGCGCATGGATCAAATAACCGCCCTTTTTCTATGGACGGTTTCAGGTAAGTACGGATGATCTCGACAACCGGGTCATCTGTGGGGTAATACCCCATTCGTTCGATTGCTGGTGGACGCATTTTTCACTCCTTTAGGTAAAATAATCCCCGCAGGAGACGCGCCCCTCCCCTTGAGGGGATGAAAAGCGCCCCCTCCGGGGTGATATTGAGAGTATTTTTACTTGTTCGTTCAGGCGGTTAGTGAGATATCTTCCTGTGCCAACAACTCGGTCAACAATTCCTGCCAGTCAGCCTGCAAGTCAATTCTGGCTCCCAGGATACAATCGCCGCCTGTGACCAGGTCTTGAACCAGCTTATGGTTGCGAGCTTGTCTCCACAGCGTAACTCCCCAATCGTCAAGGATCGGCACTTCAAGAGCTTCCTTAATCCGCTCGATGAAGAGCCGGATCATTTCATCCTCTGCGTCAAGTGTCCCTCGAAAGACAAGCAGATATGCGCTGAGATCTTCTGGTTCCCATTTTCCAGGCACTGCCAATCGAGATACGAAACCAACATGATGGCTGGTGTATTCCGGCATACCTTGCCAGGCTTGTTCATACTTGTCAGTGGGGATAAGGCTAACATCACCCACACCATCCTGCGTTATTTGCAGCGGTTTGGCACACATGATCGTCACCCGCAGCGACTCCAGGCTGGTCTTGTAACCAACCAAGCCGATATAAGCCAGGAAATGGTCGCTGTCGTAGGCATAACCGGTGACATGCGCCATCGCCTGCCCATTACGCAGTTTTGGGATTGCTTCTGGAAACAGACGATTACCAGGTTTGGCTTTACCATTTTCCTTTGGAATGATTTTCCAAATGACAATCCCGGCATTGATCCGTGCCAGCTCTTCGTTGAGTTCCCGCAGAACTTCGTACAGTCCTTTCCAGGGCTGCACACCGGTGAAGGTGACGCTGGCTTCGCCGCATTGGATGTTGATTCTCCTATCTTGCATATCAAGATTCGCTTCTGCCAGAGCTAAAGGACGGTAATTGGCCAAAACCGGTGGCAGTTTCTCACCTGCTTTTGCGGTAAACAAGTATGCACCGAGTTCTGAATCGTAATTCAGAAAACCGGCTTTCCCAACCGCATAATCATAAGGATAAGCTGCACGAGTCAGTTCTTGACCGAGATCCTCCCTGGCTGGTAGTCCGCTACCGTCTTTATAGGCAGCAATGACTATTTTGCCCTCTTTTTGCCTGGCGATGATACGATTCACTTTCTCGCGCAGGTATTTGTCTTCGTATACATTCATGTGTTCCTCCTTTGGGTTCTATATGGGTTAATTGACCAACGTTGAAATTAATGAAATAAGCCAACGTTCATATGTCTCTGTATGCACTGCATAACAGAACAACAAATGCCATATTCCGATATTTCGTAGTATCGAATTTATCGTTCTGATATAATTTCGTGGAGAGAGAATATCGCCACAGCTCGCTGCGGAGTTTTACACAAAATCCATCCCAACGGGTAAAAAATACCGTAATATCTCGTATTTTGCAGCCAGGATAGTGATTTGGTTAATTCGAATTTTAAAATCAACCAGAATGGAGAAAAATATGAGGCAAAAGCCATCAAAGAGGACTTTAATTTTTACTAGTATTTTTCTATTACTTACTAGCATACCGATTTTGGTATTAACAATTAAGCATATCGATTCTGACATTTACACACCTCCCAATCTTTCTTCAACCATACCTACCCCTTACTCCCTGCCAACCAAAGTTTATGGTTCACCTTCTTTCTTTATAACTATCTTTGGGCAGCTTTTTAGAAAGGAAAATGAAAGTATCGATCCAAATCGCATAATTCAAGATGGAGAGCGGGTGGCAGAAAATCCGTACATGGATTTGTATGTAGTAAACGATTATCGTCCAGTTGATATCGAATGGTGGAAGCAGGAATCGAAGCTGGTATATGAATATGTCAGTGAACGATTCAACACAACGCTTAGCAATAAAGTGATTGTTACATTCGTACCCCTAAGAACTGGGAATTGCGCGCCTCGTGGAACAACGTTTCATGAGCAACAGAGCATAATTGTTATTTTCGCAAGTCAGGAAACGAACCATGAGCAAGTTTTGGCGACTCTTGCCCATGAATTAGGTCATGTTTTCATTCATAATAAGTATGAAAACTTAAGTGATGTGGCACTTACTGAAGGATTGGCGACCTGGGCAGCAGGTGATTACTGGGAAGCATGGAAGGGATATGATTTTAATTCTGGTGTAAAGGCTTTCATTGACAGTGGAACTTATCTGCCACTATTTTCTAATTTTGATATGAAAATAGCCTATGACAATAATTCGTCAAAATGCATAAAAAATCGAGATATATTATTGACCGAGACAGCATCCTTTATAGATTACCTCTCTCAAAATTATGGGGTGGAAAAATTATCTAATCTATTTGATATGAAACAGCCTGAAGTAATAAATAACCAGAGAGTTGTTTATCCACCAGATTTTAAGGAAGTGTTCGGTTTGGAACTTAATCAACTCGAATATATGTGGCTAAAATCTATCTATCACACTAATCAATAAACTAACTAACATGAGAGATTTGAATAGTTCTAGGGGAAGCTCACTGCTTCCCCTAGAATGTTTACTTCCCATCAATATGCATTGGCATCAGTACGTATAAATAATCCTCCTCTCCTGTAGGTCGTATCGCAGCCGGTGTGTTATGGGCGTTGGCCTCAATGACCACGTTCTTGGAAGAAATGGCTTCCAGGCCGTCCTGCAAGAATTTCACATTAAACGCAATCTCTAATTCCTGGCCTTCAACTGTGGCATCCAGCTCAATTTCGCTCGCACCGGTTTCGTCAGATTCCGATAGTAGCTGGACCTTTCCCGTTTGATCCATTCCAGGTTTCAGGTGAAAACGCACCACATTACTACCCTCTCGGGCGATGATGCCAGCCTGTTTACAGGCTTTGAGCAAGTCACCAGCATCAATCACTGTCCTGGTTTTGTATCCTTTGGGTAGAATCGCCTGGTAGTCAGGGAACTTCCCATCAATCAACTGTGAAACGATTTGCACGTTTTCGCAACATATCGCCACTTGGCTACCCGTGGCGGATAGACAGAGGGTAATCTGGGACGCTTTTATAGCTCCCAGTATCCGTACCACTTCTTTCAAGGTTGAAGCGGGAATGATTAACTGTTTCTTACCAAGTGCAACCGGTAATTCCGCTTTGTAGATTGCCAAGCGAAAACCATCAGTCGCCACCATCGAAATCAATCTCCCGTCAATATTCAGCAGCACTCCGGTCAGAACCGGTCGGCTATCATCCATCGAAGCAGCGAACGCTGTTTTTAGAATCATCTCTTTGAGATTGTTTACTTCCAGGGATACGCCATCAGAAAAATTAAATACTGGGATGGTTGGAAATTCGGATGCCTCTACTCCTTTGACAACTCCTTTGTAAGAACCACATTTCAGGGATGCTTCAGGTTTTCCATTCACTGAAAACACAATCTCCGGTTCCGTCAGGGAATTGACCACATCAGTTAACGTCTTGGCAGGCAAGGTTATTCCCAACTCGCCGTCCATATTGGCATCCATCCAAAGCGTAACGCCCATGGTCAGGTCAGTAGCAGAAAGGCGTAATTGCCCTTCATCCTTATTGAGCAGCACATTCGATAGGATTGGTAGATGAGAATGTGATCCTACCGCCCGCCCGACAATCGCCAGACTATCGGCAAATGTACCCTTTTGAACAATCACTTTGCATGTCATACTAGATCTCCTTGTTTATATATCAGACACGCAGGATTTCTTTCCCTGCGTGTCTTAGTTGGTTTAGAATTCGTCGAATAAATCAGCAGATGCACCACCATCTGGCCAATATGCCTCGTCATCCCCTAAGCGAATTGCATTTTCGTATTGCTCAGTGAGGGAGCCTTCGTCATCTTCCTCATTTGGCGAGCTCATGAAAGCCATGAAAGTGGGTTGATCCTTGGTATAAGCGCGGACGGAATTGCGCCAGAAAAGTACATCATCATTTTGAAGAACCTTCTGGATTCCTTGCGCCAAGTCGATTAAAAAGCCTTCTTCCAATCGATCTGGAGGCAATCCGTGATCAGACAGGGTGTGAGCGATCTCTTCGGCGATTTGTCCCCATGTGATTGAGAAAGCCGGCTTCTCCATTGAAAACCCGGCATGCGCCAGGATTTTGGATACCTCGAAACCTGATTCAAGGTATTCCAGTTGTTGTAGTGTGGGTAGTTGATCCATTTTTATCTCCTGTGAATTATGAAAATCCCAACCCTTTTTCCTTGAGGGATACCCACCGGGATAATCCGATCACCAGATGATCCACAACGCTTACATCCAAGAGCTTTCCTGCTTGGACAATGGCTCGGGTTACACTGACATCTTCTGGGCTGGGGGTTGGATCTGTGGATGGATGGTTGTGCGCGATCAGGATTGACGCTGCATTCCGTTGTAGTGCCGGTTTAAAAAGTTCACCGACACGCACCATTGAGGAATTAAGCGAGCCGTGGTAAATCTCGATCACGTCTAACATGCGATTGCGTGTGTCGAGTGGCATCACCACCATGTATTCCTGTTCGCGATGCGCTAACATCGGCATCAGAATTTGGGCTGCATCTCCAGGTGAGTGAATTGTTGGGCGATCATCCTCCGGTTGAAGGAGCTTGCGTCCAAGAGCTAGAGCCGCCTTAAGCCGTAGGGCTGTTAAGTTACTTACCCCTGGTACTTTAGCGATCTCATTGATATGTGCCTGGGCAATCTTCTGGATCGTGCCAAATTGCGTTAGTAGTCGATCAGCGGATTCGATTTGATTTGCACCGCCAATGATGACAGCCAGCAATTCAGCCAGGCTGCATGCGTCTGAGTCTTTACTTACCCGGAATGATGGTTGCTCTCGAACAGGTAAATGCTTGAGTCGGGGGAAACTGTACGTTTGCGGGTATGTAGTTTCGATGAGAAACGGTTGGATGTCGTTCATGTCTATCTCCTTTGAAAAAAGGGGACAGACCACCCCTGGAGGGATGCTGTCCCCTCCATTGGGGCTGTGAGTTTTATGCAGTTGGGTCGTATCCAGTTTCCTGGAAAACCTTGCGGTTGATGGCTTCGCACTCCTCCCAGGTCATCAATTCATCCCGCCTTACCCCGGGGTAACCAGGAGCCGGTGGGATCAGCCAGGGATTTTTGGCAAAGTTTTTTTTGATCCTTTCAGTCTTGGCTTGCAGAAAATGATGCAAACCACCATTCGTACAGAGCCAGCCCAATTCCTTTGTGTATTTACCGTCCCAATTTCGATCACGGTAGGTTTTGCTACCGCAAATCGGACAGGGTGGCATTCCTTCTGGGTCAGGGGCGCGAGCGCCACCAGCTTGAAGATATAGCCACACCGCCTCAATCGCTTGGCAATAAGTCGCGCCACATGAACATTCCTTGGCTTTATTGACCCGATGGAATCGTTGTGAACTCCCAAAGCCAAAATCAACCAGGTATAAATAACCCTGGACAGATACGGTTGGCGTAGCAACTTGGGAGTTTTCTCGGATCATCGGTCTTTTGAAGTTTTTCTGGATAGTGTTGCGATTTCTTTCGAGAAGAACTGGTTTACTCGGAGAAGGTGCGGTCTTCATAAGCACTCTCCAAGAACCAGTCTGCAGGGACACTCTGATCGGGAACGGGCAGTTGAACTTTTACTTCATTTTCCTGAGCCGGTACTTCAATCAGTTCTTCATCCGGATCGCTCTCAATTTGAATATCCTTTAAGTGCGGGATGAGGATGATGGACGTGCTATCCTGATATGGACCGCCATGACTGTTTTTGGTAAACGGTTCCAGTCCATCCAGAGCACGTACCCAGGCTGTCCCAGGTCGCGGCCCTTTTCCCAGAACTTCAACCGGGATATCCGCATCTCCATAACAAGTGCCTATTGTGATTTTTGCTTTGACCATGTGTTCCTCCTGTGTTTTTCATCTAAAATAGAAAAGGACATACCCGAATTGGTATGTCCTTAGTTGTGCTTCGCCTTTGATTAACGGAAGAGCTAGAATGGGATGTCGCTCGCATCCGGATTCGCACCAGACTGACCATTCGCGGGGAGCTCCTGATCATCCTGATCTTCACGACCAGAGAGAAAACGTACAGTTGAGGCGGTCACCTCAAATGAGGCGCCGACCTTCCCATTGTTTTCCCAGATATGCGGTCCACCGGTTTCTGGATCCGGTGTAAGACGGCCTTCAACCAGAACTTTGCTTCCTTTATGAAGGAATTCATTGCAGGCTTCAGACTGCTTTCCCCAAACGGTGATGCGAAACCAGGTGGTTTCCTTAACCGGCTGTCCATTTGTGCCGTTATACCGGCGGTTGGTTGCAACAGATAAGGTCGTGACCGGTTGCCCGCTGGGGGTGAAACGCATTTCGGGGTCTTTTCCCATATTTCCAATAAGAATGATGGTTTGGTACATTGTGATTTTCCTTTCTGATTTATGTGAGGGTGGGTTTACGCGGCAACAGATGCCGGCGTGATTGTGCTGCGTTGACCTGTTAACCAGGTGCGCAGTTCATCTTTGGATGATGGAGCTTTGCCTGTTTTGTCCTTAAACTGGTCAAACGCTTCCTGTTCGGAGGCATTGCCGTTGACACTGACACCGTCGCCATATTTGCGCACTACCGGTAAGGTAGGCACAGGTGTTGAAACAACGGGGCGTGTAGACTGAGAGGCAGTGGGTGAATTTGCACCAGTAGACCGATTCTGTTCTAATCCAGCATTCTGTGCAATTTCTTTGTCATAAAGCGAATTTCCAAACTGCTCACCCATCTGGCGGAAGCAGCGCTTCAGGCAATCTGTGGCAGAGCCAGCTAACGCCATGTCCAGAACCTCCGGAGTATCTCCTGTGAAAACGCATCGTCCCAAATCAGCATGGCAGTACAATTTTCCATCGAGGTCGACGGTCACCTTACCGGTGATATACACCAGACCAACTTCCTCGACCTGGACATTGCCGTTTGCATCGAGTGACGGGACTTTACGCTTTTCTTGCTGGTTCCAGATCAACACTTTTTTTTGCCAGCGCACGATGACCGGTTCACCAATTAGGTCGAAAGACCAGGTAAATCCAAAAATGCTGTTGGCACGGTCAATGACATCGTATCCTTCCAGGTAAGGTACAGATCCCATTCCTGGTGCTTGCCTGCGTTTCACTCGGGACATATCCAGAGGTTGACGCAGTTCCCAGAGAATGCGGCTCAACCGATCACCCAGGCTCCCTTCGTTTGAGGGGGTTGAATCGTTCATGTGGTTCTCCTTTTCTGTTAATTGTGGGATTTGATTTTGCGCCGCTTCTAATAGACGGACGCCTTCAATGTGTTTGCAAAGAATTAGTGGTCCTCGCTGTTGGAAGTCCATACAGGTGCAGGTCCAGTCATTCCCAACAGAATCACTCTGTGAGGGTTTCAATGAAACGACATAGGGTAACTTGTCGCCATTTTTGACCGTCCATTGTTGGGGTGAAGTCCGGGTGACCAGGAACTTACCAGCGAGGATGGCCGAACGTGCGCGCTCAGTTCGTTCAGCTTGAGCTTGAATGAGATCTTGTGTTACTTGCATAATCCTCCTTGTGAAAACTTCCAACGTTGAATTGAGAAAAACAGGTACGAAAGACCAACCCTTGGATAAACGCCAAGAGTGTTCCAACGTTTTGACTACCCGTGAAAAATCACAGGGCAGAGAACGCCAAGGGAGAAGCTAGCTGCTTCTTCGCAGGCATTCGCTGTCCTGTCAAAATGCGTATACGTGGGTGGATAAAGAAAATTTTTTATCCACCCACGTGACATGTGCCCCCTTCAAACTGATACCCGATAGGGCATATTAGGGAGGGGGATTGTTTTCTCCATGTGATATGAACCTTTCTGCTTCTCAGCACGCCAAGACGCCTCAAGAGAGGAAAAGGCTGTTTGTTAAAGTGCAATCTTACAATCCGGGGACCGCCGGAAACAAAAAGGAGGATCACTCACTCCCAATACAAAAGGGAGCTTGACGATGACAGGTCTCGAAATCCAACTTGCTTTACGTAAGGGATTCGGGAGTCATCTTGTGATCCTCCTCGTAACCCTGAAGTATTAAGAATTCACTTCAGGTCTGACCTCATCCATTCACTAAACGTTTCGTTTTTTTTTATCAATGAAACAGAATGGGGAACTGTGTCTATAAATTACTGTCCCACATAGCTGGATGAGTTAATCAGCAGTTGTGTCAATTTCTCCAGAAGCAGATACTTTTTCACTTGAGCCATTTTCTGCTTCGGCATGCCTTCCAGTAGTAACTCTCTCAATAGATCTGATTTTTTTTTCATTCGGTGAGGCTGCATCCAATACAATGATGCGTCTGGCAACCGCTTCAACCACATTCCGGTCAATGAGAACCTGGTTTTGTTTCAGATCACAGGCTTTGATATCCACTGTCAGGTCAGCACAGCTCTTGGATTTCCGGGCTTTGCTGATAAATTCTTCCAGGCTTTCCCGATAATCTCGAGATTGAAGGAAACCGTGCACCCGCAATCGCATACCTCTACGGATATGGATTAAGCCGTTCGCTCCTCCATTGACCCGAACGTTGATGTAATCACCCGCGTCCCGTTCCAGATCAAGTTTCTTGGCTGGTAGATCGCTGTCACGATAAATTACCAACCGGAAGAACAGGTCATCCATGAATTTCCATGGCTCACGTACCACAATCCCTTCCAAAACGACTTCATTGATCAAAAGAACCTCCTTGTGCTAGAATCTTCCCGATTGGGAGATTTAAAATAAAATGCCGGACAGATCCCAGTGGGTTACGTCCGGCCAACGATAGAGAAAAATGAATATTCAGTTATTATTAGTTTAGCAATAAATTTAGCGTTATCCTAGGGGGACAATGTCAAACAGATTTAAATAAGAATAACGAAAATAACCTGTAAAATAATTTATTAAAAGAGAGGAGGTATATGACCATAAAAGAGTGGACAGATTGGAAAGCAGAATATGAAAAGAAAATAAAAATTGATAAATGGATTTTACTCTTTCAACAGGCTGATCACAATAAAATCGCATGGAAAAAAACCTATGATTCATATTTGCAATCGGATGTATGGAAAGAAATCCGAAATCAGGCAATTCCGCGTGCGAAGGGTAAATGTGAAAAATGTGGAGCGGTTATCTCCGATCCAGATGTTCACCATAAATCATATATCCATATAGGTGGAAAAGAAAAACCTGAAGACTTACAAGTACTTTGTTATCCGTGCCACCGAAAAGCTGATGTAATAAGAGAAATTAAAACCGATGAAAGAAGAAAGAATAATCTGTATTTAGCCCGGTTATACGGTTTTGCCAAAAAAAAATTTGGCTATGACTGGCAAGATTACTATGAAGAAAGTGAAATAGAAATTAAATTTATTCTCTTTCTATATAAACTCTATTGTTCTGAAAACGAATTAAATTTTGATGGTAATTTGGATCCAGAGATTGATTATGATTTCTTAGATTTCTGGGATGAGGTGCTTGAAGGAAACCAGTAAGCACTACACCTAATTTTCGTGGGCAATAGTAGGTAAAGAACACCCGGACTATAATTTGATAAACTGATCTCGAGAGTCAGGTAATAAGAAACTGTTTACCTATAATCATTTTTGTTATTTGAAAAATTGCATGAGGGAAGAATAATGGAAGAATATTTTGTCAAATCATTTGTAAAAGAAGAAGAGTTCCTTGACGAATTTGGAGAGATAGCTCGAATTGCATCGGATGTACTTGATGGTGAATGGACTCCCAATTATTATTCTACTGACTATACAAGAGAAAATCTCAAGTATTTTTTCTCAACTGGTGATGTAAATGAGTTGGTGTTTGATTCTGCTGCGATTTATCGGTCAAATAATGTTTTTTCATCTGTCCAAATTCTTCTAAAATCATCTCATCGAACAGTTAATGTACGAGTTAAACAAATGGACAACAAATTGGTTGGAGAAAAGATCGTGGATAGAGTAGAAGAAAACAAAAATTTGTAGAAGTATCTATAGAATCGAAAGCAATAGCATCTACTCAAATTTTGGTCTTTTACCAGGAATATTTTTGAAACCCTTCTTTTCACGATGATAAATACTTTTTTCAATAAGAACACATTTCTTTACCTACCTCTTTCCTCAAAAATCGTAAATCGTCAATGTGTTATCGCCCTCAACTTTGCTACTCCAGTTTTTGTAACAATTACCTTAGGTACCACCGAAGGAAATAAAATGGACAAATCAGCGGACACATCGACCCGAACGGTATTATCTCCTCCATTGACCTGAATGTTAGTCACGAATGCATGAACCCCTTTGGCAGACAAGCCGGCTGTATTTGAGGTTACATAAGACTGGGCGTTACCCCACGTCTTTGAAGTGGGTATCAGACTCCCCGTATCTTGGAAAACTTTCTGGTTGATCTCGGCAGAGGCTGCAACAGCTGCTGCGTCCGCAGCTTTTGCTACTTCCGAAATCGCATAGAAATAGCGGCCTAGTTCAATTGCCAATGCAAGTGCTGGAATCATCACCAGCCCGATGAACACCGCCCAGAATGTCATAGAATAACCCCGCCGATCACGTAACAACATTACCAGCCCTCCTGGCGAAATGTCGAATCCGCACGGACAGTAAATGTCTGTCCGGGTAATCCAGGAAACAAGCTGGTCAAGGGAGCCATGAAGTTAGGAACACTACCACTTACTTGAATCTTTAGAATGCTGCCGGCACTTCCCCCTGGAGCTAGGACGCTAACAGAAGTATTCTCTAATATCCCAGCTTGAGCGATTGCCGACTTAGCTCCACTCACTGCATAACAGGCCGGGCATTGCTGTGCCACACTTCCCATACGAGCACCATGCCTGGCGGCAGCTTGCACTGCTTGTTGGGCGTAGACCAACATTCCCAGGTTTACGATAGCTAACATCACCATAATCGCAATTGGAGTAGTGATGGCCGCTTCTAGTAATTCCATCCCACGGTTATCTTTGAGAAATTTCATTGTCCTCCTTGAAAAAAAATCGTTCTGCCAGATTTACCATTGCTGGCAGAACATTGAAATGGTTAAATTCTTCCAGCAACATCAGTTACAATGGCAGCGATATTCTGTCCCAGCAACCGGTAGGCGCCATAGCTGACCAGGACAACCACTGCAATGATCAAAGCGACCTCAGTCGACTCGATTCCCCGGTTATCATTTAGGAAACGCAAAGCCAATCACCTCCTTCCTTTTTAGAAATATGGATAAACAACAAACAACAAGGTTCCACAGAATATCGATGCGACAAAAGGAATCTCTCTCTTCTGTTGTAGGCTTGCAATTACGCCCTGGATTCCCCCGGAAACCGCAATGGGGATCAAAACAATTGGATTCCCTAAGACGAGCGTCGCAGCGATCAATAATTTCACATCTGCGCCACCCAGGATACCAAATTCCCACAATATCCAAAATCCGAGAATGAGGGCACAAATCAAGGCTGCTTCAGGTTGGAAAATTGCAGAAAACGCGGCTAAGGTCAAACCGAAGGCCAGACGTTTCTCTCTTGGGTTGAAATCTGCAACATGGGTCAAAGCGATGGTCAGTAACACTGGAGCCCACAATCCAACAAACAACGCATATACGCCGGCACCAACCAGTCCTCCGATGGTTAATGGCATCGGAACTTCACGGTCACGCAGATCATAGATAGTGCAGGCAAAAAACAAGGCTAATAAAGCAATGCTGGCAATCAGAAGGCTCTCCTTCCCATTCTTTTATGAACGGAGTGTTTAGATAAATAAAGCCGGACAGAATCCCAGAAGGTTCTATCCGGCCAACGATTAATTAATGATTGTCTATCTTTAATTATAGTGATGGATTGTTGTTATCCAAGGTGGTCAAATTTGAGATAATAGCCATAAATACTTTTTTCAATAATAAGGAGCCCCAATGGTACAAAAACTGGAAATAAATATCCCCAACGAGCTTATAAAGGAAATTGAAGTGTATGCAAAAAGCGAAGGAATCACCCTAAATGAATTCCTGTTCTGGGCTTTAGGTGAAAAAGTTGGCGAATTGCGAGAAAGACGAGGGGTCAAGAATCTTATCCGGGTTAGTCCAAACCAGCCTCCTGAAAAACTTATTGGTGACAAAACCCAACTTCCAGCTAGTATCCAAAAGCGCTTATTGAAAGCAGAGGAAGTGGCTAAATACCTAAGATTAAGCAAATCAGGAGCTTATCACCTGATGCGAACGGGTGTTATTCCGGTTGTCAGAATTGGCAAAGCAGTTCGTGTAAGAGAAGAAGACATTGATAGTTTTGTACTGAATTCCAAAGTATAGACCAACCTCTCAGAAGAATTAGTTCAGGAAGACAAAGCTAATTTTCAAGAAGATTACAGATGCCAACAAAATGGGTAGTCCTGGCAATCGGTGCAAACTGAATTTCTTTTCCCGAATCACTGATACCAAACCTAAGACTAAAACCACAATGAGATGAGATGCTAGAAATGCAAAGATAAAGATTTCACTGGGCCATATCAGACAAACGGTTATGGCACTGACAGCATCAGCCCCGCCCCACCACTTCAACTCCCACGCAGCCCAAAAACCGATGATCGCCAGAGTTGCGAAAGGTGAAGTTTGGACGGAAAGGTATACACCAAGAAATAATAGCGGAAACCAGGTGATCATTTTCCCGATCTCCTCCCACCCGAATAACTGGGATATTCTTTCTCGCTCACTTACGGCTGCAACCAAGATGGTAAGCAAAACTAAAGCCCAATTCCCCTGCCAGATTCGATAAAAGCATGCTCCAATAAGCGGGATGATCACCCAGGCACTATGTGGGATCTCACTTTTACGAATATCGAACCAGGATACAATCCCTAACCACGCCACTACAAGAATAAATATTATCCAATCCATGGGATACCTCTAACCTAAGGTTTGATTTGCCCTTCGATACGTCGGATGTATTCTGCACCACTGGCACACCCGCTGGAAAAATTAGCAGCTATGCTATTCCAACTATTTGGGTTTCCGGTCTTTCGAAGCGCTTGATAAACACAACCGGCTCCAGCGTGATAATTTGCCAGAACCAAACGCCAATAATCCTCAAAGCTCAAAAATGCTGCAGGAGATTTCCCAGTAGCCAAATAAATAACTCGTGTGGATTGCAGACAACTGGCGTTGAGGGTTTCCGTTAATACCTGTATCGCCTGTTTGCCTTTTTCTAGGTCGACCCCACCTGCACAACTTGGGCAGGTAGCATCAATTTCTTTCAATACCAATCCGCGCAGGAGCAATTGGGTCGATAAGTCAAGAAACTGGTATTGGGTGCTACAATTTTTTCCTCCGAACGCTTGCCGGCAAATCCTTTGGTAATAATCCGGACGCCACATCAGGACAAGATCAGCGCCATATCCAGTCATTTGACCTAATCCAATCTCTCCCCGTATCCAATTCGCTGCTGGCCAAAATTGCGATTCAACCGCTATGACTGCTTTGACCACCCTCGGGGGCAAAGCGTTGGATCGAGAGTAGGTAAGGATCGTCGGATCATATCGGTTCTGCCAGACTATCACCTGATTTGTGACGAGTTCGATACCACAACCATTCGCAGAGCCATCTGGATTCAAACCATTTGCCGGGCATGAAGAGCCATCGATTAGCCCGGATGACAGTAGTTTTGCAGCCAAAATATCATAGCGGTTAGCGGTTGTTAGATATGTGTTTTCTTCCGCCGGCATCAACCAATCTGGGATAGAAGTTGGGGTTAGACCATATGCTATCTGGCAAGTTCCCCCACCTTCTGCTTTCACTGGTAAAACATTCCAACTGGCGGTAGTCATCACAATAAGGACAATCAATAGAAAACGGATTATGGACGACCATGCACGGGATGCCATGCCACCTCCCATACTGCGCTAACAGTTCGATAAGTCTGACCGGAACTATCCTGTAAATCTGCCCAGGCAGTCCAAATACCTTCTTCGGTGGTGCCAAAATTGAGATCTCCAGAATTTTCAGGAGTTACAGACCAGGTTGATCCACTGCGGGTCAGAGAAATCAGGGTGCCCGATGGTGTTCGAACCCATACAAGAATCGAATAAGGTGAAATACCACCTGACACGGTTCCAATCAGGGTTTGTGCAGGTTGTCCAAGATTTGGCGCAAACAGGAGCAATCGTGCGTAAGTAACCGAAATCGTTCCACTCAACGGCGCAACGACAATCACCGTGACCGAATCACTGGCGGATTCATACTGATTCGAACAGGTAATGGTATAGGTATGGGTTCCGGTGACGGCTCCATTCAGGGATCGACTTCCGGTCACAACAACATTTCCCGCCCAGATTCCATCAGTACTCGTTGCTGTGCAGCTGGTTGCATCCTTACTAATCCAACTCAGCGTAAAACTGGCAGGAGACACTATGGTTATCGGCCCATCCTGGTTATTGACCTTCAAATCCACGACAGGCGGATTGTAGACAATGACAGTAACACTGTCCGAAGCAGATCCAATTGGATTGGAGCATGTTAGGGTGTAGGTAAAGGTTCCAACTGTAATACCGGAGTAATTTGAAGAGCCTGTTTGGTTCTTACTTCCACTCCAGTTTCCGGAAGCGGAACAGATATCCGCATTGGTCGATGTCCAACTTAACGTATATTGAGCTGGAGAAGTCAACCGAATCGTCCCATCCTGATTATTTGCCTTCAAATCCACACTAGGTGGGAGAGAGCAGCGGATCGTTTTATTAGTTCCCGATAGATCAAACCAAGAAGCGTTATAGGGGTTTTGTGCCTGAACCCGTACAGTGTGTTGGACATTGGGTGAGATCAATCCCCATAAATCTTGAGTAAACCCACAAGTGCCGCCTGTGCATGTTCCTGCCAAATCTGCTCGATATTGGTTTGCGGCTCCATTGGCTACCGTATTGCCATCTACCAGGATGCGGTAATTGATATCCAACCCTGGAGCAGAATCTTGCATCACCCAGCCATAGGCGCGGCATTGCGCTTGGGGCACGGTTCCAGACGACCCATCATGGTAACCTGTGAATGTATCCCGGTATGCCCAAACCAATACAAAATCTTCAAAATCATGGTCATACCGACCATTTGCATTATCTTCATCCCAGTCTCCCCAGCATTGTGGGGTCCCAATAATGGTATCCCCAGAAGCCAGAAATGCAGTCATCAGGCTGGAAAAGTCCCTTCCACCTGCGCTTGGATCGTAATTTTGTGAATAAAAATAACTCGCACAAAAATAATTATGATGTGGAGTTTTCCAACCTACATGAGGATTTGCACACCCACCAGAACCACAGTTACCCCCATAACAATCGCAGCCCTTAACCTGAATGGTTTCGCCGGCAGTGACTGTGATTGGGGTAAGCACAGTCTGGTTGTTGATCACATCCATATAGGTGCAGTTTTGACCTACCCTGCAGCTATTGCGGATAAAGTAATAACGCGAAAAATACCCTGGAGAGCCTGATGTAAGGACATTCCATAAGACAATTTTTCCGGCTCTGGGAAATGTGATTGACACTGGATTTGGATTGTATGCAACAATGGGATGTCCATAATCGGCGAGTGCAGAGATGGTGAATACCAGGCCAACCACAACAGCCAGGATGATTCCCAACATTGTTTTCTTGCGAGTCGTTAGATTCGATAATAATTTTTTCATTGAGCAACCCCGGCAGACGCAAATACTCGAACGGATTTCAAATCAATCCCAAAAATATCCAGAATTGTCCACTGAACTGGTACTTCCAGATATACCCCGACCGCAGGCTCATTGCTTGACCAGTCGCTCAAACCATCTCCCAGCCGAACTGAACGTGGTGGAAATCCAGATACAGTTCCGCCAAGGGGGTCAGGTAACACCCGGATTGAAAAGGTATATTCAGTAATTCCACGTGCCTGCATGGCAGAATTAACCAAATTTTGAGCTTCAAGGCTGGCTACGGCTTGATCCAATTGGATAAAACCGGAATTGAGAACAGTGTCCCAGTCCCGGCCACGGGATGCGCCGGCAAGTGCAGCTTCTTGTGCTACTGAATAAGCCCAATTGCGCGCTGCATACAGCCGGTAAATATCCACCAAACCTCCTGCAATGACTACCAGAATCAGAATGGTTAGCAGTCCCCACACGGCAGATTGTGCTTTTCTTTCAAAAATCATGGGTATCGCTCCACGATTCCCCAGTGCTGAACCCGTATCGTCATGATCGGTTCAGATAGAAATGGAATATCCGCCTGAAACGGAGCAGATGCTTCCAAAATGAAAGTCGTACCAAAAGGACTTCCTGAAAGCCAGGCTGAACTGCGTAAAGTCCCGGCTGCATCAAAGACCTGGAGAGTCGTAATCACACTCTCACCCATCACATTCTGATTGGTACCATCCCGAACCAAGTCTCTGGAATAACTCCATTGAGCGGGATCCAGGGACAAGGCGCGGACGGCAGCACCAGTACTGCTATCCAGAGCCTGTCGAATGGCGACTCCACGGCTGAGCTCAAGGCCACCGAAGATTACCAACGCCAGAATCATCAGGACGAGCAAGGCTTCCACCGCTGCCTGGCCTTTTTGATCTTTCCTAAGACCCGATTTCAGCATTGACATCATTGAACTTGACCTTCAAGGTGGAAAATACTTCCCAAAGTGCGCCGCCAACTAGAGCGATAAAGATCGCCAGGACAACGATATATTCGACGACACTCTGCCCATTTCGATCATGCAACATGATTCCTCCTTCTCTTTGATCAGGGAATGGTTGGTAGCCGGCTTTCATTCTAGAAAGCCGGCCACCTTCAAACAAAACGATGATTATGGATGCGCGGCAGGCACTGCGATACTGTTGATCCAGTCTGCAATACTACTGCCCTGGGTGCCAATATTGCTCAAGATAGCCCAGATGGCTACCGCGCCCAGAACAACAGCAATTGCCAGGACGACCACAAATTGTGGAATTTCGGATGCTTTCTTATCGAACAACATAAACGTTCTCCTTTCCCCGGATGGGGCATTGAAAAAGATGGGTTAGAAACCGCCGCCAATCGACACCCCGGAAAGGGTTTTCAGGATGCGATCAACCAGCGGGTAAAACAACAGGATAACGATAGGACCGAGGAGAAACGGCATAGCCAGTAAGGTGATGCGCATGGGCAATCGCTGCATCTGTTCTTCTGACTGGTAACCAATCTCTTCGTTCAACTCTTCAATAACACTGGCTATCGCCTGATCAACATCGGAGACACCTCCGGACTGCTGGGCAGCTTGGACACGTTGAACAACGTGCAGCAACTGAGGGGATTTCAAATCTTCCGCCAGTTGGCTGAGTAAATCCAAACCACTGCGGGCAGAACTGCCCTTCAATCGCTTTTGCAGGCGTTGATATACCGCTGATGTTTCCAGGGTGGTTCTGCCAATACTCTCCAATCCCAGCAAGAGCGACCCTTGCAGGCTCATATGCAGACGCACATCAATCAGAAACTGACGAATTTGTCCGACCAAGAACCTCTTGCGCTGCTGAATCAGGTAGCGTTTGGCTAACCACACTAGGCCAGGCAATGCCAGGAAACCCAGCCGGATGCTGGGAAGATGCGGACCTAGTACAGCCAAAAGAACCAAGCCGACCAGGGCAGTACCCGCATAGAGGGTTCCCCATGGGATCCCTCCGAATCCTAGAATTGCTTCTTCTGTTCTTTTCTCTTCGTATTGGTTTTTGTTGCCGAGTCCGAGCGCATGTAATCGTCCACGCCGGACTGGGCGGCTAAGCCTCCTTCCTGTCTCAAAAATTATGGAAATTACAGTATTGGCAACCATGCCCACTCCGATTGCCAGACTAAAGCCCACCACCAGGGAAAAGGTATCCATAGTTAGACCTCTCCGTAGCTTAATTGGTAGACTTCGTACTCAAAATAAAGGCTGGCCAGTACGACCCCACAGATCATGACAGCCAGTAACACCCGATGGGAGATGTCTTGTAAGAAAAAATCGCGCCAGGCAGGAGACAACACGACAAAAGAAATCGATGCGGCAACGACACCTTGCAAGAGCCGGATCGTTCCACGCACAAGTGAAAGTGTCTGGCGAGTCTTGGAGCGTAGCAGTTTCTGGCGGTGAGCTTCCTGCTCAAGGGAAACGAGCAACTCCTCCTGAATTTCGTCAGTCAGCTGGGCGTTATTAGCAATCAGAGCTGAAAGCCTCGATGTGACATTACCGGGTAATCCCTTTAGCGCCTGGGCTGCCTGGTTAGGTGCTTGATGCATCCGCAAACGGCTGGCAACCTGTTCAACGGCACGATTCATAGCTCCCACAGGCAACTTGACTTGTGTCAAAGCATTAAGGAGGGAGTGATCAACACTCATCAAAGACCGGATCTGCAAAGCGACCGCTTCAGCATCCTCATTGATTTGTGCCCGTTCGACCTGCTTTTGTTGAAAGTTGATCCATGCCAGGATAGCCATTCCGATCATTAGGACAAGAGGTGAAAGCATCAAATCATGGACAGCCATTGCCAACATAGGTGTCGCAATGAGCAATGCCAATCGTTTCCAATCCAATTCGTGTTGTGCCTGATATGGCTTATCTTGAATGACACCCATGGCTCGCAGCCGCCGGCTTGCCCATGACATAAATGTCCTGCGCCAAGTTTTCACAACAATTTCAATACCTGTCAGCAAAGTGTTATAAAGCGTCAGAAAAATGCCAACAGCCAGAAATACCGCCCCGGCATCAATTAGTAATCGAAATGGACTCACTCCCCTTCCTCCTGGAGGGCTAAATCATATTCATGTTTAGCCCAATAACCCCGCGGTGGTTTGGAAATACCCAAGGCGCGGCAACGCTTTTCAACCGCTTTGTCTGAAACACCATACAAGTTGGCAATCTGGGTAGTAGGGATTTCCCATACCAATTGGCGTAATTCCTCCGGCTCAATGACAAATTTCCGGTCTGCCATCCTTCGGCAAGCATCACTGTGATAGATGCGCCGGTTTTTATGGGAGGGGGTAACCTTGAAAGATAATCCGCAGTAAGGGCAAACCAAAATTACCGCATTATGCTGCGGACTGTGGGAAAGTTTGCCAATGGTTGTGAGGGCTAGATTTTCAATGGTCAGGTTTTTCGGATTTCCATCCTTGTAAATGACGATCTCAAATGAACGCAGCCACCGGTCTAAACTGACCGACATCAAGTGCCGGCTCAACATCACCATCCCATCTTTACGAGCTAGAGGATGCTGGTAATCTTGAAATTCCTGTTGCCCAGTTTCAAGGTTTGTGATGAATTGAATGTTTTTCTGATAATTGGTCGGTTCCATATTCGCTCTCTTTACTTCGCAGTCAGGAGATTTTCCTGGTTGTTATCTGCGGATAGAATTTGCCAGCACAGGAAGCCGTAATAGGGATAGGTCGGCGGTTCCCAGCCATAGCGGATAAACCCGTTAGATAAACCGGTTCCCTGGTCATCGAGCACGAGCATGGTGTCGATCATCTGGGCCAGACGACAATAATTAGAATCGCAATCCTCCCAATACACCCCGTTCTGGGTGACATAATCACCCTTCAATTGGACTGCTATCAATTGGCTTTCCCGAATGGGTTGAGAAGTCAGGGAATATGCAGGCATTCCTGCAAATTGGATTTCCGTCGCTGCCCAGGTAAAACTCAGATCACCATCTGCTTCGAGGTAATAGACTTTAACTAAACTGATTGGTTGGATGAAATCAATTTGCTTGGTCTCACCTGCCACTCCGTAAAACCGCCAGGTTCGTTCTTCTCGAATAAACCGAAGCCCCTGCCAGGGAGCATTTCGCAATTTGTCTTCCAGCTCCTGCTTTGCTCTATTAACATCCTCCGAGACCTCAACTTTTATAGGTGTTGGATCCACCTTTATAGAAGCATTGAGATTCACGAAAACAAAACCAAGGCATCCTACGACAACAAGTAGAAACACAACGATAAGGATCCACTTTAAGAAGCGATTCATTTCATTCCCTCCATCTGCTGATAAGCCAGCTCAAAGACCGGGGTGTTCTGTTCACCTTCTGCCCGGTAGAGATAATCCAAACGATAATTCCCGGTCGCATCAATTCCATTGATCGTCGCAATGGCTTGTAAGGTGCGTTGAATTCTCCCTGAGCGGTTGACTCTTCCCATCAAGGCGACCACGTCCAAACCCATCGCAACCATCGAGCGCACGGCTGCCAACCCCAATTCTGGTGCGGCTGCCAGAGCCAGCTGCTCCAAACGCATCAAGGCTTCCTCAATGGTTCCGCCGTGAATGGTGGTCAACGCCTTGCGTCCCAGACAGGTAGCTTTTAAGAACTGCAGTGCTTCATTTCCAACCACCTCGCCCACCAGAATTGCGGCGGGGTTCATGCGTGTGTAAATGACATTCAAAACCCAATCTAAAGTCACCCCGGGTGTGCCAGGTGAGAGTTCTGCCGGCGCAACAGTGCGGAGTAAAAAGGGATGTTGGATCTCCAATTCTCGAAAGGTTTCCAGTGCAGCAATCGGTGCCGAAACAGGTAAGAAACCAGAAAGGGCATTTAGCAAAGTCGTCTTGCCTGAACCCATTTCACCAGCAATCATCAGGCTGCCTGATAATGTGGATACCATCCAGGCCAGAAACCGATCTGGAGTATTTTGCAGGGACTGGAAACGGCGAGAGGATTCAGACTCCGCACCTTTTTCTGGATTACTGGCGAAAGTTTGGACCACCTCCAGGTCAGAAGGGTTAATTCTAGTAAATGTGCCGGTTTGTTCCATTTCTTCCAACGTTCGCACCCGCCGTCCGAAAGTGCGGATATTGATTGCGGTTCCTTCCGTAGACAGGCGTGGGACAATGGCAGTAAACCGCTCTCCTCCAGGGAGATCAATTAATACTGCCGGCCGGTCGCCTCTTAGGGTGGCTCCACCTTGATCGGCAACGTGCACTGCTAGATTTTCGAAATACCTGTCATCTGCCAGTTTTCCAAGATGATAGAAGCTGCCGTCATATTCCACAGCCACTACCCCATTGCGGACGAATATTTCCTCCACATACGGATCTCGTAGAAGTTGATCGAGCAAGCCAACACCGGATAAGGCATCGGTGATGATTTGTGCGTTTCGGTTGACTGCAATGCGGTCCTCGCCTTGATCTATCAGGATGGAGCGCACCTCATCAAAAAATCGGCGGCGTTTTTCGGGATCTGCTTCGCGCCAGCTTGGAGGATTGATCCCACGCAAGACCAATTCTTCACGCACTCGTTCAATCAAAGTCAGGTCAGACTGATTCAATGGTTGAATAAACGGTGGTGAGGAAGGATGAATCAGGGAAGTGCCAGGGTTGTCCATAACAAACCTCCTTGTTTCTTGCTTACAGCAACCGCATTGAGAATGAGATCCACAACTTCTGGTTTCACCGCCAGGGTGAGAATTTGCACCTGTTCATTTTGAGGGCTGCCACCGAAGGCTGAATTATCCTCACTCTTCTGGCTTGATTCAGCAGCAACACCTTGGGCATTACGGACATCTACCACCAAAATACTCTCGGCGATGAGCTCTACCTTGAAGGTGGGCTGGTCGTTGGCCAAAATATTTGTGTTCTCAGGGTCGTTTTTCTCGGGAAGCACCTGATAAAGATTGACCCGTTCTCCAATGCGGATCTGTCCACCCACAGCAGAGACGGGTTCAACCGGGATGGATAGCACCTCAAAAGCAGCATCCGCAAGACGAAATTGTGCAATGGGAACTGCGTTAACCTGAGCCACTGGCAGACCAGCTGGCAGCGGAACTGTGCTAATCTTTTCACCCAGGCTCTGAATGGATTGGAAATAGGGTAAGGATTCCATCGTGCGCGGCATCTCCCGCATTTGGAACATGTCCGCATTGAGGACGGTATAAGCTCGGATAGTGCTGATCGGTACAGGCACCTGGTAAGTGGATACTTCTTTCAGGTAGAGATTACGTCCGTAAAAGCCAGCGCCCAGTGCAACGATTACAGCGATAACGCCGATAATAAATTGAGTCGTTCGGTTCATGATTTCCTCCGTTTCCAACCTGAATAAGCCAGTTCCAAGATGGGATCAGCCAGGCGTGGGTCGAGGGACTGAGCCCAGGTTTCGTTGTAGGGCAGAACAATCGACATGCCGCCTTCAGTACGATCCGCTACAGACTTCGCCATGTTCAATACCAAATGGCGCGGTTCTGGTATTTCGTTGATCAACCGTCTAGCCTGCAAGATGGCATCGTCACGGGGAGAGGTGACCACGACGTTGACCAACCCATTCTTAGGTTTGGATAGCTCAGCAAAAAGCGGATGTCCCGGAAAGCAGTCCACGACAAACAGAGTGTGTTTCCGTTGGATCTCCGATAGCAAAATTCGGACACCTTGCGGGTCTTCGCTCCATAGGACATCGATGGTTCGGCCATCCATGGGATATAAGCTCACACCATTCCAGAGTGACGGGGTATCTTTATGAGTGGCAATGGCAAAAAACTCAGGCAGGTCTGGTGAAACGCGAGCGTGCAATGCACTTCCACCCATACTGAGTTCAAGCAAAGCTGCCGGTAGCCCGGTGTTTTGCACAAAACGTTTACAGACCGCCATTGCAAGAGTAGTTTTACCTACACCCCCGGACCAATTAACAAGATTGACCTGCCTTGCAGGCAAGAATGAGATCTGTTTAGCACTGGTCAGACGGGCTCTTCCCAGCCACTCTGAAGGATCAGCAAGGAATCCCTCTTGCGATACCACCGGGACTCCGCTTCGATCCAATGCACTCTGTAGTACCTCATTGGATACATCCGGGAGAGAAAGTAAATCTCCGAGAATCACCAGTTGAACACCGGTCAGGTCCTGTAAAACGCCGCGGGTCGTAAAAGCCTCCCGAACCATAAGGTTCCCATTCTGTGAGAGAGCTTCCAGCACGTCTCGATCCGGTTGGAGCGTCCCTATCAGAACGTTCAGTGTCGCGTTCCGATTTAACTTGAAGGAATTTCTAAAACTGAGCTTCATGCTTTTTTTCGTCTCCTTGGTTACTTTTTTTTGGTAAAGATATGTCTGCGTAAATCGCCATGAAAACCGCTCCAATCAAAAGGACAGTGGTTAGAATTGTCAGGACAGTTCCAGGAAGCGAGCTACTCCCTAATTTGAAATAGACAATAGATAAGCCGCTGATCCCAGCGATACCCATAGATCGAACCCACATAAAATTGGTCAAAATGGCAGATGCAACCACACAGAACACGGCTAGATGGATCAATTCTTCCGGAACAGCAAAGATTTTCATGAGCAGGGAACTGCTCAAGGCCATTCCAAAGCAAAGGTTAGATAGGTTTCTTGCCATTTTTCACCAGAGCCCAGGAATAAGTCGCCAGGGGACGATGCGCATATAGCAGGTGTATCCTTCGATCATTTTCTCTTCCCGTAGGATTCGCCAACATTGAATGAACACCAATACCAGTGACAGAATGATTGCAGTAAAGAGCTGTGGTGAACTGAAAATCATGGCCACCCGAAACACCAATTCACCAAGATACATTGGGTGTCGCAAGAGTCGATAAGGACCCCGGCTTGTCAGGCCTCGATCCGCGGGTGCGACGCCAAATCGCGGTCCTAGCGTGATAAGCGACCACAAAATCAAAATGTACCCTGCCAGTGCAGGGAACAGGAAGTACCATGCGGTGTGGCTAGTGTTAGTAGTAAATGTAGGCAGGAAGGCAGCGATCATTCCCAACCATAGACCGGTGCGATCATATTGTTTTGCCGGCGCTCTTCGGGCGTAGAAGAAAGCCAATAACCCGTTGTGAATTGCATACAGCCAGTTCAGGATCGAGGGGTGCTGCCACGCAGACATCGCAGAAATGAGTGCGGCAAAGAGAAAGAAACCAAAACCAGCCAGATCGCGCAGACGACTGAAACGCCCCCGAACGTAGTGAACGGGATTATTAAGCGTCACATTGCACCGAGATTCTGGACAATCGGCCAGCCAATCACGGCGAGCAAGGTCACCAGGAATGGCAAGAAATAGAAAATCACCATCGGGATAACAAGTTCTGCCCCGACTTTTTCTGCCCGCTGCTCAGCACTGCCGATGTAGTCGGCCGCAATACTGGTGGCCAACTGTCCCATCAGTTCCTGCTGGGCTGTACCCCTCCGGATGAATTCCAGCTGGACAGACATGCCGATCAACTCAGGAAGATGGGATTCCTGTGCTTCACGCTGCATTTGCTCGATCAGGTCACGACCCTGCGCCATTTGAAGTACCCATCGCATCCATTTACCAACCAAACTTTGTGCTTGGGCTGTGCGCCTCAGGGCTTCTTCCATAGAGACATTGGCTGACATCTGGGCTGAAACCAATTGCACATATTCTGGAAGCTGAGCAATGAACTGACGACGATAACGGCGGGCAACTCCACCCATTGACAGGACAGGATATTGAAACCCGACCAACCCACCTACCAGTGCGAACACAGGTTCTGCAGTAGCAACCATCCCCAATCCAAATCCTGTTACGGCTAAAGCGACTCGCAGGGAGGTAAATTGCACTTCGTTCCAATCATTCCAGCGCTCTCCAATATGCGCCCAATACAAATCTGCACGCGTTTTTCGAAGAAAACCAACTGGCATCCATTTAGAGACCGGTTTATCCAGGGGAGACAGGGATTTGCGCCACCCGGTTAGGTCGACGCCATCCGCAGGAGTAAGAATCTCAGACAAACGCCCGGTGGGTGCAGCGGGTGCCAACTCAAGCGTCAGGTAGATGACCAACGCAAAGACAGCAATCCCAGTGAGGTAAATTAAAGCGGTCATCTATACGGCCTCCATGATCATTGAACGAATGATGAAATATCCACCCACCATAGCTGCCATCGTGACCCCAATAACGATTTGAACGGGGAGTGCAATCAAAGAAGAGCGCACCATTGGATCCTGGCTGAGATAAATCAAGATGAAGATCAAGACAACCGGCAGCACTTTAGCAGAGACCAGTGAATCGCCAGCTTTGGCTTGGGCACGGTTGCGGGCAATCAAGATTTGTTGGACACGGTTAGAAATATCCATGAGAACCCCGGTATATGCGCGTCCACCCGCCTCGGTATAACCTTCCAGTAATTGAGCAAGATTGGACAGGGACACAGAAGGACTGCGAGATGCAAGACTTCGGAGCGCTTCTACACGATCCTTGATGCGCATTTCTGAAGCGGTGAGAACAAATTCTGGTGTGAGTGGATTGGTTTTTTCTAGCTCCAACGACTCTCCAACTTGCTGAAGAACATCCGGCACAGAACCACCTGCCAGCAGCCCGGCAGCAGTTCGGCCAATAGCAATGGGGAGTAGTTGGTCGATGTTTCGTCCACGACTTTTCACCCGATCATCCAGCCAGGCTCCAGGAATGTAAAAAAGAATTCCGCCAATCACAATCGCCGGCAAACCTGGCAAAAACAACCAGGCAATGACCATCCCAAAAACACCAGCAGCAATGCGTAGTAAGCGAAAGGTAATGGGCTTTATGTTCAACCCGGAGGCCAACAATTTGTACTCTAGTGATTTCGGATCTAGGGAAGATAATGAGCGTGCAGAATCTACCGTGTAAAGAGCAGCCAACCTGCCTGTTTTGATCTGTTTCGGATACCACAGTAAAAGGAATAATGTGGTGCATAAAATACCCACCACCGGAATTAATATCGTCATGAATCCTCCAGGTATGTTTTAAATACAAAAACCGGACACTCGCACTGGCGCACCTTTTATGTGCGCATCCAGCAGGTAGAGTCCGGCCAACGATTGAAAGAATAGGTTATTCGGTTGTTAGATTATTTTGAGTATAGCAAGAGAAAAGGGCTTATCCTAGGGGGACAATGAAAAGAAATGAAATTTCGCATTTGGTATCGTACTTAATTTATGATGTCGATCAATACCTCTATCACTTCATCGAATTCAATACCATTAGCGTAGTAATTATCTTTACAATAACGATCCCAACGTTGTCTCATGATCGGATCTGTCTTGATTGTTAATAGAATTTTGTCTTTATCCTGCAACGCGCCAAGTGACAGCCTTTTTTTGGATGTAGCACTCAATGCAGAGACAAAAATTCTCTTGTGGATTGTTTGACGCTGGGTCTTCATGATGATGTAGACATCATAAAAATCTCTTGGCCGGGTGTTGAGAACACTCCTCCGCAAAATGGTCTCAACTTTTTCTGCCAAGATCGTTTCAACATTGTATGCCCAGACCTCGATTTTCTTGTTTTCAAAGTTCGAATGAAAAGCATAGCGGATGGCATCGGGGGTAATAATGTCTCCAGTGGTGATATCGATCTTTAAAGGAGTATTAATCGATTCGTACCTGGCAATAATTGCCACTCGAAAACCACCATATTCATCATCCTCCCGGATAGGTGCGATGTGATCCAACTCCAGGGTGACCTCATCCCCGAGTGGAATGGCACATATTTCCGAAAGAGCTTCTTGGATCGCTTTTTCAGTAAGAGGATATCCTCTCAGCGTAGCATCCATGTCCATGGTTGTTCTACTATTGATCCCAACCATTGAAGCGATCAGCATTCCCCCTTTAAGAATGACCATGTCTTTATATTTTGAGAGCGAAATTCTTTCCAATAAACGTTCCAGCATAAAATTTTGCAGTACAGCTTGAGCAGGTACATGGTTTTTCAAAGCCAGGTTTTTTATTTTGGCTTTTAGCTGCATCGCTTTACTCATAAGAGAACCTCAATATATTCTCTGACGATTTTTTGGATTCTGAATTGCTTAGCATAGTTGTATAGTTGGTCAATATTCCTGTCCTTGTGGATCACATAATTTTTCAAGGCTTCGTTCACGAATTGGATATCTACCTGGTTCCTACTCCGCAATACATCACAGATCGTCCTTTCGAGATTGGTGGTCCTGATTTCATTTCCATGAGGAGACTTCATCGAAAAAACACCTAAATCAAACAAGTCTCGATTAACATAAAAAATTTTATGCCCGCTCTCTTTAAGATTAATTGAATGATATCCAACAGGTACAGAAATCGAATAGGACAAAGGGGTTCTATCCGTTAAATCGTGAAGATAGAGGGCTGTCTCATGTGAGTATATAGACGACTTATATCTGACTTGAAAGTTAAACATTCCATCTTCAATAGAAGCAACCAACTTATATACTCCTCTTGAAACCCTTTCAATCTCGCCGTTATGCTCCAAGATTGAAAGGTAGATTCTAGAAATATTGAACTTGGCCAGATCGGAAGTTAAAAGTGATCCATGTTGGTCTGCTAAAAGTTTTCTTATTTTTTCTAATTGCGACAATTCATTCTTTACAACCATACTCATATTATACACAAAATGAGTATGGTTGTAAATAACCTTGTTTTGTTATGTTCATATGGTGCCGATGGGATTGGCAATTCCACCAATTTCTTCCAACACAAAGTCATTATTCTTATATTTTCTCTCTCTGCTGCTATGTTGACCGAATTAACCATAGCCTTTAATTTGAAAGTTGAAGCTCTCTCTAAGTTCGTGAAGAACGTTTTTGATTGCCTGGATTGAGTAGGTGGGTATAATTAATGATGATGGGAGCTGAAATAGTCCCCCCAATAACCAAATTTTTTCAACATGCAATATTTCACAATTTATTAGGTTGATTATGTCCAAATTTTGCGACATGCTATCGGTAGCATAATCAATCATCCAGCATTCTAATGGAAAGAAATTTCATGCGGGTATGCATTCATCGTGGAAGCAAACAAATAGGCGGAAGCTGTGTCGAAGTTGAAAACCATGGTCAGCGACTGCTTATTGATTTGGGCTTACCGCTGGATGCAGAAAAAAATAGTAGTCAATACTTGCCTGAGATCTCCGGATTAGACGGCAATGATCCATCTCTACTAGGCATCCTTATATCCCATCCCCACCTCGACCATTTCGGCTTGCTCACTCATATCTCACCGATGATTCCCGTTGGCATGGGACCTGCTGCTCGCCGCATCCTGACTGCTGCCGCACCTTTCTTACCTGGCAACTGGCCTGTTCCCTCACAGGGATGGGATTACAAATCCGGGCAAAGTTTTGAAGTAAATCCTTTTCGAATCACCCCCTTTCTTGTCGATCACTCGGCATATGATGCCTATGCACTCTTAGTTGAGAGTGATGGGAAACGCCTCTTCTATAGCGGTGATCTTCGTGCTCATGGCCGTAAGGCAGTCCTGTTCGAGCACCTAATTGCAAATCCTCCTGCAGATATAAATACCCTGCTTTTGGAAGGATCATCACTTGGAAGGCTCAATGTTGACCAACATTTTCCTACGGAAGCTGATATTGAGACACAACTTGTGCAGGCTTTTTCCGTTACCGAAGGTTTGGCACTAGTTCATACTTCCGCCCAAAATATTGATCGTGTTGTTTCCATCTTGCGTGCTTGCAAACGGACCGGTAGAAAACTAATTATCGATCTTTACACCGCTGCTATTCTAGAAGCAACTGGTAATCTTCATATCCCTCAATCCAACTGGCCGGAGGTTGCGTTGTTCATCCCCCAAGCTCAACGCATCCAGATCAAAGAAAACGCCTGGTTTGACCTGCTTAAACACCATGCAGCAAACCGTATTTTCATTGAGAATTTGCATGAGGCACAGAGCAAATCCACACTGCTTTTTCGCCCCCTGCATTGTCCTGACCTCGAGAGGGGTAATTGTTTGAAAGGAGCCACTTATATTTATTCTCAATGGGAGGGATATTGGGAAAAAGACTCTTACAATAAGTTGAAGGAATGGTTGGAGCGGAATGCTATCTCTAAAATTAGTATCCATACATCAGGGCATGCCAGTCCCGGAGATTTAAAGAAAATCGTGACAGCAATCAATCCACGCAAGGTGGTTCCGATCCACACCTTTTTCCCTGAACGTTATGGCGAGTTATTTCATAATGTGGAAGTGCATAATGATGGCGAGTGGTGGGAGGTATAAATGAGAAAGATATCTGAGAAATTTATGGGCGATCTTGTTAATTCCGACGGTGTGCTTCACCCAATATTAACACGAGTAAAAAAAGATCACACATTAATGCTGGCAATTCGAGATAATTTCGTCAACATCTACTATCGTGGCGGAAATATTCTCAATATCAAGGAGCACAACAAAGGTTTTTATCAAGCTTCATTCGATAATCAATATAATAAATCTGGGCTTCTTATTCCTGATTCTCCAATTGAGATTAACAATCAGAATGATTCAAGGAGTTGGATTGAATCCTTCCCAAGCCGCAAGAATATTATGGATGAATACTTCTCAACCTATGGCAAGGCAGAGAGAGAATTTCAACAGTTGATTGCTCGTGAAAATAATAATTCGACCATTTCGAATGAAAGTGAATATTTCGTTTCGGATATCGAAGTTACTGAACCTTATGCTAGATTTGATATTATGGCCATCCGCTGGTTGGCCGCCCAGCGAAAAAACGGTAGTAATTGTAAAGTTGCCTTGATTGAGATGAAATACGGTGATGGTGCGCTTGGGGGTAGTGCTGGCTTGCTTAAGCATCTTAAAGATATGGAAAGATTGATCTCAAATAAAGATAGTTACACTAAACTATTAGAAACAATGGAAAGCCAGTTTAATCAACTTGATGAACTTGGATTGTTGAAATTTAATAAAGGCACAAGTAATGCAAAGGTCAAATTGAATGCCGATGAAAAGCCCGAAGTGATTTTTATCTTGGCCAACCACAATCCACGAAGTCCGAAGTTAAAAACGATACTCAGTGACCCTGAAATTGATAAATATGCGCAGTCACAGTTATTTGATCTCAAATTTTATGTAGCTAGTTTTGCTGGTTACGGTTTGCACACAAAATGTATGCTTCCTTTAAAAGAATTTCGGGGATTGTTGTAAGGGTCTATTCTTATCCGTTAAAGTGGCAGACTAATGGATATAGCGATACACTAATAGCGACCAGAGAATTTGAAGGTTAAATTTCCACCCCTACCACCACTGGGCGAACCATAACGTATAAACGGGTATTAGTTTAGGCCAGCAGTTCTATCCTAGCACAACGAGAAAATTAGTTTGAAGTGCTATTAATTTGGAGAACGCACTTTTTACCTTATAGCATATTGTGAGAAGGTAAAGAGACTTAAAGGGGAATACTTGATAATTTCAAACAGGTTTCGTTCATAAGCCAGGAGGAACAAATGGGATATTATTTTGTCCGAGTAAATGGACCAACTTTACATGATGACCCTAAGAAAATAGATTGCTTTGTGGCAGTTGAACCCGAATCCTTTAAGAGAAATGGGTACTCAAATTATTTGATTTATTGTTTTGAAAACGATATCGTAAGAATGGGTTGGCCAGATGTTGGAGATCTCAGTAAAGGCAACCGCTTTGGAGCAAAAGCCAACTGCTACAACCTTTCAACATTAAAAACCTATATTCGCGGGTATCTATCAGGGTTTAGCAATATTCAACCAGGAAGCATACTTATTGTGCCTGACAGAGATAACTCAGGCGATATTTATATATGTAAAGTGGTAAAACCTTATTGGTATGATAATTCCGGTCCATACGAATGCGCTCATAGATTAGGGGTAATGTGGGATCGAAATAATCAAGGGAAGCCAGTCCTATATACTAATGAGCAATTAGGAATTTCTAAAGGGGGGTGGTGGCTTCGAGCATTTCAGGAAATTAAACAGCAAAATATAATCTCAAGGATTGCAATAGCTCGTGAAAGAATTCCTGGGTAATCGGAAAATTCCATGGATATGAAATACGGCCTCATCGCAGAAAGCCTTAGGATTAATGAATCTATTTATGATTATTTTTCCTTTCTCAACGAAAAAGCACAGAAAAAGTTTGTAAAGAAATTTAAAGAACAGCCTCACTCTGAAATTCAAATTATGCATACGTTTCATGAGTTGCTTTTAGGTGCCTATTTAAGCAAAAATGGCTTTGTAGTTGAAAATGACCACAAGATAGGCAATAAGACCCCCGATTGGTCAATACTTGATTCATCTTATGTTGTTGTTGCCATCGTTGAAATAGTAAATCATCATATTGATAACAAAACGAATGACTATATTCTTGCACAACTAAAGGCGGGGAAAAAGGCTCTTGGTTATTTTCCTAATGGGAATGATCCAGATCACTATCACTTGTATTCACATATACAAGACAAAGCCTGCAAGTACAAGAATTTGGTCGCAAAAATAAATGTTCCATATGTGGTTGCAGTATTTATAGATTTTATAGCTGTTATCGACGTTCAAGAAACAAAAGATTGTCTGATGAGTGGGGATGAACCTTTGTTTAAACTTTATCCAGATCTAAGCGGTGTCTTACATTTTGAAGAGAATAATCGTGGATCATACTGTTTTTCGTTTATTGAAAACCCGTATGCACTACGTAGGATAGACATTCCCTCTGGTTATTTAATGAAGAATTCATAGGGTATTTACTTTTAAACTAATAATTAATCTATTTATGCAATCATCCTCACCCACGCCTCGCAGAGCAAGTCGCATGCCCGGCGACAAGTACCGAACGGTCATTAGACGTTTAGCATAAGTAACCATGTAAAGGTAATATTATTCCAAATAATTATCGTCGACGATTTATTGTATTAAGCTCCCCAATTTCACCCACCCTGGTTCTGTTGCAGATGATTCTTCTATGTACCGGTAAATAGGTTCAAAGTAAACATCTCCATTCTTTAAATCCTTGGCGATATTTGAAATTGCGGTCACCCGCCGAACCTCGTGACGGATACTTATCTGCACCAACAAATCTACTGCGTCGGAAATCATTTGATTGGCTTCATGCGGTTTTACTCCAGCATCCGCACCCATGACAGTGGCCAGACGGCGAGCAGCTTCACGCGGACTGTCTGCGTGAAAGGTGCAAGCTCCGCTGTGACCCGTCATCAAAGCCCGAAATAAACTCATGGCTGCTATCCCATCACGAACCTCACCGATCACCAGGTAGTCTGGGGACATACGCATGGCATCATCCACCCCGTCCGCCAAAGTGTAAGGACGAACATCCGTACCAACCGCTTGCGGTCGGGCTTCGACAGTCTGTACCGTGGGGCGGTCTACCCAGATTTCTTCAGGATCTTCAATCTTTACGATGCGCCAGATAGATGGCAAATAATTACACAGGGCGCTTAGCAGCGTGGTCTTTCCGGTACGGGTTCCACCTGAGATCAAAATTCTTTTACCACCTTCCATTGCCTGCCGAAGAAGATCCATCATTTCGGAACTCATCATTCCACGTTCCAATAACCATTCTGGTTTGACCGGTTTTTGCTCATACAGGCGAATATTGATAGATGGGTTACGACCTGGAGGAGCAATTACCGGGTGTAGGGCTTTGATACGCCCACCACCCGGATTGTGCAGCGTTGCCGGCAGCTTTGCATTAATACTGGGGTTGGTTTCGTTCAACGTCTTGTTTTGCGGTCCGATCAGACGATCCAACACCCGCCAGATCTCACCCGCCCCAGGATGCAGGTCAATTGATTCCCAACGCACAGAACCTTTAAGCATGATTTGCAGCAGCCCGCTCGAATAAATCGTGATTTCCGAGATATCCGTTCGCGCCGGCGGCAAAAGTAAATCCAGGAAACCCAATCCTAGAATGCGCCGGGTGAGTTCTTCGGCGATTGCGCCTTCCTGTTGGGCACCTGGACGACAGTTGCGCTTGCGTAAAGCAGCAGAAATTTGTGCCTCAACCCGCTCCCGGATGCGTTGCCGGTCGGTGTCACTTGGACCTTGCAACACGGTAGTGGGAAACTCGTGGTTGATTTGATCGATCACTTCATTAAATACTTCGGATCGGGTGGTTTCATCCAGGTTATTTACATTAGTGGCTGTGTCATACAAACCCAAAATTCCAGGCATGTCACTCCTCCAATTTTTAAAAACTTCTCTGTCTCAAAAGATGCTTAAGTGAAGCGAATCTTTGGTAATCGCAGAATACCCTTTTTCCCATCGGTACGATCTAGATTGTTATCCACCATAGGAAACAAGGTGTTAACGATAGCGCGAATGCCTTTGGAAAACTCATCTCCACGGGTCACTGGCAGAATTCCATCATCTTGCGCCTGTGAGACGCCCGGATCAAATGGGACGATTGCGGCGATAGGCGGAGCCCAACCCAGAGATTTGGAAAGTTCTTCCTGAAAGATCCGAGGGGTGAAACTGCTACGCTCGGAGGTCTGGTTCAAAACCAAGTAGATTGAATCTCTGGCAAGTCGTTTTTCACTCTTTAAGCCGGTCAGTAACAAAGTTAGGGTATGGCGAATAGCAGTCAGGTCAGCAAGTGTCGGTCGGGTGATGATCAGGGCATAATTTGCGAAGATGATTGAATGCATCATCCACAAATCTTCGGTTGTTGGTACATCCATCACTATGGCAGCGTAACGTCCGTCTTCAGAATCTATCAACATTCCATTGATCGTTCCTTCTCCTGTACCTTTATTGGAGCTTTCCAGAATATGCATGTATTCCAGGGAAGATTCAGGTGCAAGCAAGACCTCCAGATTTTCCTTGCGCTGGATCGCAGTCTGAAAGGCAGCCTTACCGGGACGGTCAAAGTACTCGGTGAGGTTAGGTACATAGCGTAGTCCTAAGTGGGGTGCAGCTGAAGGCGGCAATCCCATTGAGACTAACAAGGTCTTCACGCTGAGCCGAACTGATAATTCATACGCCAGATTTTCTGCAATGGTGGAACAGCCAGATCCACCGGCATGGGAGAGCACAGCAATCCGCTTTGTTCCTGTGATATAAGCAGATGGCCCACTGGGAGAATAACCGGATACTCCTTGTTGCATGGGGGCAGCCTGGCTAAGACTGGCACGGGCAGTCATCGCTGCTCCATAGGCAGCCTGAATAACCTCATTCCAATTGACAGGGGCTACAAAAACCCCACGGACGGTATCTATCTTAGCGAAAGCTCCCTGAAAATCCTTCTGCGGTAAAGGGAGAACCACAATTGCAACCCCTCGCCAGGCTGAAATTTTCTGAAGAGTACGGATCAGTGTGTCGGGATCTGGAGCAATATCCGCCTGGACAATTACCAGGTCTGGTCGTAAGTTATTCAGGTTGGTTTCAAACATGGACCACTGAGCTGCATGACCCGAGATCATGAAGCGTTGGTCTGCCAGGATCGGCTGCTGCATCTGATAGTAGACGACGTCATGGCCAGCCCCGGCTAACATCACCGTGATTTTATTGGTTTGGTAAGCGTTGTCGCTCATTTTGGCCTATTTCTTTCGATATTCATTCATCTCGTTATAAAGTTCACCCAGATTGAGGGTAATCACATCCGCCACATCCAATTCCAATCCTGAGGTCGGCTCCAAAGCCAGATGGATGATGCCATATTGGTCTAGAGCCGCCAGCAAGGTCGCCGGATCAACTTTGAATCCTGGCGTAACTTCTACCAGCCCGGTGGGAACATCCAGAACGATGACACTGCCCTCCTGGGCGGACACGCTGGTGCGTGCCGAAGAAAACAGCTCTTCTTCACTGGCACCCGCTGGAATCTCTTCATAACGAAAAGATTGCGGAACCATCAAAACACGCACGCCGGTAATGGCCAGACGCGCCAGAGGAGAAACAGGTGGCGCAGTTGTGGGAGTTGGGGTAGGTGTTGCGGCTACCCCCGGAGTGAGGGAAACGATAGGCGAGGTAAATTCTGAAATCGGAGCTGTAAATACGCTGGTGCTGCTCGTTTTCAGAATATCGGGGGAAATCATACCGATCACGGTCACTGTCTGTCCTGGGCGGAGCAGTCCCGCCACACCACTTGCCAGATCGACATGGATCGCCAGGGCTACGTGACCTTCCGGTAATTCAGCAGGAATGCCTGCGCCGGCGATTTCACCTAAAACAGAGGTAACAATCAGGTCACCCGGAGCGCGGCCAACTGCCAACATTTTGCCATTCACTTCTTCGATCTTAGCGATGGCATCGGCCGGTTTAGCTCCCATCGGAATGGTACGCAGTTCGACCAGCTGATCGGTCAGAAGAGTGCCCGGCGCGATGGCGACTTTTGCGACCACCACTTGGGTTGGGCGAATAACACCGTTCAACAGAGCGATCACGAGAAGACCGATGACGACAGCCAGCACAATGGCGGCGATGGGGGAACGTTTTTTGCTTTGCATGTTTGATAATTCTCCTTTTCGAAATTAATAGATTATGGATTAGAGGCCAGGATGTCGGATGCTGTCCGTTCCAGGGAAACAGCACCCAACTCCTGGGTAATCTCAAGATCAGAGGGTTCATTACAGCGAATGATTAGAGGGCGTACCAGCACCGGTTCCAGCCAGAATACATCATCGCTGTATCCTAACTTGGCAATTGCATAAGTGCGCGGAATGCGCGCCAGGTAGCGTTTGTATTCGGTGTTGACCAGACCTTTTTCGGAGCGTCCCAAATGTGGCAGGATTAAGTCGCGATCTTTGGGGTCTTTGGTCTGAAACACAAATACATTCGCGCACGAAGAAAGGATGCCCGAGGGCAGCTCGCTCACGGTTTGAGCCATCAAATGCAGGAAAATGCTGTACTTACGTCCATCCCGCCACATCGTTTGAAAGAGATGGCTGACCGGATTGCTTGATTCTCCTGAACCTTGATCGGAAGCAGCACCACCTGAGACGCCAGTCAGAACTTTATTGGCTTCCTCAAAAAAGATCTGCATGGGCGGGAAGTGTTTGCCACCCAACATTTCGCGCCGGCGGGCGACTGCATCCGAGTACAGGATGCTGGCTAACAAAGAAAGCAACGCCGCTTTGGAGTATTCGTCCATTTCTGCGCCACCTTCAATGACAGTGATGCCCCATGGATTTTCAGGGCTGCCCATCAATCCCAGGTCTTCCACGCCGATTCCACTGGCTGAGGGTCCATATTGGCGAGCCATATGACCTTCGGAGAACTGCTCTAGTCGCAAGAGGACGCCCTCCAGACTTGTACGACTGACCTGATCACGTTCCAATTTCTCTTTGTAGGTTCGAAGACGGTCTACCCATTTGGAAACATCCAGTTTACGACTGCGGTAGACTGCCAGGACTTGTAGTTCTGAAGGAGAAAGGCTTTCTAACAAGGTCCCAGGATGAGGTTCATTCAGGTTTTCACCGGAGCTCTGACGTTCATTCTGAATTAGCTGCACCTCCCGATCATCCTGGAGATGTCCCAAGGGGCCATTCTGCAACTTGGGATCACCAGTCAGGACACCCGCTTCAAAATACAATTCGGTCAGCGCGCGACGCATAAAACCCAACTGCCTGGCTCCCAATCTGCCGGCGTTGGCAAAGAGCTCAGCGACCATGCTGCGGTAACGACCCGGATCAATGCGGCGCGGCACTTGCAGAATATTCCAACGCAGTGGACGAGGAGAACCAGGATAGAGCTGACGGATATCAACATGACCTAAACCGTCTTCTGAACCTTTCTGACCAACCCCTGGCCAGTTCATAGCCTTACGCCAACCCTGTCCGAAGTCCAATACGATAGTGCGATAATGCCAGAAGCGGGTAGTTTCATAAGCCAGGCGCTCAGCAGCGATGGATTTTCCAAAACCGGTATCCCCAACAAAGGCTGTGTGAAAATGACGGTCAGGAACTAGCTTCAAAAATGTATCCGTCAGGAGACCCGTTTCGCTCGACCACTGCCTGGCCAGGGTAATATTCCCCGGGATATCCGGATAGAACGCAAATGCTGGCGTTTCTTCCTGGGTGGTGAGTGCCGACCCCTGCTCGAACATTCCCGGAGCGGTGTAAGCCGCTACCTGCAACATGGTCAGAAGAGTCGAATCAGCATACCCACTCATGGCTTCAGGAATATTCTCAATTCGGGTGGATGGAGTGAAAGCTCGGGCATGCAGGCCGATGTAAGCTTGTTCGGGATCTGTTAGCGCACGTGTCTGCACACCTGCCACCACGTCTTCCGTTCCATGAAAGGCTTCTGGGATGAGTCCCATCAAGGCATGCACACCCTGTTCGCTGCGAGCCAATGCATATAGATCTGTATAAAAAGCGCCTTCCCGACTGGCAATGTCCAACAACTTGCGTTGGGTGCGCATGATATCGGTCAGGAGGATATAAGGATCATCCTGCCACTGATAGGCGTTGGAAAGGGAAAAGGAAGGGGCAACTCCCACGCTCATGCCAGCGCTAATTCCGCGCCCAATACTTTGTCCCAAACCTACCCCATCCGCCTCGGAGCGGGCTGTGCTTTTTGTATCCGCATGGCTCTGGGTGGTAGAGGTACTGGTGGTATCCGCTACAGAATCAGTCTCAGAGCCTGAGGTCGTCCAGGCTTCCGATTGGGTCGACGAGTGGCTTTGAGAATTCGTATTGGATTGGCTTTGGGTGGTGCTTTGAGAAACGGTATCCGATTGACTTGAGGTTACCGAATGCATACTCGAGTCGGATGAGCCACTGCTGTTAACCACACCATCAGCCGTACCCCAATTGGTATTTCCACCAACGTTAGCAGATATCCCTACACCAGCCGGAGCAACGCTGCCGCCTACGCCGCCGTTAACCCCGTAGGAAGAGCTGTCGGTATGCGAGTTCGCCACGCCAGAGGAATCGGAGTGCGAGGATCCGTCTGTTACTGCTGAGCCTTCTGTATGAGCTGTCCCCTGACTGACTGCCGTTCCAACCGTGGAAGATGAACCAACCGTGTCTGTCTCAGAGACTCCGACCGTGTGCGCCCAACCGCTCGTACTGGCATGCCCGACCGTATGGGCTTGGCCCTGACTGTCCGCCACGCCATCGGTAGCAGCTTCTCCGTGAGTAACGCCACTCGAATGGTTTGTGCCATAAGATTGGGAGGCGTTTTCTGCCAGGCCTCCGGTCAGAATCGCTGGCAGGCTGATCCCGAAGGAGGCTGCCCGGGTTCCCAACTGACGGGAAGCGTAAACGGAAGTATCTTCCAACATGCCAGCCAACATGCGCGTAATATCTTCCAGACGAACATGATTGGTGAGCAGCATCAACAGGAATTCTTCTTCCAGGCTGCTCATTCCTCGGAAGAGCAGTTCATTTTGTTGAATGGAATATTGTTGAGCACCCTGACTTCCGGACAACAGAGGATCCCGCATCGAAGAATCGCCACCACGAGCGTTTTCGCGTGGATCCGGATGCCCAACAGCCACAATGGCATAAGGCATCTGCTCCAACGAACGCGCCAACCATTGAGCCACTTCAGTCGAAAGCGGCTCCAGGCGGATTTGACGGTAAGCACCGACCAACCCTGCACGTAAAGCTGAAAGATCCCGTAAAGAGTGCTGGATGGCATCTTCTTTCTTTGGGGAAAATGCAGCTACACCGTAACATTGAACGATCCCAATATTTGGATTCTTAAAAACACCCGCAGCCAGATATACCAGATCAACTTGAGCGCCATATAAACCACGTAAGACCGTGCGCATCTTCTGTAGCAAGCCGGCATCCCGGCGAGCCTCCAGTGAGATATAGCGCAATTGCAGCAACCGGACCGCCCGATATCCCTGATATTCCCGCGTACCTTCCCGCTCTGTGACACGAAAGACCAGATAGTCGAGCTCATTTCGGTCGTTGAAATGCAGCTCTGTGCCTTCCACTTCCAGGTCATTAGGAATGGAGAGAGAGGCCTTCGTTTTCAGCCAGGGTATTTTTTCGGTCAGTTTTCCAATAATCATCGTTCTCTTTTCTCCGTACTTGGCGTTCTGCCTCATCAATTCGCCAACTAGATCGGCTGGTAAATTCATGAGGCTGCTTTTGCTTGCGCAAAAGAAGCCCTGGATTACTATTGCTTCACTGATTCCCAACAGACTGCATCAATCACATCGTTCGCATTTGGCTCGACAACCACCACCTGTGGTGAGCGTTGGCGACTTTGGGATGATGCCTGCTGGTTTTCACGAGCTGAGGAACGTTGCTCATAGGATTCTTGTGGGTAACCTTCTTTCCCAGTTTCACTTCGCTTTTCGGAAGTATTCCAGGGTTTCAGCCGGAACAAGAGACTCATTTGAGCAATCAGCGCCGCAAATGCAGTGATGATGAGGACGCCTGCCATCAAGATGATCATAGAAATCACTCCTAAAGCAGGTCCACGCAGCAAATCCATCAGTTGTGACATATTGACCTCCAATCGTTGAAATAAAATCTGACGTTTGAAAAACCAACCAACGTTCATAAAACTCTCACCTAAAAAGGTAGAGTAATAAATCAAGCAAGCCCACGATTTTGTGTGCTGGTTTCATCTATCACCCTATCTTCTGGTTCGATAACGATTGATCAACTCACTGGCTCCTGCCAATGGATTGACCAACGACATCGGGTTGATCAAGACCTGCTGCAGTAACATCGCGAAGTAACCCAAAGGGATTACCAACCACAAAGCCCATAAAATAATCGTGGTTACATTACCGCGTGTATTGGCAATTACAGCCGCAGCGCTTTCTGAAGTACCGATCAGGGCAGCCCACTGATCTGCTGATAATTGAGCGGTATATGCCAGGTAGAGCCGGCTGCCAATGACGGCCAAGGAATAAATCGCAATTCCTGATTTCATATTCCATAGCAGTGTGTGTTCTTGCATGTGCACCAGCAGAACAATGATGGTACCGGTCAGCCACATCGCTGCACCCAGCCAGGGAACTGGTGCACCAATTCCCCATTGGCTGATTACCCACATCACCAAGATGATTGCCGTGGTGATCTGTGCAGTGTATAAATCCGGATTAGCCGCCTCCCGTCCACTACGGCCAGGTCGGAAAGCTGCCCTGGATTGCACTCGTTGATCAACAAAGCGAATGATCAAACCTGCACAAAGAATGCTTACCAGGGCAGCTCCGGATTCACCAAGCCAGTAGACAGTTGCCAGTACACCATTCAATAAGTAAGTAGGCAGTGCTGCGAGGAAATCCCCAAAGACAACAAAATAATCTGTCATAAACCACTACCTCCTTACTCGTCATAATCATTACTTGGACACCACAGACCAATAACCAACAACAGATAAACGACTGCCATGAAACCTAGGAAGACTGTCAGCAACACACCGACCGCTATCCATACAATCTGCACATTGACCTTTTATGGCACCAACGCCGGTAGATTTACATAGACTTTCATCGCTCCATCGATCCCTACAAGTCTCGGTTGTGTGATCGGAATACCCCGGAAGCGTGTCCCCGTGGTAACCACGTCCAAACGCAAGTTGAAGGTTCCCGGATCTGCAAATGGAACTCGAAGTGCCTGTCCGGTTGCCGTACAGGTTCCACTACCATCGCATCCCCCCGTCCATGATCCTATTCCCGGAATGAGAGTGAAATTTGCTTGGTGAATGTAAGCTTCATAATGCGTTTGACCCAGTTTGCCTGTAATCCAATCTTGACTGGCGGCATCCAGGGCGGCGGTTGCTTGTAAGGAAGCAACTGCATCTGGTAGATGTTCTACATGCATCCGGCATTCCTTGAAGACCATCTCCGTATCAGAGACTCCATCATTGATGGTTGATCTAGAACCTGTTTTGCAGTTCGGGGTTTCCCCGGCATTAGCTGATCGGCAAACATCTCGTTCCTCGTAGATGGGTTCATACCAGGTGAAGATTACTGGAAGAACTGTCACCCTGGCTTGAATATCTGCTCCACGCCGGGTTTCAGTATCTTGCCCAACGACCAGTGGATTATTCGGAGCAATCTTTTGAATGGTCAGCACGGGCTGCTGCATGGTTACACTCGGATCAGGACATTCCCGAGGAGGTGGAGGTGGTGTGACTACTCCCGAACAACCACCCGGAATGGATGCACAATTTTGTGTACCATTCAGGTACAACAAGTACAAGGAACGCAGTGCCCCATCATTCCAGGTCATCTGCAATAGATTGGTGATAAATCCCCACCCGGAGAAATAAGTCCACACATCCTGATTTCCATTAAGAACAGCACCCCAGAATTGATCCGGGCTGGTATATTCCGGGTGTTCTGCCTGTATCCGGTTCCAATCCAGGTTATCGCCGGCTGCCAGACCGAGAAAAGAGATCAGGCTACCGTACCCATTGCCCAGAGATCCATAAGAGCTTGTTAGGCCACTTTCCTGAGGATTCATGGCCATAAAGAACAAAGTTGAAGCAGAAGGCATGACAACAATGTTCCCACTGGGGGTCTGGTAGCGATGGTAATTAGCATCGAGGTCAAGCGATTGCCCAAAGGGTAGTTCAATCGACATCCAGTCGGGATGTTCAGTAGTAACTCCCAGGTCAATCAAATCAGGATTCAGGTTGCCGTCTGGTTGAAAGACCTCAGACCAGGGATCGTTACCCTGAGCATAAACAGCTGTTGGAATGAGCAAGGTCAATACGACAATGATTAAGAAAAATCTTTTCACTACTTCTTTCCTTCTTCTACAGTTGTGGTGGGAGTTCCTTCACGATCGAGGATGGCATTGATTTCCGCCTCCATCAGGAAACGATCAAACTTCCAACCGCTTTCCGTTTTCGCGAGAACAACATACGCTGTATCCTGGGTTTTATTACTACCTGGTAGAGGGGAAGATAGCATTATGGTCATCCGCCATACTTGCTCGGAACCGTTGTCTGCTACCTTTTCCACTGCCTGCGTGGCAGCTGTGACCTCTGACTTGGTATCCACATATTTTTCCCACATACGATCTGCGCCAGCTGAAAACAACTCACATCCAGCGGGCGTGCTGAGCTCGCAAATGCGATTGAGCCAGACTTCTTTTCCTTCCTGGTAGTTCACCTGGAAAACCTTTTCAATGGCAGTGACGGCTGCAGCAGAAACCAGACTATCTTCACTGGTTGATGCTGTTGAACCTTGCTCTGTATGAAGAGGCCAGTTTTCGATCACCAGGATTCCTACAGCGATGGCCACGGCCAGGATGACTGCAACAATCAGGTTGCGTTTTGAGACTGGAATTTCTTTCAATTTTTCTCCTTTCCCGATATGCGGGTTCAAAAGTTGGGTAAAACAAAAGCGACCAATCAAGTCTTCAATTCTTGTATGCACTTGAAGAAAGGTGCAAACAGGAAAGACGTGATGGTCGCTCCAAGGATTATGTGGAACAGCTGATGATTATCAGCGACCGAACAGATATTTGGTTGTAACTCCAATCATAGCAAGAGGAAACCCTTTATCCTAGGGGGTCAAATTCAATGAATTTCCAGAAAAAGCGGGGTTTTAACTTGACAAAGAAATACTAGAGTATTACATTATAGATAAGCTAACCGATAAGGAAAATGAGCATGCCGAAAACAAATTCTGCGAGTAAACCAGTACGTTCTTTTCGAATAAGTCCAGAAGGCGTGAGTCAATTAAGAGCAATGGCAAGCGTGATGGGACGGAGTGAAAGCGATGTGATTGAGGTTGCACTGGATCGAATGTATCGGGAGGAAATTCGTTATAACCGGGTCCTACGAGAGGGAGCCCGACCAGAAGATCAGTATCAGATAGATAAAGGAAATGAAGGAGAAAATGAAATTCATCGGAATGTTTCTTAAATTGATTGGGAGTCTGATCAAAACCGTGGTTATCCTGGCGATTTGCTCCAGTATCATGTTTGTTGCCTACAAGGGCAACCAACCCATGCAGGTTCCCCAGGCTCCAAAGGGGATGACTTATTTCGATTTTATTTCTGACCGGATTGATGCTGCAAAAACAGTTGAGCCTTCCCGGTGTGGTTGGGGAATGATGCTATCACTGGTCACTCTGGGTCCAATCTATTCATTCGTTTATACCGAAGTTGGGATTCATCCAGATGGGTTTCTTGCTCGTGGTACTGCCTCTGATCCAGATGTCCCAAAGGATGTAGCCGGCGCGAAGTGGTATGAAGTGCCAGGGATTTGGTGGAATACGGTTGAAAGATTATCCTGGACAATGGTGGGTAAGCCGGCAGCGTATGGGTGTAAGTTTAGGCCAGTACAAGAAGCAAATATTTCATCTAATTGACGTTGGTTTTGTCAACAAAATTAATAAATGGATCAATCAGAGTAGAAATATTATGTGGAAAAGCATTAAAAATGTATACTTAATATTTACAAATGTATCTCCCATGAACGATGTTCAAAGGGGTGAATCAAATGATGTTATTCACAGAAAATATTTTTCTCCCATCCCGATTTAAATTTACAAGCAAAATCGCCCAAAATGTTATTGCTCAATTGGAGTGTCTCGACTCGAGTGAAGATGTAGGAATAGAAGGGTATAAATTCCGTGGTGTTAAAGGATGGGTAATCCACAGAAAGAATGGTGATCGAATTCTGGTTGTTCCAAAACCCACATCGGTCAATCCCTTCGGTTCGGTTTTGCTTGTACCAGGAATATCGAAATTCCCATACGTAGAAAATGATGGGGCACAAATAGCAAGGTGGCTTTCTCCAAAGGTGAGAACCATTACAGATATAGACGAGTTAATATCCATCAGTCATAAAGCCCGAGAGTCTTGGGCAAATGCGTTTATGTTTATAACCGAAGAGCGAAAAGGGGAAGATATCATAAAACCTGGAATGAGGGCACCTCAATTGGGTGCCCTTTATGCTTCGTTAGCCCATTGGATTGTGACATCAGAAATTGGCACAGTTGTTATGCCTACAGGAACCGGTAAGACAGAGACTATGTTGGCTCTTCTCGCACGTGAACGGCCTAAATGCCTATTTGTCGTAGTACCCACTTCAGCATTACGAGATCAAATTGCCAAAAAATTCTTAACTTTTGGTGTTCTCCGGAAATTTGGGGTAATTAGTAAGGAAGCGGAGTTGCCAGTTGTTGGTAAGGTTGAGCATCAATTCAATAACCCAGATGATGCAATCCAATTTCTACAATGTTGTAATGTCGCTATTGCCACTATGGCTGTTGTCGGTGGTTGTTCAGAGGAAGTACAAAAGGCAATTGCAACGGAATGTAGCCATGTTTTTATTGATGAGGCTCATCATGTAAGTGCCAATACTTGGAACTCATTCCGGGAATTTTTTCACGAACAGAATAAACCAGTTCTCCAATTTACAGCTACACCTTTTAGAAGAGATGGAAAACACCTCGGCGGTAAATCAATTTTTACATATCCACTCCGAAAGGCACAGGAAGAGAAGTACTTTACGCCTATTACATTTATTTCGATTTGGGAATACAACCGAGATATTGCTGATCAGGTTATTGCAAAAAGAGGTGTTCAAACCCTGGAAGAAGATATTAAAGCAGGCCATGATCATCTCTTGATGGCTAGGGCTGATAATATTGAGAGGGCAAAGCAAATATATTCGATATATTCTGCATTAGCTCCTGGATTTAATCCGTTAATCGTTCATAGTAACCTTCCTTCTAATGAGCAAACGAACGCTATTGAGAAGCTTCGCTCACGTCAAAGCCGGATTATAGTTTGCGTTGATATGCTTGGTGAAGGTTTCGATCTGCCACAACTGAAAATTGCCGTTCTTCATGATATTCATAAAAGCCTTGCTGTAACAATTCAATTTATTGGTAGATTTACTCGTTCTGCAGAGGGGATTGGTTCAGCTACTGTTATAGCAAATGCCGCAGATGCTGAAGTTGAGGAAGCATTAGAGGATCTTTATTCCAAGGATTCTGACTGGAATGTTGTTCTTCGAAGATTAAGTGAAGGAGCTACAAGTCTACAACAAAGACAATCCGAATTTATTCAAGGATTTCAAAACAAACCTGTAGGTGTTCCGCTTCAAAATATACATCCAAAAATGAGCTTAGTCGCCTATAAAACCAACTGTGATGATTGGAAACCAAATGCCATATGGGATCTTTTGAAAAAAGAGAACCTACTTGTAGAACCTACACTAAACCCAAGTGAACGGGTTCTATTATTTATTACAAAAGATAATACCCAAGTAACCTGGGGGGATACAAAAAGTGTCTTCGACTTAATTCATGATCTTTATTTGATCCACTGGGACCAAGAGAAAAAGCTCTTGTTTATCAATAGCACTAACAACAACGGAAACTACGCCGAGATAGCAAAAAAAATAACAAATGACGACAGTACAATAATTCGTGGAGAACACGTATATCGCTCACTTTATGGGATTAATAGATTAATCCTATCAAACCTAGGTCTTTTGCATTTGATTAGTCGCGCGACTCAATTCACGATGCATGTAGGAACAGATATAAAAGAAGGGCTTAGTCGTGCATCAATTAGCGGAAGGAAAAAATCTAACCTATTTAGTCGTGGATACGAAAATGGGGAAAGCGTGACAATTGGTGCGTCCCATAAAGGGAGAATCTGGTCTCATATGATCGCTGATGATATATCCGAGTGGGTGGATTGGTGCCATCACATCGGAGGAAAACTTCTTGATGAGACAATTTCGACGGATAAGATTTTGGAGCATGCGATTATTCCTGAGGAAATTCAAACGAGGCCATCACTCGTTCCACTCATGATTGATTGGCCGCCATATTTTTTGGTGCGAAACGATGAAGCAATTTATGTTGAAGTAAATAAAAAATCTGTTCCGTTTTATGAATCGCAACTGGACATTACTACCTTTAACGATACAGAACCAATCCGTTTTCGAATTTCAATAGATGAAGAGTTCGCTGATTACGAAATAGTTTTCAAAGGAAAAAACATCGATTTTCTTCCTATAAGTAAATCGACAGCCTTTCTCTCTACCTCTTCAAAACGAGCATCATTAACTGAATGGTTCCAGGACGAATCACCTATTATTAGATTTGAAGATACTTCTATTATGGAATTCAATGAGCTCTTTCAGCCTAAAATCGAAAGAGAACCATATGATATTTCAAAAATTGTGAGTTGGAATTGGACAGGCGTGGATTTATCAACCGAATCTCAATACAAAAAAATTAAGAATCCACCCAGACTCGAAAAACAAGTCACTTCAATCCAAAGGCATGTGATAAATCAATTAATTGGTGGTTGGAAAATGGATTATGACATCATTTTTGATGATGATGGTAAAGGCGAAATTTCGGATATTGTTGCTCTAAAAGCGGTTGGCGATCAATTACACGTCCACTTGTTCCACTGTAAATACTCAAAATCAAGTGATGCTGGAGCTAGAGTCGGTGATTTCTACGAAGTGTGTGGACAAGCTCAAAAAAGTGTTTACTGGCGAAGTAGATCAAAGCAGCTTTTTGACCGTTTGAAACTTCGTGAACAAAGACGCCATAATTTGTATAGCGTATCGCGATTTGAAAAAGGAGACCTTCAAAAATTAGATGAGTTACGTCGTCGATCTAGAGTACTAACACCTAAGTTTGAAATATTCATCGTTCAACCAGGCTTACAAGCGAGACGCGCTGATGGACAAATACTTGATCTTCTTGGAGCGACCGAATTGTATCTTGCAGAAACTTTTGCCGTACCTTTTACATTAATCGCGAGTTGATGAAATTCATGAGATCAAATGATCCCCAGCCAGCCCCTAGAAGAACGATTTGGAATGTTACTTCTCTTATAGCCGAGGGAACAATCTCTTCCCTTATAAACCCAAAAGTGTGGCTGGCATTAACCGAAATAAAATTTCTACGTTTCTAGTGGAAATCAGTTACATGGCATTCCTGGTCAATTACTAGAGTTCTAGTAATACATCGATCATCATTATTCTCTCACGAGCTGGGTTCTCCGATGATAATTTACAAAACTAAACATGTCTCATATTTACAAACAAATACGTTGGTGGAGTGAGTATATCAACTTTGCCTGTCCCAAAATAAATTTCCGGTTTAATAATGTAATTACGAATATATAATTGATGCAGCAAATAGAAATTCTTCTGAGGAGGCTGCAAATTGTGCCACAGATAAATGTTTCGCAATCATTTCCAGACCTCGAACCGTTAACTCATAGAAATAAACATGGAGAGATTGTTCAACGACCATCAGATGTCGATGAAGTTATTCATATATCTCTTTTACACTCCTCTGAGGAGCTAGTTGAAGTAGCTAAAATTGAAGACAAAACTGATGTTAGGTTTATTTCTGAAGAGGCGTTAGTTTATTTGACCTGTTTAAATTTCCGTACCGGAAACAAGGAAATTACAGACGAACTGATCAGTATATTGATCAAAAGGTGTACCCGTTTTTTGCAAAATCGATTTTGCAGTCTTCCAGAGAATGAAGCAAATGAGGCTTATGAAAAAGCAATTGAAGTACTTTTTGACACGATCTTATTTCGTGAAGATGGTAGAGGAGATTTTTTTCAAGTCAAATTCTGGGCAGGTCTAAAACGTATTTCTATTGATGTTTTTCGCCATTTTGTACGCGAAATCCGAAAAAAGCGTAAATCAATTGTGTCACTATCCGAATTCACGGGAGATGATTTTAATGAGGATGAAGAGTATCCAGAATTTCCAGTTAGTAAATCGATCTCTTACACCGAAATTACCGATCCGGAGCCCTCTGTAGAAAAAATCACATTCGAACCAGATGAGATCAAGGATCTTTTGAAGGTTTTAACCGAGCCCATTCGAACTGCTTATATTTTATACCATGGCTATGATTGGCAAATTGAGTCAGTTGACCCAACAGAACCAACCCTAAGCAAACATTTTAGAAAAACGCCAAGGACAATTAGAAATTGGCTTTATAAAGCCCAAGAAATATTAATAAACAATCAAGGAGTAGATCATGAATAACCAGCCAGATCAAGAAACTTTAGAGCAAGTGCTTGATGCTTACATGGCTGCCTCTCTTGAACCTAGCCGAAAAAATTTAATTGAGTGGATTCGGAAATATCCTAAATATCAACAAGAACTTACAGATTTTACCGTTTCTTGGATCCAGATGGAAACACTTCCTCCTTACGAGCGAGAGGAAATTGACTTAGAAACAATGAGCTTACGCGGAATGAGTGTTGTGCAGAATCTCCTCTTTCAAAAAAATAAAGTCACCGCAGATAGAGAGCAATCGCAAAAAATTATCAAGAGCCTTCTGAAGGAATGTTCCAGTGAGGGTTATTCACAAGAACAATTTGCCAGGAACCAGTTCATTAGTCCTGCAATGTTGCGAAAATTGGATTTGCGTTTGATCAGCTATGAAACAATGCCTGTACCATTATTAGAATCGCTTGCAAGCTTGTTACATTGCACGCTAACAAACATCGCGATTTATTTTCAAGGACCGCAACTGCAACCAGTAGGAGCCAGACAGAAATCGAAACAAGGACCTATTATTTCTGAAAAGCGGAACTTTTTTGATGAGGTTCGAAATGATTTAACCCTCGATGAAGAATTCCGACAATATTGGCTTAGCGTGGAGCCTAAAAAGGACTAAAGTACAAATGGTTGATGAGTGGAATTTTGTTCGGCTTTTAGCGTCCCAAAAGCACAAAGAGTCCTATCGTATAAATCAAAACGATTCTGCTGAGGAATTACTATCCGCTGCATCAAAAATAACTGGAATTAGGTTGGTACCGGTAGGAGCGGATGATCCATTGTTATTTGGCTCTGAGGCAATCCTTGATCCTGATGCTCAAACCATTTGGTATAACAGTGAAGTTGATATTCAATTAGCGAGATACTATCAGGCCCACGAATTCGCTCATTATTGGATTGATTGTTGTCGTTCGGTGTGTAATATTACCGATCTAGATATTGAAATTGAAGACGAGCCAACCTCTCTTGGAGAAAAACAAGTAGAAGGGTATCACCCTCTGGAACATCGAGAATTGCTAGCGAACGTATTCGCTCGAGAATTTTTACTCCCATCAGACAAGTTAAGGGAATGGTTCATTGAAGAAAATATAAATGCCGATTCGATTGCATCTCGGGCAGGTTTACCCGTAAGCATTGTTTATTCTCAGCTTTCATATGCACTTTTAGCTCCTCCAAGTGTTGAGGTCTCTCCAAAGACAACGGATAATAAGAAACAGGACATCAATCCTCTCGACCCTGATCAAGCAAAGGCAGCATTTGTTGAACACGGACCTTTATTAATTCAAGCGGGTCCTGGGACAGGAAAAACAAAAACTCTGATTGGACGAGTTATATTTCTAGTTGAAACAAAGCATGTGGATCCAGAATCAATTCTAGTATTAACTTTCTCCAACAAAGCAGCAGAAGAGCTACGTAATAGAGTGGCAAAAGTATTGCCAAATGCTGCGCCACATATCTGGATGGGAACTTTTCATTCTTTCAGCCTCGAATTATTACGAAAGTATGGAAGCGATATTAACCTAACGTCTGCACAGAAGGTGATCAGCCCTGTTGACGCACTACTTCTTTTGGAGACCCATTTACCAGAATTACAACTTCAATACTATTTAAATCTTTATGAACCAGCTTTTCCCCTAAGAGATATTCTTCAAGCCATCTCTCGCGCTAAAGATGAGTTGGCTACTCCCGATGACTATATTGCATTTAGCCAACAGATGCGCGAAAAAAGTGCAACAGTCGAAGAGATCGAAGATGCTGAAAAATCCCTTGAAGTCGGCAGAGTATACCGTAAGTATCAAGAATTACTTAATAACAATGGTTTGTTAGATTTCGGAGATTTGATATTTAAGGCCGTAAAGCTATTACAAGAATGCCCCAACGTAAAAAATGAAGTGCAAAGTATTTACCAGCACATTCTTGTAGACGAATATCAAGACGTCAATCGGGCGTGTGCTTTGTTGTTGAAACAACTTTCTGGAAACGGGAAAGGGTTATGGGTTGTTGGTGATGTTCGACAATCGATATATCGTTTCCGTGGAGCAGCTCCACAGAATATGCAACTTTTTAAAGATGATTTTATTGGTGCAGACGTGCACATTTTGGGTAGCAATTACCGTACTCTATCTAAACCTTTATCTGTCTTTAGTTCACTTGCCCCTCAGATGAAAGCGTCAAATGACACAGAATTCAACTCTTGGAAGGTAAAGCGTTTGGAATCAGATGGTCAGATTTTTATGAGGGTTGCAGATGATCTGGCATCCGAAGGATTAGGTATTTCTCTGGAGATAAAGAGATTTAATGCTGAAGGAATCCCATATCGCGAACAAGCAATTCTCTGTCGTTCACACACTAACCTTGCCAGAATAGCCACCATTCTCGAGCGAGAAAACATTCCAATTTTGTATCTCGGTGACCTTTTTGAAAGAACAGAGATAAGGGACCTCTTAGCTCTAATTTCTCTTGCGTGTGAGGGAGATGGCCAGGGACTTGTTCGGGTGGCGACATTTTTAGAATATGATATCCCTCTCGCCGATGTTCAGGCTCTACTTAAGCTTTCTCAAGAACAAAATATATTTTTCCCAAAAGCACTTTCTATCGCAAATTCATCATCAGCAATTTCCCCAAAAGGGAAAAAAGGAATCGCTCTGCTTGAAAAACACATTGGGGATATTAGTTTTGGTACAAGCGCTTGGACTTTTCTTGTAAACTTTTTATTTAATCGCAGCACATTTCTCAAAATATTTCTACAGTCTCCCAACTTTAATGACCAAATTAAAAGACTGGCAATATTTCAGTTTTTGAATTTTGTACACGATCAGAAACCTCCACAATCAAATAGCAGAGATCCAAAACGACAATTGTTGGACTATATTCGTCGTCTGGAGATTTTCGGAGAAGAAAAACAACTTCGACAAGTACCAGATATCGCCCTATCGTTGAATGCAGTCCGCTTAATGACAGTTCATGCAAGTAAAGGGCTGGAATTTAAGGTAGTTTACCTACCCATGTTAGGTCAAGGCTATTTCCCTGCAAGAAAACAGGCAAAAGCATGTCCTCTACCATATGGGCTAATCTCTAGTTTAGATGAAGACCAACATATAGAGGAAGAGGAGTGTTTGTTTTTTGTGGCTTTATCCCGTGCCCAAGATATTTTGTGCCTTTCCCGATCGCGTCAGTATGGAGAAAGAACCAGCAACCCATCGAATCTATTATCCATGGTTTCAAATGTTCTACCTACTTCACCAGATGGTGAACCGGTATGGAAATCAAAGGGAGTTAACTTGCCTTCTGTCAATCATGACAATTTGATTTCAGATGAATCGAATGATTACAAGGTTGAAGATCTCGATCTGTATATTAAATGTCCCAAGCGCTATTATTATGAACGTGTATTGAATCTTATTGGGAGAGATGATGAATCTGCTTATCTAAAACTTCATCATTGCCTCAGCGCGGTTTTGCAATGGGCAAAAGAAAAAACCAACAATACGACTATTGTTGAACAAGATCTTTTAGCAAAATTGGATGGAATATGGACGGATCAAGGTCCGATAGGCCATGCGTTTGAGACAATTTACCGGAAAAATGCCGAAACGATGCTGTCTACGGCATTTCGCAACAACTTAATTACCGGAAGATATGAATGTCCACAAGAATCAGTTATTGAATTGGCAAATGGAAAAATCAAGTTCACGCCTGATTATGTCGAATCACTCGCCGATGGAAAAAGAGCAATTCGTAGAATGAGGACCGGGAAAGTTAGTTCGAGTGAAAAGGATAAAGATATTTATTTTCTCTATCATGAAATGGTCAGAAATGATCCTAGTTTTTCTCATGAGATCGAAGTATTTTCTCTTACTTCGGGCCAGACCGAAAATATAAAATTAACTGAAAAGACTGCTGCAACTCGACGAGCACATTACGAGAAAGCGATTGCAGGCATTCTGAAAGGGCAATATCCCCCCATTGTCAATGACAGAGATTGTCCAAGGTGCCCGCATTATTTTATTTGCACTTCTTCATCTGACACATGTGATTGAGTAATCCCTTTAATCCATAAAATAAATTTCCGGTTTTAGCAATGTAAAACGAATAATGAAATAGAGCAGGAGGAATCCAATTGACTCTTCTGCTTTACTATTTCTTTTTTTGCCTATATGGCAGGAGGTTTTGAAACATGACCAAAATTAAAGTGTTTGTTGAAGGGGCCGGAATTCCCAAGGTAACTCTCCTTTCTGTTCCAGAAGATGGAACAGTGCAAGATGTCCTTGAGGCTGTAAAAGAACTTACTGATAATCAAGACCTTCAAGTTTGGATTGAGGATTCGGATGAGCCACTAAATCCGAATATCTCATTGAAGGATTCTGGAATCAAAGCCCGGAGTCATTTGCATATTCATACTTGTCACCAGATCAATGTGACGGTCAATTTTAATGGCGAGGCAAAATCCCATCCTTTTCCTCCCGCAAAAACCATTGGAACCGTCAAGAAATGGGCTGATCATCAATTTAACTTAAAGGATGTGGATTCCACAGATTATGTCCTTCAATTATGTAACACAGCGGATCGTCCTTCTGAAGATACCCATTTAGGCTCTCTCACTAATCCGGGTGATTGTTCTTTATGCCTTGATTTAGTACCAAAGCAGAGGATAGAAGGATAGTATGCCCGAAATGGATGAGCAAGTATTACGCTCACATCTGGAGGACGGCCCATTTCAGATAGGGGTGGAACGAAAGAAATGGCGATTAATCGAAATCCGATGGCCGCATGTTTTTATATCTGTTAGTGCAGCAGCGAGAGAAGGGGGACCAGAGGAGTTCGTGTTTTGCTTTGAGTGTCAGAACTATCCTCAAAGTCCGGTCACAGCGCGGCCATGGGACATTGAAAAAAATGCACCATTGGACTTCACGAAGTGGCCAAATGGCAAATCACGAATTCCTTCTGTCTTTCGTCCAGATTGGAAAAATGGGGAATGTCTTTATCTCCCATGCGACCGGATTTCTATAGAAGGACACTCTGATTGGTCTGCAAAATATGCTTACTTGATTTGGAATAACGATAGCGATATTTGTTTATACTTGGGTGAATTATATGACCTTCTCAATTCGAACGACTATTCGGGCTTACGTGGCTCCTAAACATAACCTAAGCTGTTCGCTTGGTTTATGGCGACAAGTAATTCAGCAATTGAGAAAAAGGAGCGAAGGTTACCATGAGAGTGGCGCCTTCCTGCTCGGTCACAAATTCCCCAACGAGGTGGTTATTTCTCGGATTGTATATTATGACGACCTTGATCCCCATGCTCTTGATACTGGAATTGTAGTGATTGATGGCAGTGCGTATGGACGGTTATGGGGGATTTGTCGAGAAACGAGATTACAAGTTATCGCTGATATTCATACTCATCCTGGCCGGGCGATACAAAGCCCAATAGACAGAAAGAATCCAATGGTTTCGACACCTGGGCATATTGGAATTATTGTGCCTAATTTTGCGCGAGAAAATGTTTCGCCAAATGACTTGGGAATCTACGAATATCAAGGAATGTATTGTTGGCGGGAGTTTACAACAACTGCCGCAAAAAACTATTTTTATGTTGGAATCTGGGGATAAAGGAAATGATTTCTCAATTCAATGGTGATCAATTACATAGGTTGGTAAAACTTGCGATGGATACAGGGGAAGCGCAGTCTATTGCTGAGGCTAAAAAACAATTCGATGAATACTGTTTAACGATTCAAGTCGGACCAGAAGTTGCAGAGTCAAGTGCTCTGCAGGCTTGTTTATTAACTGCTGTCAATACCGGGCGAAGATGTTTTTTAGGTGGAGTCGAGATTGTTGGGAACCTCGAAGTTCCCTTACGAATCCCATGGAAGAGGAGCCTCACTCTATCCGAGGCTGTTATTGATTTACAAGGAAAACCGGTAAAAACAATTACGTCAAAAAAATCACCTTGTATTCATGTCGGAAATTCAAAGGCAGATGGCCAAAATGATTCTTGCTCAATAAAAGCAGTGGTTAATGGTTGGTATGGAGGAGTACTCCCCCTTGAAGATGCCAAGGTTTTTTACCAATCGGTTGATTTCACGCCCGCGGGAGTCTTAGCCGGTGCATTAGGCGTCTCCGAAGCATTCCAGTATATTCGCGGAGACACTCCTTTGGCTGGTAATCGCTCAATCGGATTATCTTTGTGGAATCCAGGACAAACTGAACCTTCGAATCATTTCGATCCTGGCCCAAAACTAGCCCAATTGCCTTCAAAAATATGGTTAATTGGCTTGGGGCATTTGGGTCAAGCTTATTTGTGGACACTCGGATTCTTGCCCTACAAAAATCCAGGTGATGTTGAGTTGGTCTTACAAGATTTTGATAAATTGGTGGAAGCGAACGATAGTACGTCTTTATTAACCGATTCTTCTCTACTTGGATTCAAAAAAACTAGAGCTATGGCTGTCTGGTGTGAGGAAAGAGGCTTCAAGACAAATGTATTGGAAAGGCGATTTGGTCAAAATTTTCGTGTTGATAATGAACCTCAGGTTGCTTTATGTGGCGTTGACAATGCTCTAGCTCGCTCACATTTAGAGGATGTAGGCTTCAAACGAATTATTGAAGCCGGCTTGGGAAAGGGTATTCAGGAATATCTTGGTTTTCAAATCCATACTTTTCCCTCAAGTCGGAAAGCATCTCAATATTGGTCAAGTAAGACAGAAAAATCAAGTCCAACCGATGCACTGATTAAAAAACCTGCTTATCAGGCCTTAGCGCTAGAGGGTTATGAAAAATGTGGGCTTACGGAACTCGCAGGGCGTAGTGTCGGAGCTTCCTTTGTAGGAGCCGTCACATCTACTATAGTAATTGCTGAAATGTTGCGAATTGTGTTAGGTAAAGAACTTCATGAAGTGATAGATGGCGATTTACGCAATTCAAATCTATGTACATCGGTATTAAACGAGAAAATGTTAGAACCATTTAACCCTGGCGTTACTAGTGTAATCGAAATGTAATTCATCAAGCCACATTAATCATCATGATGCACTGCACATAATAATTGAAAAGGAACAACCAATAACATTATTATCTTACACACTGTTCCCCCTTAAGACTCTAGGAGAACGAAGTGGAATGAACGAAGTGGCACACTGTTCTCATCCATTACTTTCCTTTTCTTTGTGACAACCAAATACTAGTGTCTTTTTCAGAACGTTTTCCTGACCTAACCCCATGCAGATTCGTTAAATACGAGTTATATGCCAACCCACCTAGAGCTAGATTGATTTCTCCTTGGATGGTTCTTTGGCAGATCAGATTATCACAAAACACATACAAGTTTCCATTAGAAGCTTCGTAAAATTTCATCCATTTCTGTTTTCTGGAGACTTGATCTTTACTCACATCCCGCTCCACCTCAATAAAAATAACTTCACCTGTTTTGGGATTGACAGCAACAATATCCGGGATATAAGTTTCGCCATTGGATAGATTGATAGACTGTACCCGTCCCCGAATTTGGTAACCTTCTTCTACTAGGATTTCCCCAGCCTGAATATTCAGAATGGTATGTTCTGGTGAAGAATGGTGTCTTAACAGCATATCAAATTCATTTTCCTTCGGGGGTTTACCACTTAATACTTGATATGCAACTTGACCATCCTGAGTCAGATGTAACACCGCGGGTTGATTTCCACCAGAACTTGATCCTTGCTCCAATACACTCCCAACCTGATCAATTAAGATCGGGCATGATTTATCCTCTGTTGTCATCAACCAATTTAAGGCTTCATCCAGATTTTTATTTGCCGCCGATAACGAAAGACGTTTAGCCATCACCTTGATGATAGTCGGTCGTAAGGCGATCCCCATTTCGCCCATCACAAGAATTGCAGTCGACGTTTTCTCAAAGGTCTTCGACTCCTGCCAGGTTTTTATCCAATCAGGAATAGTTGTGAGGGTTCCTGGATTATCAGTGACTAGGTTTGGCGATTGAATGTTCAGAGACACAACATCTTTCTGAACCTGTCGAAGAGCAGATAGGTGGGCTTCTAAGGCAGATTTCTCAGCCAGTAATTTCTTGTTCATTTCTTGTGTGGCCAATAATGTTTGTTCCAGATCAGCATACTTTTGGCTGAGTTCTTTCAAACTATGTTTGAGTTGAATGGCCTCACCTGGTATTTTCTTTATTGAAGCATTACCCTGCATAGCACGCAGTCGGACATGAATCAAATATGCCAGGTCATCATCGCTAAACGATTCCAACGGACGGGTCGCTTTTTCGCAGGATTCATCGTAATCCTGATCCAGAAACCTCAAAAGGGCGACAAGTTGCTTATGGGCATTTTCCCATGATTTCTGGGCGTTGGTTTGCATTTTTTGCTCGTGCTCCTCACTTTGCCCGATGATGTCTCTGGAGATCCGAATTGACTGGTTCCGTTGGAATTCCTCTAACGTGAAATCAACCACTTATTTTTCTCCAATTCTGATTTCAACTGGTGCGCATCCTCCAAAATTTGGATTGCCTGGTCCTGGTTTTTCTGTTCAGGCGCGCTGATCCACTGCAAAGCGCTGCGGGCAGCCTCAAGGTAGCTCAGAGTGGTCGAGAGTATTTGCTCATGCAATCCCATACCGATTGGAGGAACTCGGGTGCGGTCAACCTGTTGAGTAAGTTCAACAGCGTGCTGGAGAGTTTGCTGCGCAGATCTGGACTGTGAAAAGAGATCTCCTTGTTGTTCAGAAGCGATCACTCGCGCGATCTCACCGTCCAAAACAGTCAGCTCAGATATCCATGTTTGAGCAGATCGCCGGTAATCCTCAACAGCCTTAACCTCGGGCAGCAAGAGAACTGGCTTCCCCTGTTCATCCAATGGGGAAACAAGGGCACCGATAATCGTGAAAATCAGAGTAAGACTCAAAAGTATCCAACCTAACTTTTGCAGCTTTTCTTCTGAAATATGGATTTCTGGATCGCTTTGATTATTCACTGTCATGACTAAATTCTCCAGTTTCAAGAATCTGTGTGATGACTTCCAGGTCGGAAGCCGCAGAATTTCGTTTTCCCCTTTGTTTCAAATCCGCAATCACCTGTTTGCCGCGCTCGTAATCGATATTGCGGATAAATTCAATTCTTTCAGCAACGACTTCGAAAACAGGGGTGGTTATATTAGGTCGGTAACGCAACTGAATATGTCCTTCCACCCCAATCCGACTGCCTTTTTGAACATGTCCATACACCAACTCGGCCAGGGTGCCGTAAATCAGTACCCGTAATCCCTTCACCGGTTTCGATTCCGGGCTGCCATCGATCATCAGATAGAGGCGAACATAAGGGATGGGATCTTGATTCTGGGGACGCAAATGATCAAAATAGATATCCCCGGTGATGTCGCCACGCTGCCATGTTAGATTGCCTTGTGCCATAATTTGTACTCTCCTCTTCATGAATGTTTGTTTGAATACGAAAGCCCTCGAAGGCTATGCTCAACTTAATTACTTATCCAACCTGTTTCCTCCTCGATGTCCATAACCAATCCCAATGTATCTGCCAGGAGCCGTATACGATCCCTTTTCGCTTCCGCAAAAAGCATCCGCCAGTTCCGATCGGATGGAGAATAAAACGAGAATGAATACTCAATCAGACGAACAAGGTCTCGAGGAGGTATGGCAGCCAGGCGATCACTGGCTCCGCCGGCACTGATCCCAGGAGCTTCTTTCAACTTGGCGATGGCCAGACTATACGGATTCTGGATGCCGGGTTGGGAAGCGCCATGTATCATCCAGGATACGAAAGGTATTGCGCTCTTTTCTTGCTCGATCAGAACAGACTGATTTTTCTTGTCTGCGCGAGCTAAAAGCTTGTCCAAAGACCAATTTCCCTCCGAATCAGTCACCACCGCCACCGATTGGCTCGAAGGATCGTTTCGCGAAATCGAAGAATCTTGGGTTGAGGAGGTATCTTTATCTTTTAGGGAATCTTTAAAGCTTTTGAGAATCTTTAAAAGGGTCTCAAAACAATCATTGGCTTGCAGGTCGAGCGTCTCAAGACAATCATTGAGGATGCTCTTGAGAGTCTCAGAACAATCCTTGATTAAATCTGAGAGTCTCAAAACAACCATTGGCTCCGTTTTGATAGTCTCAAAACAATCATTGCCCAAGTAACTGATCCAGGAACCAAGTTCGTCCTGAACACAAAGACTTTCTGATTTCACAAAAAGAGACGAAGCAGCCTGTTGGATTGTTTGGTGTTGTGGTGTGAGAGGATCGACCCGCTGCACCTTGAATTTCCAACCGTAATTGCCCTCAGAATTGATCCGGTGATCGGTGCGTTCAACAAACAAGCTCAGCAAGTCTTGTAGTCGTTGCCGGCGAGAAAGTTCTTCTACTGTGCGTTCACTCAATTTGTCTTTTCGTTTCCCTCGATCTATCCTGACAGGCAACCAGTTCGCCACTACTCGAGGGTTGTTGATTCCTAACCGGTTAGCGATGGCTTCATAGCCACCATCCATCCAGACCTCATCTCGGACCTCTCCAGTCTCATCATTGAAGTAGGACAGATTGCGCAAGATCAGAATAAACATGGCAGCATCTGCGCCCAGCACGGGCAACCAATGTTTCAGGAAGTACCAGGTGACCAGGATGAAATCTCCCTGTGTTACCAGGCGATCAGCAAGTTGGTCCGCCAGGTTGCCAAGCTCTCCATCGAGCCGGTGCCCAACCAGTTCTCTGATGACATCCTGAACAGTCTGATGACGTGGAATCATTTTGCTGAAGTCTTCCGAAGGTTGTCGAACCGGATATTGGAATATTTCTTTGGGGTTTGTGCTGATCGCCAATTGCAACGCGGACAGAGGAGAATCTTGTATCCCATGAGCGAGCAAAAAAGTCTTCAAGTCTTCGGCGTCCCCAGGTGTCAGCGGGGATTCGAATAGTTCATATTTGTTGGAGGACTTTTTGGCCCTTCCTGATCGCTTATCTACTTCATGATCGGTGTCAATTTTTCGCGTAAACCATCCCAAGCTGCTACCAGGTTGTAGTAAGCGAAAAAACTGAGCCCGGCTGATCCCAGCCCACTGACAAATCCGTTCAGCCCGTACTGAAACTTTACAACTTACTTTTCGCCCTTTTCCTCCACTCGCCAGATAATATTCCTGCCACAATGCCATCACTAGGAAAATAACTTGCGAACCGACATACGGCAGCCAACGCAGGTTATATACCGGTAAGCGAACCACCCGCCCGGGTTCCAGCAGGATATTCCGGATAGAGCTATAGTGGATATCCAGCTCAATGGGGTTTTCCTCGTCATCCTCTTGATCTTGATTTTCTTCCTGAGCGAGATCATCTTCATCATCAACTTCCTGTTCACAGACCACAAAGCTAACTTTAGCTTCTCTGTTTAAGATACCGGTAAGGAACCGCTGCAAGGTGGTGGTCAGTCGATCTGTTAACCAATCCCGGCCATAAGCATTGATGCAGCCGATCACAAAAGTGTTATCTGAGAATTCCACCAGATGGGTTGGTTTCACCCAGGTGCTAAAAGTCGCCCGCGACATATCCGATTCGAGGTTAGCTACGGCTGCTTGCCAGGCTTTTTCCGGTGAAAATTCAACGACTGCATTCATAAAAGAAATCCCTATCGATAAAAATACTAATTTTGAAAAATGCAAAACAACGGCAAGATTTTGGCTTTTTCCAGAAGAATGGTGGTTATCCCATTTTCTCCACGAAAGACCCCTCTACGGGCATCCTGTTCATTCAACGTCAGCGGCTTCGTCTGCGTCAACGTCTGCGTCGTGTCAGCTGCACGTCTGCGGCACGTCAGCATGGACGCAGACGTAGGTCTCGGCTCGAAAAAATATTGGTAGATTTTCCAGGAAAGCAGGGAGACCATTAACATCCTTCCTGAAATAAAGTTTTCCCAATGGTCTTGGATGACGGTTGAAGGTGTAAGTTGCCATTCTGATAAGCTTTCACACCCTCAATAACGAAGAACCAAACAACCTCTCCAACTGGCAAGGTGTGCTCCCTTGCAATAGCTCGAACGTCTTCCTTTAATAGAGATGGAATTCGGAAAGTTACTCGCATCTCCCAACGGGGGATGGTGTCTTGGTCTTTCTTGGATTTTTTCTTTTTGGTTGCTGTTGATTTCTTTTCGGGAACAGGAAATGCTTCCGACAACCAATCCTGGTCTTTAATTTTTTGCGAAGGCAAACCAGGATTCCGTTGACCGCCTTCCGGAAACAGAGTCATTCGTTGGGCTTTTGGGTATGCAAAAAGACTGAGTTTTTTAGTTCTGTAAAGCTTTACTCCATACTCAAGGAATGCCCTAACAACTTCATCCCTGGGAACCGAAAGACTCTGAGCAATTTCAATAATCTGCTCCACAACTTGCCGTGGAATTCCCCGGTAGGTAACTGTTTCAAACCGATGAATCTGTTCCCACTTTCGCGATCTTTTCTTCCTTAGGTCTGCTGTGGGAATTAAATCCAATGGTTGTCGCATGAGTATTGTGGAATCATGCGGCTTATTCTCCTCACCATCGGTCAATGGATGAGGATCACGTAAACCCGTGAATGCATCGCGCCTGGACATCCTGCCCTCTAATATTTCAATACAAGAGTTGCCAAAGACTTGTATTCTTCTGCTGCCCGCGTTTCCGGAGCGTACTCGAAAATAGTCTTTGCTTCCGACCAACATTCGCGCAAGACGGTCGCCCGATGTATCGGGGAAATTACTTTCTCTTTGAATGTCGCCTGTAGGTCCTGCATCGAATCGCGTGACTCGTTGGTACTATCAAAGAAGGTCGGTAAAATTCCCAACAATCCCCCCTTCCAGTTCTTCTTGTCTCTCAAGGTCTGGATGGTCGTGACTGTTTTGGCTAACGAATCCAAAGACGCAAATTCAGTCGCGGTTGGAACGATCACCAGGTCTGCTGCCCAGATCGCACGTTCCTGCAAACCACCCACAGAAGGGGAGGTATCAAAAATTATGTAGTCCAACCGGTCTTTCGTGAAAGTTTTGAGAAGGTCTTTGATGTAGGAGATCGGTTGATCTTGGACACCCAACATCATTTGCGCTGCGGAAGTCATTGAGTTTCCTGCAATCAATTGAAGGGAATCACGTCCTGTATCCCGAACCCATTGACGGATAAAAGTAATTTCGGTTGGAGAATCTGGTTGGGTGGTTAGGAAATAATAGGTTCCCATCTGACTATCCATGCCAAGCTTGGTTGCACATTGCCCTTGAGGATCAAGGTCGATCAATAACACTTGCTTATTTTTTTGAGTAAGGGCATGTGCCAGGTTTACAGCAGTGGTTGTCTTACCTACCCCGCCTTTTTGATTGGAAATGGTGATAATCTTTGTGGTCATTTGTTTTCTCCTTAATCTATAAATTGCAGTTGGGTTCGACCTTCATGACCATGGACAGAAATGACATCATCGAGATTTTGATAAACACCCATAGCAAAAGGTTCCCTGAGCCATCGAATGACTGCCAAACCACTGCTAAACACAGTTCCTTCTGCAACCTCGCCAGTACCTGATACACCGGTGAGATCTTCCACCCGAATCAATACAAACCGGCGCATCTGACTATTTGAGGAAATTTGATTTGGTTTATTGGTCATGGGCTTACCCTTTATGTCACTTCTGCATATTGAACGCCGGCTACGATCACGTACTCTTGGCTTCTTCTGAATTACTTTGGAATTCGTCAGGTCCATCAATAAGCCATCTTGATAAGTGAGGCGACAACCTGAGGTCACATTCTCAAAAATTATCCCTTCCGGCCAGGTAGATTTTTCATCTCGATTGAGTCGGATATCGATCATTCGAAATAATCTCCCGAAGAACATACCCGGGTCATCATCATTGCGGGTTGGATCCACAATGACTTTCCAAACATATCCTCTAAGCTCAACCGGGTTAGCTTTTGCTTGAGGGAATAAATAATCAAAATCCTTATCTGGCATCTTCAATGACACTCCGAAGCTTTTAAAAAATGCCGGCAAGTAGGTGCGCAAATAGATTGGCAGGGGAATAGAATTGACCCTTACCTTATGCAGGCTATTATTGAGATTATGAAACACCCATGAATGGGAATTAAAAACTACAAACGCAAAGCGTTATTTGCGAATTAAGGAGGGTCCACTCCCCACTCGAAAAAGGATTTGATCAAAATGAATTGGAAAAATTGTCTCAGGAAATCGGGAAAAAGGACTTGACGAACCCACGTAAAAGGACTACTATACGAATATCGATCAACTACTGCTGCGTGCCGGGCAAGCAATAACCAGCGTTCGTCGGTTTGGCTGATTTGCAGAACCCGCCGCACAAATGGCACGGATTCAGGAGCATTGCTCATAACCCGGAGGTCAGTGGTTCGAATCCACTCCCCGCTACTGTTATCCAGACGCCCAGAAATGGGCGTTTTTGGTTTAAACATGCGCTAATTCATTGCATATTAATTTAGGCCAAAATATCGTCCACCAGGTTAATTGCAATCTATCAATTAATTGAGGTGCAGGGTGGTGCAAAACGATTGGAATCCATGAATTTAATGGATTCTTTGGACAATTTTTCCGCCACATATGGAAGTAATAGACGAGGTTTCACCATATGTACGCAGTATAAAACATTTGTTCAAAATTCGAATCAGGAGGTTATGTGTATGAATTTCTGCAGGGACACCCATTAGACTGTTTTCACGTTTGTAATCGAAATTTGAGGAGCTGTTATTATCTTAGCCCTAAATCTTCATAACTAATCGCCAGTCGAATGGGATCTGTCCAGTTGCTAGTTGCTGTTATGGTTCGCAATTTTGCGGTAATAAAATTACACCACCTTTGCATCGCAGTGTACTTCTTTTGCCAGATCATTTACTTTACCTGATTGGATTAATTCTTTTCTCGCGAGTATTTGACAATAGTGATCGAAGGCGTTGGCTTCAAATTGCTTATTGACAATTGTTTGCTCACTTGTTACTATATTGAACAACAATTATGTTCGATTAAAACACAAATGAACAATCCAGAGTTACGCCAAAAATATATTCTTGAACAAGTTAACGAGCACGGTTCAGCCAGTGTGATTGAACTCGCTGCCAATCTTGATGTTTCTGAGATGACGATCCGTCGAGACTTGGTTGAATTGGAGAGGGTAGGGTTATTACGCCGAGTATATGGCGGTGCGATCAATTCTCGAGGGCGCAGTTTTGAACCTCCTCTTGCAATCCGCAGCGAAGAAAATAGAGAGTTAAAACAACGGTTAGGACGCTACGCAGCTGGAATGGTAATTGAAGGCGATAGTATTTCACTCGATATCGGTTCGACTATCTATGCGGTCGCAGAACACTTAAAAGAAGTGCACAACATTACTGTAATTACACCGAGTCTATCGATTGGGGGGCTCTTTCTGGACCGAGCTGATATTCGTTTGATTTTACCTGGCGGAATCGTCCGGCCAGGAGAAAGATCGATGATCGGAGACTTATCACGCCGTAATCTGGAACTTTTATTCGTTGACCGTTTGTTCCTTGGAGCGGGTGCGATTGATTCATATGCGCACCTAACCGAGTACAACATGGACGACGCCCAGATTAAACAGACGATGATCCATAACGCTAAAGAAGTGGTTGTGGTGGTCGACTCATCAAAGTTTGAGCAAGTTGCCTTTGCTCACATAGCCCCATTCAGCAGTCTGCATCATTGCATCACAGACGAAGTTCCGCCAAAACCTCTACGGGATGCACTAAAAAGCGCCAATGTTTCCATCCATGTAGTAGCTGATGACCACGTGGATATTCTCTAGCTTCCCTTTTTCAACATGTTAAAAGACTTTTGCGTGACACATTATCCATACCGATCAGATAGTGAATACGAACCCGAATATTTAATATTCTCCTGAGGTGGAAAAATGAATTGGATTAAAGATCTTTTTAACACTCACAAACCCATTATTGCAATGTGCCATTTGGAAGCACTGCCCGGTGATCCGGGTTACGATGCGGAGAAAGGCATTGAATGGGTAGTTGAGAGGGCCCGCAATGACATGGTGGCACTTCAAGTAGGAGGTGTAGATGCGATTATGTTCTCCAACGAGCGGAGCCTCCCATATTTGACCAAAGTAGAGCCGATTACCACGATTTGCATGGCGCGAGTAATTACCGAGTTGAGAAGTGAAATAACAATTCCCTATGGTGTAAATGTGCTCTGGGATCCAATCGCCTCGATCGATTTGGCAGTTGCTACCGGTGCCCAATTCGTCAGAGAAATTTTTACTGGTGTTTATGCAAGTGATTTCGGACTTTGGAATACCAATGTTGGTCAGGTTGTGCGCCATCAGTATGCAATCCAAGGGCAGAATGTGCGATTATTTTTTAATATCCTGCCTGAGGCATCGACATATTTGGCTGAACGTGATGTTATCAGTATTGCACGTTCCACAGTTTTCAATACCCGCCCAGATGCTTTGTGCGTTTCTGGGTTGACCGCTGGTGTTGGCACTGATCAAGGGTTGTTGAAACTTGTGAAGGAAGCAGTTCCAACCACACCTGTTTTTGCAAACACTGGTGTGCGCCTGGACACCCTGGATGAGATTCTATCAATCGCAGATGGTGCAATTACCGGCACCACATTTAAACGTGACGGAAACACTTGGAACGAAGTGGATTTAAATCGTGTTCGTGAGTTCATGAAACAAGCAAGAGATGTGCGTTCAGGCATACCAACATTTGATCTTACATAGGAGAGAATCAAATTGGCACAACATCCCGCTATAGAACTAGTATGTGATCGAATCGTGCGTGATCTGATTGGTGGCGCCGCTGATACGGCGAAAGAAGTAATGTTAGCACTTGGTCAGGTTACGGAAGATAGTAAAGCCCAAGACTTACATTCGCTTTATGAAGAGGTAGACCAGGCAGCTCTTGCAGTAATGAAGGTTACTCCTTCTTTCGCTCCACCGATTAATGCCTTACATTGGATCCTTGGGTCTATCGAAGCCGACCTCGATATTTGCGCGCAGCTGGAAACAGCCAGGCAGCATCTGAAGGAGACGAAAAACCGTTTCTTGATGACTATCGAAACTGCGTTAACTAGAATCAGCGAAATTGGCGCGGAACTCATTAAGGACGGCGACACGGTCTTCATGTTCTCGATGAGCTCCTCAGTCTGGCGAGTGTTGCGCCGGGCGAAAGAACAAGGCAAACACTTTACTGTATTGGTAACTGAAGCTCGGCCGGCCAACGAAGGTCTGTGGACGGTAGACGAAATGCACAAAAGCGGGATTCCTATTGAAGTTAGTATTGATGCCTGTCTAGCAGAATTTATAGCCAGGAGTAATATTGCTTTTGCTGGGGTAGACGCAGTTGCGGCAGATGGATCGGTTTTTAACAAATCGGGCACATATCTAGCAGCCCTTGCTTGCCGCGAGTACGGAGTGCCATTCTATTTTGTTACTGATACTCTAAAGTTTGACACCGCTACACTTTTAGGTTTGCCCTTCCGATCTGATCCTATCCATTATCACGAGGTTTTGGGAGAGAAGAAATATGATGCCGGCGTCAATGTAACCGGCAAGCTGTTTGATGTTACTCCACCGAAATTAATCACTGCTCTCGTTACTGAACTTGGACCCATTCATCCAGCAGCATGCGTAAATGTTTTATGGAATGCTAAAGTAAGCCGGCGAATCAGCGAGCATATCTCTAATTGGGCTAGTGGAAAATTGTGATCATTTTGATAGATAAGCAAGGAATTTCCCTGTGAATCCCGCAATACAAGAACTGGTAAAAAAGTTTCTTGACCTCGAACTACATGCAGCACGAGGTGGAAGAGAAGTGCGCCGTGTTTTGCTCGAGGAATTAGAAAAAACCATCGGTTTGGAGGATTCAACCGCCGAAGATCTTCTTGAATCAGTAAAGACTATGGTGATTGACCTCTTGCCAGCCCTTCCACCTTATGCGCCACCCCTCCGAAGCATCAACGATTTTTTGATAGTGGTTGAAAAGGCAGCGGTATCAGGGAAGTCGGCGGCTGAAACATTGTGCTCACTCAAATTCACTGCAAAGGGAACTGCAGATACCCAAAATATTGCTCAGAAGGTAGCTGATAGCCTCCTTTCAAACATGTCCTCTCCCTTAATACTCTATACACATACTCTTTCTGAAACCGTTCTGAATGCCATTCTGTTAATTCATGCTCAGGGGATGGTAGAGCGGGTGTATGTGACCGAATCGCGTCCGAATATTGATGGGCACGAAACAGCGCGACGCTTATCTTCTGCAGGTTTGAGTACTTTCCTCACGATCGATGCAGCTATGCCCGCAGCGATTTCTGCTTCAGACAGAATGCTTACCGGCGCTGAAGCAATCGGACCTTCTGGAGAAGTCATCGGAAAGGTGGGAGCCTTCTCAGCAGCGGTGCTGTGCAGGTTATTCGGGAAACCCATCACAGTTGTAGCGGATACGAGTAAGATATTGCCGATCCCTCTTAAATATCTTGAGCTTTCCCTAATGCGGGCCGAGGATATTGAACCTGCGGAAGATAGCAATCTTTGGCAGCCTTTCGGAAGCTTTTTTGATATAACACCGTGTGATTATTTTGAATTCTATGCAACAGAGAGAGGACTCTGGTCAATTGCCGATGTAGATGCCGAGATAAAGCAAATCCCGATCAGCCTATGGTTAGAGGAGCTGATGGGGGCAAATAAAGGAGAATAATTACATGGATTCCCGGTGGAACCAACTCGCAGATGTTTTGGTAAATTACTCCACTCACGTTCAAAAAGGTGAACGAGTGCTAATCACTATGATGGAGGTGGACACATTTGACCTTGTAAGGGCCGTACATGCTAGTGTAATTAAAGCCGGCGGTCTGCCATTTGTTGAACTTCAATCAGCTTATCTGGAACGAGATCTCATGAGGTTTGGCAGCGATGAGCAGGTCGACTGGGTCAATGAGATGCACACACAAGGTATGGAATGGGCAGATGTTTATATAGGTCTACGAGGAGCGAGAAACCCTCACGAGTTTGCCGGAGTGGAGCCAAAAAAAATTATGGCTCACAAGCGCGCCATGGGAGTGATCTCTAGTAAGCGCAACGATTCTACTCGGTGGGTACTAATTCGTGTGCCAAATGAATCCTTTGCCCAGCAAGCCGCCACTCCACTGGATGAAATGATGGATTTCTTCTTTAATGCCACTCTGCGCGACTGGGCACGAGAATCAGCTCGCTACCAAGAGATTAACGACGTATTTCAGGCAGCTGAGCAGGTGCGTATCGTCGGCAAGGAAACGGATATTCACTTTTCCACCCGCGGGCGAATATATGAAGTGGCTGACGGGCATCTCAACATGCCAGATGGTGAAGTCTTCACGGCACCGGTAGATGATAGTGCCGAAGGACATGTCTATTTTGAGTTCCCAGGAGTTTATGCTGGACAACTTATCTCTGGTATCCGTCTCGAATTTATAGGTGGCGAGGTGGTTAAAGCCAGCGCAGACACAAATGAAGAGCTGCTTCATCAGCTGATCGCGATGGACGACGGCGCCAAACGACTCGGTGAGTTTGGTGTGGGTGTAAATTTTGGTATCGACCGTTTTTCATACGATATCCTTTTTGATGAAAAAATCGGCGGCACGGTTCATCTAGCTCTTGGCCGCGCATACGCAGAGAATAATGGCATCAATAAATCTGCGTTACATTGGGACATTATCAAAGATTTACGTCAGGAAGGCGAGATCTATCTAGACGGGAGAAAAATCTTTGAGAAAGGGAGGTTCCTATTTTAGAGAAGAATAATAATGTATTGCTCAGCAGATCTCCTGTCGTTTTCAACCCATTCGTAACCTTTTGGAGGATAAGAATATGAAACTAAAAATGATGAAGGGCACATTGGTCACAGTGCTCCTCCTTAGTTTATTGTTGGTTGCTTGCCAACCTACCGCCCCGGCCACTAGCGAACCAGTAGAACCTGAGCCACAAGCTACTCTGCCAGCTGCAGAGCCTACCCAGCCACCCCCACCGGCCAGCTCAGAAGTAATCGAGATCACTTATATGCGCCAGGCAGACAATCCGGACATCGAATTGGATTACATCAAGGAATTTGAAGCTGCCAATCCGAGTATTAAGGTTATTGTAGATAGTGTGCCATCCAATGACACCTACAATAAGTTGGTACTTACCACAAATGCGGGTAACCCCCCTGACGTGTTTATGACCTTTTGGACCGCCGATGCTGTCAGCAATGATCTGATCTACTCGCTAGAAGAGTTCATTGACCGTAGTGAATTTGAATCTCGCTTTACTTCAGCTGGAGCAAGCTATGCACAGTTCCAGGGTACTATCTATGCCATCCCCTGGCGTGCAGGTGCTTCAGTCTTTCTTGTAAACTGCAAGATGTTTGAAGATGCTGGGCTTGAAGTCCCCACCCTCAATTGGACTTGGGAAGATCTAACAACACTTTCGGCGGCATTGACTGACAAGGACGCAGGAAAATACGGTTTCGGTCTAGTAGGTTCTTCAACTGACTTTGCAACAGAATGGCAGTTTTGGCCGTTCCTACTGCAGGCTGGTGGCAAGATCTATGAAAATAACCGTGCAGCATTTAACACCCCCGAAGGTGTAAAGGCACTCGAATACCTAATCAGTTTAAAGCCATACATCCCGGAAGGCTTTACTAGCATGGACCTCAATCAGCTGATTGATTTGTTTGTCAGCAACAAAGTGGCCATGTTCCAGGACGGGCCGTGGTTCATTGGGATCATCCAGAAAGGTAATCCAGATTTTGATGTTTGCGTAGCTCCTATGGTAGTAGGTGATCAGCCAGGTAATATCACGGGTGGTACTGCGTTGGGCATATCCCCATTGTCCAAGAACAAGGAAGCTGCTTGGAAATTTATTGATTACATGACTAGCGATGATGTTCTTGGCCGATGGAATGCAGCGACTGATAATGTCCCCCCGGTGGTCTCTGCTTTTGAGAACCCTATATATGCAGAAGGACCAATGTCTGTCGCAGCCGAGGTTGTGAAGCAGCCAGGCGTTATTCCCGCCAATCAGTATCCAGAAAGCACTCGCCTGAATACAATCATGCGGACCTACTTGCAGGCGGCCTTCCTTGGTGAAATGACACCCCAAGAAGCCCTAGAAGCTGCAGCTGCTGAATGGGATGAAGTTCTAAAGAATTACGATTAATCAGCGTATTCACCGCGTGTGCCATGCCTGCACTTGTAATAGTGCAGGCATGGCCTCTCACATCCTAGAATAATACAGGCTTTTAAGTGGAACAGTTTCTAAATAAAGAAACAAATCGAAATAGAATTCCGGTGGCATACTGGTTTGTTTTACCCGCCATGCTATTCTTCGCTCTACTTGCTGTCTATCCAAGCGGATATGTTGCATTTCTAAGTGTGTTTGCAGGTGCCAAGGGAACCGCAATATCTCCGGAATTTACAAATTTTTCAAACTACATAGCGGTCTTCAATAGCCGCAATCTAGTTCAAATCTTGATGCAAACTGGTTTCTACGCGGGAGTTGCCACACTTCTTCATTTGGCATTGGGCTTTCTTATAGCTCTCTTGCTCAATGTACTTCCGCTAAACATTACTTTTACCCGTCTGACTCGGACTGCTTTCTTAATTCCATGGGCTATATCTCCTACAGTTGTGGCGATTATGTTCCGCTTGCTTCTGCATCCACAGGTTGGCCCAATTGCAATCATGTTAAAGCAAACGGGGTATGCTGGAGTGTTTGGCCCGCTCGGCGATCCAGATTGGGCACTGATAGCAGTTACGCTCACAAATGTATGGACATTCACGCCATTCTATTTCCTCATGCTGCTTTCAGCTATGCAGGCAATTGATCCAGTACTTTTTGAAGCGGCTGTAGTAGATGGTGCGAATGGTCGCCAGCAGATTCTTCATATTACACTACCCTCAATCAAGAATACAGTTCTCACTCTCGCCATTTTCGATTTTGTAACGACGGCCGCCTATTTTGACCTCACTTGGATTATGACCCAAGGTGGTCCCATTAATAGGTCCGAAATTCTCTCCACCTGGGTGTACCGCACGGCATTTCAGTCATTTGAATTCGGCAAAGCCTCAGCGATTGGTATGATTCTTTTCGCAGTGTCTATTATGTTTACGATCATTGTCCTTCGTGCGATGGATAAGGAGTAAGAATGTATGTAAACCAGATCCCCCGTTGGGTACGGATCCTAGCTTATATCATTATTAGCCTTTTGGCTACAATATATGTATTGCCTTACTTATGGATGGTTATGTCTTCATTCCGTCCATCATCATATCCATTTGCAATGGGAATTTTTCCGCGCACATGGACAATCCAAAACTACATTAACACAATTAATAATGCGGTATTCATGGGTTCTTTCGTAAACAGCTTCATCGTCGCTGGTTCAGCAGCGGTCTTGACATTACTCTTTGGCATCCCAGCAGGATACGGATTTGCACGGTTCAAATTTCGCGGCTCGAATTTTATGATGGGTTTTTTGATCGTCGTTCGTACCTTTCCAGGCATTTTACTTGCAATTGCGCTTTTTGTCATGGCAGTGAAATTGGACTTATATGATACGCATATACCGCTCATTGTCGCTAATACCTTGCTTAACCTACCCTTTGCTATCTGGAACCTGAGGACTGTGTTCGCGGCAACTTCAAGGGAACTGGAAGAATCAGCAATGGTTGAAGGCTGTAACCGCTTACAATCACTAATCCGCATCCTATTACCCATCACCCTTCCTGGCTTGGCATCTACTTTTGCATTTGTATTTATCCTCTCGTGGAATGAATACCTATTTGCGACTACATTTATCTCAACTGCTGAGAAACGATTAATCTCAACCACAATGGCGTCGGCCATCGGGCAGTTCAATGTGGATTATGCACTGCTCATTTCCGCTGCAATTTTATCGACGATTCCAATGATCGTGCTGTTCCTTCTGATCCAACGATATATTATCAAAGGCTTGGCAATGGGTTCAATCAAAGGGTAAAGAATGGAAATTCGCCCCGAAGAACGCATAAGTACGGCCAGGATGGCATTGCCAAAGGCTACAGGCGAAGCACGATATGTTAGTGATATCCAGGTGGAAGATGTCTTATATGGTCATGTAGTGCGAAGCAAGTATCCACATGCAAAAATAACCGGTATTGAGACCGACGCCGCGAAGCAGATTGATGGAGTAGTTGCAGTAGTTATTGCATCCGACATACCAGGCATAAACCGGCTAGGCAAGACACGGTTTGACCAACCAATCCTGGCTGAAGACAAGGTCCGGTCTGTACAGGATGCCATCGTATTAATTGCAGCTGAGAATAAGCAGGCTGCACTGCAGGCTGAAGCAGCACTAAATCTAGATTTGGAGCCGCTGCCAGGAGTGTTTTCTATCGATGAAGCCCTGGCATCTGGAGCTCCCGTTATTCACGAGGACCGTCCGGGAAATATCCTGAAGACAATCCAATTGAACCATGGCGATGTAGACGAAGGGTTCCGGCAGGCTGATCTATTAATCGAGGACTGCTACCAGACACCCTCAATTGAACATTCCTACTTCGAGCCAGATAATGGAGTAATTCAGCCTCATCAAGATGGGTACATTCTTTGGATCGGATGCCACAGTGTGTACTCAGAGCAACAAATTACCGCCACTACCCTCAATATTTCTGAAGATAAAATAACTGTCATTCAACCCTATACTGGGGGTTCATTTGGTGGAAAAGACGACGGTTTGCTGACGGGGTATCTGGCATTGCTCGGCTACTATGCAAAACGACCTGTCCGCATCTCGTTCAGCCGTCACGACTTATTCATTTCACATACCAAACGTCACCCCCAGTGGATTCAAATTCGTATGGGTCTGCGAAAAGACGGGCAGATTACAGCAGCGGAAATCAGAATCCAAACAGATACCGGTGCCTATGCCCACTGGGGGGAAGGAATATTTACCTTTGCTTCTATTGGTGCAAGCGGCCCTTATCACATTCCAAACATACGCGTGAACACCCAGCTGGTTTATACCAACAATGTTCCCATGGGTGCGATGCGAGCTTGGGGAATGCCAGGGGTCACCTTTGCGATGGAGAGTCATCTCGACCGGGCGGCGAAATCACTAGGGCTACATCCCTTAGCTATACGCTGGAAGAATGCTGCTGTGGACGGCGACCTCATGGCTACGGGATGGCCGCTGCCAGAGGGAGTGCATATTCAAGAAACAATTAAGGCAGCTGCTGAAAGGTTTGGCGTTTCATTGGAGGAGCAATGAAAAAACGAGGAATTGGATTTGCGTGCTCTTTCCAAGGTGTAAATTATCATTTTGGGCACTCCGATAATTCGACCGTAGAACTGAGTGTGACTGAAAACGATACCCTCTTGGTGCGTACAGCAGCCTCTGACATCGGTGAAGGACTAGAAGCAATGCTCTTTCTGGTCACGTCTCGTAGCTTCAATGGTTTCCCAGTTGAAAAAATTCGCTGGGAAGGATCTAATACTCTTTCACCTGAAGCAGGAGGTACAGGAGCCTCAAGGCAAAGCACGCTTACTGGCAATGCAGCTCGACAGGCCAGTCTTAACCTACAGGAACTGTTGAGTCATGTAGCATGCGAATTACTCGATGTGCTCCCTGCCGACATCAAATTTTCGGGTGAGCAAGTCTTGGGAGGTGGGAAACAAATCGAACTTGCCACAGTTTTTTCTGAAGGCCGAAAATTGGGCATACCATTAGTGGTAAAAGGTAGTTTTCAGGCGCCAATGACAACAGGATTGGATGTAGAAGACCATGGTTTGCCCATAAGTCAGTTCGGATATGCAACACATGCAGCCGAAGTAGAAGTCGATACAGTTACAGGTGAAGTGCGCGTTTTACGCCTATTTGCTTTTCATGATGCGGGTACGATCCTAAACTATATAGGAGCGACTGCACAAGTAGAAGGTGCTGTGGTAATGGGAATTGGCTTTGCCTTAAGTGAAGATTATCAGCTCAACCAAGGGAAGCCAGTGAATGTGGGGTTTACTAATTACTTAATTCCCAGTATCGCAGATGCACCAGAAATTGAAAGTCACTTTATCACCATCCCATCGCCCATCGGCCCGCTTGGCGTAAAAGGGCTGGCAGAAATTCCTGTTTCAACGGTCGTTCCGGCAGTAATCAATGCGATCTTTAATGCATGTGGGGCGCGTATAACCCATTTACCGGCTACACCAGAACGAGTTCTTACGTCCTTGATGGAAGGATCATAACGTGGGCCCACTGATTATCGGTTTGGATCTTGGTACCACATTGTGCAAAGCAACAGCCTTTGAGTTGGATGGAATTCAACGTGCCACTTCTATGACTATCGTATCTACATACCGGCCACAGCCTGGTTGGGTCGAGCAGGATCCTTTAGAATGGATAACTGCCATAACAAAGGTATTAAGGGAGGTGTGCATACAGCTAGGACCTCATGCTGACCGAGTAGCTGCCATTGGATTAAGTTCGCATGGTCCAAGTTTGATACCGACTGATGGTAAATACCGACCGTTGGAGATGGCTCCGATTTGGCAGGACCAGAGGGCGGCCCATCTTTGTCAAGAGTTATTAGATATTGCCGGCAATCAATGGGTCGGATTGGGAATGCCTGAATCATCGTTTGCAGTAAAGCTGTTTTGGACCTTGCGTACCCGACCTGAGTTGATAGAGAGAGCAACTTATCTTTTTGATGTGAAAGGGTTTCTACTGGCCACACTAACTGGCCTAGCGGTGGACGAGACTAGTAGTAGTCCGGGTGGGCGGAATCGGTCCACCTACGAGCTATTGAGAGTGGATTTGGCGAAGTTGCCTCAGACTGTCTCGTCGATAACCAAGATAGGCAAGCTGCTTCCTGGATTGGCGGATTTAATCGGCTTGTCCCGCGAGGTCGTCGTGGTGGCCGGTTTGAACGATGGTGCTGCGGCAACCCTGGGTGCAGGGGTTATAAAAAGCGGTCAAGGAATCGTGAGTCTCAGTACCAATGGTGTCTTGCGGACAGTTGTGAGCGATCGCGTTCCTGGAAGTACCTTGGTGAACAATTCGCTCTTTTGTTACTCTTATGTTAACGATCAATTTATTACTGGTGGGACGACCAAATGTGGTGGAGACAGCGTGCGATGGTTTATTGATACTTTTATGGGCGGTTACCCGAAAGAGGGGGTTTTCGATCTAATCGCGAATGATGCGAATGCAAGCCAGTTAGGGGCTAATGGTGTTATTTTCATGCCATATCTGATGGGAATGGGTTCTCCCCAAAGTCGGAAAGAGTCCCAAGGTGCTTTTATCAACCTTGGCCGTCACCATCAGCGGGCGGATATGACGCGCGCATTATTGGAAGGGGTTGCTTTTTCTTTGCGTGACATCGGGGAAACTTTCAACTACTTGAAATTATCATGGGGTGATATGCGCTTTACCGGTGGGGGTAGTAAAAACCCGGTTTGGGGTCAGATAGTAGCGGATGTATTAGACAAACCACTAACGGGTGTAAGTGCAGATAGCGTGCTGGGTGCAGCAATTACTGCGGTCGTCGCCTGTGATTATGTATCGTCTATTCAGACAGTGGTAACCGAGTGGATCCGGCCGACTTTTTATATCGAACCAATAGGAGAAAACGTCCATCGTTACGCAGAAATATACCAGAATTTTGTCCATGTTCGCCAGAATCTGGATACTTTATCAATCTCGAGGTATCGTGGGTGAATTAAAACGTTGGGACGAATATCGGCTGACTTCTACACTCGATGAAGCGTTGACGCTGCTTGCACAGTTTGGTACTCATGCGCGAATCGTGGCGGGAGGAACTGACCTGGTGTTGGCAATTGAAGAAGGTAGGATAAGCGGTGTAGAAACATTAGTGGACATTTCTCGTTTACAGGAGCTCAAAACCATCCAAGAGGATCATGATTCGATAACCATTGGTGCCGGAATAACATTGACCGAACTTATTCAATCAAAGGTCGTCCATGCCAATTCTCCAATCCTGTTTGAAGCAGCTGGTTTAATCGCCGGCAGGCAAATTCGCAACATTGCAACAGTGGGTGGGAATGTAATAAATGCGTCTCCTGCCGCTGACCTTATCCCAGCTTTCCTCGTTCTAGAATCTACTGTTTTGATTGCAGGGAGCGATGGCGCTAAACGAGAAACTCCATTAGCGGACTTTTTGCAAGGCGTTCGTAAAGTGGATTTAAGAGTGGGGGAATTAGTTGTGGGATTCCGATTTAAGCGGCCTGCATCAGACGCACTCATGCGATTCCATAAAGTGCAGCTTCGCCGGGCTATGGCGATTTCCTTAATAAATCTGGCTATTTATCTGCGGGTGGATGCGGGTTTATTGTCTGATGTGCGTATTGCGATGGGAGCAGTAGCACCGACCGCCTTGCGTCTGCAAGCGCTGGAGCAAGCACTAACCGGAATGAGGGTGACAGAAGTCGGCAAATTCTCCTTTAGAAAATTCCTCCAAGCTGATATCGCTCCGATTTCTGACTTCCGTAGTTCAAGTGATTATCGCTTCAACGTTGCGGAACGCTTACTTGAGGCTGAAATCCAAGGTCTAATGACTGGAGCTATTTGAATATGGAATTGCGATTGACGGTGAATCGAACAGAAGTATGCATAGATATCAGGCCTGATGAAATTCTTGCTGACGTATTGCGTGAACGGTTAGGTCTTCTTGGAACCAAAATTGCTTGCCGTGAAGGCGAATGTGGAGCGTGCACTATTCTACTAGATGGGCAACCGGTCAATTCCTGTCTAATCCCGGCGTTAAAGGTTTCTGGCAGGCAGATCACAACTATTGAGGGATTGGGCAATACTAAAAGTCCACATGTTATTCAACAGCGCATGGCAGAATATGGGGCAGTTCAATGCGGTTACTGCACACCTGGGTTTGTCATGTCAGCTGTAGCTCTGTTTGCAGACACCCCGCGTCCTTCGCGAGACCAAATAGTCGATGCTTTGACTGGCAACTTGTGCCGTTGCACTGGTTATGTAAAGATAATTGACGCATTGGAATCATTGGCCAAAGATAATCCAGCCGAAGGAGTAGGTATTACCCACGGCACATCTTGAATTTGACCATTGTTGAATATCGTTTCGCCATTCCCTGAAGATCTTTTACCAGGCCAAAGCAACTAAAATCTGGATGCGGCCCCACTACTCAACATATGCTTTCGGTCTGCACTTTAAATATATTTTTTGTGTTAATCCCATATGTGACCTATAAAACTTCAATCCCCCCTCGTTAGCCAGTTAGTTCTATCGCCAGATCATCTGACCTTGCTTGCTGTGTTTCTAATAACATGCTTGAGCGCAAAGACCTGACTTAAGTCTTCTTCACAACCCTTAAAACCATTGAAAATGCCTTGCTCGGAGTAAATTAAGCCGGTGAGGGCACTCAAAATTTGCCCAATTACAGCAGAAATCAACAAAATATTTATTACCACCCCAAACATGGATCATTGTCCATCGAATTGGCTAATTCGCATCCATTGTTTTATGCCCTTAGGCTCACATAGTTTGATACAACACATTAATTGGTAGCTCTGAACTATTTTTTCCAGACGATCAATCAACTAAAAACACGCAACCGAAGACACACCCGGCTTTATACCAATATATTAGGCACTAAGTTAACAAATCTCTCCTCGCGAGCCGTCTTTCCGTGGCCACATTGCGGTTAAAACGCGGTGCGGAGCGGTGCCTAACGGTTGGAATCCCTAAATTCGCTGGATTCTCTGAACAATTTTTCCGCTACATATGGGCAATTGGACGATTATCCCACACATGTACGGTATATAGAACATTAGGACTTTCGAATCGGGAGGTTTAGGTAATAAATGACTCAGTGGAGCGCGCTCCTGCTGAATTCCAAGGCAAGTTACTCTATATTTATAAAGATTATTCCTTGTCGACTAACACTCAATTAAACCAGGTGTTATTTGGTGGAACCTACGCTTATTCTTATATTGGCCTATGAGATTAATTGGTTTAGTAGGACTTATACCATTCAGAGTTTGGTTCGGGAAAGACAAAATAATCCTTCCAAGCGCGAGCATACTTTTCACAAACGGAAGTTAATTGGTCAAATCGAGTAACAGCCGTTTTAGTTAAAAACTCCAACAAAGGGTCACCTGATAAATTTGGCCCTTCCTGCCAAACAGCACGCCCTACTGCAATTCCTGAAGCCCCATTAATGCAAGCTACTTCCGTTTGTCTTAAAAAAGTCGGAAAATTGACTGCACCTGATAATAACACCCACGGCACACGGCTCGCACTCGTTAACTCGACACACGCTGCTTCCCATGTATTCTCGTCGGGTACTTGATTTACATCAAGGGGAAATTCCGCCTTGAGCACATCTACACCGGGAATTCCTGTTAGCCTACGAGCAGTCTCCACCACAATATTTTGACGTTTATCCGAAGATAGTTTCGGCTGAGCGGGATCGATGGAATACGACAAGGGTTCTAAAAAAAATGGAATATCATACTGAACACATTCCTCACCCACCAACCCAACTAAGTCCTCAATTTTCATTGCGTTATTAGATTCGGGATGATAGTAAACCAGGAGTTTAACCGCGGATGCACCCATCCGTTTGGCTTTTTCCACGCTCCATTGAGGGAGAATCTTGCTTTCACGAGCCATTGGATTACCAGTATAGCCCGTCGCTTCTAAAGCAATGACTAAACCCTTCGATCCTTGAAGTGCTCCTGAGGCGATGCATTGCGCACTTCCAAATTCTGGATCAAGCAGCACAGATTGGTAAGAGGGGGATAACGCACGAATCAATATTTTTTTGAAGTTCGTAATAGCCTCATCTGGCACTTGTTCAGGATCTTCCGGATTTAGCGCCTTCCGCAAATTATTGCGGTGATCCAGAGCGAGGATAGAAATGCTCCCGTTTGGGTTTGAGCATTGCTGCATTCCCCGAAGCTTCCCAATCGATATTTTCGAAAACATATTTGCGCCTCCACGACGAACTGTTTCTCCAGGCGATTTTAACACATAAAAATATATGTTTGTTCGACATTATGCTCATTAGATGCTCAATTTAAGTTTGTTTTACACTAAATCGAGCATGATTTCCTCAAAAACACTTGACATTGAACAAATATATGCTTATTCTTATATATAGCGGTGACATACTTGCCGTTTCTCCCCAACTCTCAATCGTTCTACTAAATTAATTAATTCTTCAGGTATATAGATGTTTAATCAACGACACCAAAGAATCCTTGATTTAATTGACCGCGATGCCACTGTCCAGGTGACTAAACTAAGTGCAGAAATGGGAGTTAGCGACGCGACCATTCGGCGTGATCTGGATAAATTAGAAAAACTCGGGTTGATACATAGAGTTTATGGTGGGGCCGTTCCTGCACCAAGAGCAGATCCTGAACCCCCAATCCTACAACGAGGGTCGGAAAATGCGTTGGAAAAACAACGTATTGGAAAAGCTGCGGCAGACCTTGTTACTGAAGGAGATGTCGTTTTTATCGGATCAGGAACTACCACACAGGAAGTTGCTTGTAACCTTGTTGGCCGAAGGAATATTACCGTCATTACAAACGCACTAACGATTGTAAACACACTCGCAGCTGAACAAGAAATCACATTAATTATGATCGGTGGTATGCACCGCCAGTCGGAATTATCGTTCATCGGATATATTGCTGAAATGGCATTAAAAGAACTCCGACCACATAAAGTGATTATGGGTATTCATGCCATAAATGTAAACGATGGCCTAACCAATGATTATTTAGCTGAGGTTTCAACCGATCGGGTAATTATTCATTCTGCCCCGGAAGTAATCATTGTTGCTGATAACTCAAAGTTTGATAAAGTATCGACCGCGGTGGTAGCACCGATTGGGAGTATTACCAAGCTGATTACCGATAATAACGCACCATTTGATACAGTTGAAGAAATTAGAGCATTGGGGGTCGAGGTTATATGCGTGTAATAAGGAGAAAAATCCTAATTAATCAGCTTGACGAAAAATGGAAAGGAGGAGGAGTAATCGAAAGAGAAATGCCAGTCTGAAAGGCAAAATGCCTCGTTTCTAAGCCCGATATTCGCTATAAAGGAGAGTGAGATGATGAACAAGAAATGGTGGCTCGTGATTATTATTTTGGCCATTGCGCTATCCGCATGCCAACCAGCCGTGACACCGACAGCTGACACGGGAGCCACAAAGCCCCCTGTCGGTCAAACGGAAGAAAAAATTGAGTTGGTTTTATGGGAGCAAAGTGCTGAGTGGAGAATTAAAGCTCAACAATCCACGATCGATGCGTTCGTGGCATTGCACCCAAATGTAACGATCAGGATTGAATCTTTCCCATTTGTCGAATACCTGCCAAAAATTAATAGCGCTTTGCAAGCAGGTACTGCGGCAGACATTATCACCATTGTCGGACAATGGGCACCGCCCTTGATCAAAGCTGGTTTGCTTGAACCTATTCCCACTGATGTGATAACTCCAGATCAATTACTGGCAAATTACTGGGATGGCGCAGCTAAAGAGGCCATTGTAGACGGTAAAGTAATGATGTTCCCCAACCATATCACGATGGGGACTGGCGGGCTAATCTACAATGAGGATCTGGTTAAGGAAGCCGGGCTCCAAATTCCCCCCAAATTCGATACATGGGATGAGTTAATGGAAGCATCCCAGAAATGTACGAAGTTTGATGCAGATGGGAAAATGACCCAAGCTGGTTATACTGCCCATGGGGTTATCGATTCGTTTATGGGTACTGCCATGATTATGCAAGAAGGCCAGGAGATAATCGTCGATAACAAAGTGGCATTTGATAATGCCGGCGGTTTAAAAGCATTGCAGATGTACCAGGACATTTTCCTTAAATGGAAAGTTGACGATCCGGAATTCCCGGGTGGATTGGATGCCTTCCCTCAGGGCCGTGTCTGTTTTATGAATATTGGAGCTTGGGCTGGAAAGGCTGCACAAGAACAGAATGCAGAACTCAAGGTTGGGTTCGGTCCTCCACCTCCCTCAATTAACCCCGAATATCCAGCCTTCACCCAAGCGGATACTCAATGGCAGTTCATTGTCAATGCTAAGAGCGCCCACAAAGATGTCATCTGGGAGTTCCTGAAATTCTATAACCAAGAAGAACAATGGGTCAACCGCGTACAGTTTGATGGCGAAGTCCCTGCTCTAAAAGAAGCCACCATGGAGTTTGCTAATGATCCCGTCTTAGCAGCCTATGTTGAATCAGCCCCGTTGGCTAAATGGTCTGGTTATAAAGTGGACCGCGAAAAATTTAATAACACCTTCAATACTTACTTGGAGCAGTTAGCTCGTGGAGATCTAACTCCCGAACAAGCTCTTGAGGGGTTGACTACAGATTTGAATGCTGTGTTAGCTGGCCAATAAGATCTAAACTCACTACATCGCTATGGCGAGGGTTCGCAAATCCCAGGACCCTCGCCACACCCCCACAACTGAACAATTATTGATAAGTCTCCAGACCAATGATTAACGATAGCCTACTTAGGCATAGAAAGTGAGAAGCATAAGATGCCAAAGGTTAAATTATTTCGCCTCACCCGAGGAGCAAATTCCACTCCGTTTCCTTATCTGGTAATCTATCCTGCATTCATTTATGTATTAATTTTTATTATTTTTCCGATCTTTTATTTGTTGTTTTTAAGCTTAGCAGGAACAGATCAATTTAGTAAGGTAAGTGTATTCAAAGGATTTGATAATTATGAATTTCTACTTAAAGACAAACTTTTTTGGAAAGCTCTTTTTCAAACACTAGAATTTGCTGCCATTCGGTTAGTTGCCATTGTTCCTCTTTCATTACTCATTGCTCTTGGCATTAACCAGGTCAAGCGCTTTCGTGCCTATTACACATTGGCGTACTTTAGTCCAATAATTACTTCAACTGCTGCCGTGGCTTTAATTTGGCTTTGGATTTATGACCCTTCTATTGGACTTGCTAACTATGGTTTAACGCTTTTAGGTATCCCAAAGCAATCTTTTCTGCTAGATACCGATTTAGCGTTATATTCAATTGCCGCAGTATCCATTTGGAAAGACGTTGGCTGGTATATGGTTATCTTCCTAGCTGGCCTTCAGGGGATCCCGGAACAATTCTATGAAGCCGCAAAAATTGATGGCGCGGGTGTTCTCGCACGGTTTAAAAATATCACATTACCACTTTTAGGACCCACAACTTTATTGGTTATGGTCATTGCTACAATTGCTGCGCTTAGGGAATTCACGTCAATTTTTATTATGACACGGAGCTCTATCTCGGGCGAACCCGGTGGTCCAGTCAATTCCACATTGACTTTGGTTGTTTATATGTTTAAGAATTCCTTCTTGTACAACAAATATGGTGTGGGGGCTGGGATTGCCATAATTCTTTTGATTTTTATTGCTGTAATGACTGCCATCCAATTTCGACTTTTCAAGGTGGACTGGGAATATTAATTCCCAGAATTTAACAAGAGGATAAACAGTGAATTCGACAACAATTCCACCCATTTCTTTGACTACTCATTCTCGTTTTAAGAATGCTTCTAAAAGCATTAGGCGGAATATATCCAGCATTATCATACATATATTATTGTTTGGTGGCAGCCTATTTACACTCTTACCTTTGATATGGATGGTGCTTTCAGCATTCAAGACCTCGAGTGAGATAATACAAATCCCCCCGACATTAGTTCCGGCGGCTCCCACGCTCGAAAATTTTAAGGAAATATTTTTAACACTTCCATTCATGCGATTCGTTTTTAATAGTCTTTTCGTAACGGTTACCTCGACAATTATCTTGGTTTTCCTTACTTCGCTGGCGGGATTTGTTTTTGCAAAATTCGAATTCTCCGGGAAGAAGTTAATATATGGCGCTATCCTATTGACCATGATGATCGCTGACGAAGTTTTAGTATTGCCGATTTATTTGATGATATCGAAGGTTCATTGGAATAATACATATATAGCCTTGATTATTCCCTTTTTGTTTACCGGATTTGCTGTGTTCCTAATGCGTCAGTTTATCAGCACTATACCCACAGAATTGATCGAGGCAGCAACCATTGATGGAGCGGGATATTTCCGTATTTATTGGAAAATTATTGTGCCATTAATAGGCCCTGCAATGTCATCTCTAGGAATATTTAATTTTGTTTGGATGTGGAATATGTTTATGTGGCCAACAGTCGCAGTCGACACAGAATCTATGATGACCTTACAGGTCGCACTATCACGTTTTACATCGATGTATCTTACCCGATATGATTTGACCATGGCCGCAGCAACCATTGCCACAATTCCTATTTTGATTGTCTACCTGGTGTTGCAGCGAAATTTCGTTAAGGGAATTGCACTGACAGGTTTAAAACAATAATTTTGGGAGGGAATTTTGATTAATCGCGATCAAATTCATAATCTTGCCGTGTTTTATCGGAAGCATTTACTCGAAGATATCATGCCCTTTTGGGAGCAACGTACGGTAGATCGAGAAAATGGAGGGTATTTTACTTGCTTCAACTGTCAGGGCGAACTTACTGACACAGATAAATATATTTGGTTCCAAGGACGGCAGTTATGGATGTTTTCGGCTTTATACAACCGGTTTGGAAAAGACCCGAAGTGGCTAGAACTTGCTCGGCATGGGCGTGATTTTATTGTAAATTACGCTTATGCTGGAAACGGTAGGTTTAATTATCATTTGGATAGAGGCGGAAGAGTTAAAGAAGGTACGATTTCAATATTTACAGACCATTTTGTCTTGTCGGGTCTTGTGGAATATGCGGTTGCAACGGGAAGTGACCGAGACATAAAACTTATCAATGATATATATGATGCTCTTGAGAGAAATGTCCACGATAGGGATTTTAAAGATATTTTTCACAGTAAATGGAGCCCAAAGTACCAACGACATGGCATGTATATGATGACCGTGCTTGTCGCAGGATTGGCAGGCCAAGTTTTAGGTCGGGACCGAACCGTGTCCTTGGTTGATCATAGCCTGGAGAAAATCCTATATATATTTGCGAAAGATGAATATCAAGCGTTATTTGAATCAGTTGCATGGGATGGAACAATAATCAACGAGCCAGAAGGGAGGGTCGTTTACCCGGGCCATACACTTGAATCTATGTGGTTTTGCATGGAAGAAGGTCTTCGCCGAAAAGAAAAAGCGATTGTCGATCGAGCAATTAAAGTAGCAGATTGGGCGTATTTAAGTGGGTATGATAAAGAGTTTGGTGGAATCCTCTCTTATGTCGATGCTTTTTCTGGCGAACCAGAGCAAACGACATGGTTTAAAGAAACTGGCATGATTTGGCATGATAAGGCATTCTGGGTTCATTCAGAAACCCTTTACACATTGGCGTTGATGTTTGCAGAATGTGACGATCCGATCAAGAAGGATGAATACTTCAAGCGATTTCTTGATCTTCATGAATGGTGTCAAAAACACTTTTATGACCCAGTTTATGGCGAATGGTATACAGAGCTCTATCGCGATGGTACTCCGAAATTGACGGACAAGGGTACCTTATGGAAGGCGGCCTATCATGTTCCTCGCGGAGTAATGAATACAGCTCTGCTTTTCGATCGACTCGATAACGCCAAATATCTTCCCGACTGATATTTAATGAGGTAAATAATGCTAGCTCAAAAATATATCAAAAAAAGTCAGGAATTAATTGTTCGAATTCTTGAGACTCAATTGCCTTCGATAGAAACGGCAGCGGAACTCATTGCTCTGGCAACAGCTGAAGGGCATACTTTATATGCCTGGGGAGGGCCTCATTCAAATCTACCTGTACAGGACATCTTCTTTCGGGCAGGGGGACTAACGATCGTGAATCCAATCTTTACGCCCGGATTATCGTTAGAGGAGGGACCCATTCGATTAACCTCAGTAATCGAACGAGCGGAAGGATATGGAAGTGCTTTTTTCGCACAAATTGGAGCTCGAAGTGGCGATGTCATTTTATTGGTCTCGACATCTGGTCGAAATTCATTCCCTATTGAAATGGCTAAAAGTGCAAAAGATGCCGGGTTATTGGTGATTGGGCTAACTTCGCTGGAATATTCAAAATCGGTCACTTCTCGATCTTCAACCGGTAAGAAAATGTACGATTACTGCGATGTTGTATTAGATAATTTAACATCGCCAGGTGATGCAATCATCGATAGCGATTTATTACCGCAAAAAGTGGGCCCAACCTCAGGATGGGTGGGATGCTTGATACTTCAAGCACTTATGGCTGAAGTGGCTGAGCGTCTCGCAAAAAAGGGGATTGTCCCGCCTATATACTTCGCTGCCAACTTGGATGGTCAAAGTGAATATGTGGCATACATTGATAAGCTAGTCTCTGATCTTGGCACTAAGTTCGGCGGAACGTTTTCACCAGCATTGAAAAGGAGCTCTATGTGAAGCCCAAACGAGTAATTATTGCTCAGGGCACATTAATTACCCCTGAGCAAATACTGCCACAATCCGGGCTAGTCGTTGAAGGCCAAAAAATTGCAGCCCTTTTTCAAGGTGATTACCAAAGTGGCGATGTTGACATCTTTATCGATGCGTCGGATAAATATGTGATACCAGGCATGATTGACGTACATATGCATGGTGCACTTGGTTATGATGTTATGGATGCAACAAATGAATGTTTGCAAGCTATGGCCCGGTTTTGTGTTCGTGCTGGTGTCACTAGCTTTTTCCCAACAACAATAAGCTCCTTCCCCGATAGGATCCAAAAAGCGATTAGTAAAATAAATGGATTCCGCGATCCGGGGGGTGCATCAATAATTGGGATTCATATTGAAGGTCCATATCTTAACACTAGATTCAGGGGTGCTCAACCAGACCATTTCCTGCGTAACCCCTCAATAAATGAGTACTCCGATTGGTTTGAACGTGGTCTTATACGTTTGATAACGATTGCCCCTGAACTTCCAGGCTCTCTTGAACTCATTGATTCAGCCATTAAAAATAATGTGGAAATTGCGGTTGGACATAGTGAAGCAAGTTATGAAGAGCTAGGTATCGCAGTGGACCACGGTTTACGACATTCTACCCACACGTTCAATGGGATGCTCGGATTGCACCACCGTAACCCCGGCACTGTCGGACGAGTATTAACTGACGATAGGATTTATGCTCATATTATTGCCGATGGGATCCATTTACACCCAGCCATTGTTAACTTAGTTGTGAGAGCAAAGACCCCTCACCGAACAATATTAATCACGGATTCGGTCCGGCCTACAGGTATAAATGATGGAGAATATGAGCTAGCTGGTGAGCTTACGACAGTAAAAGGTGGGGTACCTAGAACTGCATCTGGAGGTTTAGCAGGTAGTACTTTGACCATGGATCAGGCGTTGCGCAATATCGTGGTTTATACGGGAATTCCGATCAATGATGCTGTTCGCATGGCAACATCAACTCCAGCAAAGGCAATAAAAGTTGAATCGCACAAAGGTAGTCTGGCTCCTGGTATGGACGCAGATATTGTAATCATGGATAAATCGATGCATGTTCAACTGACTATGGTGATGGGAAAAATCGTTCATAACCTATTAAACTAAGATGGGACTAGTATGACTATGCCCTTGGACCTAAAAGAATCCGCACAGCAACATAATGTTGCCGTAATTGGTGTTGATATTGGGGGAACGAATACAAAGGTTGGTCTAATCAACCTCCATGGTGAGATTTTGATTAGGGATCAATTTTCAACTAATGCCCTAGGTACTGATCCAACAGACTTTCTAAATCGACTGGGGAAATCAATTCAAAATATTTATGAACTAGGGAGAAATCAACCCCTTGGGATTGGGATATCGACACACGGTTATCTGGATGATGAACGGCATGGACCTGTCGCTTGTTTAAGTACACCGGCTTTACGAGGAGTGAATATTCGGGGATGGGCAGAGGAACAATTTGGCCTTCCAGTGGTTCTAAATAATGACTTAATTGCACATGCCTTGGGAGAATATTTCTTTGGGGCAGGCAGAGATACAAAACGGTTTATGTGTTTGGCAATCGGAACTGGCATAGGAATTGGAGTAATTATTAACGGAAAACCTCTCCGCTACGTTGGCCAAACCACAGGGGATGCGGGGAGAATTATATTAGAACCAGGAGGCCTACCTTGTAAATATGAGGTGGGAGGATCAGCGGAAGCATTATGTGGAGTAAATAATATTGAGCGATTGGCACTAAGTCGTTATGGTCGAATCGTGCCAGCTTACGAGGTTATTTCTGCAGCTCGGATTGGCAGTGATGAAATTGCTCTCGAGATTATTAGAGAAATTGGTTCTTATTTGGGGCTTGCCCTAGCAACATTGACTGCGATATTTCTTCCTGAAAAAGTCGCATTAACTGGCGGAACTGCTGAGGCAGGTTTAGTTTTACTTGAAGCTTGTAAAACCAGGTTTGACCAGCTTACCGGTCGCTATCATACGATTCTACAAGACTTGACTAACGGTCTTTTTGGAGGAGTCGAAATTGTCTTGGGCGAAAAGCCAAACGAATCAGGTTTGCTCGGATCTATTGTCGAACTAATTTATCAAGAACCTGGAACACGATAAATCAATACATTGCTCTGGAGGTCTTTTATGGAAACAAATAATGGCCATAGTACTTATTCGGAAATTCAAAGTCAGCCTAGGACGTGGGAAGCTACCCTTTCGAAATATTATGCACTACATCCTGATGTAGTACAGTTTCTACAAGATCAAAACCGTCCCCTTGTTTTTATTGGCTGCGGTTCTACCTACTACCTTTCGTTGTCTGCTGCTGCAAGCTGGCAAACGATTACAGATTCAACTGCACGTGGTGTTCCATCATCAGAACTTTGGCTATTCCCTAAATTAGTACTGAGAGACAATCCAAGATTATTTGCTATATCTCGTTCAGGTGAGACAAGTGAGACTATTCTAGCGATTGATACTTACAAACGGCTTACCAATCAAAAATGTTTAGGTATTACTTGCTATCCGCAAAGTTTGATGGCTAAAGATAGTCTCCTTACCCTGTGTACAGATAGCGCTCAAGAAGATAGTGTTGCACAAACGCGCTCGTTTAGTAGCATGTACTTACTGGTACAACAACTCGCCGGAATTATTAGTAATAAATCGGAATTTTTAACCGATCTATATAAAACACCGCATATGCTTGAAAAACTCATGGCTTTGTATGAACCATTGATCCACGAGATAGCTGTCAACCCGAATATAGATAAGTTTGTGTTTTTGGGCTCTGGACCATTATTTGGCTTAGCAAGTGAAGCTATGTTAAAAATGAAAGAAATGTCCCTTTCAATTTCCGAAGTTTTCCATTTTTTGGAATTCCGGCATGGACCAAAATCTGTTGTTGGCCCGGGAACGATGATTATAGGGCTTGTTAGTGAAACATCCGAGGAACATGAGTTAAAAGTCCTTTCAGAAATGCGAAGACAAGGTGCTAAAACTTTGGCGATTCTTGAAAACGGAGGACCTCTAAGTACTGAAAACGATACGGTAATTGAGCTAAAATCCGGAATTCAGGAGCTTGCTCGAAGTGTTCTTTATCTTCCTTTATTGCAACTTCTGGCATATTACCGATCGATGTACAAAGGTCTTAATCCAGATCGACCGGAGAATCTAGAGGCAGTTGTAAGAATTTAGTCACCTCTTAATTAGGCCAAGATAAAAGACAAAGTTGTGGCTTATATTTCTAAAAGTCTTCTTGCCACAATTACTTCTATCCTGAGCGACTTGTTAAAAAATGTTAGGGTCAAATCGGACCATAGAGAAATAGAATATGCCTTCATTTGCCACCTCAAAAGAGTTAGTAGCAAGGTTGTCAGAGCATAAATTGGGACGAGCCATTGGAATCCCATCAATCTGTTCTTCTAATCCTTTTGTCTTACAAGCATGTATGCGTAAACTCCTTGATGACCAGGGCATGATCTTAATAGAATCCACCTGCAACCAAATAAATCAATATGGTGGGTATACCGGCTTAACCCCCACATCTTTCGCTGAACAAGTTAAGATAATTGCAAGGGAGATAAATTTCCCTTGGGAAAGGATATTGCTTGGTGGAGATCATCTAGGCCCGTTTCCTTGGAAACGTGAACCCGCTGCACAAGCTCTGGCAAAATCCGAAGAATTGGTGAGCGCATATGTTAATGCGGGCTATCAAAAAATTCATATAGATGCGAGTATGCATTGTGCAGATGACGATTTAAGTTATCCACTTACCAAGGAGATCAACGCTCAGAGGACATCACGGTTAGTAAAAACAGCAGAATTAGCGCACGCGAGAATTAATGGAGATACCACTCCGGTATATGTCATTGGTACCGAAGTGCCGGTTCCTGGTGGAAGCCAAAATGAAGACGGGAATATGGTAATACCTGGAATTGACGATATTGCAGAAACATTACAAATATTCCGCCGGGAATTTTATGCGAAGGGTTTACAGAGCGCTTGGGACAGAGTTGTCGCTGTTGTAGTCCAACCAGGAGTCGAATTCGGAAATGAATATGTATTTGCTTACAGCCGGGAAAAAGCAAACCACTTATCCCGATTTATTGAGTCGATTCCGGGTATAGTTTACGAAGCTCATTCGACTGATTATCAACAAAGACATCACCTTAAACAATTAGTCGAGGATCATTTTGCCATATTAAAGGTTGGGCCAGAGCTTACTTTTTCTTTTCGTAAAGCAATTTTTGCATTGGCGCGGATGGAATTTGAATTACTGGGAAAGCGGAATAGTATCTCCCTTTCCCGACTGATTGAGATAATCGACCAAGTTATGATAGCCAATCCAGATTATTGGCAATCATATTATCAAGGGGATCCAACCTCTATAGCTTTGGCGCGTAAATATAGTCTAAGTGACCGTATTCGATACTATTGGTCATTTCCAGCGGTTATAGCATCGATTAATCAATTGTTTACAAATCTTGTGGCCAATCCCTTACCCCCCTCTTTAGTTAATGAATTTTTACCAAATCAGTATCAACGTATATTGGTTGGAAATTTAAAAAATAATCCATCAGAGTTAATCTGGGATTATATTTCCGAAACATTCGATAAATATCTGTTTGCTTGCACTGAATAATTGTCGAAAATACGAAGCAACATCCGTTACACAATTTTGTGGTATAGTTTAACTAACATCAGGAAGCTCAACACATGTTGAGCTGGCAACCGGCCCGGAGACGGCAGCGGTGCCTTTAGGTGGTGACACTTAGATGCGCGAGAGGATAAAGATTCCTCTTGAAACAAGGTCTCTGTTTTTGTTTAACTCGTCTCCGGGCGTCATGCGAGCATTTGCGAGCGCAAGATGCTCTTTTAATTCCTTCCTGATGCGCCAACCCTCTGGCATGATCCCTGGTAAACCAGGATATGCCGCCTGTTCAGTGAAAGGAAGGATTTTCATGGCAAAGCAAAAAGTTTTATTCTCACGGCCGAAAGATAAAAGCCTGGAGGCTTTTAAGGCCTGGATTTTAGAAATGTACGAGCACCTAACTGGAAAACGCGAGGACAATACTACCGAGGAACAGTGGATAGCATTGTGGAAAGCTTTTGGGCGGATTGAACCAGACACCATTCCTTCTATAAGCCAAATTTTGATTCCCGGAATGCGGCAGTGAGGCGAATCTATCGGGGGTTCATCGGAATAAGTGACCGAATAGGCAGGTTGCAAAAGGAATGGATTTTACGTCTGCTAAGTGAAAGTGGTTCACTCCACTTTCTTGCTAATGTTAAAGAATTCTTACTCGCGAGTCGTCTTTCCGTGGCCGCACCGCGGTTAAAACGCGGTGCGGAGAGGTGCCTAAGGGCTGGAATCCCAAAAACTGCTGGATTCTCTGGACAATTTTTCCGCTACATATGGACGGAATAGACGGTTAACCCCCATATGTACGGTTAATAGAACATTTGGACTAGCTTCGAATTTGGAGATTCAGGATTCAAATCCCCGTGAGGGGAGCTACAAAATGGGTTCGATGCTTGAAGTCAGGATTCTATGAAAGATCTGCTAAGGGCAGATAAAATCTCTGATCCTAACCACCGCCTGGACAGAAGCTCATTGATTCCTTCCCGGGGGCTAAAAGCGGGTGCAATCTGGGTGCAACCGCATTTTAAACATATGGAACGGATGGACTATGTTCACATTATATGGTGCTCATTTGGACTTTATATCACCATATGTACAGTATAGACGGCTCCAGGGTAAACTCTTAATCAGTGGGTTCGTATACCCCGGAAATACACGTAAATACAACCGATTTTATTCAACTATTTAATATTTGAATGAAAAACCTTGACATCTTCATTTCCTAACGTTGGTGTAACATTCTTTCTGTAAATTGCTGAACCTTAACAAAAGGGGTGAGTCAGAAGTATCCTTAGTGTCGGCAAACACCATAAGGAGAAGCCAATGACTCACCAAAATGATTATACCTTTGCAAGTGATCTGGCGGAAAAAGGATTGGAAGCAGTTCCAGAGTTACTGCGCGTACTGATCAACAACGTTATGCAGGTGGAGCGATCCAAGTACCTGCAA